>OEKW01000072.1_pt1 | contig 11938 bp, 15 predicted proteins | sample 1503291 | NCBI WGS metagenome assembly OEKW01 (sample SAMEA104379590, study PRJEB20068) | metagenome | biome: 1000743; feature: 77; material: 1998 | place: USA | collected 2012 | depth 25 m
GCTATGACGGCTCTCCTCACCGCAAGTCCTGTGCCTTAAGATATGCAGGACCATAGAGGCTTCGTCTTCCGCAATGATCTCATGATTCAGCAACTTTTGCACTGATACAAGCGATTGCTAGTGCCCATCCGATACCTTGAAGGACAGCGACTGACTCGTGAATGACACAGTCGCGTATCCATCGCCCTACAGTCAGGTCGAACTGAGATATCTAGTGTACGTGAGCGTGCGCGGCCTGTTTCATTCTTTTTGGAGAGAGAAACACCGAAATGAAAAAAACAGTCGTGGCAAGGAGGACGATGGCCGGCCCAGAAGGCACATCCCAGGTTGCAGAAATCACCACTCCTGCTATGGCCGTGGTGACGCCGATGATGATGGAATACAGGGTGAGCGTCATGAGGCTAGAGGTGAGTTGATACGCTGTTGAAGCAGGAATCAGAATCATGGCAAATACGAGAATGGCACCCACAGTTTTCAAAGAGACCACGACCGTGAGCGCCACCAGTGTCAACAGAAGAAAGAACATACCTCGCGCAGGGACGCCTGAGGCCTCGGCCATCTCTTGATCGAAAGCGATAAAGTAGAGTTCTTTTGAAAACAATACAATGAGACCGAGTACCAGGATACTCAACCCGCCAATGACGCGTAGCTCTTCACTCGTGACCGACAGGACGCTGCCGAATAAATAGCCGTACACTTCCGCATTGTAACTTTTCATGAGGCCGATAAAGAGAATGGCCAGAGCCATCGTGGTGGTATAGAGAATGCCGATCGAGACGTCCAGTTTCATCCGGCCTTTTTCTTCGACCCAGCCCGTGATCCACACCGTGGCAAGACCAAAGAGAATCGCCAGCCCCAGCGGGGGCCATCCCATCAGGTAGCCCAGCGCCACGCCGGCAAACGCCGCGTGCGATGTGCCCGCCCCGACAAACGCCAATCCTCGCAGCACAACGAACACGCCGATGACGGAACAGAGCCCTCCCACCATCGCTGCCGCGAGGAGAGAGCGCTGCATGAAATCATAGGTGAATAGTTCGAGCATAGCACTATCTGGTCAGTGATGGTGGTGGTAGTCCTCAACAATGACAAGGTCTTTCTCTGTAATCACCAGATCTTTCCCGTAGACCTCACTGAGGATTTCTGGTTTGAGGACATCGGCAGGCGGCCCTGCGGCGTAGAGACGGGTCTTGAGGAGCACGAGACGGTCCACCCGTGAGCGGATCATATTGATGTCATGGGTGATCAAGAGCACGGTGAGTCCAAGTTCGTCGTGCAGGTGTTCGACCAGCTCTATCACATTGTGCTGCGCGGTAATGTCGAGTCCTGTGGTCGGTTCGTCGAGCAGGAGGACTTTTGGCTGTTGCGCTAACGCCCTCGCGATGAATACACGTTGCTGCTGACCACCGGAGAGATGACCCAGCGCCGTGTCTTTGTGCCTCTCCATCCCGACATGGGTGAGAGATTCAATCGCGACTTCCTGATCCTTCGGTCCTGGGCGCTTGAACAAACCCAGTGCCCCATAGCGGCCCATCATCACCGTTTCAAGGACCGTGACCGGAAAGTTGCGGTCTACGACCCCTTTTTGCGGGAGATACCCGATCTTCGCTCGGTGGTGACACCGCAATTCATCGCAGGCGCAATCGAAAATATGGAGATGGCCTTCGACGGGAGCCATGAGGCCCAATACGGCTCGGCAGAGTGTGGTTTTTCCCGATCCGTTGGGACCGATGACGCCGACAAACTCGCCCGCGTTGATAGAAAGAGAAATGTCCTTGAGCGCGATGACGCCGGGAAATCCGAACGACGCGTGATCAAACCGAATGATGGGCTCATGGGAGTGTGGCACGAAACCCGGCGCTCCTTCCGGCGCTGAAGAATGGCCCGTAAAGCCGCTAAGGGGACTCTAGCGCATTAGCTAATTGGAGCACATTATAGCGGAGCATGTCGATGTAGGTCTCGGTCCCCGGTAGGCCTCCCGGTAACGTGGTCAAGACGACGATTCGTGTCTTGGTTTCCTTGGCGAGCAGTGCGGGAAGCTTCTGACTGAGCTGGATCTCTGACACAATGACCTTGATCCGTTCTTTTTTGATCTTGCCGATCAGGGATTGCAGTTGAAGGGCGGATGGCTCTGCGCCGGATTGCATGAGGATAGTTGCGGCCATGTCGAAGTCAAAGCGCCTTGCCATATAAGGCCAGGCTGGATGGTGTGCGATGAAGCGACGATCCGGCAATGATTTGACCCGATCGGAGAGTTCTTTCCGCAGCTGATCCAATTTACGAAGATAGATAGCTTGACGGTTTCGGAAGTCTGTTGCATGGGCAGGATCGGCTGCGATTAAAGCTTCGGTGATGTGGCGCAACATGATCGCGACGTTTTCCGGATCTAGCCAGATATGGGGGTTACCGTCTGATCCCGTCGTTTCTCCTCCCTGGCGTGTCCCCTCTCGATGGCCTGTGTGGTCACGGATCAACCCAATTCCTTGAGATGTCGTGACCACGCGAAGCGATGGACTCCCGGCGTTCTTCACCAGTGAGGAGACCCAGACTTCGAGACCGATCCCAACCTCGAACAATAGTCGGGCCTTGCGCACGGCGACCAAATCACTTGGTCTGGGCGAATACGTGTGCTCATTTTCATAACCGTTCAGCAGAGAGATCACCCGTACGTTGGGTCCACCGACTTGTTGAGCCAGATCTTTTAAGACAGGAATCGTGACGACGATACTGAGGGGCTCATTCGGTGAAGCAGCAAGGGCAAGTGGCGCTGCGAACAGGACACCGACGACGAGGAGGGTCCGGAGAAGGAGCGTGGATTGAAAATTCAACATGGGCGAGGACGGTAACATCGGGTCCTATCGTTGTCAACGCAACGATCTTCACGGATTGCTGGAATATGGCGCCGCTATTTCCCTGCTTGACCCCTCTTGGAAGTTCCATTAGCGTAGCGGTCCTACAAGCTCTTGCACGGCAATCACTGGGGGAATCAAAGCATGTATATCGTGGGACTCATGTCCGGAACATCCGGTGACGGTGTCGATGCGGCACTCGTCGATATTACTGGGCGAGATCGTACTCTGAAAGCGCGAACGCTCGCGGCACACACGCTGGCCTATCCCCGCTCGTTACAGCAGCGCATTCTTTCCGCGTCTGTTTCGGGGACGGTCGCAGAGATCTGTCACCTCAACGCGCTACTAGGCGAATGGTTTGCGAACGCCGCGCTACACGTCATTCGGCAGGCAAAACTGCAACCGAGCGATGTGGCTTTGATCGGTTCTCATGGCCAAACCCTGCATCATCTTCCCCATGGCATCCATGCGCCGGGAGTCGGCGCCATTCGTTCCACTCTCCAGATCGCCGAGCCGGCCGTCATTGCCGAACGAACGGGGATTACCACTGTGGCCAATTTCCGTTCGCGTGACATCGCAGCAGGCGGCCAAGGGGCGCCGTTGGCGCCAACAGCACATGCGCTGCTCTTAAAGCATCCGCGTCGCGCACGGTTGATTGTGAATCTTGGAGGCATCAGCAATGTGACATATGTGCCGAAAGGAGGCCATTTCAGCAAGGTGCAGGCATTCGACACAGGACCCGCCAATATGGTGCTGGATAGTCTTATGGTGCGTGTGACCGAGGGACGGCTGTTAATGGATCGTGACGGAAAATTGGCATTGAAAGGGCAAGTCGATTCACGATTGTTAGGCAAGCTGCTCGCGCATCCCTTTCTGTCCAAGCGGCCGCCCAAATCGACTGGGCGTGAAGCATTCGGTCCTGATCTCATCGAGGAGTTGATCACCGCCCAACAGCAACGCAGTCTCTCGATCGAGGATTTGCTGGCAACCTGCAGTATGTGGACGGCCAAAGCGGTGGGAACCTCGCGACGGTGGCTCAACGGTGAGATTGATGAAGTGGTGGTAGGCGGCGGTGGCGTTCGTAACCGTGCGATCATGAACCATCTCGCAACGGTCTTCGCCCCGATTCCCGTCATCACATTCGAAGCCCTTGGGTGGGACAGTAAAGCATTTGAGGCGGTGGCCTTCGCCCTATTGGCCTATCAAACTGTGACTGGACAGTGGGGCAACATCCCGGCTGTGACCGGCGCGAACCATCCCGTACTCCTTGGCACCATTGTCCCAAACGGGCCTCGCTGGCGTGAATCCCTTCCCGAGCGATAGCGGTACGATGGAGAATCTATTTATTGGCATCGGCATTGTGCTCCTGGCTTTCCTGGTGTGGAGGCTGAAGTATTCGTTAACCGAAAGACCGATTGGAAAAAGACCCTTTGTTCTTCCTCCTGGGGTCACACTGCGCCCCCAACCGTTACTGACCGACACTGATCTCTTGCTCTACAATCTCATCCGTTTGGCAGTAGAGGATCACTACCTTGTCTTCGCGAGAGTTCCGCTCTGGTCTGTTGTCACCGTCGAGGCGGAGGGAACGGTTCGGTCACAGGTGTTGAGACAGATCGCGTTGAAGCAACTCGACTTTGTGTTAGTCCATCCAGGAACGAAGGCTACGGAGCAGGTGGTGTTGGTTGAGGAAGATTCTCCCCCTCAACCGCAGGAGATCACTCGGAGACGGGAGATCCAGTCTGTCTTACAAGCAGCCGGCATTACGTTGACCACTTTGAATCTCCACACATCCTATACGGTCTCTCAACTGGCACAGCTATTTGGCGTCGATAATGGCGAGTGACTGCCCTGCGTATTGCTGACGCCTCCCTGCCTATCTCGAAGTAGAACTAGTCGGAAAGGCTGTTACCCGTCAGTTGAGAGGCCGGTTCCTCATCCCGCATCGGCAACGCGTCGAGGGCTTTCCTTGCCAGCTCTGCTTCAGCGCTTTCAGGGTATTGATCGACCACTCGCTCGTACATCATGCGCGCTTTCTCATGATCCTTCATCCTTGTGTAGGTTTGCCCGATCTTCAAGGTCGAGGCCGCAAGCTTCGGACTGAGCGGGTAGTAGGATACAACGTGGTAGAAGGATTTCAGAGCTTCTTTGTAGCGCCCTAATCGATACTGACATTCTCCCACCCAGTATTGCGCGTTGGCTGCCAGCGAGGATTGTCCATGAAGTTCGAGAAAGAATCGAAAACCTGCCAGCGCAGCCTCATAGTCCCTGTGTTTAAATTCCTCCATCACTCGATCATAGAGATGTCGAGACGAATCCTGAATACTTGAAGGGGCGGCGACGGCGAGATTGAGAGAAAACAGTGTCACAACCACCCCTGAAAACAGGCTCATTACCATCTTCATGTATTGCCTCCATGCTGTTCGGCAAGGTCTCGGCGCCCTTCCTCTCGTAATAACGCAATCGCCGTGCCACTTTGCGGGTGCCCGGCCTCACTAAAACCGACAAGAATCCACAAGGTTGGCGTCGCGCCATGACAGAAATTGCCACGTGACCGCCCTCGCCTGCGCGACAGATTTGTACGCGCTGTGTCTGGACCTCCTCGGTGACATAGCTGGACCAACTCTTCGCAAAACGGCTTTAGTCAACAGTTTACGAGAAACTTGACTTGCTTGATTGTGGCCGAAATAATGCGACCCGGTTGCCTGAATCAGCGTCTCCGGAGTACGCCATGACAGTGAGAGGGAAACGGCTCGGTGAAGGAAATTGGGTATGGTGACGGATCCTCCGGCGAATCCACTCGGCGGCAAGACTCTGATCGTCGACGCGAATGACGGCGATTCGTACCCACGGCCCAGCGCGGCACTACTTGATGCGGGAGAGCATGACCAGGTCTTTGTTCGCCCTGGAATCTATGAAGATAAGGTTTTTATCACGGGGCGACCGATTCACCTGGTGGGGACCGGTCGTGACGAGGTGCAGATTTTTTCACGCCGTGGAGGACCGCTCTACCTCCAACAAGTCCCAAGCGGTCGTATTTCCGGCATCACGTTTCGCTATGTGGGAAGCGATCAGCATTCCGCGATGAACGTGCTCGACTCCTCTTGTACTGTCACGCAATGCCGCGCTATGGAGGGCATTCTATCCGGCGTGGTGATTTATGGCCCGCAATCGCGGCCGGTATTTATCGAGAATGAAGTCTGTGGTAATCGGGAATCGGGGATTTTTATATTTGCCGGCGCACAGCCGAGAATTGCTGATAATGTTTGTCGAACTAACCACCATTTTGGTATTGCGGTGCGAGATCCTGGGAGCCATCCGGAGCTTGTCAGGAACCAGTGCCGGGAGAATATGCTAAGCGGAATACTGCTCTTTCATCACGCGGAAGCGCTTCTTGTCGACAATACGTGCAGCGAGAATCAGCACTGGGGGATCGTGATGACTCCCGACTGTCATCCTACTCCCGGTCGGGCTGAACTCGACACCTCAAACATTCTTGCCCCCAATCCTCGCGGAACCTTGATCGTCACAGATCAGCCGTTAGGTGACATTGGTCGGTGACGAAGCTGGATGTCGAAGTCACCGGCAATCTGTGTCCGGCGTGCGGCCACAAAAGGCGGAGCCGGGAGAGAGACGACACCGTCTCAGATTTTGATTCCCCAGTGTCGATAATTCGCGCTCGTTACGGGAGGAGATCTGCCGAGTGCGTTCCAGAGGTTTCATGAAGGTGGAACGCGCTGCCGCCTTGCTGTTTCGCTCGATACATGGCCGTGTCGGCATGCTTCAGTAGCTCGTCGACAGGATAATCATCGTGAGGATAGATTGTAATACCAACGCTGATGCCGATGGAGATGTGTTGCCCCTTTAGATCGAACGGTGTGGCAATGGATTCCGTGATGCGTTTTGCCACCGCGAGAATGTTCTGTTCGGAAGAGACCCCTTCTAGAATGATCGTAAACTCATCCCCGCCCATACGGGCCACAGTGTCGACTTCCCGCACACAGGCCTTGAGTCGCTCGGATACGGCTTTGAGCAGTTCGTCGCCCATATCATGGCCGAAGGTATCGTTCACCGCTTTAAATCGATCTAGATCGAGGAGCATGAGACCAATCGATTGATTCATGCGCTTGCTTCGAGCCATCGCTTGGATCAGCCGATCGCGAAAGAGGCTGCGATTTACCAGTCCAGTCAAGTGATCGTACTGTGCGAGGTATGTCAGGTGCTCTTCGGCGCGTTTCCGTTCAATGGCATAGCGAATGGCCCGAGCCAACAGCTCTGGATGGCCCTGACCTTTGACAAGATAATCCTGCGCCCCCTGTTGCACCGCTTGAAGGGCCAGGCTTTGATCGGTTACGCCACTCAGGACGACAACGGGGACAGCCGGATTCATCGCATGGACCTGTCTGACCGTCGGAAGGCCGAATGCGTCTGGGAGAGACAGGTCCAAGAGCACAGCATCGAACTGATCACGACTGAGAAACGAAAACCCCTCTGTTAACGTCTTCGCCCGAGTAATCTGAAATTCTTCCATGCTCCACTCAGAAAGAAGATCCTGCGTGAGTTCAGCGTCGACGTCATTGTCTTCGACAAGAAGGACTTTGATCATCTGACACCTTCGCTTTCGTGTGAACCCTTCGAATCTGATTCTAACTTTTACATCTGGAACGGCAATCTGTGACAATACCAGCGATTGTACGAGCTTAAGTATAGCCAAGTGACAAGGGAGGATAAAAGAAATTCGATAATGCGGTGAAGGAAAGGCCTGAAACTCGAAAGGGGCATGCCACGGACAAGCGTGAGGGGAGAGAGACCATCGTATCATTCTTCCCGGTGAAGAAGACCGTGACCACCCCTTGTAAGCAAATGCAAGACAACGAGCGCGTTACGTAGGGTGGTCAAGAGGGACCTCAGCGGACGATCCGGATGCAGGCGACCGGGTTAACCTACATGCAGCGCTTCAGCTCGTCGACGAACCTCTTCCGCTTTTTGCGATTGTCCCAGATTGTCATAGAGCGAGGCGATATTCGCATGCAAGTGCGACAAGAGTTGTCCCAACTGTGCTTCTTGCGCGATCACATTCGCTTCAAGAGCCAGTTTCTTTTCTTCACTCCGGCGGAAGCGCTCCTCAAGCCGTTGCACGAGTTGGATCCAGCCTTTGACCTTGCCAGAATCTACATCGGGGAGCGGCGGTAAGGCTTCGGCTCGATCGAGAGATTTTTCAGTTTGATTCATCCAATTGATAAAGATGAGAAAATCACCAAGCGTAATTTTCAATGCGGATGAGGCGCCCTCTTCTTCGATAACCAGGTCTTCCATTACAACTCCTTGTCGACAATTTATTTTAAATAGTGGGTGAACGGCGACGGAATATTTTGCAAGGCTCCGTTGAAACTTTCTGGTACCGGCCTTAGAAGACGAATAACCCAGCAAGACCAGCGCAAGACACCTCCTTTCATGTAAGGCCTTTGTCGAGAACCGTAGAGTAGACCAGAATGGGACACCTAGTAGCTACATCCGGTGGTGTTGGTGGATTAATACTGCGCGAGCAGTGGTATTGTCAACAGATCCCTTGAGAGAATGAGAAAAAATCTTTTCTGGATTATTCGAAAGGCAGCGATGCCGCGACGAGCAGGAAATAGGCTGTCACTACCCTTGCGGTGAGAGGGGCGGAACGTTCGGATAGATTCCGCGTGGAAGACGTTCAGGGCCGATCGCCCCTTCGCAGGCATACCCTGGCTCGAAGGGCCAGAGGAGTGACCGACCTTGCCAAGACCCTTTCACTTGGACGGTGCTAAACGAAACTCCAAGTCGAGCCGCCTCCTCCCGCATTGTGGAGAGACAGCCTTCGTAGGAATATGCGCGCCGGCCCAGCATGATCGGATTGCCCGTCTGGCTATGGAATACGGTGTAGGACTCAGCGCAGCCTGCCAGGATCAGTATCATGATGAGCATTAGACCTCTCGTCATGCGTCTTCCTCCTCATTAGCGGACATGTTTAACTATATCAGGAATGTGCCCCTTACTATGCGCTGACTCGAGGCGGCAGTGCGAAAGGCATCTCACTTTTGACGAGCCGACCTAAGCGGACCTGGTCCTCACCAGGCATTTGAATAAATTCGACACCAAACCGTCTTCCTTCACACCAGCGCACTTTGGCTAATCCGACTCGGAGCGGAGGCGTGGTGTCGGGGACAAGCATTCTCATCTCAAGATAGGAGCCAGGCTGTACTCGTTTTCGACTGTGGACAGCACAGCCAGGAACAGACACATTGAGCACGGTTCCCTCGCCCACATAGGCCTCACCAGCAAACACAACGGGGAAGTCTGTGTGGATTCGTTCGCAGTACCTAAGCTTCGTCATAACTCCCGGCTCCTCCTCGGTCTTACATGAGAACGACACAGGGTACCACAGTCTCCTTTGGTACGCGAGAGAGCCCCTCGTTCGAGGAATCCGGCGCAGAGAAATTGGGACTCCCATCATCCTGACCGACAAGCCGCAAAGTGCGGCAAGAAAAATCAAAACAAGGGAAACCCTTCTCTAATCCCCCTACGAAAGCTGGAGCCATAGATAACAGTAAGTCATTGTAATAGTTAAATAAAATTCATTCTCCCATTCCGTCTAAGAAGGCATAGAACCTGCGCTTACAGTGTCACAGGGCAGGGGTTGGCCCTGAGCTACATGAAGGACGCGCCGCAAGGGTATACAGGTTTCTAGATAGGAAGAAAAATGAACGAAGTTGGGCATCACAACAAACCTCATAATGCTGACATGAGACATCGAATGTTCGACCAGAAAGGCTCTGCAAGATATGCGGCTTGTGCTTTTTTGATACTGACGGCAACTTGGACGCCTTCCGTTCTCTCGAATGTGCAGGCCAATGAATACATCGGTCCCACGGGATTGGTGAGCCCTAGAAATGTACAGACCGGTGAGCCTGTTACAAGAGTTCGACGCGAGGCTCGATATCACAGTGGCGTGACGAATCTAGAACTTGAGCAAGCAGTCACCCGCGCGTCTCAGCAGTACCATATACAACCTGCCTTGCTCCTTGCGGTCATGAAGGCCGAGTCTTCCTTTAACCCAACCGTGATCTCGAAGGCTGGAGCAGTAGGACTTATGCAGCTAGTCCCGGAAACCGCCATCAGACATGGCGTGCGCAACCTCTACGATGCAAATGAGAACATCACCGGCGGGGCTAAGCACCTGCGATACCTCCTCGATCGATTTCACGGTAACATCCGGTTAGCCTTGGCTGCCTATAACGCTGGAGAACGCAAGGTGGATCGATATGGACGAATCCCGCCCTATAAAGAAACACAGGATTATGTAAAAAAAGTGCTCGTATACTATCGTGGGTACAAGAAGGATGGTTGGATCATGCCGGTGATAATCGCCGCCCCTTCTATGCACATAGGTAAACCGTACTAATCGATCACTTGTGATCGGGTGTGGCCCGTGGGAAATATGACTCAGAGCAAGTACCCATCCGAAGAGACAAGGGATCTACGCCTCTGCATGGGTGAAAAACGAGGTGCGAGTGGCGAACCCTACAATCGAAGAGTTCGGAAAGTAGGGCGCTAGACGGGCTTTTCCGCGACGTACTCCAAATATTTCCACAATACCTTGGCGTCGTCTTCGGCAAATACCAGGGGCGCGTTGTTAGCGGATCCGGCAAAATAGACCTTGAGTGACATCTCATCTTGCCAAATCTGTGCTTCGCAGTAGCTCACACTATCGAGATTCAAGGCTTTCTTCCCAACACGAACAAAGTGCATAGCATCTCCTCACCTTACGTCAACTCTTCGCCAACTATAGCATCGCATGGTCTTCCGTCAAACGGTTACCGCATTTCCCGTTAGCTCCTTGTAGACAAGAAGCAAGCGAGAACTCGAAGATAGTCGAGGATTCTAGAGTGAGGGGTAAGATCAAGAAAACCAGGTGGTTGCAGGGGAGGGATTTTAGCGGCATTTCGAACGCCTCTGCGCATTGCCCTGAAGTAAGTGGGACCTAAGTCGCGGGTGGCCTGCAGTTTACAAATTTCAGATAGCCCTACCTCAGACAACCTAACCCCATAGGAAACCGCAACACAGGGTGTTCTCAACATGGGGCTGATTTGTCCTGTCCTGGTAGCAGCGTGGGACAGACTCAGAGCAAGGCTGCGAGATTTGAAAATACTTCAGCCCTAGAGACTATAGGGCGCGCCACTCTCATCGATTCAATCTCAGTCCTTTATAGACAAGTTGGAAGCGGATGAATACCGATCAAACACGACCGAGCACGATAGTTCTGCCGCAGTTTGGCCACGCCGACACATGAAAATCTCGCAAGGTGAGAAACGAGCTTATTATGAAGAGTCCAGCGGGTGGGCTGCTGCCGGTTTAGTTGACACCCGCTTACGCTAATTCCGCCTGCCTTTCGAACTCCATGGGGCTGAGATACCCCAGCGTGGAGTGCCGCCGCCGAGGATTGTAGAAGTACTCGATATAATCGAACACATCGGCCTTGGCCTGAGCTCGCGTGCGGTACCTCTTCGCGGCCGTGCGTTCGGTTTTCAGCGACGAGAAGAAGCTCTCCATCACCGCATTGTCCCAGACGTTGCCCGCCCGGCTCATGCTCCAGGTCACGCCGTGGTCGGCCAGGAGACGCTGGAACGGCTCACTCGTATACTGGCTTCCTCGATCTGAGTGATGTAGCACGGTGTGGGGCGCGCCCCGCCGCCAGATCGCCATCACCAATGCATCGGTGACCAGCGGTGCGGTCATCGTCGCACTCATGGACCACCCGACCACCCGTCGCGAAAAAAGATCGACGACCGCGGCGACATAGAGCCAGCCTTCGGCGGTCCAGAGATACGTGAAGTCGGCGACCCATGATAGCCGAGAACTGGCGCAAACCCGTGCTTTGATGTGTGTTTCTGACTGGTTATGACGGTTTTTCAAGGTCGAGCCGCCCTCCTCAAAGGCACGTTCTTGTCACCGAGCCACCAGAGCGCGTTCCTCGCGGCCGCGGGCGGAATAGGCAGAGGCTTGCACATCGCGGGTGAGGCACTCGCGCCCGAAGGTAATCAGGTGGTGCCCGACCATTGCGATCTGAA
>OEKW01000229.1_pt1 | contig 11903 bp, 13 predicted proteins | sample 1503291 | NCBI WGS metagenome assembly OEKW01 (sample SAMEA104379590, study PRJEB20068) | metagenome | biome: 1000743; feature: 77; material: 1998 | place: USA | collected 2012 | depth 25 m
GAGTCATCGAGCCGGAACGTAAAGGGCAAGTCTTTCTTCGTCGCCCGCATGATCGCCACCGGCATCGGTGGGCCATTTGTCTCACGGGCAAACACAAATAACGTGTCCGTTGCGGACCCCTTGCCGGCAAGGCTCGGCGCAATACTGACCTTGCCGCTGATCGCAAGCGACTGTCCAGACGACTTGGCCGGCGCTGCTAGTTCCGCATATCCAGTTCCCATTGAAATAAACAGCATGCCGCAGACCAGCAGACCACACCTCAGCCAAAATTTGTTGACCATGCGCATACTCCCCCTTTGTGGAAAACACATCACTACGCTCTTGAGTACACTTATCGATTAGCGAATAGGCGCATATATCTCAGCATACATCGGAATATGTCAAGTGGGCTTGTGCGATAAATCGGGTGGCTTACTGCAATAAACAGAGCGCCCTAACGATACGTGACGGATCAGCGGCAGGAGCACAGCATGCGAGGCAATGGAAGAGAGCGGCCTGTGGGCTTCTCGGCGTTACGGTCTTTCACGATCGATGACGACGGTGATCCCATCCACCCCTGATTGTATCGACTGACTCGTCCCCTCCAAATCCCCACTTTGTGGCATGGCTTGGCCGGACTTCGATAGGCGGGCCACAATCACGACCGGCCCGGCGCTGGAGAGCTTTCTGGAAGGCATCGGACTGGTCGAATCATCGAGCTGAAATGTAAACGGTAAATCTTTTCTCGTCGCCCGTACGATCGACACCGGCATGGGGGGACCATTCGTTTCACGCGCAAACACAAATAAGGTGTCCGTCGGCGATCCTTTGCCGGCCAAGCTCGGCGCCATCGTCACCGTGCCTTTGATGGTCCGTGACTGTCCGGGTTGCCCGGCCGGCTGGACTGGCGCTGTCGATTCCGCGTATGGTCTCTCACGATCGATGACGACTGTGACCCCGTCCACTCCAGACTGTATCGGCTGGCTCACCCCCTCCAAATCTCCGTCTTGCGGCATCGCTTGTCCGGACTTCGATAGGCGAGCCACGATCACGACCGGCCCGGCGCTGGAGAGCTTTCTGGAAGGCATCGGACTGGTCGAATCATCGAGCTGAAACGTAAACGGTAAATCTTTTCTCGACGCGCGCACGATCGACACCGGCATGGGGGGGCCATTCATCTCGCGTGCAAACACAAATAATGTGTCCGTCGGAGATCCTTTGCCGGCGAGGCCCGGCGCCATCGTCACCGTACCTCGGATCGTACGAGGTTGTCCCGCTTGCCCGGTTGGCCGAGCCGGCGCTGCCGATTCCGCAAAGGCGGGCATCGTTTTCCGCCCACCACCAAGCTGGCTTCGGGCTTCATCAATGGCAGCCATCAGCTGCTGGGTCATCTCCGGATCTATATCCTGAGGAAGATTTGATCGAGCCAGTTCCCAATCCTTGACCGCACGAGCGAAATCTTTTCGGTTGAACGCCACGGTTCCTGACAGCATCAGAGCCTTCACATTGCGTGGATCGATCTTCAGCGCCTGTTGAATAAGAACTTCAGGCTTGCCCTCTAACTTGCGACCATGAACGACACCCAAGGTATCTGCATAGTCAGCGAGTAACTGCGCGTCATCAGGCATCAGGCCCACGGCTTTCTCATAAATCGCCACGGCCTCAGAGTAGCGCCCCAGTCCTACGTACGAACGCGCGAGCAATCCCCATCCCACGCCATCGTTTGGATTCTGCTCCATCTTCTGCTTGAGCCGCCCGACCAAAGCTTCGAGCGCATCGGCGGACGAATGAGCATCTTCTGGCCCCCCTTGCGCAGACATCGAGTCTGCTGTCGGCTGGGTCATGGCAAGCGGATTCCCAATCTGCCAATAGATCAACCCACTGATCGTCGGAACGATAATGGCAATCGCCAGTGCGACCGGACGACTATTCATCTGCCGCCGCGCAACTGCGGGAACCAGCTCCGTGACGCCTGTCTCCTCCAGCAGACGCCGCTCCAGCTCACGTCGCGCCTGCTGATACAACTCATCGGTGAGTACACCGTTGGCAAGGTCTTGCCCCAATTCTGCGAACTGCTGCCGGAAAATAGATAGTGTCTTCTCCTCCTCTCCCGTCGCGACAGTGGCTTTGCGCTTCAGCAGCGGCCACAGTAGGAGGCCAAGGACAAGAAGGGTCATCGTCGATGCAATTGACCAGAATACGATCGTCACGGGCGATGCGCTCCTTCAGAAAGCAATTTCGCGACGCGGTTGTGCTCGGCTTCCGATAAAGTCACATCGGTTATTTTCTTTTGTCTCCTGCGCAGCGCAAACACCAATCCCGTCGCGCCAGCTCCCAGCAAGAGGAACGGCCCCACCCAGAGCAACGTGGTCGTAAGCTTCCAGGGTGGCCGGTATAAAACAAAATCTCCATACCGCGCGACAAGAAAATCGATGATCTCCCGGTCGCTCATCCCCTTGGCAATCATCTCGCGCACTTCTCTGCGCAAGTCTTCAGCCAACGGCGCGTTCGAATCTGCCAACGTCTGGTTCTGACAGACCAGACAGCGCAACTCGACGGCAAGGACTTTCAATCGAGCTTCAATCTGCGGGTCTGCAGCAAGCGGCTGGGCCTCGTACGCGGTCGCGAGACTTGGCAGTAGCAGTATGAGCACCCACAGCCATCTCATTGGTTCTGCAGCTCCTTCACCAGGGGCAAAATCTTTTTCTCCAAGATGTCCTCGCGCAGCGGGCCAATCTGCTTGTAGCGAATGACCCCGGCCTTATCGATCACGTAGGTTTCCGGCACCCCGTACACCCCGAAATTAATCCCCACACGTCCCAACTGATCTACGGCGACGATCGAATAGGGATTGCCCCACTCCTTCAACCACGCCAGAGCTTCGCGCCGTTCATCCTTGTAGTCCATGCCGTAGATAGGCACTGCCCCGGATTGTGCGAGGCGGATGAGCACCGGGTGCTCATCCTTGCAGCCTCCACACCAGGATGCCCAGAAATTGAGCAACCATACCTGGCCCTTGAGATCGTTCGACGAAATCACTTTCTCTTGATCGTGGAGTTGCGGCAGGGAAAACTCAGGCGCCATCTTCCCGACCAAGGGAGACGGCAATTCGCGCGGGTTGAGCGTCAACCCGACTGCAAGAAAACCGACCACGACAATGAAGAGCCCGAACGGGATGAGAAACCGGTTCATGAGACAGTCGGGCGTGCCATCTGGGCTGCCGCCGGCACCGTGGCCTCTTTCCGTCGCCAGGCCAGCCGATAACGCCGATCGCTGACGGCCAGAATGCCACCCGAGGCCATGATCAAACACCCCCCCCAGATCCAATCGATGAATGGCTTGTGGTAAAGCCGCACACTCCAGGCTCCTCCTTCAAGCGGTTCACCTAATGACACATAGAGATCGCGCAAGAGCCCCGGCGAAATCGCCGCTTCCGTCATTGTCTGGTTCTGCACAAAATAGCGGCGTTTCTCCGGATACATAATCGTCACTTCTTTGCCGCCCTGGCTCACGTGGATCGTGCCCCGCGCCGCAACATAGTTCGGGCCGTTCACTTGCTGGGTTCCGTCAAAGCGGAATGTGTAGCCGCCGAGCGTCGCCGTCTCGCCAACATTCATCCGCACATCCTGCTCCACCTCAAACCCCTTCACCATGGTCACACCCACAATGAAGAGCGCCACGCCTGCGTGGGCCAAGACCATACCCCAGTAGGCACGCGGCAGCAGAGCTATTCTACCCCCAATACTGCCACCGCCCTCGGCCTGGAGCAGTCGCTCCCTTAAATCCACCACGATCGTCGCCAGAATCCAGAAGGCCAGCAGGAGGCCAAGACTAACGAGAGGCGTCCATTGACCCATGAGCCACGGCACCACCACAGCTGTCACTAGGCTGACGCCAAAGGCCCAGCGTAGACGAATGGCCAAGGCGGGCAGGCTCGCTTGCTTCCACTGCGCCAGCGGCCCGATCCCCATCAAAAAGATGGCAGGGGTCATCAGGGGGAGAAAAACGGTGTCGAAGTACGGCGGACCGACCGAGATTTTACCGAGGTCTAACGCATCCAAGAACAAGGGATACAAGGTACCCAGGAGTACCGATCCCAAGGCCGCCACCAGCAATACATTGTTCGCGAGCAGCATTCCCTCGCGTGAGATTATGGCGAAGCCACCGCCTAGCCCGACGCGGGGCGCCCGCCAGGCATACAACACCAAGGAGCCGCCGATCACAATGGCCAAGAATACAAGAATGAACAAGCCCCGCTTCGGGTCGGTGGCAAATGCATGCACGGAAGTCAAGACGCCGGAGCGGACTAGGAAGGTCCCGAGCAGACTGAGCGAGAACGCCATGATGGCGAGCAGCACGCTCCATGCTTTGAAGCTGCCACGTTTATCAGTGACCGCCAGCGAATGCATCAATGCGGTGCCAGCCAGCCATGGCATGAAGGAGGCGTTTTCGACCGGATCCCAGAACCACCAACCTCCCCAACCCAGTTCGTAATAGGCCCAGCCGCTCCCCATTGCGACACCCACTGTCATAAAGCACCAGGCGACTGTCGTCCAGGGGCGTGACCAGCGCGCCCAAGCCGCATCCAGCGTGCCTCCCAAGAGCGCAGCAATCGCAAAAGAAAATGCGACGGAGAATCCTACGTACCCCATATAGAGCATCGGCGGGTGAATCACCATGCCGGGATCTTGTAACAGCGGATTCAGATCGCGCCCATCGAGGGCTGCCGGGATCAGCCGTTCAAACGGATTAGAAACCGTCAACATGAATAAGAGAAATCCCACGCTGACGAGGCCCATCACGCCTAAAATACGGGCGCGCATCGCTTCCGGCAGATGGGTGGAGAAGAACGAAACCGCGACCATCCAGATGCTGAGGATGAACATCCAGAGCAGCAATGAGCCCTCATGCGCCCCCCAGATGGCTGCAAGACGATAATGGAGCGGGAGTTGAGAATTCGAGGTGGCAGCCACATAGAGCACGGAGAAGTCTTTGACCGCAAAGGCGTACCCCAAACAACAAAAAGCCAATAGCACCAGCAGGAATTGCGCGCGCGCCGCCGGCTTCGCGATGGCCATGAGCGAGGAATCCCTCACTGCCGCCCCATAGATGGGCAGAGTTCCCTGCACCACCGCCACGCAGAGCGCGAGAATTAAAGCGTAATGCCCAATTTCAGGAATCATGTCGGCTCCTAGCGTGGATTGACAACTAGGGTGCCGCTGCTTTGCGCCCCTACCGTCTTGGCTTTGGCGAGCGCATCCGCCGCTTCCGGTGGCATATAGTTCTCATCGTGCTTGGCCAGGACTTCACTTGCGAGGAAGGCTCCATCAGCTCTGAGTTGTCCCTGCGCCACAACGCCTTTGCCCTCTTTAAAAAGATCCGGTAAAATTCCTTTGAACGTCACAGGCACTCGCTTGGCCATGTCGGTCACAACAAAGTGTACGGTGAGCCCATCGCCCTCGCGTGTGAGACTGCCGGCTTCCACCATCCCGCCGATACGGAAACTACGTCCTTGGGGTACATCCCCATTGGCGGCTTGAGTCGGCGTATAAAAGAACACAAGATTGCTTTGAAAAGCATTCAGCACTAAGGCCGCAGCCACACCCAATGCGACCAATCCCAGGCCGATCAGGATAAACCGTTTCTGTCGAGGCTTCATCGTCTTCGTTTCCTCCTAGGATTCATCGTGGCTCTCAGCCGCTGCCGCAGATCGTCGCCAAACCGCGAGAACTTCCCCCCCCATACACAGCGCCGTAATACCAAACGAGGCCCACACATAGAGGCCGTACCCACCCATCGCGAAAAACTCCGCCATGCTTCCCCACTGCATCAGCGCGCCTCCGCGACATCCGGTAACGAGGCAGGCTTGCCCCACGACGGCTGTCGCTCTCGCTCAATAATCACACAGCGCACACGTGCTAACGTCATCGCGATGCTGTACATCCAGAAGCCGACCATCATCACCAACATCGCCGTCACCATGGTCCCCGCCATCGTCGGCGCCGCCGTGATGCTGACAGAGGCCCCCTGATGCAGCGTGTTCCACCATTTCACAGAAAAATAGATGATCGGAACATTGACCACCCCCACGAGCGCCAAGACAGCACTGGCGCGATCGGCGCGACGCAAGTCATCGATCGAGGAACGTAACAGAATGATCCCGATATATTGAAACAACAAAATCAGTTCCGACGTCAGCCTGGCATCCCATACCCACCAGGCTCCCCAAGTCGGTTTACCCCACATCGAACCGGTGAACAGGGCAAGGAACGTAAACATGGCTCCGGTGGGAGCAATGGCCTGCGCCATCATGAAGGAGGGGCGCGCATTCAATCCCAACCCGATACCAGCCCAGATGGCCATGATGACATAGAGAAACATGGACATCCAGGCAGCAGGTACATGAACAAAGATAATGCGGTAGGCATCGCCTTGCGTCGCATCGGTCGGCGCAACGAAAAATCCCACGTACAACCCGACCAGGATCAATCCCGCAGCAGCGGCAGCAAACCACGGAATCATCCGTCCGGCTAATGGGTGAAAGGCCTGTGGTGATGAATATTTAAACCAGTTAATGCCTGTGGCGCTCATAACGATGTCTTATTCCAACGCAATGCGTAATGCAACAGCCGTGGCCCATGGCGCAAACGCGAACGAGAACAGGAAACAGGCTCCAAGCAACGACAGATTCGCTTCGCTTCCGATTCCGGCCAAACTATTCGTAACGGCGCCGGCCCCAAAGATCAGCACCGGAATAAAAAGTGGAAGCACCAGGAGGGCAACCAGCAAGCCGCTCCCACGCAATCCAAGAGTTAATGCAGCTCCAATGGCTCCAATCATACTCAACGTCGGCGTACCAAGCAAGAGCGATAACGTCAACACCCCCAACGATTCTCCGCTCAGCCCGAACTGCAAGCCGAGGAGAGGCGAGAGCAGGACCACTGGCAAGCCAGAGATGACCCAGTGCGAGAACACCTTGCCAACAACCAAGACAGCCAGAGGTTGAGGGATCAAGAGCGTCTGCTCTAACACACCATCAAGATAATCCGCAGTGAACAAGCGCCCCAACGACAACAGGCACGCAAGCAAGGCCGTGACCCAGAGCACGCCGGAGGCGATCATCCTCAGAACCGTCGGCTCCGGTCCGACCCCCAACGGAAAGAGGCTCGCGACGATGACGACAAAGAACACCGACATCGCCACATCCGAGCGATGCCGCATAGCCAGCAGAAGATCCCGCCGGACAACGCCGCGTAATGCCTCACTCAGACTGGGCTGACTCATCGAGTCAGCCTCAGGTGCTGGACGCAATCGGGCGGAAGATCGATCTCCTGGTGCGTGGCGACGACCACCATGCCACCATGACTCAGGTGCGACTGAAGGTGCCGGGTCAAGTAACTTGTGGCTGTAACATCGAGTGATGCAAATGGTTCATCCAAGAGCCATAACGGACGAGTGGAAAGCCAGAGACGCGCCAGAGCCACGCGGCGCTTTTGTCCTTGCGAGAGTACGCGCGTCGGCAGACGATGGACTGGTCGCCCAAGGCCGACTGCCTCCAACGCCTTCTGCACAACTTCTCTCGCACTTTCATCGCCCGCCAGGCAGGCAGAGACCGTAAGGTTTTCAACTGGAGTCAGCTCATCCTTGATTCCGTTGAGATGCCCTACATAAGTAAGCTGGGCACTATAAAGTTCCTTAAGCTGACGAATGTCTTTCCCCTGCCAAAGAATCGTGCCTTTGTCAGGCAACAACAACCCGCACAGCATGCGAAGGAAGCTGGTTTTTCCGCTGCCGTTCTCACCGACCACGGCCAGTAGAGAGCCGGGCTTGACCATCACGCTGATATCGGAAAACAGCAGCCGTTCTCCCCGACTGCCGCTCAGTTCGACGGTTTGAAACATATTTGGAGAAGTTCCATTGGGAGTGAAGAAAAGGAATTGCCGCAGCGTTGAATCTTACCGGGTCGTATTGTTGGCGATTGTTTTCTCAACACCGGCTGACATCTCATCACAATACCACTGTCGCTGAAAGCGGTAATCCCTTCGGGAGATCGATGTCACTCCATGGCGAGGGAGGCTCACAAAAGGACACACTTCTAAGGTTTTGATTGTCGCCCATCTGATACCGGCAAGTCAAAGATGGGTTGATGCGGCATGGAATAGACACATCAGATTTTCATAATCGGACAGCCGGAGAATCGGGAAGCCCACAGAAATGCATTTGAGATTTTCGCCTGCATTGCGAGGGGGCTAGAATCTTGCCCTGCTTTAATGGCATCATAGAGCGATGCCTTTAGATTACGATCAGGTGCCCAGGCATAATAGCTACGTAGTGGAATCGCTTGGCCATACGAAATAACGGCTCATCGCAAGACCCCAAACAGGAAGGTGCAGCATATCTATGATTAGGCAAGTGACAAGCGCAAGCTTTATCATACTCGTTCTTCTTGCTGCATTATCCCACCCTGAATACGTTGCTGCTCATGGAGGACAGAGCGGAGAAGACGACCCCTGCCTGCGCCGAATCGGAGAACAGCTGATACATTTCAGTGCCTATCAGCCCCAATACGAGTTAAAAGATCAATACTGCACGGAGATTCCGAAGGAAGGCGATACCTTTCTGGTCGTCGACCTCGTGGACCCGGCACTGCGCAACGAGCTGGTCGGAATGCGGGTCCTGAAAGGCAATGGAAGCAATGAGGCGGAAGATCAGATTGTGGCAGATATTCGTCCAACTACCCATCCTGACGGCGTGCTCAGAGGTGAAGCCAGACTGAATGAAGGCATCTATACAGTCATCATTTCCGCAGAGAAGCAGAATCTGATGAAACGCCCGCAGTATCTCTTGCGGGTACATCTGATTGATTATCAGAAGCTGGTGCAATCCACAGTCGTCCCAGCGCTAGGTGTACTGCTGGCAGCTTGGCTCTTGTACAAGCTCATACGATCGAGGTGGCTGCGAAATTGGTGGGCAGTCCTCCGTTCATAAGGAGGCCGGGCGTTTCGGCCCGCGTGCATCATACTATTCGAGAGGGAGGATCCTAGCAATGGCTGTGCAATTCCTGAAACCTATCGGCTTGTGCGTGTTGATGTTGGTCATCGGGGCGCCGTTCTTCTCCACGCTGGCCCAGGCTCACGGAGGATTGGCGCTGGCCGAGGACATGTGCCGACTCACGATCGGCCCGTACAACATGCACTTTACCGGCTATCAGCCGGACAATACCCGGAATAAGGAGTTCTGCGAGGACATTCCGTCGACCGGCCGCACGGTCGTGGTGCTCGATTATATGGAAGATGCGCTCCGCCCGCTGCCCACCGAAGTTCGGATCATCAAGGATACGGGTTCGGAGCAAGATCTTCAGGCCATCACGATCCTGCACCTGCCGCCCAAGGTCTACCCAGCCGGCTCGGTTAATTTCGAATATAACTTCGCCCAGCCCGGCAAATTCGTTGGTCTAGTGACCGTGGGCGATAAGCATGTATCGCGATTCCCGTTCTCAGTAGGGGAAACAAAAATATGGCTACCCCCCACCTACTTCTTGATTGCGCTCGCAGGGGTTGCCGTGGTCGGAGTGATCTTCTTTGCCATGCGCGGCCGTGGAAAAACAACCAGCAGCACTGTTTCGTAATCAGAGGGCCATCCGAGCCAAGACGCCTGTACAGACACATCGCTGGCTCCACGAGAACATTGAAGGCGACGAAGAAATTAACATGAGAAGGATACCGATGATGTCTTTGCGATCTCTACTGAAACCAGTGGTTGTATGTTTTCTGATGCTGGTGATGGGAGTTCCACTCTCCGCGCAGGCCCAGCACTTTCATGAATTGGATAAAAACTTCTGCATACTCAAATTCGGGCCCTACGGTATGCACCTGACAGAATATCAACCTGACACCTCAGACAGGCAGGAACTCTGCGGGGATGTTCCATCGACCGGCCGCACCGTGGTAGTGCTCGATTTTATCGAAGGGGAACTCCGTTCGCTGCCCATCGAGGTTCGGGTCATCAAGGATACGGGTTCGGAGCAGGATCTTCAGGCCATCACGATCCTCCATCTGCCACCCAAAATCTACACGGGAGGATTTATCAATTTCGAACATAGCTTCAGCCAGCCTGGCAAATTCATCGGGATGATCACTGTTGGCGGCAAGGAAGAACACATCGCGCGATTTCCAATCTCAGTAGGAGAAGGTGGAGTGGCGTCGCACCTCATGCACTACATGATGGTCATAATCCCAGTCGCAGCGATTGCCGGCGGAGCGGCAATCTTCTTTTTCCTGCGCGGTCGTCGCAAACCCTCGGTTAGCACTGCCTCCTAAGCAACTGGCCCTCCGGTCGCCGGAGGGCAATGCGCCGAAACAATAGCCAAACGGCTGACGACTGTGATTCAGTTTTGTGCAACAACGAGGAGGATATCCGATGACATCATGGTCGGCTCGCGCACTCAAGCACGTCGTAGCTGGCACAGCGATGGCGATGGCAGTGTGCGCACATGCAGCTCCGGCGATGGCGCATTCAATGCTGGTCAAGGCAGAGCCTCCACGCCGAGCTGTCCTCGCCCAAGCACCGGCGCAGGTGCGACTCTGGTTCAACGAGGAAATTGAAGGCGACTACGCATCACTGGTCGTGCTCGACGCCGAGAAACACCCCGTAACCGAGATCAAACCTGCGCTTGCTCCCGATGACCGGAAATCCATCGTCTTGCCGCTGCCGGCGTTAACACCCGGAAAGTATTCAGTGAAGTTTCGGGTGCTGTCGGTAGACGGCCATGTGGTGGAGTCGTACTTCGATTTCACGATAAAGGACAAAGTGCAAAAGAAATGATCGAGGTCATCGGCGCGCTGTTCCGCTGGCTGCAGCTTGCGTCCAACATGATCCTGATCGGCGGCTGCGTCTTTCTCGCGATCGCTGTCCGTGCGAACACTACTTTCGACGCCCCATGGTTCGCCCGCCTGAATCGCACGTTACCGTGGCTTTCGGTCACGCTTCTACTGGGCTTGGTGGGTTTGTTGGCCACGACTACGGCACAGGCCACTGGCGTGGCCGAAAATGCGTGGCACCCGGGAGCCTGGCTAGAACTCTTACAAAAAACCCGCATAGGACTCATCTGGAAGCTGCGCGCGGCGCTTGCGCTTCTCGTATGCGGAGTAGCTCTCTACGTGCGGTTTTCATCTTGGGCGCGCTGGCAATATGTGCTGTATGCGACCGTCGCTGCGCTTACGCTGGCTGCGGGATCACTCTCGAGCCATTCCGCAGCTGACGAACTGTCCGTCACATCCGTGCTGCCTTACGCACTGCATACCGTTCTGGCAAGCGTCTGGTTCGGAGGGCTGCCGGCCTTTCTCACCGTTTTATTCACCGCTATCCGAACGCGAACTTACGAGGAAACGGACCGGTCAAGCTTCCAGACCCTGCAACATTTCTCAAAGATGGCGCTGCCCGTGATGATCGCGGTCGTGGCCACGGGCATCATCGTGACCGATCGCATGGTGGACACGAGCTATGCCGCATTGGTCGCGACAAGCTGGGGCTGGCTTCTGGATACAAAGCTCGCACTGCTCATAGTGATTCTCGTGATCGCTGCGCGCGCACGCCTTGTCTGGCTACCGGCGCTCAACCAGAATGAGGATGTGGCTGAGGCCAGTAGGCGAACGCTTCGGAAATGGGTCACGCTCGAAGTTCTGCTCGCGTCAGCGCTGGTGTTGGCAGCAACACTGCTGTCGAACGCTGTCCCGGCAAAGCATACTGTCATTGAAGACTGGCCTTATCCGTTCCGTTTCTCCATCGACGCGACCTGGGGCGAGATGAGCGTCATGGTTCGTACAGGGATCGGGATTATATTGGTGATCCTGGCAGGCGGGTCGGTCGCGCTCGGTCGAACAAAGCGCTGGGAAACAAAGTGGCGCATAACCATCCCGCTCGCA
>OEKW01000332.1_pt1 | contig 11864 bp, 13 predicted proteins | sample 1503291 | NCBI WGS metagenome assembly OEKW01 (sample SAMEA104379590, study PRJEB20068) | metagenome | biome: 1000743; feature: 77; material: 1998 | place: USA | collected 2012 | depth 25 m
AACAGAACGCCGCGCTCGTGGAAGAGACCACAAGCGCCAGTCAATCCATGAAGGAGCAGGCGAAGGAGCTGATACGGAGCGTGGAAGTCTTCAAGACCGCTCAGGTGAAAGACCAGCTCACCACTCATGTCGGCCCGCGCGAGACGCACCCTGTCACGGCAAAACCGACGGCTCGCGTTCCTGAGCCGAAACCGATGGACGAGAAACCGACTGAGAAGCGCGAACCGGTTGGTGTCGCCGCATCCAACGGCAAGGATCGCAGCAAGACAAGCGACGAGTTCGAGGAATTCTAGGCTCAACGGGAACCGATCATAGGAAATCCGCGCGAGACCTGTAAGACGAGCGGGAAAGGGGAGGGAGCGAACCTTCAAGATTGACGGAACGTCGAACCTCGAACGGTAGGTGCAGGCACATGCCTGACACGATCTCCCTGTCCGTATCGGCTGTTTTGCTTTTTCCGCCTGTCGTGTATCGCTCGCATGCCTCCCTCTATATGCGCCACTGTGTGGGGCCGACGGACTGTTTCATTATTGAGCTTCCGGATGCGTTTCACGAACGACAAGATGGCCCTGCCATCGGCTTAAGCTTCGAGGGCGCAAGACCGACAATATACAGACAGGGGTCGCAGGTACAGACGAGTGAGGCACACGCCGCTAGAGGAGCAATGCCATCTATTCTCATTATCGACGACGACGATAGTCTTCGCGATTCGTTGCGCCGGACCCTGCGCAAGCAAGGGTACGTCATCATGGAAGCGAGTGATGGCGGGCTAGGGCTTAAACAGCTTGAGCGTCAAGCGGTCGACCTGGTCCTCCTCGACCTGTTCATGCCGGATAAAGATGGGCTAGAAACCATAGGAGAACTTCGCCGTACGCATCCAGGAATTAAAATCATAGCGATGTCCGGCGGGGGATTCAAAGGCAAGGTCGATATGCTGCCGATGGCGAAAATGTTGGGTGCTCGTCGAACGCTGACCAAGCCTTTTACGCGGGAGCAATTGCTGGAGGCCGTGGACTTGGAACTTGCGCGGGCCTAGTTCGAGGTTTTCGAAGCCATAGATATCGAATGTCTGACTTCAAACCTTCGCCCGTCACGCCTGCCTTCTCCTCGCTCGTCTATGTTGCAGAATGGCCTGAGACTTGGTGTGTGGACAACCATCAGCCTGTGTTGTTGAATCTATGGAACTGCCATCGAATCGTTTGGAAACGGCACCGCAACGCCCCGCACTGTTCCATACTGTATCGACGTTTGTGAAACACGTGCTGCATGGCCAGGCACAAACGATTATTGTGCTGGTCCTGCTGTTCATTCTGGCCATGGCCAGTCTCATGTGGAAAATGTTCAGCCTCTCGGACGATCTAGCCAGAGAACTGGTGTTGCAGGGGACCGAATTGCAGAGCGTGGCACTGGAAGAGATCCGCCAGTATTATTCGTCGGAAGTCGTCGCGCGCATAAAAGATGTCGATGGGATTGAGGTCACCCATAACTATACGACAAAGAACCACGCCGTCCCGTTACCGGCCACCATGACCATCGAGCTGGGCAAGCGGATCAGCGAGAGAGTGCACGGCCTCCAGGTCAGATTGTACAGCGAATATCCGTTTCCCTGGCGGAGCGCCGGCGAGCATCGCGACGCATTTGAGACGGATGCGCTGGCATGGCTTCGGCAACATCCCGATCAGCCGTATTATCGGTTTGAACATGTCGGCAGCGGCTGGCGCTTGCGCTATGCCAAGGCAGACCTGATGCAGGCAAGTTGTGTCGAATGTCACAATAGCCATCCGGAGAGTCCAAAGAAAGATTGGCGGGAAGGAGATCTACGAGGAGTATTGGAAGTGACCCGTCCTATTTCGGAAAGCGTGTCCCTGGTCCGCGGAGAACTACAAACCTCGTTTGGGCTGATCGGGATCATCGGTGTATTGGGACTGTGTGGGCTGACCTTCGCTACCATCAAGATCCAGCGCTCGGGTGTGATGCTGGAGCATCTCGTCGATGAGCGAACCGCCGAACTCCGGGCAGAGACGCACAAGGCCAGGCTGGCTGTGCGGGAGAAGGCTCAGATCCTTGCGACCGTGGAAGCCTTTTTTATCGGAATCACCGATCAGGGGGCCATCAGCGAATGGACGAACCGAGCGGAACAGACCTTTGGAATCCCTCTGAGCGAGGCGATCGGCCGGTCCCTGCGGGATCTCCCGATTGCGTGGAACTTGGACGAGATACTCGCCGCCTTGAGTAAAACCGGCGATTCGCTGATGACAGTCCGCTTAGAAAAGGTTCGGTTGATGGTTCCCGAAGCCAAAGAGAAATTTCTCAAACTTACGATCTCACCGGTCTGCGAAGACCTAGGCATCGGATACGTGATCATGGGCGAGGATGTGACGAACCGTCTGATTCTCGAAGATGAACTGGTGCAGGCGCAAAAGCTTGAGTCCATCGGGCACCTGGCAGCCGGAATCGCTCATGAGATCAACACGCCGACCCAGTTTGTCGGCGACAATGTGCGCTTTTTATCCGACTCGTTTTCCGATATGGGTCGCCTGATCGAGCAGTACCAGCGTCTATTGGCGGCAGCCAAAACCGGGGTCTGTCCGGAGGCCCTCATCGAGACGTGCGAGGCGGCCAACCGCGGGGCTGACGTGGAGTATCTCCTAGCCGAAATTCCTAAGGCCATTGATCAAACTGTGGAAGGGATTGATCGGGTGGCGACGATCGTGCGGGCAATGAAAGAATTCTCCCATCCAGGGAACACGGAAAAGACAGCCGTCGATCTCAATAGGGCGATTGAAAGTACGGTGACCGTCGCACGGAACGAGTGGAAGTACGTGGCCGATCTGCATACGAATCTGGATCCATCCCTGCCTCCGGTGCCCTGCCTGGTGGGAGAGTTCAACCAGGTGGTGCTGAACATGATCGTCAATGCGACACATGCCATCGCCGACTCCGTCAAAGGGACCGGCGGGAAGGGTACGATTACAATCTGCACCAGCCATGTGGGCGACTTCGCCGAGATTCGGGTCACCGATACCGGCATGGGAATTCCAGAGTCCATTCGCCACAGGATTTTCGATCCATTTTTCACAACCAAAGAGGTAGGGCGTGGTACAGGGCAAGGGCTGTCCATCGCCCGGTCCGTCGTTGTAGACAAACATGGTGGGACCATTGCTGTAAACAGTGAGGTTGGAAAGGGGACGACCTTTCTGATCCGCCTGCCGCTCAATGCCTCGTCGGCCGACTCAGGCAAGGATGGTGTGTCATGAGGCAGCATGTGCTCTTCGTCGACGACGATCCGAATTTCCTGGACGGGCTTCAGCGGATATTGCACGGCCACCGAGGTCGATGGGAGATGACATTCGTGACCAGTGTGGACGATGCGCTGGAGTGTGTGGAGACGAAGGCCATCGATGCGATTGTTTCGGACGTCATGCTTCCCGGGAAGAACGGATTCGATCTCCTCAGAGCCATCTCGGCTTCTCCCTCGTCCCGCCACGTGCCGGTGATCATGATGACCGGCGTCGGCCAGCGAAATCTGAAGCGGCGGGCATTGGACGAGGGGGCGACGGATCTCCTCAGCAAGCCGATTGACGCCGATGACCTGACCGCGCGCATACGCAACGTCCTACGGCTCAAGACCTATCAGGACGAGATCAACGCGCAGAACGAGACGTTGGAGCGAAAGGTCCGGGAACGCACCGAGGCGCTGAATGTCTCGCGGCTCGACTTAATCTGGCGGCTTGGTCAGGTCGCAGAGTTTCGGGACGAGCAGACGGGCAACCATATCGTGCGAGTCGGGTCCTACTGCCGGGTGCTGGCTGAGGCGATGGGCATGGGGCGTGATTTTGCCGAGATGATCTTTCTCACCAGTCCGTTGCACGACATCGGCAAGATCGGAATCCCGGACCGCATTCTATTACAGCCGCGCAAACTGACGCCGGAGGAATGGAAGATCATGCAGCGGCATTGTGCTATCGGGGCCGGCATCCTCCAGCAGGACATACAGAGATCCGTACCATTTGGTGCGGCTTCGGTGATCAAATCGCCGTATCCGAATCCCGACAGAGGGAACCCCTTCCTTGTCATGGCGTCCTCGATTGCTCTGACGCATCACGAGTGGTGGGACGGGACCGGCTACCCGCAAGGATTGTCGGGAGAATCTATTCCTCTGGAATCGCGCATCGTCGCGGTCGCTGATGTGTATGACGCGCTGCATTCGGTGAGGCCCTACAAGCCGGCGTTCCCAGAAGAGAAAGTTCTGGGCATCATGAAAGAGAAGGTCGGGTCCCACTTCGATCCGGCCGTGAACAGGGCGTTCGAACAATCTCTCGACACCTTCCGAGAGATCCGCAGGCAATTTGCCGATAAGGCTCTCGCGGCCTAGCAGGATCACTGCACGAGATAGATAAGACCCGCGGGAAAGCCGAGATAGGCGAAGGGGCAAGATGCTGCGTTCGTGAAAGGCTGAAGGAGCATGATGAAGCAAGTTCTCTTTGTGGACGACGAATCGAAGGTGCTGGACGGGCTGAAGCGATCGCTCCGTCCCCTGCGGGACGAATGGAATATGACGTTTGTGACCAGCGGAGCGGAGGCGTTGAAGACGTTGGAGCAGGCACCGTTCGACGTCATCATTTCCGACATGCGCATGCCGGGAATGGATGGCGCACAGCTCCTCACCGAGGTCCAGCAGCGCTACCCGCAGATTATCAGGATTGTGCTGTCCGGCCAGTCGGATCAAGAAATGGTTTACCAGTCTATCGGCGCTACGCACCGGTATTTGGCGAAGCCCTGCGAGAGCGAGGTGCTGAAGACCGTGGTGTTGCGAGCCTGTACGCTCCGAGAACTCCTCACCAACGACTTGCTGCGGCGGCTAGTGACGGGCATGCAACAGCTCCCCAGTCAGCCGACTCTCTATGCCGATGTCAGGAAGGAGGCGGAGTCCAAAACCGCTTCGCTCAAGGCCATCGGCGCCATCATTTCAAAGGACTTGGGCATGACCGCGAAGATACTTCAGCTGGTGAATTCGGCCTATTTTGGGTTCTATGGCAAAGTGGCGACCGCAGAGCAGGCGGTGAATTTGTTGGGAGTAGATACGGTTCAGGCGCTGGTGTTGACCACGCATGCCTTTTCGCATTTTGCCTCTATTCAGGGCTCAGAGTTCAACATCGGCCTTTTGTGGGAGGCGAGCACGCAGACCGGCGCGATTGCTCGTGCGATCGCGAAGGCGGAACGAGCCCCGACATTGATGGTCGACGAGGCATACACGGCTGGAATGCTCCATGACGTAGGGATGTTGGTGCTCGCGGCCAATCTCCGGTCGCGATATGACGTCATACTCAAGACGGCGCACGAACGAGGGGTCCTCCTGTGGGAAGCAGAGCGTCAGGAGTTGGGCACCACCCATGCGGATGTCGGGGCCTATTTGCTGGGGCTCTGGGGGTTGGGTGATTCAATCGTGGAAGCGGTGGCGTTCCATCATCATCCGTCTGATTGTGTTGGGAAGACCTTCGGTCCCCTGACAGCGGTGCATGTGGCGAATGTGTTACAGCAGGAGTTGTCTCAGCAGGCGACAGGAGACGTTCCATCCAAAATCGATCTGACTTATCTCGATTCACTTCAGATGGCCGACCGGCTGCCGCGCTGGCGGGAGGTGGCCGGCGCGGTCCAACAGTCCGAGGAAAAGGAGCGCGCACATGGCTGACCGAATTCTCTGTGTAGATGATGATCCCAATATCTTAGAAGGGTATAAGCGTCAGCTTCGGAAGGAGTTCGAGTTGGTTACTGCCGTCGGGTCAGAGGAGGGTCTTCGGATGGTCACGGAGCAGGGCCCCTTTGCCGTCGTGGTGTCGGATCTCCAAATGCCGGGGATGAACGGGGTTGAGTTTCTTGCAAAAGTACGAACCCATGAGCCAGACACCGTGCGCATGCTGCTGACGGGCAACGCCGAACTCCAAGCAGCGATTGAGGCGATCAATAAAGGGCAAATCTTCCGCTTCCTCACGAAGCCCTGCGCAGCGGAGGTACTCGGCGGCTCGCTCAAGGCCGCGCTTGCGCAGTATCATCTGATCACGGCAGAACGCGAATTGTTGGAACAGACGCTCAGTGGCAGCATTCGGGTGCTGTGCGAGGTGTTGGCCCTGGTCAATCCTGAAGCGTTCGGGCGATCGTCTCGGATTACCCGATATGTGGAGTCGATCGCGGCGCATTTGCACGTGTCTGAGCTGTGGTCCATTAAGACCGCCGCCCTGTTGTCCCAGATCGGTTGCGTTATTCTGCCGGAGTCGGTCCTCAAGAAGGTGTATCGGGGAGAGGCCCTGACGGGCGAGGACTCTCAGCTCTTCAATCAACATCCGTTCGTGGCCTACGACCTGATTGCCAAGATTCCCCGCATGAAGCGGGTGGCGGAGATCATAAAGTTTCAGGATAAATACTACGATGGATACGGTGGGCCGGGCGACACGCAACAGGGCAATACCATTCCGATGGAGGCTCGGATCCTCAAGGTGGCCCTGGATTTCGATGTGCTCGAATCCGCAGGCAAGTCAAAAGCCGAAGCGTTCAGCGAAATGAAACAACGCAAAGGGTGGTACGATCCGGCGGTGATCGACGCGATGTATGCCGCATTTGCGAATGAGATCAAGTACGATATACGGACGGCTGTCGTGGCCGATCTTGTGGAAACCATGATTTTGGCGGAGGATATTCAATCAAGTCAGCACGTGCTCCTTGCCTCGAAGGGCCAGCCAGTCACTCAATCCATGATCATGAGGCTTCAGGGTTTCGTCAAGACGATCGGAGTCCGGGAGCCGTTTACGGTCTTGCTCCCGATGGCGTTGGAACGCACACCGGCTGGGATATATGCTCAATCGATGAGTTCGCCATCACCGATGTTGAAAGCATCATAACCCGGCGCATTCATGAGAGGACACGCAACAAGCGGGAACGGTGTGCCACGAAACATGATCGGGTATACTCCGAAATTTCTTGTCCCGGCCGGCAGACGGAAGGTCACGGGTGTGCGCCCTCGAAGCGATTGTTGAACAGCACATTGACGTGACTACGCTGTGGCGGGATATCCAATCGATGAGCTGATCCGGACGCCCGTAATGTATTCATCGCTGATATCTCCTGGTAACCGTCTCCCAATCCTTATCTGCAGAGTAGCTGAAGACAATCATAGACACCATGGGTTGTACGCATCTTTGATCTCCCATTACCATCGCGGCATTACTTCAGGCCGTGGAGCAGGAGTTCATGGGCTGAAACACTATACAAGAGTACAGGACGTCTGAATGAAGCCCCAGATCAAAAACGAGAACCGGCACCCCGAGAAGCAAAATGGAATGAGCCATCACAGACGCGGTTTTTGTTATCATTGTTGGTCCGGGGTCACAAACAGGTTTGGCGCGCACTACCACGCGCCACAGCTGGGATGCGCACTGCCCTTCGCTCTAAAGCAGCCAGATTTTACTTATTTCGAAGATGCGAAGGACTTCGCCGAACGCCAAAATATTGCTCTATCTGGAGAAACCTATATTGGACGGGAAAACTTCACTGATTCGTGGCAGAAGGCGAGTATAGCGGTGGGGCGGCGGCCCTGCATTATATGGGAGGGAAAGAAATTTACTGGGGCGACGCAAGCATTTTATTGAACGACAGCCTGAACATGGCATCTGAGTTTACGCTGCTTTCTCCACGGCCTTATCGTCTGGGACACTCAATGGCAGTCGGATGATGAAAGCCGTTCCCTTGCCGACGTCGCTCTCCACCCTGATGGTCCCGCCATGTTTGTCCACCACGACAGACCGGGCGATGGCAAGCCCTTGACCCGTTCCTTTCCCGACGCCCTTCGTCGTAAAAAAAGGATCGAATATCTTGTGGCGTATCGCTTCCGGAATCCCTCCTCCGGTATCTGCAATGCGGATCTCGACAGAATCGTCCGTGTGCGCGGTTGAGATCGTGATCGTACCCTTCTTGCCGGTGCCCTTAACAGTATCGGCGATCGCGTGTGTCGCATTAATGATCAAGTTCAACACGACCTGATTGAATTCTCCGACGAGACAGAGCACAGGCGGCAGAGAAGAATCCAAGTTGGTCTGGAGCTCGGCCACATACTTCCATTCGTTCCGTGCGACAACAACGGTGCTTTCAATGGCTTTATTGAGGTCAACCATAGCCTTCTCATGGCTCCCCGGGTGGGCGAATTCTTTCATGGCCCGCACGATGGTCGCCACCCGATTGATCCCCTCGGCTGTCTGTGCAAAGGCCTTGGGAGTTTCATCGTTCAGAAAGTCGAGATCGATCCGCTGTAACTCCGCTTCACAAGTTTCAACAAGTTCCGGGGGGAGTCTGCGTCCGGATTTTGCGGCCGCGAGGATCTCACGATACCGTGTGAGTGTGGCATGAAGGTCTGCAAAGGAATCTGACAGGAACCGGACGTTGTCGCCCACGAACTGGATCGGGGTGTTGAGTTCATGTGCGATCCCGGCCGCAAGCTGCCCGATCGACTCCAGTTTTTGGGCTTGCGCTAATTCATGCTCCAGAACCAGCCGTCCCGTTATATCCTCTCCCATGAATATGTAACCCATGCCACAATTGTCACGGAGCGGCGACACGGTCATTTTCACGAACGCCTTTTCCCCTTCCTCAAGTGTTACCTCTATTCTGTCTAGACGAACCACTTGGAGTGTGTCTCCTGCCTGTTGCATGGCCCTCAGTACCTCTCCCCAATTCCAGTGGATTTGAAGTTTTGCGAAAGGCTGACCTACCGCATCGCCCAAGGGGATTCCGAACAGCCTCTCTGCTTGAGCGGTCCATTCCCTCACAGCTCCCAGCCCATTGATACTGATAAAGAATGCTTCGACTGCTTCGAGAATGCCGGCTCTTTCGCGTGCGACTTGTTCCGCTCGGTCTTTAGCCTCCTTCATCTCCTGTCCCATGAGTTTCCGCTCGATCGCGTAGCGGATCGACCGAATCAGCAGAAGGCCGTTGACCTGCCCTTTAACCATGTAGTCTTGGGCGCCATGCCGTACTGTCTCAATCGCCAGAATTTCATCCATATGTCCGCTCAAGATGACAATGGGCAGGGTCGGAAAGGCAGACGATACTTGCTTCACCGTATCAAGGCCGAAGGTGTCGGCGAGAGACAGATCCAGTAACACAATATCGAAAACTTCCTCGCTCAATCGGGAGAGTGCGTCACTCAGCCTGCTCACGTGAACCACGGAAAAGCCTTCGGGGCTGACCTCCCGGATCAACTCTTGTGTGAGAAGGGCGTCACCGTCGTCGTCTTCCACCAGCAGCACTCTGGTTAGTGCCGTGCCAGGTTCAACTGAGGTGTGAGTATTCAATGACATGCGTTGTGTTGGGGGGCAGGATTTTGGATATTTAACCCTCTGCGAGGTACCTTCGTTAGTATCTTGTCGGAATTTTGCAGCATAACCTTGACGGACTGAACAGATAGCGGGGTTGATCGCGACGTAGGTGAGTTCCTATCGGTTTCTTCAAAAATAGCGTGCGAAATTGGGAGGCTCGAAGACCATATAATGTCTTAAATATCAATGCGTTAGGATGCAAAGTTTGGCAACGGTGCCTTCATGCGATACCTATCCTGGAGTTGAGAAATTTGGCTACTTCGGGTCTCAGAGGCAAAGCTCTCCTAAAAGCGTTCGACATTCCGAGACGATGGAGGGATCGGAAACGCAAGCCGAATGGCACAATAAGTAGGATCAAGAGAAGGGGAGGGTGAGGATTTAATTAGGAGGAGAGGCTCCCTCTTCGCATCTCCGGATAACGCTCAGCAGCCGCGCTTGCTGGTCGGGCTCCATACGGATGAATTCGACGCCGAAATCTGCGTTTCTCGACCATCGTCTGACGGCCAGTTCGACCGTCAGCGCTTCTTGAGGCTCGTTAAGTCGGATCTCGACCTGAAAATACTTTAGTTCAGGCTCGACGTGGGGACATCGAATCCGGCACCCTTCGCGGGAGATGTCTAGGACCATTCCACTTTGATTGAGTACGCCGTCGCCGAAATACACAGGAAGAGAGACAGGCATCCGTTGGAACTTGCGCTGGTCTGTCGGTCTCAACAGGTGAACGGCGTCTTGCCTCCCAGCATCCCCAGCGAGCACCTCTTGAATGGTTGACAGCAATGTCGGTGGATCGAAGGGTTTCACGAGCACCCGGTCGGCCCCCAGCGCAAGAGCATTCGCCTTCCAATCGAATAGGCCTCTCTGTCCGCCCCCACTCATGACAATGATTTTGGGCTTCGTCGCGATCCTTTTCATCTCCGTAAGGACATGGATCCCGTCCTTGTCGGGCATGAAGATATCGGTCACCACGACATCAGTCGGCTCTCGTCGCCATAGAGCCATGCCTTCTCCAGCGTTTGGAGCGTCGAGGACCGTATGGCCTGCCCGCTCCAGTATGCTTCGAAGCACTCGGCGGAGTGATAATTCATCGTCAATGATCAGTATGCGTGACATCGTAGATTCCTCGTGTCCTTAGTCGAGCAGGAGTGGGGTCGATGGCCTGCAGGCGACTTCCAGCGGCGCTAGGACGATTCTTACAGTTTGCTACTGTTTCGTCATTATAAACAACCAAACAGGCGCCTCGGCTGATCTTGCCCTTTAGGTATTTTCGTCATGTCCATGTTCAGTAAAGACGCCACGGAAGCGCAAGGGACGAATCGCTGTGCGGGATAATCAGGAACGATTTGCGGCGTTCGACCGTTACGACGATCACTAAGTGACGCACGGGGCTGAATGTCGAAGGGAATGGGGCCTACAGGAGGACCTTGGGGAGTATTCGCACAAAAGCCTGCTAGAATCATGAGGCCCGGAACGTAGGCAGTCTGAAGGGGCCGAACCATCTTCTGCATCCTCACCTATCCCCTACACCTTGTATACGATAAAAGTTGGGCTTCCTTTGTCAAGCAGAGGATACCATCAGAACGCATAAAGGAAAGCACTTTGAAAGTGTTCACACAAAAGGGGCCAATTACTACAAGAGCACAGGAACCAGCATGAAGAATTCTTCTCGCAGACGATTCATCTGACAACCGGTGCCTCATTCAACCCTATCTCAAACGTTCCGGCTACCGTTCGATCGGTCAAAGAAGCCGTTGAGATGATCATGAATAGTTTCAACGCCATAGAAACGCTGGCAATAGTTCGTCCTCTATGTGGCAAGTCAGCGCAAGCGCCAGCGACCAGTGCCATGAGCCGATACTCGAGTCTGAAAACCGGAGAAAAAAAGGAAAATGTTTGTAGTTGTTAACACAAAGAGTATTCTTAATCTTGCAACGGAATCGTTCGCATTGTGAAGTAGGTGCATGCGGCCCAGGATGGGTCCAGGCTCGGGAGGGCGGTGGATTTCATCCTGACATTTGGCGGTGACACCCATGACGAGTCAGCCCGTTGAGATCTTGCTCGTCGAGGACAATGAAGACGATGCGGTCATCATCCATAAGGTATTTGCAGACAGGCGGTGGGGCCACGCTGATTCATGTGGTCCGAGACGGGGAAGAGGCGTTGGCGTTGGACCATCTCCAGCGTAAGAAGGCCTAAAATATGGTGCGCTCATATGCGCCGTGTGCCTGTTCCTACATGGACAAGCTCGTCGACTTTGACAAATTTAAACCCTCATCATGCAGTGTGAGCAGTACGGGACAGGCGTTTTGAGGATTCCACTGTCCGGGGAGTAACCGCCATGCGTGTACTACTGATCGAGGATAACGAAGACGATGCCTGTCTCATTCGAGAAATGTTGATGGAGAAGGAGGAAACCGGCTTCCTTCTGGTCTGGGTCGATCGGCTAGGGATCGGATTGACGCGATTGGCCGAGAGTAAGAGTGACCTGGTGTTGCTGGACCT
>OEKW01000490.1_pt1 | contig 11663 bp, 15 predicted proteins | sample 1503291 | NCBI WGS metagenome assembly OEKW01 (sample SAMEA104379590, study PRJEB20068) | metagenome | biome: 1000743; feature: 77; material: 1998 | place: USA | collected 2012 | depth 25 m
GGTCCAGTCGGCGGAGAGGGCGGAGAGGTCGAGCGAGAGGTCGGCGCGGTCGAGGACGATGGACTGGCCGTTGAGCAGGCCGCCGCACTCGTAGACGTCCTGGCCCGGGCGCTCAGGGGGCGCCTTGAAGTGCTTGGGCTCGAGCAGCGCCGTTGCGGGCGACAGCTGGATGACTGACGGGCAGGGGTACGACTCGGTCCCGATCGGGCGGCAGATTATCCTGCATCGGATGAACGTACTGCTTGACATTGGCGGTGGGCTTGGGCTTGCGCGGCGGGATTGCTTGCTGGGGGGCGGGGACTTTGACACTCTTTAGGACGCGAAAATAGTTGTCGAAGCAGTTCGCGAACGACTCGGCGAAGACGGTCTTCGGCGTGCCCTGCATGCAGACGTCCATGACGTTGCCGAGCACCGCGCCAATCAGCGCGATGATGCTGCGGCGCTTCGCGGCCTGCACGTCCTTCAGCTTCAGCTCGTTGTCGATGGTGGTCGGGTGCAGCGAAATCGGCAGCGCCGATTCGACGATGGGCACGTGCGCGGTAGCATAGTAGGCAATCAGCTCGGCCGCTTTGTGGTTCATCGTCGCGAACAGGCCATCGCCGACCTGATACTGCTTCTCGTGCAGCAATTGCGCAGTCGATTTCTGTTCGATAAAACTTTTTTGGTTCATTTCTATGTTAAATGGTTAACGTGACTACGAAGGCGTTGGTGTTCAGCTTGGCGGGGTTCGTGCTTTCGATAGCGGCGGCCAACGCATGGGACCGCGCCATCCACGACAGCATCAAGCACTACTTCGGCGGCGACCTGCAGGTCGAGTACATGTACGCTTACGCAATCGGCGTGACGCTGGTCGCCATGGCCGCGCTGTACTACGCCATCCGGATCGGCGACCCGCTCCTACAGTGACAGCGGGTACACCTGCGAAACTTTGCTCTCCGCGTTGCCCGACGCCGTCGACCACACCCCAATGCCGATCTGCTGCACGCCCGGCGCCGACTGCTCGTCGTAAGCATGCAGAACCTCCTGTCCATCGCAGAATGCGCGGATGTGCCCGTAGTTGTACGTCACCACTATCATTGCCGCGCGGCCGCCGATGTCGACCGGGTCCGCGTGCTGCAGCGGCACCGGCACGAAGTTGCTCTGCGGGTACAGATGCGGCTGCGACGCGCGCATGATCATGCTCGGCACCGCCTTGCGGTACACGCCCGGCTGCGCGCCGACGACTACGACGTAGCCGAAGATGTCCGAGCGGATGCCGCCCAGGTCGACCCACACGTTGTCCGGCGCGTTCGCGATGTTGAAGCGCACGCCGCCGCGGTCCGTCTCCGGCAGCAGCCAGTTGCCGTTGTACTGCACGCTCGCCGCCCCGACGCCGCGCAGGTAGTGCTCGTCGAACCACGCGCGCGTGTAGTCCGCCAGCGCCCCACTCGGCCGATTTTCGCTCACCCCGTTCAGACAGTGCTTCCACTTGTTGTACATTTTTATTTTCTTCGCTTTACTACAATAAGGTGCTAAAAGAAATGCGTCGCATCGAAGTCAAGAAACCCCCGCCTGTTACCACCAACATCAAGATCAGCAGTCCTCCCAAAGACTCCGCGCCTCCTCAACAACAGGATGATGGGTACGATGATGATAACGGATATGACGACTATGATGGCGGACAGCCGGCGGTCGACGAATCGCTGAACGACCTGATGAACCCGGACAAGGTCTTCGACGGCGAGCCGCCGCCGCCCTCCAGCCCCGTCCGCGAGGCCGGCGCCCGCGTCCAGCAGTACTTCCAGGACCACGACGACCAGGGGACACCTCCTGTTCAACAGCAACAAATCATGCCGCCAGCGTTCGTGCGGCCGGCGGCGCTGACCGACGAGGAGCGCCTCCGCAACAGCATCCGCAAGGCCAAGCTGCTGGCACGCCTCGAGCAGCTCGCGGACCGCGGCCTCAAGATCGACCTCGCCAAGTACACGTTCGAGACCTCGCTGTCCGAGCTCGAGTGCGCCGTCGCGAAGTACGAGATCATCGCGCTGCGCGGCGCGCGCATCGAGCAGGGCCGCGCCATCCTCCTCACGTTCACCAACGGTGTCGAGAAGGGCCTGACGTACGTCGACAACAACGAGATGATTGGCAAGGACTTCAAGTTCCGCGTCGACGGCTGGAGCAACCACGTCACGCACTCCATCGAGACGTACGACGACATCCTCGAGCGCGGCATGGAGGAGCTGCTCGGCTCGCCCGAGAAGCAGAAGTGGTACGTCGCGCTCGCGCTGCAGCTCGGTTCGTCTTTGGTCATGTACAGCCTCACCAACCGCCAGAACTACAACACGATGAAGGAGGACCTGCGCCGCGAGGTCAAGGAGGACCTCCTCCGCGAGTTCCGCCAATCGCCTCCTCCTGCTCCGAAACCCCCCAGCCCACCCCCCATAACAGGAACGTTGATGCCGACGCCTGTGGTGGGCAAGATGCGCCCGCCGCCGTCGAGCCCAGCGCCGAGCGACGACGGCGTCAAGATCGAGTTCGCGTCCGACGCGGGAGAAAATGTTGATTAACAGAAGTAAAAATGCCGCAATACGGTGCACCATTTACTAATCACCCGCAGCCCATGTTCGACATGCCGCAGTTTGTGCGCAGCGCGAACTACGCGTTCACCCTGCGCCAGCCGTGCCTCGACTCCTGCGCCACCACCGGCTGCCGCGTGCGCTGCATGTACTCGTCCCCTCTACCGGGCTAAATTTTGCTCGCCCTTAAATAAAACGAAATGGAGGTGAAACAGACTCCCGATTGTTTGAAAATTAGCGTTCTCGTTCGCGGTCGCATCAATTTACCTGCTCCACCACCCATTATGCCGCCACCTCCAGTTTTTGTCGCTCCGCCACCTATTCCTGCGCCTCCAGTTTTTGTCGCTCCCCCTCCTGCATCTCCACCTCCACCAGAGAAGGAGAAGGAGCGGGTAGGGAAGCCACCTGTTATAGCGCGGGTGGCAGAGGAGATCATCGAGGACCCGGAGGTGCCGACGCAGATCAAGATGCAGGCCGGCGACCTCATCGCGGACATCAACGCGTTCCAGTCTGCCGGCGTAACTTTACTTACGACCGCAAAGACAGTCGACCAGACTGTGAGCACGGTGCAGCAGGCGGAGCAGCTGGTTGCACAAGCGCCGGAGGCTGTCAGGTTCGGCGCAGTGGAAACGCGCGTTTACAAGGCAACCGAAGCGCTGTCACAAACAGCGGGTCTGCCGGCCGCCAGCAAACAGAAATTGAAGAGCATCCTCAAGACCGTCCCGAAACCGGAGCCGGTCGCGCCCCCGAACCTCGAGGTCGCTGCCCTGTACGCGCAGATCCATGACGTGGTGTCGCATTTCCGGGACACTGTTATTCAGAAGGAGTTGAATCCCAGATTGAAGAGTTTCCATGAAGAAGTCCGCAAGAACACAAAGTGTGTCAAGCGCGCAGTGCAAACACTGCGCGAACCCGAGCAGTACTGCGAAATCAACTGGCAGAACGTCGCGCAGCGCTTCGGCCCCGATCAGGTGCAGCTGATGCAACAGGAAATTGGTCCAATCGTCGCGCATCTGCACGAGCGCGTCAAGCTCATCAAGGAGATAGAGGGCCTGTATTTCGAGTCCTACGTCCTGTGTCGCGACGGAGATGCAGTGGGATGCGAGAAGAAAAGGGACTTAGAGCTACGCGGCAGCTGCAGCGTTGCAGGCGCGAAGGGTTTTGCTGGACCAACACAGGAAGAAATCTCGAAAGGACAGCTAGAAAGCCTGAGCGCGACGCGCGTGACCGCACTGCGTCCTTACTGCGGCGAGCTCTGGCGCAAGACAGATGCAGAGCTGCGGGAGATTCTAGGCACAACAAAAAAGGATAAGGAAAAAGCCGGAAAGGCCCCTCTTTCACAAATAATCGCGACCCCGTCTGTGTCCCCAACAACTAAAGCGATAGCGAGTGAGGTAGTGACCAGCCTGTCTACCGTTAGTACTGCAAAGACAAACCTTGTGCAGGCTGCACAGGCCATCGCTCCTTCGGTTGTGACAGTGGAAGAAGCGAAGCAGCTCGCGCAGCAGCTTCCCACTGTCTTGGAACAACCGGTGGCGATGCTGGTTGATGCGCAAGACCAAGCCATTCAGGCAACAGAGGCGCTCGCAAAACAACCTGATGTCCCGTCTGCGAAAGCAATTTTGCGAGATCAGTTTATTCAGACATACGGCCAGGCAGAGGGCAAGCGAGTTCAATATGAGTACAACAGGATCCTGTCCAAGATCGACAGCGGCGCGGACGTGACTGAAGACACGAAGCAACTCGCCAAACTCGTTGCTCTCAGAGCGAAACTGAACACGCTGCACAATCAGTTTGCGGGTGAGCAAGCACTTGAAGACAAGCTCGCTGCTTTTAGAGAGGAGCAGAGCAACCCGGCGCTGTCATTGGACCAAGTCATCGCGAACTACCGGGCGGCGATCCCGCTGTACACGGAGACGCTGCGCCTGTACAAGATATACTTAGCAGAGGTCGCGCCGCTGCGCCCGACGATGAAGACCGAGTACCGCAACCAGCTCAACGAGGCCATCAAAGCAAAGCTTTTTGCGGGCCAGCTGGAAAACCTGGAAGCCGAAATCCACGCGTTCGCGAAAGAGCAGGCAGCAAACTTCCCTGTGAAGTTTGGGAAGGACGTTGAATGCCTCGTTGGCAAGTACAGCTGCCTGCAGGGTGCTGAGTTGGTGAAACTGCTCGGCCAGGGCGCGTACGGCGCAACGTATAACGCGTGCGTCAACGAGAACTGTCAGTACGTCATCAAGGTGCAGCGTCACAACGCGGAGTATCTCAACGAGATCACGGTCTATCAGAAGCTGAAAGACTGGCCGGGCATCAAAATGCTGAACAGCACGACGTGCGAGGGAATATGCGGGAAGGACGGCAACGTGCCGATCGGCATCATCGTGCTGGAGAAATGGGATGGCGACCTGAAGTCCGATCAAGCGTGGGCCAACGCCCTGACGAACTTGGGCGAATTCGTTCAGCAGCTGGGAGAGCAAATCCGATATCTGCACGGTACCGCGGGCTACATCCATTGGGACATCCAGCGGCGCAACGTCCTGTACAAGGGCACGCGCTTCACGATAGTGGACTTCGGCGTGGCGAACAGCATTAACACCTCTGTTCCGTTTGGCTACACTGACAACGTGTCGTGGTTGCGTCAGCAATTCAACATACCGATGTCGGAGGTGTTTTTCTTCTTGAAAAACACGTTGGAGTTGGCGGAACAGAGCAACTGGTTTCTGGTGGACTACTACCTCGTGATGTACGCAATTTTGGTGCACCCCTCACTTGACCCTTTCGCAAAGAAACAGCTCATACTGGCATTTCTTCAGCAGCAACACAACACCGCGGCCATCATCGATGCTATCACTGTACGACATTAATCGCAGGCACTACATCGGGTTCGACCGCAACGGCACCGCCCTGTACTCGGCGCGACCGCTGTACATCCGCGGCACGCGGCAGACGCTGCTAAAATTATTGCGACACAACAGAATAAAAGAGGACGGCATATTTATAATAAGCAATGGCAACACTCATAACCTCTGTTCGGCAAAGTAATGCCGTGCGGCCGCGCGAGATTGCGTGGATGCGTCACACGCTGACCGAGGACGTCCTACCGCGCGTCGACGTCACTACCGCCACGCCCACCCAGGGCGCGATTGCCTACAACACTGGCGACAACATCCTGTACTTCGCCGACGGCTTCTTCTGGCACCCGCTCGCTGCCGGTGGACCCCCGCCCCTGGTCACGCTCAACACAGTCGTCGGCGCGCTCGGGCAGTCCATCGTCGGCAACGGCATCGGGCCTAACCTCACTGTCAAGGGCATCCAGAGCATCACCCCTTTTATCGCCATCGCCAACACAGGCACCGATGTAACCATTAACGTGCCGAACATCCCGACTTTCAGCAACTTCGGTGTCGCCGCCGGTAACAAGTCGCTCGTCGCTTCGACAAGCGTCTTTCCGACGTTCGGCACCAAGGGTCTCGTGGCCGGCAGCAACATCGGCTTGTCGGCCACCTCCACCGACGTCACAGTTGCATTCAGCGGCGCGACAGGCGACGACGTCACCCTGTCAAACGCCGGCGTTGGCCAAACACTTGTGAATGACGGCACAGGACCCGCTCTAGCTACCAAAGGGCTTCTGGCCGGTTCGGATATCGGTTTAACTTTCAACGCAACCGATGTCACAATCGCATTCACCGGGACTACTGGCGATGACGTCACCTTGTCTAATGCTGGTGTAGGACAAACACTGGTTAACGATGGTACAGGACCTGCTTTGGCAACGAAGGGTTTAGTTGGTGGATCCAATATTGGTCTGAGCTCAAACGCAACCGACGTCACCATAGCCTACACAGGTACGACTGGAGCAGATGTGACTCTGTCAAATGCTGGGGCTGGTCTAACTCTCGTGAACGATGGCGCTGGACCTAACTTAGCCACCAAGGGACTTGTTGCTGGTTCAGACATTGGTTTGACGTTCAATGCAACTGATGTCACAATCGCTTTTACTGGCACTACCGGCGACGATGTAACTCTCACAAATGCAGGAGCTGGTCTAACGCTGGTGAATGATGGAACAGGCCCTGCACTCGCAACAAAGGGTTTGGTAGCGGGTTCTAACATTGGTTTGACTTTCAATGCGACCGATGTAACAGTCGCTTACACAGGAACGACTGGTGGGGATGTGACGCTGACGAGCGCTGGTGGAACGCAGACCCTTGTTGTGGATGGTGTTGGACCAACACTCAGTGTGAAAGGTCTGACTGCGGGAAGCAACATCAGCTTAACGCCCACCGCCAGTGACGTGACAATCGCCTACACCGGAACAACCGGCGCGGACGTCACCCTGTCTAACGCCGGAGCAGGTCTAACACTCGTCAATGATGGAACCGGACCCGCGCTCGCGACGAAGGGGTTGGTCGGGGGAACAGGAATCAGCCTGAGCAGCAACGCGACCGACATTACTGTAACAGCAACAGGGCTGAGTGTTTATCCTTATAAAACAATCGCGATTGGCGACTCGCCGTATGCGCTGCTGGCGAGCGACTTGAAAGTCGGAGTCCACACCCTGACCGGCGCAATCACTGTCACACTACCGTCGGCCGCAACCAAACACGAATACTACATCACCGACATCGACGGCAACTCACCTGTCAACAAAATCACGATCAACACTTCCGGTGGCGACACTATCGGCGTGCTCGGTGGCGCTCCCATCCTCGTCAACAGCAAGTATGCAACTATCGTCCTCTACTCCGACGGCATCAGCGCCTGGTTTCTTGAATAGGTCAGATGCAATTGGGTACAAGGGGCTGAACGAGTGATTTGATTGCGTTGGCATAGACCTGAGTTTCCCACTGGGCGTGGCTGTCGCAGCGCAGCGCGCAGAAGCGGCGCAGATTGTTCAGGTCCATTGTAAAAATCATTTGCGTATACTGATTTGTAGTTAAGAACCCTCTTGCTACTTCTTTAGCTAATCCAACGGTTATCAGTTTGCTGTACAGTTCAAACAGGTGCTGCTGCGTCGCTTCCGCCTCCTTTAATAGCGCCTCCATTTCCGCGCTCACTACCGAAATCGGGGCAGACCCCTGTTTATTCACTGCATCGGGCGAGCGAATGCCACCGGGAGTGTTCAACGCAGAATAACAGACGTCTTCGCGAATCTGTGAATAGCGCTGCGACTGCATGTTTAATTTTGCGGTGCGGTGCCGCAGCAGATGCACCGCGACGAAGAGCGGACAATAGATGCGGAACGTGAACTGCACCGCCTCGAGAGGGGACGTGTGGTTGTTGCGGATGAGATATTTGACCAGCTTCTCATCTGTAACAGGGTCCTTGAGCCCTTGTTGATAGCTGACGCGAGCTGCCTGTACTATGGCGACCTCGCAGTCGCGCCCCGCTGGAACCAACCGTGGATAACAATCACACAGCTGAACGTAACCGTGATCCAAACACTTAATCTCTGTCACCTTGTTTTCTAAAACATCCATTTACTACACTATTATAGGAATAATGTCTCGCTGTATTGATTGTGATGAGCTATTGTTATTGGGCGTTTGTATAAATTGCACACCCGTGGTTCCTTGTATTGAATGTAATACAGCAGTAACAAAGCCGCAACGAGATTTATTATGTGAAAAGTGCCGAGCTGAACTAACGCGGTGCGATCTCTGCGGATTTTTGGTGGAGCGAGAACATGTGTTGCCACTGTGGGACAAACAAGTTTGCATTGAGTGTTGGCAGCGTATCCCTCGCTGTATGAACTGCAGCCGTCTTGTTGAATGTGTAGGATATGACTTGATATGCGAACAATGTCGATTAGATGATATTAAAAAGCCAGAGCTGGCGATCGAAGCGAACGCAGAGGAGGCGGTGGTCGACGATGCGGATGCGCTGTAAATAAAAGCCTTGCAAATTATACGAAAACAGGTGCGCGCGATCGTTGTTGAACACCTCGATTGAGGTAGCGCACAGGATGAGGATGTTGCCGTCGTCGTCGGTGTCGAGGTCCAAGATGATGCGCGCGTCAAGCAACTTGTGCAGCGTGCCGTCGTGCATCAGGACCACGACACGATCGCCACGCCACAGCACGGGGTCGCCGCGCGATACGCATAGGCGGTGTGTGTGAGCAATATCGCTGAATTGGAACCTTTTCACAATTTCTCCTGCATTTAGCACATCAATCGACAGTAGACAGTTGCTTTTCGCAATGAGTAACAGGTGACCGTAAAACGCGGCTGTATTAACAAAAGTGCACGTGTAGGAGAAGATAGTTTCGCCTTGAAAGTTGTGCACGCGGACTTGGTTGTTGGACTGTATGTGCGCACTGTACAGGTTGTTGCCGATGATGGCCTCGCACTCGTGGTTGCCGAGGCGAACGGGCGTCTTCGTGCGCAGGAGCGGGTGGTCGATGTCGAAGATGTAGCGGAAGTTGTCCGCGCGCACAATCAGCACGCCGAACAGGCAGCTGATGTGGTCAATTGGGCCGTCGAGCACGGTCAGCAGCTGCTCGCCCTGTAGACTGAAGTGCGGCGGGACGTAGCGGTAGTACACGAACCGCTGGAGGTACTGGTAGAGGTCGGCGCAGAGAATTGAAAGGTAAGACATGTTTTACTTATTGGGGGTGAGCTTTGTTGCAGGCGGCGACGGCGGCGGTGCAGTCGAACTGGTCGCCGTTGACGTAGCCGAGACACTGTTCGGAGGGCAGGTACTGGCGGCACAGGCCGAGCGACGCGAACGGCTCGCTGTCGCTGCAGCCCTTGCCGAACGCGATGCACGCCTGGTGCTCGTCCTTCTTCTTCTTGTCCATGTACCACCAGGCTCCGAGGCCGACGAGCACGAGAACGATGATGACCCAGACGTAGGTTTGCATTTTTCCTCCTTAACACAATAAAATTTTCCTCAATTAATGAGAAACAAAAATGAGCTGCTCATCGTGGACTGGTGGTAGCGGGACATCCCTGCAACAGATTCTCGCAAAGACGGAGCAGAATGTTTATGGACGCGACTGGTACAGAGTCGAGCCCTTTGTCCGCGTAGACGGGATTGCCGGTAGGCCGTTCGTGCAGCTGCGCGACGCCTACTGCATGTCGCGACACGAGGCGCGCCTGGCCGGCCTGACCCAGTCACAGGTTGTTGCCGGTGAGAACGAAATGACTCTCTTTGTTACTTACACAAGATGCCCGGGCGAGATCGACTGTCGCTTCACCTCACTGCAGATGTAAATAAAAAAATGCAAAAGACCGGTTATCTATCAGTGCTTTCGTCCGATATTTATGGATATCTGAAATTATTCGTTTACAGGCGGCTATTGCCGCCCAATTTGCGTGCACCGCGGAGCGTCCTGTTTGAGTGTGTGCACAACATCGTCAATGTACGCAGCTTCAATGACCAAATCTACGTCCTATACTCCAACGTCGTGCACAACTTGCACACCGGTGTTTGCAAGGCCCACTCCACAGACGTAGTGGATCTTTACGAGGATATTGTTTTAAATCTGTATAACAATCTCGAATTCGGGTCCCATTACGTACTACGCGGTGACTACAGCGCCATATTGGGCTCTGAGAACGGTGGTTTGTTTGTTAAAGAAGATTACGTCATCAACGCCTACGTAGTTCCCACCACTATATCGGTGAGAGCACTTGAACACAATTTCTCTGCGCCCCTGTGGTCGCTCAAAGACACGTCAGCTAAGTGGATGGTGGACTACGACGAGCACCGATTGCTGCTCGTTTGCTGCAGCGCTACAGTGAAACTAGTATACAAAAGCACGGGTAATGTCGAGCGTCTTCTAAATGTGCACCGACTAGTGAACGCTGCAGTGGTAGATGACGAGCACAAAATGCTGTTAATACACGACGACTACACGTTTTCGATATGGGACGCATCGCTGTTCTGCACAACGCTCGGCGAGTTTCCTGAGTATGTTTGCAGCATCTGCCTCCACAATCACACACTTCTGTTCATCACGTTAGATCGAGAAAGAGTACTGGCGATTGAATAAAAATTTATTGCATTGAATAATAATAACAATGTTGAAACTGAAAGAGTTCCAACTGGGCACGATGTCGGATGCAGGGGTGGTGGCGATGGTCGGGCGGCGCGGGTCTGGCAAGAGCACGATCCTGACGAACATCATGTACGAGAAGCGGCGCATCCCGGACGGCATCGGGTGCTCCGGGTCGGAGGAGAGCAACGGCGCGCTGGCGAAGTTCATGCCGGAGACGTACATCTACAACGACTACAACAAGAGCGCCGTGCAGGCGGCTGTCGACCGCGCGCGTGCGCTGAACCGCAACCGCCAGGAGCGCCACATGCCGATGAAGTACACGTTCGTCATCCTCGACGACTGCAGCTGTGACAAGGCATTCACAGGCGACCCCCTGTTAAAGTTCATATTAATGAACGGGCGTCATTACGGTATATTCTTCGTGTTTACCATGCAGTACCCGCTGGCGGTGGGCCCGCAGCTGCGCTCGCAGATCGACTACGTGTTCCTCAGCTTCGAGCCGATCCTGAAGAACAGGCGCACGCTCTGGGAGAACTACGCCGGCGTGTTCCCCACCTACAACGAGTTCAGCGAGACGATGGCGGCTGTGTGCCAGGACTACCGCTGCATGGTCATCGTGCAGAACAAGCCCACCAGCACCATCGAGGAGTGCGTGTTCTGGTTCAAGGCGAAGCCCGCACTACCGGACTTCAAGGTCGGCAGCGTCATCTACTGGGAGGCGCACTTCGCGCACTACGACTCGGCACACACCCTCACCCCGCTGGACGACAAGAAGACGGGCAAGAAAAAGTACAAAGTAAAGGTGCAGCTCGTTTCGCGCTGATCAAAAAAAAATAGGCAAGGCGGGACTTGAACCCGCAGACACACCGATCAACGAACCGGCCGGGCTTCGAACCCGGACAGCCCTCTCATGCACTTGCCAAATAAACTGTTTGCAGTTAACCAATAATTTACTTTACAGATTTCCGGTCTGTCGCGGTTATGCTAAGCGGTAGCGGTTGCGCGCAGCGGTGCAGATAAAAGGGGACGGGTTTCTGGCAAAATAATATGCGCGCGGGTCGTTGTGGATGGCGGCGAGCTGAATCGCGTCGGTCTGTTCCAACACGTGT
>OEKW01000111.1_pt1 | contig 11605 bp, 9 predicted proteins | sample 1503291 | NCBI WGS metagenome assembly OEKW01 (sample SAMEA104379590, study PRJEB20068) | metagenome | biome: 1000743; feature: 77; material: 1998 | place: USA | collected 2012 | depth 25 m
ATGTCCTCCCGTGAGTGCGTAACATTCGCGGACGATGACCTCGTCCGCATCGATTCGCCGCAGAGATAGACTGGCCTCACCCATTACGCGCAATCGCTCAGGATTTCCGAGAATGCCCGCCACTGTGCGGGCCAACAGGGCGCCGGTGAGCTCAGATTGCGGGAGCAGCACAGCGGCCCCGGCTGCCTCCATCACCTTGGCATTCCGTGTCTGGTGGTCGTAGATGGCGGACGGCAACGGAATGAGGATGGCCGGCTTTCCGCAGGCCGTAAGTTCCGCCACCGTCATGGCCCCGGCTCTCGCAACCACGAGATCCGCCTGCCGTAACGCAGCGGGCATGTCATAGATAAACGGCATGACCTGTGACTCGACGCCGGCGAGACGATAGGATTCGGCCACCCGCGCATGATCGGACTCGCCGGTCTGGTGGGTCACGGTGACGCGCGGCAGCAGCAGCATGAGTTCAGGGAGTCCTTCCATCAGCGCTTCATTCATCGCCCTTGCCCCCTGGCTCCCCCCGAAAATCAGCACATGTGGCAGGCCTGACTTCTTCCGGCTCTGTTCAAAACCTTCCAGGAACGCCTTGCGAATCGGAGTTCCCACCACGCGAACCTTGGGGCGATCGAACGAATCAGCCGCCGACTCGAAAGCGAGAAACACTCGCTGAGCGAACCGACCTACCGCCTTGTTCGCCATGCCGGGATTGGCATTCGGTTCAAGAATCACACGCGCTACTCCGGCCAACGCCGCTGCAAGCAACATCATTGGACTCGTATATCCGCCAACTCCGATCACAAGATCCGCTCGTCTCGCTCGCAAGATTCCCAGGCACTGCCATAAACTGACGGGCATGGCGCACAAGCCTGTCAACGCCCCGAGCAGCCCCTTGCCCATCACCGGCTTGGCGCTGATCAACGCCAGTTCGAACCCCTCGTGGGCCAGGACCTTCGACTCAAGCCCGCGGGCCGTCCCTACGAAGAGAATCTTGGCCCCGGAATCGCGCCGGAGAAACTCTCGCGCCAACGCCACAGCCGGATAGAGATGGCCGCCGGTTCCTCCTGCTGCGATGACAATCGTCATCCGTGATCCAACCCATCGCGTCCACCGCGAGACCCGCCGGCATGCCGGTCGCGAGAAATACTGAGCAAGATCCCCACACCGATCAGACTGACCACCAACGACGACCCCCCGTAGCTCACGAACGGCAAGGTGAGCCCTTTCGTCGGCAAGAGCCCTGTCACCACCGCGGCATTCACCAACGCCTGGCCGCCGATCAACAGGGTGATGCCCATACCCAGATAGCGACCGAACGGCATCCGCGCACGCGCGGCGATCTGAAATCCTCGCCAGACAAAAAACGCAAATAACAGGACGATCGCGGCGGTGCCGACGAGCCCCAGCTCTTCGCCGACCAGCGCCAAGACAAAATCTGTGTGCGCTTCCGGGAGGAAGTAGAGCTTCTGTTTGCCCTCGCCCAATCCCACTCCAAATGGACCGCCGCTGCCGAAAGACAAGAAGGATTGCGTGATTTGAAACCCGCTGTCCGACGCATCCTTCCATGGAGCCAGAAACGTCATAAGTCGTTGGCGTCGATAACTGGAACCAAGGACCAGCGCGAGCACGACCGGAATCGCGCAGAGTCCTAAGGCCAAGAGATGTGAGAAGCGCGCCCCGGCGAGAAAACACATCCCAACTGTGACCAATCCGAGCACCACGACTGTCCCAAGATCCGGCTCCAGCAACACCAGCCCGCCCAGGATTCCGATCACGATCAAGGCCGGCAGAAGCCCTTCGCGAAACAACGCGATCTTGTCCCCTTTCTTGGTCAGGTAGGCCGCCAGATAGATGACTGCGACGAGCTTGACCATTTCTGCCGGCTGCACCGAGATGAATCCCAACCGCAGCCAACGCCGCGCTCCCTTGGCCGCGACACCGAGCGACGGCATCAGCACCATCACGAGCAGGAGCAACATGCAGGCCAACATCGGAACAGCGAATTTTTTCCAGAACGTGTAATCGATGCGCGATGCGAGATGCATCAACAGCAAGCCAAATCCAAGCCAGGCGATTTGCCGCTTCAGAAAAAACCCGGGATCCTGAAACCTGTTGCCCGCCACGATGGCGCTCGCGCTGAACACCATGACGAGTCCCACCAACGCCAGGATCATGGTGACCGCCATGAGCGTGTGGTCCGCCGCTACCCGTTGCTTGCCCGACCGTTGACTGGTCTGGGACCATGGGAGCGCCAGAGTCCCCGCTGATCGATGCGCCATTGCTCAGAGCCACCCCTCCCTCGCTGTGCACATCATGCCGGTAAGGCATGAACCAATGCCTTGAATTGACGACCACGGTCTTGATAGTCCGCAAACATGTCGAAGCTGGCGCAGGCCGGAGACAACAACACGACGTCGCCCGGCGAGGCCCCCTGCGCAGCTACATCCACGGCATCCCGCAAGGTGGCCGCCTCCGTCATCGCGGCAGCACCTCCCCAAGCCTGCCGCAACAGCGGCGCCGCTTCCCCGATCACAATCACGCGCGTGACGCGCCGACTGACCGCCTGGGTGAGTCGCGAAAAGTCGCCTCCCTTATCCCGCCCGCCGGCAATGAGCCAAATCGGTTGATCGATACTCTCCAGCGCCTTGAGGGTGGCATCGACGTTCGTACCCTTCGAATCATTCACAAATCGGACCCCCCGACGCTCACGGACAATCTCAAGGGCATGTTCGAGCCCAGGAAACGTCGTGAGGACACGGCGGATCACGTCTAGAGGACAGCCGCACAGCACAGCATAGGTTGCTGCCGCCATCACGTTCTCCACGTTGTGGTTGCCGATGATACGGATCTCGCCTCGATGACAAATCTCCTGCCGTACTCCGGTTACCGTCGTCACGATCCGATCGCCGTCGATGTATGTTCCTCCATACATATCGGGGTCGATTGCCGACAAGGTCGTAAACCCCAGGGCCTTTGCGCGAACTCGATGTCGCAGCGCGGTCACACGATCATCGTCCAAGTTGAACAGGGCGTAATCATCCGCAGTTTGATTCTCAAAGATCCGTTGTTTCGCCGCGATGTATTCATCCAGCGACTCGTACCGGTCCTGGTGATCCACCGTCACATTGAGCAAGGCGGCAATCCAGGGACGGAATCGATCGATCGTTTCAAGTTGAAAACTGGAGACCTCGACAACGAGATAATCGTACGGACTCGGCTTTCCTGACTGGCCGGCACGAAGGTCTTCCACCGCTGCTTCGCTCAAGGCGGTGCCCAAATTGCCGCCGACAAACGCCCGCTTGCCGCTCTCAGCGAGAAACTGGCCGATCAGCGTCACCGTCGTGCTCTTCCCGTTCGTGCCAGTGACGGCAAGGAGCGGGCTTCGCAAGAACTGCGAGGCGAGTTCCAATTCGCTGATCACCTTCACGCCACGCCGACGCACCGCTTCAAGCGGGGCCAGCCGATAGGGCACTCCGGGGCTGATCACCACCAGATCGGCCTCCTCGAGCGATGATTCGTACCGCGCTCCGACGGTCACACCGACATGATCGCGATCGATGGCCCCGAGGGCCGATGTCAGTTCCGCCGATTCTTTCCGATCGGCGACCGTGACATGCGCTCCCGCCGCCTGGAGCAACCGGCTAGCCGCCACACCGCTTCTGGCAAGCCCCATGACCGTGACACGCGCCCCCGCAAGATCCACAGCCGCTTCTCCCACCATTCATCACCGTAGTTTCAGAGTACTCAGGCTCAACAAGGCCAACAAAATGGCAATAATCCACAGCCGCACCACGACTTTCGGCTCCTCCCATCCCTTCATCTCAAAGTGGTGATGGATGGGCGCCATGAGAAAAATACGTTTCCCGCGAGATTTGAATGAGATCACCTGAAAAATGACCGAGGCCGCCTCAATCACAAACACACCGCCGACCATTAAGAGCAGCAGTTCGTGCTTGCTGATCACCGCAACCGTGCCCAGCGCCGCGCCCAAAGGAAGCGAACCCACATCCCCCATGAACACGGAAGCCGGATAGGTGTTGAACCACAGGAATCCCAGACTTGCCCCCAGAATGGCAGCCGTGAATACCGCGAGCTCCCCTGCGCCTTCGATGTGCGGAATGAGCAGATAGTCCGACATGAGTCGATGGCCCGTGACATAGGCGACGATCGTGTAGGCCATCGCCGCGATCATGACAGGCCCGATCGCAAGCCCATCGAGCCCGTCTGTCAGATTCACGGCATTGGAGCTCCCGACGATCACGATGACGGCAAAGGCGACATAGAACCAGCCGAGATCCGGGACAATATTCTTGAAAAACGGGATGCTGAGCTTGGTCGTATAGCCGGGCAGAAAATAAAGAATCAGTGCGATCGTCAAGGCCACCGCCACCTGCGCCGTGAACTTCTGTCCCGCCGACAACCCCTTCGATTGGGCCTTGATGAATTTGAGATAGTCGTCGGCAAATCCGATCGCCCCAAACCCCAGCGTAGCGCCGAGCACCAGCCAGACATACGGTTTCGCAATATCGGCCCAGAGGAGCGTCGCGAGGACGACCGCGAAGAGAATGAGAATTCCGCCCATCGTGGGTGTGCCGCTCTTCGCCAGATGGCGTTTGGGACCGTCGTCGCGAATCTGCTGGCCCAACTTGATCTCTTGCAGCTTCTTGATCACCCAAGGAGCCAGCACAAAGGCAATCAAGAACGCGGTCACTGCTCCATAGATGATCCGGAAGCTCAAATACCGAAAGACGTTCAGGAATGAATACTCTGTATGAAACGGATACAGCCAGTTGTAGAGCATGCGGTCTTTACCTTAAACCTGACCCGGCCCGTTTGGCCGACTCTTGAGTCGGATCGACGCCGACCCCTTATGATGCCTGCTTGATGACCGTCCTCATCCCCGTCAGAGCTTGTACAATCTGTTCCATTTTCATGCCGCGAGAGGCCTTCACCAACACGACGTCACCCTGCTGCACAATCCTCTTGAGGTGATCGGCCGCCGCAACCGCATCGACCACTTCATCGATCTGCGAACCTGCCATTCCACCCTGCCGGGCTCCTTCCGCAATATCCCGACCCAACGTCCCGCAGACGATCAGCCGCGACAGCCCCTGTGGGGCAAGAAACTGCCCAACGTCCCGATGCAGCCGGCCTGTTTCAGGGCCGAGTTCGAGCATGTCTCCCAGCACGGCAATCCGTTTGCGCGCGGGACTCCACTGGGCCAGTAATTGGATCGCCGCTTTCATCGACGCAGGGTTGGCGTTATAGCAATCGTTGATGATGTGGACACCGTGATGTGTGACCACCTGAGACCGCATCGCGGCAGGACGAAACCGGCCCAGCCCTTGAGCAATCATCGAGCCGGAGAGGCTCAAGGCGGCGCCCACCGCCGCAGCGGCGAGCGCGTTGGTGACATTGTGGGTCCCATGCACCTTGATTCGAACAGTCGTGGGGCGGATTTTCCCAGGGAGGTGCAGGCGAAAGGTCGTGCCATGCCGCGTATCGGACGTGACCCCGCTCGCTCGGACATCAGCCATTTCTGAGAATCCGAAGGACATCACGCGGCATTGCGCGCGCGCGGCGAGATAGTCAAAAAATGGATCGTCCGCATTCAAAATGGCCATGCCATCGGACGGAAGTTGGTCCAGCAATTCCGCTTTGGCCTGCGCCGAGCCTTCCATGCTTCCGAAGAACTCGAGGTGATCGGGCCCAATATTGGTAATCACCCCGATCGTAGGCTTGACAATCTCACAGAGCCTGGTTGTCTGCCCCTGCTGATCCACGCCCATCTCAATCACAGCTGCTTGATGACGCGCCGTGAGCCGAAACAGGGTAGCGGGCACACCGATCCGATTGTTGAAGTTCCCCTCGGTCTTTAACACTGACCATCGTTGAGCCAACACCGCCGCCACCATCTCTTTCGTCGTCGTCTTGCCGTTGCTCCCGGTCACTGCCACCACGGGAATATTGAATCGGCTGCGATAATGTGTCGCCAATTGCTGATACGCGAACAGCGGATCACGCACTCCGAAGAGAAAGGGTGCGGCTCGCCCATCGATCCAGCGTACCGCTGCGGAACTTGGAGGAAGGCGGTATTCATCATGAACGATGGCGCCGGCTGCCCCCTGTGCAAGTACGTCCGGCACAAACTCATGGCCGTCAAATCGATCGCCTCTGAGCGCGACAAAGAGATCGCCACGGCGAATCGATCGGGAGTCCGTGCTGATCTGTCTGATCCGGCGCTTCCCCGATAACGAGCCCTGCCCCGCGAGAACTTTCACGCTGATGACTTCCCGCAACTCTTCGACCGTAAACAGTCCCATTGACTCCTCACCTTGCGCAGCCTCAGCCACGATCTGGACTCTCACGCGCAATCCCGCAATTGCTGAATGGCCTCGCGAGCCACCTCACGGTCGTCAAAATGAAACTTCTTGGTACCGATGATTTGATAGTCCTCGTGTCCCTTGCCGGCAATGAGCACCATATCGCCTCGGCGCGCCTCCCGAATGGCAAGGCCGATGGCCTCACGACGATCCGGTACCAAGTGATACTGCACATGATTGCGGCGCGCTAACGCTTCGCGCACACCGATCTCAACTTCATGAAGGATCGCCATCGGGTCCTCGGTTCGAGGATTATCGGACGTTAAGATGACCACGTCGCTGTATTCCACGGCAGCGCGCCCCATCTTGGGCCGCTTCCCTCGATCCCGATCACCACCGCAGCCGAACACGGTAATGATCCGATCGGTCTTTAATGCTTGGGCAGCGGTCAGCAGTCGGAGGAGCGCATCTTCAGTATGGGCATAATCGACGACCACGCTAAAATCTTGCCCGGAGGAGATCCGTTCGAAGCGACCGGGAACATTGGTAATCTGGGCTGCCGCTTCGCAGATCTGATCGGCCGTCACTCCATCATGTAGCGCCACCCCGATCGCCCCCAGCAAGTTATAAACGTTGTGCTCCCCAACCAACCGGCTCTCGACGGGAAACGATCCTGATGGAGTTGCCGCAGTAAACGTGGTCCCGGTAAGCGAGAGACGCACGTGTTCCGCTTTGAGATCGGCGCGATGTTTAAGAGCATAGCCCCAAACCGGCACAGGGCAGGCTGTGCGGATCGCGGCCCCTCGTGGATCGTCCATATTGACAAGGGCGCGCTTCCCGGCCTTCTTCCCTCCGGCCAATCCGGTAAAGAGCCTCAGCTTCGCTCCAAAGTACTCATCCATCGTGTGGTGAAAATCGAGGTGGTCCTGGGTCAGATTCGTAAAGACTGCCATGTCATACTCGCAGCCAGCAGTCCGATCTAACGCGAGGGCGTGAGACGAGACTTCCATCACTGCGTCGGTGAGTCCGCGCTCGACCATCTTCGCCAAGAGTGCTTGAAGGTCGAGTGCTCCTGGCGTTGTGTGAGGGGCAGGAAGTGTTTCTTGCCCGATCTGGTACCCCACCGTGCCGATGAGTCCCACCCGCCGGCCAATCTTTTCCAGTAACGCTTTGCAGAGAAACGTCGTCGTCGTCTTTCCATTCGTGCCCGTCACTCCGATCATCTTGAGATGAGTGGACGGATCACCATGAAACCGGCTGCCGAGAAGTCCGAGCGCCTTGCGTGAATCATTCACCCGCACGAACGGTACCGGCCCTGACACCGCTGGCCCCTGCGCGACCACCGCGACCGCTCCAGACTTGATGGCTTGCTCGATAAATCCATGTCCATCAACACGCTCGCCCTTCACGGCGACAAAGAGGCTCTCACCCCTCACTGCCCGCGAATCGTCCGTGATCGCATGGATCGGGCGATTCACATCACCGCGCTGCTCCAAAACTTCGACTTCCCCACGAAGCGCCTCGATCAACTGCGTAAGCGTGATGGAATCGCGCGCCATGACCCTTTAATGGTCCTTCATCGCCAGTGCGATTTTCACAGTGTCGTCTCTGGAAACACCAAGATAGTTGAGCACCTGTTCCCCGACTCGCCGAAAGACCGGCGCCGCCACGACCCCGCCCCAGGCTTCGCCTTGGGGCTCATCGAGAATGACGATCATCGCCAACCGAGGAGATTCTGCCGGGACATACCCGACAAACGACCCTACAAACTGCGTGGAGGAATAGGCTCCGGTTCGCGGATCGATTTTTTGAGCGGTCCCGGTTTTGCCCGCCACGCGGAAACCAGGAATGGCTGCCTTCGTTCCCGTTCCATTCGTCACGACGCCTTCCAGTATCGTCGTCATCGTCCGAGCCGTGTCCGGCGACACGATTCGCCGCTTCACTTGTGGCCGCACTTCCTTCAACAAGCGACCTTTCTGATCGCGCACTTCGGACACCACGTACGGCTTCATCATCACACCCCCATTGGCGAGGGTCGCCAATGCCGACACCATTTGGAGTGGCGTCACTCCGATCTCTTGCCCCATCGAGATCGATGCGAGCGATCGGCGGCCCCAGTCTTTGGGTGTCTTCAAAAGACCGCTCACTTCACCCGGCAAATCGATCTCAGTGCGTTGGCCGAATCCGAATGCCTGAAGATAGTGGTAGAGCTTCTGTTCTCCCATAGCCATCCCGGTTTTGGCGGCGACAATGTTGCTGGACTTTTGAATCGCCTCCGAGAATGTCATCCACCCCAGCCTGTCATGGTCATGAATCGTCGTGTTCGCAATCACCATCTGGCCGTTTTCACCGAAGACCATGGAGTCGGGTGTCATCACTTTTTCTTCAAGCGCCGCGGCTGCGACCATCGCTTTCATGGTCGACCCTGGCTCGTAGGTATCCGTCAGAGCACGATTGCGCCACCGATCGGGCGTCAAGGCGGCAACGACATTCGGGTCGAATCGCGGACTGACTGCCATCGCCAGAATTGCACCGGATGACGGCTCCATGACGATGATCGTCCCCGATCTGGCACGGGCATGAGTGACGGCCTCTTCGAGTTCTTTTTCTGCAATGTATTGGATGACCTCGTCGACGGTCAGTGTAAGGGCATGCCCCGGCGTCGGCGCTTGCTCCGCCAATCCCTTGGGAAACACCGTGCGGCCTAACGCATCGCGCTGTAATACGGTGACGCGCTTCTCTCCATGCAGGTGCGAATCGTATCGGCGCTCGAGACCCTCAAGCCCTTGCCCATCCATCCCGGAAAATCCTAGGACGTGAGCCAGCAACGGACCTTTGGGATAAAACCGCCGTCCTTCCATCACCACGCCGATGCCGTCCAACGACAACTGCTCCAGTCGACGGCCTTGCTCAGGCTCGATCTTTCGCGCCAACCACACGAAGCTCTTGTCTTGCCGAAGTTTTTTCTCAAGCTCATTGCTTCGGATTTGGAGCACCGGGGAAAGATGACGGGCGACGGTCGATGGACTCTCCAACGACGTCGGCACACCAAATACCGATGGTACCTCCACATTCATCGCGAGTACTTTGCCGTGCCGATCCGATACCATTCCTCTGGCACCTTCGAACGATACGGTCTTTTGATGTTGCCGATCGGCCTTAGCCGTAAGTTCGGCTGCTTGAAGCACTTGGAGCGTAACCAGTCGAAAGAGAATAATGCTGAACCCGCACAGGAGCAGGAGCAGCAACACATAACGACGACCACGAGAAGGGCCGGCAGTCACTCGCGCTCCCTCCCTGTTGATTCTTGTCTCGCCAAACGGACTTGCTCCACGGGTGGGAGCGACAGACTCGGAATCTCTCCCGGCAGATGCACCATCAACACTTGTCCCTGCTGCGGCGGAACCAGCCCCAGCTTCTCTGTCGCCACCTTTGCGATCCGCTCGGGAGCCGTCAGCGCAGAAAATTTCACTTGCAATTGATCTCGCTCTCGCTCCAGCAGTATTTTCTGGGTCTTCAATCGTTCGATCTGATAACCCAGCCGAACGACATCCACACGCTCCCACACAAACACGAAGACCAACAGCACCCCGGCCATAATCGTCACTGTCTTCATGGATGGCCCTCCTTGAATACCCGTTGGGCAGCCCGCAACTTGGCACTGCGGGATCGAGGATTCCGGTCCGATTCTTCTTTGGCAGGGACCTGTGGCTTCTTGGTGAGCACCGTCAATGCGGGGGCGCCCTTGTCGGAAAGCGCCCGAAACGTGCGTTTTACAATCCGGTCTTCGAGCGAATGGAATGAAATCACACAGAGACGGCCGCCGGGGGACAACACATCTATCGCATCGCGCAATGCCGGCTCGATACAATCCAGCTCGTTATTCACGGCAATGCGAATGGCCTGAAACGTGCGGGTGGCACAGTGGAGTCGACCGTGCCGATAATTCGCTGGAACAGCCCCCTCGATCACTGAGACCAACTCTCTCGTCGTCTCCAGTGGACGGCGTTCTCGCGCGCGGGCAATGGCGCGCGCAATCCGTCGAGAAAACCGTTCTTCGCCGAACTGAAAGATTGCGTCCGCCAACTGCGCTTCCGGCCATCGATTGACCAGGTCAGCTGCGGTTCCGCTCATCGATTGATCCATACGCATGTCCAACGGACCGTCCCCTTGAAAGCTAAAGCCCCGACCAGGTTCTTCCAGCTGCGGGGACGAAACCCCAAGGTCGAACAGAATTCCATCCACCTGGCCGATGCCACTGACAGCAAGATGCCGCTTCAAATCCACAAAATGACCGTGCAGAAGGACGACACGGCCGCCGAATCGTGCGAGCCTTCTGCGACTGGCTTCGATGGCCACTGCGTCGCGATCAAGCCCAATAAGTCTGCTGTGAGAACCGCTCGCCTCAAGAATCTTCTCTGCATGCCCACTGTATCCCACCGTACAGTCAAGGTAGATTCGGCCATCCCCTTGAACAAGCCAAAACAGCACTTCTTTTGGCATAACCGGGAAATGTTGAGAGGCCTCCATAAGTTACGATAAACCAGATTCACCCACTTTCTCCCACTCACGGCGCAGTATACACTCACTCAAAGACTTGTCAATAGAAAATTCATGTACTTATGAAGACTCGAAGTCTCTTGTTTTCTCTGAAATCTGAGGAGTGAAAGAGGGTGACTATGGCACCCCTTGCGAGAAGAGAGTGTTCCCGCTAAGAGCCAGGTTGATTCAATCTCTATTAGGGAAGGCTTGGTCAGCATCTGGCTGGGGATAATCGATGCTCACTCCGCAAGACATTGAACACTCATCTACATTTTCTATTGGCCGAAGGAATGAGCCTAGTATCCTTAGTGGCAATCACCACATGAACATCTTGTTCCGCCACGGAATACGCAGGCATGTGGCGGAGCCGATTGAGCGATTAGTCAATCTGTCAGCGCATGAAGTTTGTGAGTTTCATTGACAAGGATTCATGTCGAGGCGAGAATGATTTTATGTTTTCACTCAAGACAACCAACGCCCTCTGTGTAGCCGCGTTCATGGTGGGAGTTGTGCTCACCTTCAACGGCATTACAGCCACCACAGCGGCAGCGGCATCACCTCTCTATTGGTGTCCAGATCAAAAATCCGATCGGCAGTATTCAGCGGAGCAAGGACCCGGGTGCGTGCCTCTTGTTGAAAAGAAAGAAACCCTGACAACAGAGCAAGAAGGGGAAACACTTACTGACAACAAACCGCCACGCGATTTCAAGATTGAGAATTTGCAGGGCGACGTATCGACATTCCTG
>OEKW01000029.1_pt1 | contig 11284 bp, 8 predicted proteins | sample 1503291 | NCBI WGS metagenome assembly OEKW01 (sample SAMEA104379590, study PRJEB20068) | metagenome | biome: 1000743; feature: 77; material: 1998 | place: USA | collected 2012 | depth 25 m
TGAACGATGCGAGAACGCCGCTGACGAATTTTTTCAGTCTCTTGCTATTCCGGTACGAGGATCAGCATCCAAGGAGGGCTTTCCTCGACCATGTCAGAAAATCGTCGGGCAGTGCTGCTGGCGGGAATTCCTGGAAATACAGCTCCACGGCGAACCTGAACGGATCGGAAACGATAGGAGGGGTTCTGCGCCGGGAGAAGGGGAAGGACACATGGAATCTCTCTGCGTAATACGCCGCAGTCCGACAAATTGACAGTCCCGCCGATTTCAAGGCGCGAGAGCCGCTCGAAGATTTCGCCGAACACCACCGGGAGATTCTCGGGTGTAAATGGCTGATTGTTCGATCGATAGCGGGAATCGTCGAAGAGTTGTGCCAGAATTTCCCAAAAAACTTGCGTATCGACGGCTCCGAGAACACAAAGAAACCCTCGGCGCGCCAGCAGGTCGAGCAGAGCAAGAGGCCCTCGAATTTCAAACTTCCAGGGCGGGAAAAGCAGTGCACGGCCTCCATGCTGGACTTCCAGGGCCAATTCTCCAGAATAGTGGGTCTGTCGGAATGGGCCTTTCGTTCGATGGAGATCTAGAGTGGTAATCTGATCGGACAGTCTGGTCGGCTCGTAGGCAAATGTCGGGGTCGCGGGAGCCCAGCAGGTCGCGACCGTATAGCGAGGGGCAAGTTTTCCGGCCTGATCGAGGCTGCTCAGGTCGAACATGTCCTGGTTTCCGTAGAATTGAAACGAGAGCCCGGATCGAGATCGCAAACCGTTGAGTCTTTCCCGTTCCGGATGGAGCAGGCCTCCCAACTTGGACCCTGGTTGAAGACGATCAAGCGCATGAAGAATCAACTCGCGCTGTCGCTGCTGAAGGGGAGCGACATATACCTCGACAAGTTCCGTGGCAAACGAGAGATCTCCGGCTCCCAGATCCAACAGCGAGGCCACGTCTGACGTGAGCAGAAGGTCAAAGGGATTGGAGTGGCAGAGGGCAAACGCCTCAATCTCTTCGCTCCGCAAGGAGGTCACTGGCCACTGTGCCGCCGGGCCCTCAATGACGCCGAACCACACACAAAGGGCCCGCACAGCCTTTGTAGGAGGCAGCCCTGTCAGTTCTTTAAGTCGAGGGCCCGGGAGGTCCTGAATTCGTGAAGCCTCTGCATTGCCCAACGCCAGGGTGATTGCATCACGGGTAATCACCGGGAGATCGATACGATGGGCTTCTTCAATCAATCGTTTCAATGTCGCAGTCAGCTGTCCCGCCTCAACAAGTTTGCGTGAGGCCTCCCACTCTTTGTCACGTTCCTGCAAGAGCTGGGTGACCTGTGAGCGAAAGTCTGCAAGGACCTGTGCGGTAGAATTCATACGTCGATTGATATGGGGGTTGTCGTAGATCTATCGATGTCCGTTGATGAATGTCTGCCAGCATAACGGCCTGATCCATGAGCGTCAAGGTTGCTGTATTGCCGATATCGAGAGACCTGTGTAAGGTAGAGTTATGTGCAACACACCGGTGCGGTTCGCGACACGAACAATCTTCGGCATATCCAAAGCGATATTGGTTCTCGGAGCATTGTGGCTCACTGTCGCCTGCATGGGTGGAGGGGGGACCGGGTCTTCGGCCTCTTCACAGAACGGGCATCATGCACTATTCAAGGAATGGCAGGTCATTGATACGGCGACAGGCCTCCCGGTCTCTCTCGACGAGTGGACGGCGCTGTTGCTTCAGCAGGACATCATTTACCTGGGAGAAGAACATCACAATCGGTTTCATATCGATGCCGCATTGACGGTGCTGCAGAGGTTGAAGGCCGGGGGACGGACGCCGGCTTTGGCCATGGAAATGTTCGGCTGGGACGGCCAAACGGCGTTGGATCAGTACACTTCCGGGCTAGACATGAGCCGCCAGGAATTCATCGAGGCTGTCCGGTGGCGACAGAACTGGGGCGGCCCGTTCGAGGATTACGAGCCACTGGTTCACCTGGCAAAAGAACACCATTGGACTGTGGATGCCATGAATCCTCCGAAACCATTGGTGCGGATGGTCGCGAAGAGCGGTTTGGCTCAAGCGGAGTCTGACCCAATGATGGCGCAATGGGGCATGAAGGATGAAGTCCTTGTCGATGATCCGATCTACCGGGCTCGTATTCTCGGACAACTCCAGGCTTGTCATGGCAAGGGGGACGACAGTCTCTATCAGATGATGCTCGACGCCTCCATGTTCCGCGACGAAGGGATGGCCAAGATACTAGTCCGTCGCCTCAACCAGATTCGATCGAGGAACGATACGATGGATGGGCCACTGGTAAGCTATACAGGGGCCGGACACATTCAGTATAACCTCCCGGTTCCCAAGCGAGTCACGCGACGCCTGGCCAATCAAGTCCGCCAGGTCAGCGTCTATATGACGTCCTTCGAGGTTGGACGTATTGAGGAATTACAAAATATGGTCCACGAGAAGGTTGCGGACTATCTGTGGCTGACACCGGTCAGCGCAAAGGGGCCGCCTCGACGATGTTGAGAGAGAGAAACCGGCTCGTTGCCACAGTCTGTCCATATTGACACCGTGCATCGAAGGGTATGCGCGACTTGGCGCCGCTGGACGCACCAGTCAATAATGCAACTGTCTCCTAAAAACCGGTGAACCCTTGACAGTTTATCCAGTCTGTTTCAGACTACGCCACAACACCAGGTGGAATTGTTAGCGGTTAGGAAAACAGCGCATGCGAAACAAAATCCCCTGTTCCGCCGAGCGGCTTAGCCTCCTGGATCCTCCGATGATCCAGGCCGTGGTCGACCGTAACGCTTTTCACATCGGAAATCAGTACCTCTCCGAAAATCGCGTTCGTATCGTTGAAGCCGATGATGCCCAAATCTCGTCCGCCGTCATCGGAAACTCCGGTCTCTACGAACAGACCATCCGGCTCAAGGAGGGGCATCTCGTCTCAAAGTGCAGCTGCGCGCTGCCGGAAGAACCGATGTGCCGTCATTGCATTGCGGTCTTGTTGGAATATCATCGCTGGGCACAGCCAAGAAATGGCCAACAGAGGAAGACGAAACCGTCCGCAGCCCAACAGTCGACCCAGGCCTCTCCGAATCGGGACAGCGCCCCTGCGCCAAATCCTTCTTCGTCCACTGACCTGAAGCTGGGCGAAGTGATGGCATTTATCGAATGGCTGCAACCTGCATTAAAAGCATTGGAGCGTGGCCACCCGCTACCCGACTCGCCTAAGCTAGGTGGGGATCTTGCTCCCTGGATTCAGCACTTTCGCAATCTTGATGAGCGTCGTCGCGAGAGCGAAGAAATACGGGCTAACCTGGAATCCGACATGCGGGACCGGGAGGCCTATGTCGGCCGATTGACTCAACAGTTGCAAGCCTCACTGGAGGAGATCAAGGTCACTCAAGCCAATTCTCAACAACTGCAGCAAGAACTGAATGCTTGCAAAGAGATACTCGCCAAGGTTTCCGAGGTCGCATCTGAAGTTGGAAGCTATGGAAGCCAACTCAAGTCTGTCGCCGGCGAAGTGATGTCGAAGGGGTCACAACTCGACAAGCTCGCTCAATCTTTCAAGGAAGTCTCGACCGCATTGAAAACACTAGCCAAGCCCTCCGCCAACTCTTAGCTGATCTCGCTCGGCTTCTCCTCCCAGGCTCCAAGCGTAACTTGAACACTATTGCGTCCGGTCTGGAAACTTCAGTATGATACGGCCCTTGTTTTATCCATCTGATTCAAGGGAGGGAGGATTGAGTCATGAAGAGGATTTGTGTCGCAATTGCCACGGCGTCAGGTACAGTCCTGATGGCTGGTGCGTCCTACGTTCTAGCCAATGAACCCAAAGGTGAGGGACCGCCCGATTATAGCGGAATCTCCAGCATCTATTACATATTGATCGGGCTGATTCTCGCTTACGGCGTCTACGATTCTTTCTTTAAAAAGCTCTAGCCCCATTATTTCATGACCATTCGTTGAAAGTTCGCATAGAAGCCAGCCGAGAAGCAGGGAGCAAGGGGATAAGATTTTCCTTCTGGCCTCCCTGCTTCTGGTCTGCGCTTTTCTTTTAGCAATTGGCGCTGTCGCGCTCAGCATCCTTGAAGCCCGCTACAATTCCGTTGCCATCGTCCACGGCAAGTGACCATGGACTGGGCCAGCCTAAGAACCGTGGCCTCACGGCCTTCCCCGCTCATATGTCTATACGGTCTCGATGACATGGCATGATCGTGTCCCACAGGTTTGGAGTGTTTACATTTTGACCGATAACCTAAGCCCTATTATTTGGAGCGACTGTGAATAAGACAGCGGTTCAGTCCCTTACGTCGGGAAGCCTGGTATGTAGAGATATGTTCATCGTCTGACCGACCAATCGAGGTCGTCCGACTCGGAGCCCCATTCTTCGTTTTGGGAAAGGCCCATGACGTGATTTTTCTAAATCAGCCAGAGAGACCCTTAGAGACTGAGCGATCAGCCACGCAAGCGTTAAGTTAGGGCTCCAATACACGGCATCGCGCAGACGATCGACCAGATCGCCTGGAAGGCTGACGGTTAACCGAACCATTCGAGGCTGTCGCTGCCCTATCTCGCGCGACCCGGAAGACGGACTGGGAACCTCGCGGTGATCATTCTTAGCCGGATTACTCGGAGCAGCTTGATTGGTCAGCGACATTATATTTCTCTCCTTGTTGTATTGAAATGAAGCGGTCTTCTGGACTATGGCCGCTCTCATGTCTAGTCCGCCCTTTCAGCTTGGAGGGCCGCGCCGCTGCAGAAGGCGAGGCGCGGCCCCGATGGCGGAAGCGTATGGCGGTGGGAGGCTCCGGATGGGCACTATCCAGAGGTAGTACCACCTACATGAGAGGCATGGCCCTCACGAGTGGGGATCCACCAGCATTTCGCTTCGCCAAAATTATCCAATGTGCCATCATCGCCTGCTAACTATGCTGTCGAGTGATCCAAAGACCACAGCGATACAGCAACCCCCGTACCAGAGTTTCTCAGTAAAAATATTCTGACGCTTGTGATGTAACTCGTTGAGTAAATGTGGTTTGGCGAGAGATCAGAAAGGATGCGGCTTCGGATCGAGAAGTATCCTATTCAGTACGCACTTATCTTGGAAGATACGGACATGGAGGGTACGATTTGATGAAACCGACGAAGAGTCAGATAGGAGACACGATTTATTGATGGAGATGTTTCATCGCAGCGGCACAGAGCAGGATGAAGAGGCCGATCCAGAGCGCGGCTCGCTGGAAAGGAATCGCTTCGTAGGATTCTTCTCCGTTTTCTTCTGGGTCATCGGACTTGAAGAGCACCGTGTACAGGAAGAGCGTGAGAAGACAGAGGACGAGAAACAGCTTCACAAAAAACACAGTCAGATATTTCGCATGGTGCTGAATCCCACTGCCAGTTTGTGCGGTAATGAGCTGATTGACATAGTGGAAGTTGATGCCACCGGTAAACAACAAGATAATGAGCAGAATACCCGCAACTTTCTTGTAATGCTGATAGAACGCATCGGTGATTGGCTTGATCTGCTCCTTGGCCACCGCCTTCCTCAGCCCAGGAGTCACGGCCATGATAAGGAACGCGAGTCCACCGATCCAGACGACCGCTGCCGACAAGTGGACCCAGTGGTTGAGGATCGGGATCAGCGTATTGAGATCGGTGACGAGACTTTGAAGCGCGTCCATAGGTTGGCGTGGGAGCGAGAGGGCAGAGCGTCATGACCCGTAGAAAGGGCGCCTATCTCCGAACTCCTCAGTCCTTATCTTTTACGTCGAAATTGAAGACCGGGGCATCGTTGCCGAAACGTTTCTTGCGGAGTTCTTCCATCAGCTCAATGGTAATCAGGGGGATACTCTGTTCGCGTGCGTGTTTTTCAACGCCTTTTTTCACCATTGCGCGCAAGAAGTATGGAATCCTGTTGAGCCGTACCTCTGAATCCTCATCCCACGCCACAGGGCTTTCTTCCGGCGTATTAAACGCGACTTTGATCTTCTCACCGCCTTTGGGGGTGTAGAGGCACCATTGATCTTCGTCCAGCCAGTCGCCGTGATCGACGTAGGGGCGTGCGCGGCAGCCACCGCAGATATCGGTGTATTCGCAATCGCCGCACTTGCCTTTCAGCTGCGGATAGCGGAAGGAATTGAAGACGTCGGACTTTTCCCATAGATCGACGAAGCTGGACTCCCGGATATTCCCGGCCGACAGCGGCATGTAGGGACAAGGGGTCAACTCGCCATTAGGGGTTACGCGCGCATAGTTGGTGCCGGCGAGGCAGCCGCCTCCCATATACCCCGTCGCTTTGGTGATCGGAGAGTTCGGGTCCTTCTCGTACGCCAGCCGTTTGAAATGCGGCGCACAGCGAGCCCGGACGAGCATGCCCTTGTAATTATCCTGACAATTGACCAGGTACCCGAGCACCTCTTCGTATTGATTCGGGGTGATGTCGGTCAGTTCTTCACCGCGACCGGTACAGACCATGAAAAAGACATTGAGCACTTTTGCGCCAAGCTGGTGAGCCCAATCGATCACCTCAGGCAATTCCTGGTAATTCATGGGCTGCGCACTGAAATGTACTTGGAACGTGAGCCCATTCCGCTTGCAGGCTTCGATTCCGGCGAGCGCGGACTCCCATGCGCCGGGCACGCCACGGAAACGATTATGTTTCTGAGAGTCGAGTGAGTCGATACTGATGCCCATGCCCATCACGCCGATCTCGACCAAGGTCTTCGCCATTCGATCATCGATCAACATCCCGTTGGTCCCGAATACCACCATGAAACCGAGTTTCACGGCATGGCGCGCGATGTCGAGAATGTCAGGGCGGACAAGCGGTTCTCCGCCCGTGATCACGAGGAGACAACCCTTGTTGACTTCGGCGATCTGATCGATGAGCTTGTAGCACTCTTCCGTCGAAAGTTCGTCGTCCCCGCCGGCAGACTTCGTCGTCGCGTCGAGATAACAATGATCACACTTGAGATTGCAGCGTTTCGTGAGGTTCAGCGCAATGAGATAGGGTTTGAAGTCATCGACCGTTCGGCCGTCGTGGGGCGCAGAAGCCGTGGATGGCGGAGTAAAGAACTGCGATACCTGCTGCTGGATGCTTCCAAATGCGCTCGCAAGAGACGGGGCATTGAAAATTGGAAGAGATTTACCCATAACTAGTCTAGTGCTGAGCGTTGAGTGCTACGTGCTGAACTGAGACTAGCAGGAATAAACGGGTCCTCTTACTCAGCACTTATGACTTACCCTTGCCGGTCAGGTTCGCAATCATGTCCTTCAGATTGCCGGTCTTCATGGCTTCCGCCATATAGTCCTTGGCCTGTTCGATACCCTCATGAGCCACTTCGGCCGTGATGACCACGACGCCGATCTTATCGGCATGTTTTTCGATGAGGGCACGTGTACAATCTCGCATGAATCCTTCAGGAGCCCGTTCGAGTCGTGATTGAGCCTCCGGCATCCACGTATAGGAAGAGGCAGGAGTCGGTCCCACCGCTTGCTCGCTCCCATGACCGTTTTCGTGGGAGGTAGTCGCGCCATTGGTGCCGTTCGTTGCAGCGGCCACTGTCGCCTGCGCTTCGGTTGAGGCGCCGGTTCCCTTGTTCGCAAAGATAGGGGTGTAATCCTCTGAAGCTGCTTCCTGAATCATAGGCGCTGCATATTCCAACGTAATCGTGGTCATGCCGAGCTTGCGAGCGGTCTTTTCAATTTTGGCCTTGGCGCGCCGCCTTTGGAAACCGGCTGGGACTGCACGGATTCCCTCTTTGGCATCCTTCGTCCATTGCATAGGGACGTCATCGTAGGCCAGGTCGGTTTCGAGAACCCCTTCCACGTGCGCTGCCGCTTCGAAAAGCTTCTTGTCGACCAGTTTGAAGCGATCGCCTCCAGCGGCACAGACCGGACACTTCACAGGCGTCTCGCCCTTGCCGATGTAGCCGCAGCCATCGCACACGAAATAATTCTGAGTCATCCGATCTAGATAGGCTTGAGTATCGGCACTTACTTTTGGCTTCTCTTCCACGATCTCGGTCATCATCCCGCTGAGCGTGGAGCCCATGAGATCCTTCATCACAGATTCGTCAGCCTGCATCTTGTCACGGTCGATGCCGGCGGCATCCAGGCTGCCACCCAGTGCGCGCATCGCATCCATCGCCCCCTTGGGCAGGAGGTGTCCCACAGCTGAATCGACGACCGTGTTGCTGATGATGGTATGGCCCTTTTCGATGGCGTAGCGGTGAATCGCGGTCTTGGCAACCCCTCTGGCAAATACGGGGATCTTTTCCATCCGGCGGAGGGCTTCTTCAGTCCAGGCAATCGTGTATTCTGCCAATGTATCGATCGGCGGCACATATTTCCGGTTCGACACCAAGATATTACAGGGCGCGGACCGTAGCAGATTTTCCGTGTTGCTACCGATGTCCATATCCTCATCGCTGTGTACGCCGATCCGTCCGACGATGAGCAGTGCCGGAATGTCCTTGCGCACATATTGAATGATCTTTTCGAAGGCCTTGCCGTCCAGCAGGGTGGTCTTGACGTCGGTTTGCTCGGCCTGAGCGATCTCGCGGCAGATATCGAGGTGCGACTGGTAGATCTTCGCGAGGCCGCTGTCGATGATTTCCTCGTGCAGCTTCTCCTGCTCCTTGAAGCGAAACACCTTGCCGGCTTCCTCGTTGAGAACACCAGAGATACTGTGAAAGGCAGCATAGTGGAAATAGGGATCGAATGCCGAGATGGCTTCGACCGGCATGTTGAAAGCCTTGCCCAACGCCAGGCCGGTCATGAGTCCGCCGAAGGAATAGGGGCTGCCGTCCACGGCGACCACGATTCTTCCGCCAGTCATCGGCTGGATTTGTTTGATGATCAGCATGTCCGAGTTCCGTACGCGACGAAGCACGCGCTCGGTGTTGCTGCCGATGACACTGTCCTTTACCGCGCCGACCCCCAAGGCTCCCATGATGACCAGGTCGTAGGCATTGGTATTGATGTCTTCGGCCAATACCTTCCAGTTCCGGCCCTCAAGCGAACGACGCTCGATAGGCAGGTTGTTTTCCGCACATTTCTTATCGACATAGTCGAGGTAGGAATCGGTAATGATCTGGAGGCCGCGGGTGATCAGCGAATCGTGGATTTGGCGCTGCCGGTCGAGTTCTTTTTCATCGTGGTACTCTTCTGGCAAGCCCGCTTCCATCTGTTTGAAACGTTTGTCATGCATTTTGGCCGCATAGACATGGCTGCCCACGATCTTAGAGCCGAAGGCTTTCGCAAAATGAACTCCGACATCGACGGCCGTATTGGAATGGTCGGAGTTATCGACCGGGACATAGATCGTCTTATACATCGAGATGTCTCCTCAGGATGCCCCCAGGCCGGGGCGAACGAGAGTAATTATCAAAATTTCCAAATGGTTGACGTGCTTTCAACGCCTCAAAGAACGAGGATGATAGCACCGGCCTGATTTCGAATGCAAGAAGCCAGGTGACAGAGTCAAACGTCAAGCGATGAGAAAAACTAGCGGTTCACTTCCCGATTGACGAATGATGTCCGACGATCCTCTTAGCCCGTCGAGGTGACGTGGGGGTTCTCAACCGACGGAGTAGGGGATGGTGCGGGGCGGCGTGATCGGAGGATCTCTTCCAGGGACAAGAGGGCATCGCGTCCGGAGTTCCCTTCGATTCCTCGGATCAGATTCTGGTCGGCATAGGCGCCTGACTCTTTTGGGGTTTGAGACAGAGATCCCGTCCATCTCCGTGGATCTCGGCTTCCCTCTTTTCGCTCCCAGGCCCGGAGGCAGGCCTTGGCAATGAACGAGTTCAGCGGCGCCGGGTTATAGAGGAGCTTTCTGATACTCGTCGGAGTCAGCATGAGAGGATTATAGCCGGCAGAGAGGTAGCCCTCCTCTAACAGCCGCGCTTCAAGATCAGTATTCGGCTGAATGCCCAAAAAGAACATGAGGGGGAAAACTCGCTCCTCACCCAGGATCGAGGCGACCATCTTGTAGGACTCCACACTCTGGAGCAGCGACTCCTCCGTCTCCTTGGGAGAGTTCAAAGAATAGTTGAGGATAACCTTCCCTTTGAATCCTGCTTCCGCCAGATAGCGACAGCCATCGTACAGCCGCTCAAGCTTGAATCCCATATGGAGGTCGTTCAACACCGCTTGGGAGCCCGATGTAATAGCGACTTCGAGATCGCCGACGCCGGACCGGACCATGAGTTTGGCCAGTTCCGGGGTGATGAGCGAGGTCCTAATATAGCCGGACCACTCGATTTCCAACTTCTCGGCGAGAATCCGTTCAAGGATCTCGATGCATTGGGGATAGGCTTCTTTTCCGGTAATGAACTGGGCATCAGTGAACCAGAAGCGCCTGGCACCCCATTGATGGTAATGCTGAGAGATGTCTTTCACGACCATGGAGGGCGGACGATAGCGAACCCGCTTTCCTTCAATGTAGGGGTAGAGGCAGAAGGCGCAGTCGTAGGGGCAACCCCGCTTGGATTGAACCCCGATGGATTCGCCCAGATATTCCCGATGCTGCGGGAAGATCGAGGTCAGGTAGGGCAAGTCGACAGTCAGTGCGTCCAGGAGCGCCGGCGAACCCTGCTGACCCTTTCGAATGGTCTTTCCTTCCCGGAGGATATAACGCTCCTTTTCCAGCGATTGCCCTTCAATCACCTTGAGGATCGCGTCCTCTCCCTCCCCAAGAATTCCGATAGTACCTTCCGGAAGTTTCAGGATGAGCTGATCGGCAAAGGCGGTAAAGGCCCCGCCCCCAATCATAATCTGCGATTTTGGGAACTCTTTCGCGATCAACCAGGGATAAGAAAGTGCCGCCCGGATATGACTATAGTAGCGGTAGAGCTGCTGTACCCCCGCAAAGGAAGCGGCGATCCGCTTAATTGGGTTGCTCGCAAAGTAAAAATTAAACGCATGTTCCAGCGAGGAGTCACCTTCATGCGGGGAGAAGATCTGAATGTCGCGCCAGGAGAAACAGACGAGGTCCGGCTTGAACTCAGTAGCCGCATCGCGGACCGCACTGATTCGTTGCGCATCGGGATAGAGGGACAGATCGAGAATGCGCTGCCGCACATCCGGCTTGCGACGATGGATAAAGTCAGCGAGATAGGTCACCCCGATGGGATAGACCTTCTTACAGGGGAGAAAGATATAAAGAATGGAGTTCATAGTCTACTTAGTCAAAATGTCGTCAAGTCAGAAAGTCTTAAAGTCTGAAGATCAGGGGCATGATGACTTGACGATTTTATCGACTTTCCGACTATCATTTGGT
>OEKW01000268.1_pt1 | contig 11160 bp, 14 predicted proteins | sample 1503291 | NCBI WGS metagenome assembly OEKW01 (sample SAMEA104379590, study PRJEB20068) | metagenome | biome: 1000743; feature: 77; material: 1998 | place: USA | collected 2012 | depth 25 m
GAGCCGATCGTCACAAAATGGTCGATGTCCGGTGGGCGCTGCTCCAGCATCCGCAACACATCATAGGCGATAATCGACCCCACCGAATGTGCAATGAGACAGATTTTTTTGTCTTCATGGCGCTGAAGCGCGCTGGCTAGCCTGTCGCGGACACGGTTCCGCACGTCAGGGTTCCGGTAATAGTCTCTGAGGTCGTCAAAGGCTATTCCAAGAAGATGATCAACCTGTTCACTGAGACCAATCAAATCTTTGCCCTTGTCGATGGCCCGGCCACCCCACTTTTCGGCGATCGCACGAACCTTGCCAAGGGCGCTTCCCCCATATCGTGGCAGAGGGCCTTGCCCGTCTGCTGTGATATACGGGTTATCGATCTCGGCTTCTGGTATTGGAGCGGGATATTGAATGTCGGCCCAATACGCCAGTTCAAAAGCGGGCGGAGACGCGAGCCCGTGATTGCGTTGTAGCCCTTCCAGAAGCGACATCGCCCACCACCGCGCCAATAGATCCTTCGCAGGCTTGTTTTTGAGGCCATGAATTCCGATCACAATCGATGCCGGCATAGCGCCTCCTTTGTGCAAGGCTTGATTTTAACGTTCAACATACGCGACGGTGGCAAGGGAGGCAACCGCACACCATGCAATGGGAACTTCGGCAGGCCCGAGGGATCTGCTGAGTCGCGACTACAACTCAATCACACTCCTCATAGCAGAACGAGTGAGATCCCGCGCGGCGCTTCAAGGAAGCTGCAGGCCTATCGCGAACGTCGCTGCATATCCGTCTGCTGCTGCCGTCGGCGCCAGCATGAGTTGATTGCCGCCACGACGGAAGATCCAATCGTCCTGGTTCCTCTCGGTGCGGGGTCCTTTCGCGGTATACGGAGGGGTAGCATGGACACGATCCGTCAGCCCATCGTCGAAGTACAATTGAGAGGTAAACTCGAAGCTCCGCCGAGCCATGGGCGTGGTGCGAATCTTAAAGTGAATGTGTACGGTCCTGCCTGGATACCAGCCAGGGTACACAGTGACAAACCGAGCCTCGCCGCGCGCGTCGGTGTTCTGATAGCCACGCAAAAATTTCTGGCCGATGGTGGAGAAATCAGGATCCTGCACATCTGAATAGATGCCCTGTGCATCGCAATGCCAAATATCTACTTGGACTCCCGGCAGTGGCTGACAGTCTCCGGAGTTCAGACGCGAGACCAGTAGCGTCAGGGTCAGTGGCGTACCAGGCCGGACTCGTCCGTCGGTCGGATCAGAGCGAATGTCGGAGCGATTCAAGCGTTCGTCGACGAAATACGGACCTCCGGTTTGTTCTGGTCGGACCACACAGTGGGCTCCAAGCGTGCCTGCAACAGCCCGCCCAGAAAACAGGCTGCCACCCGCCAGCCAGACTGCGCCAGTGGCGCCAAGAAATGCCACAATTTCACGGCGAGAAAGGAGATGTTCTGCTGGGCCGTCTTTATCTGTCACTGGTGTTCTCCTCTTTTCAGGCGTGCCTGCATATTGAGCAAGCCCGCGTTCATTCCCTTGGCGCGAGCATCTTAGGCGCAGTATCACTCCGTGAGCAGCACCGAGGTCTCATCATACAGCCAGAACCGGTTGAGACACCATCCGGGTTAGAGCACAAAGGTGGGATCCGTGCACTGCGAAATGGAAGCTCGTTTCACCCAGGCACACAGCACCAGAGGCATTTCGAATGTGAGGAGAGTCCCTATGAGAGTGTTTCGATCCGAGAGGGTTCAGGGCTTGGTTACGACGCCACGCAAAGCCTCTTGCTTTGCCAAGTCGGAAGATTGTTTGATCGGCGGGAGACGGCAATCGGCAGGAAAGAAAAGACAATGAGAATCAATGAACGGCGTGAAGTGCGGATCAACGTAAGTAGTTCAGAGGCAGTTACTCCCTGAACATATCCAAGAACTCCGGTCTGCTCATTGTCGAACTCCACAGATGCGATCCCGAAGTTTCGACGCTTGCTAGCCGGCTTGTTCCACGGTGGCTGCTTCAACGGTTTTCGTGGCTTTGGCCGCGAGGCTGTTTCTTCGATTGTTGGCGATTGTCCGATCGATGACTGCTCCGCAGTTGACGCATTTCCACGCATAGAAGACCAGAAAAAAATCAGAGAACCGTTCCAGCATCATCAATCCTTTGCACTTCGGACAATCCATGATTATTTCCTCCCTCGTGATGTGAATGAACTTGCACGAGGGTGTAGCAATTTGTGATCCAGGGAGGCAGTAACGCATTATCAACGACTTAGCACTGTGGGTACTACTTATACGTACAACTCCGTACACTCTGCTGTATCTTTTTTCAATTTTGTGCGGCACCTCGGGGACGTAGGATGACGGTCTTGGACATGGATCGCTCGAAGGCCTTCTATTCACATATGTCGACGTTCAAGCTCATCAGCGACGTGGAAGTGGATGGGCTGGAATACGACCAGCTCTGGGGCGTCTTCGGCGTGCGGGCGCGAGTGGTCCGGATGCGGCTGAGCGAACAGCAACTCGAGGAACGCTGCGCGCAATGACTATCTGGATCAAGGCCGACCGTGCCGCCTTGTGCCGAAGACGTCTATCTCGCCCTATCTAGCCGTTGCATGGGCGGCGAATCCAGGACGGGTCGTGGTAAGACGGATATCCGCACCTTGACAGGTTTCGCCCCCGCTCACTAGACTAACCTCTGTTTTACTCACCGACCGAGAGGCGTAACTGTGTACAGCCTCGCTTCTTTCTCGATCTCGGACATGACCGAATGCGCCTCGGAACTCCGCAAGCTGGGAGCCGGGGCCTCGTCCGCGCAGGAAGTCGCCCAACGGATCGCATCTCATCTCTATCGGCAGTTTGGGAATGATCAGACAGGCCGGCAGGACTGTGCCTTGATCCGCTGTTACCTCACTCGCGCCTATCGGGAACTTGATCCTCAGTCCCAAGATTGTGCGAGGCGAACCTTGGGTTGCGGGCCAGGCTCTTTGGACATGAAGTGCCTGGCGCTGTTCGGAACGGCCGGAGAGCGACCTGAGTGGAACGAGCGAGATCGCTCCCGAGGCCATCGAGCGATTCCATTGGCCGGCAAACAGGTCGTCTCCCGATCCCCCTTCATTTCGCAATTGCTGCAACAGCTCGGACTGGAACTCACATCGAAGACACCGCCTGAATCAGACCCGATTGCCGATCGGGCCGAACGAACACTCGAGGTCTTTCATGTGGCAGAGGCCAAGGGCAGCCATTTTCTGCCGGCCCAAGAAGAATTTGTTATTCCCTTCGGTATCGAATCGGTCCTGGGATGCGGCGGAGTGCTTCCATCCAAAGAACTCTTCACGGTCATCCTGTTTTCAAAGCAGAAGATCTCCCGCGAGACGGCGGAATTGTTCAAACCGCTGGCCCTGAGCGTCGAGTTGGCTCTGTTGCCTTTCGATCAGAGCAGCTCGAAACGTTCGATCATCCGAGTAGAGAGTCAGCCGGGGCGTTGGCAGGCTCGGGCAGAAGCGCTTGAGCAACTGCTCGTCGCGCACGAACAGACCAACAGCCACCATGCGGTTCAACGCAAGCAAGCCCAGGAGGAGTTAAGAGACAGGGAAGAGAAGTTCCGCAGCCTCTTAGAGTCGACGCCTGATGCCATGGTCATCGTCAATGAGAAGGGAACTATCGTACTGGTCAACTCACAGACCGAGCTGCTGTTTGAATTCCCTCGCCAGGAATTGTTAGGGCGACCAGTCGAGACACTGATTCCCGAGCGCTTTCGTCATCAGCACCCACAACACCTGATGGACTATTTCTTCCAGCCGAAGGCTCGGACAATGGGGATCGGGTTGGGCCTGTTCGGGTTGCGAAAAGACGGCACTGAATTCCCGGTCGAGATCAGCTTAGGTCCGTTGCACACCGAGGAGGGCGTGCTGGTTTCCGCTGCGATCCGCGATATTACGGAGCGCAAGAAGGCGGAGGCAGAACTATGCGAAAGCGAAGCGCGACTCCAGGCCATTCTCGATAACTGCCCGGGGATGGTGTTTCTGAAGGACGTCGAGGGCCGCTATCTCCATGTCAATCGCCAGTTCGAAAGAGCATTCCATATCACCCGCGAGCAAGTCGTGGGCAAAACGGATGAGGCTATCTTTGAGCCGGAGCAGGCCGCTGCGTTTCGCGCCAATGATCTCAAGGTGCTCCAGGCTGGAGTTCCGTTCGAATTTGAAGAAGTCGCCATGCACGACGATGGCCCGCACACGAGTATTGTCTCCAAATTTCCGCTGTACGATGGAGGCGGGCAACCCCATGCCCTATGTGGCATTACAACAGACATCACGGATCGAAAGCGAGCGGAAGAAGGGTTGCGGAAAAGCGAAGATCGATATCGCAGCATGTTTGAACACGCCGTGGAAGGGATCTTTCAGACAACCCTTGACGGCAAGTATGTCGCCGTCAATCCAGCTCTCGCGCATATGTATGGGTATGATTCGCCGGAAGACATGATCGCCATGATCACCGACATTGCCAGTCAGCTGTATGTGGACCCCGGCCGTCGTGATGAGTTTATTTGCCTGATGCAGGAACAAGAGGAATTAACCGGCTTTGAGGCGTTGGTGTACAGGAAGGACGGCAGTTTTATTTGGATTTCAGAAAACGTGCGGGCTGTGCGCGATCCGTCCGGGGTGTTGGTCGGATACGAGGGAAGGGTGGAAGACATTACAGAGCGCAAACGTGGGGAAGAACGATTGCGCGCCACACTAGAAGAAGTCCGCATGTTGAGCGGACGACTCGCCACGGTGCAGGAAGAAGAACAAACGCGCATTGCGCGCGAGTTGCATGATGAACTTGGTGTGGGACTGACCTGCTTGAAGATCGATCTTTCACGCTTGGCGACGATTGTGGGGGATGACATTGGCGACGCCGCGCGTGCGAAACTGGACGATAAGGTTCGCTCGATGGTCGAACAAGTGGACGGCACAATTGCGTCGGTGCAGCGATTGGTCACCCAGCTACGGCCGGCTCTCTTGGACGATCTGGGATTGGTCGCGGCGATTGAGTGGCAATGCCAGGACTTTCAGAAGCGCACCGGGATTCCATGCACCTGTGTGACCAGTGCAGACGATATCGCGATGGAATCGGAGCGAGCCAGAGCGCTCTTTCGCATCTGTCAGGAAGCCCTCACGAATACGGCGAGACATGCTCAGGCCACGGCGGTAACGGTCAAGTTAGAATCGCGAAACGATTCCTTGCAGCTGGTGGTGGCCGACAACGGTGTGGGGATTCCCGATACGAAGGCCTCGGACCGCCGGTCGTTGGGGTTGCTTGGGATGAGGGAACGTGCAGCTCTATTTGGAGGGGAAATCACGATCCAAGGTCATCCCGAAAAGGGCACGACCGTTACGGCATGTCTGCCACGATGTCCGGCTTGAATCTGAATCCATGGGAGGCATCCCATGTTAAAAGTTCTGGTGATTGACGATTTCCCTCTCTTTCGGCGAGGGGTGAGGGATCTCGTGGTCGAAGGATTCCACGGGGCAAAGATCGGCGAGGCCGGCAATGCTCACGAGATGCTGGAGTTACTGAGGCTGAAGCCGTGGGACGTGGCCGTGATGGATATCAGCATGCCCGGCATGAACGGCCTGGACGCGCTCAAACACGTGAAGCAGGAGTTTCCCGATCTGCCGGTGCTGATCCTCAGCATGCATCCGGAGGAGCAGTATGCGATCCGGACGATCAAAGCCGGCGCCGATGGGTATCTCACCAAATCCAGCGCGCCGGAGGAGCTGGTCAAGGCGATTAAGAAGGTGCACGAGGGCGGCAAGTATGTGAGCGCCGAGTTGGGAGAAGCCCTTGCCTTTACCGCCAGTCTCGGCTCCGAGAAGCGGCCTCACGAATTGCTCTCGGACCGCGAATACGAAGTGTTGTGCCTCATCGGCTCGGGGAAAACAGTCGGTGAGATCGCCGTCGCGGCGAATCTGAGCGTGACGACGATCAGCACTTATCGCGCGAGGATTCTCGAAAAAATGCGCATGAAGACCAATGCGGAGCTGGTCCGGTATGCGATACAACAAGGGCTCGTGGAGTAAAAGTGCCGAGTACCGAGTCGAAACGGGATATGCTTGTACCGTCCTGCCGCCTTGTGATTTTTGACCCCTGCCCTCTCCAGCTTCCGCGCTGAACACGCAGCACTCGGCGCGGCTCCTCACGTCTGTCGTACAAACCACGACAGTACCGGTTTTATCGATTCGACAAGAAATTCCTAATATTGTCGATAGGCCTTCAACCGGGACTCAGCTATACATGTGCCACCTGAGTCGACAATCAGATCTTGCTTCGACGATGACATTCTCCTCACACATGCTTCGAGGCGGCGAGCGAATCGGTCATTCGACGTTCCCTTATTCCTCAACGAGGAGGACGCTATGACGCAGACGAATGTTCTCAGTCTTGACTCAGTCATTTGCCACGAAGTGACCAGCCTGGCGTCCTGCACCTTCGATGAGCTGGTTCAGAGGCTGCCGGCCTATTCCTGGGCGCAAGTGTTTTCGGCGGTGGACCGGCTCAGCAGGCAAGGAACATTGACGATCAGTCGCACACGCTGCTTCGGCTACGTGGTATCCATCGGGCCGGCTCCTCCGACTCCCCAGTTTTCGCAAGACCGGAAGTCCCAGGCGTTGTTCGGTCGGATAAGCTGATTGCATCCTCTCCGAAAGGCACACAGGCAGGATCAGTAGGAAGAAGGCATGACGAGCGCGGTGAAAAAGACGGTTCGGGAATAGGGAGGTCGATGCGGGAACATATGTTACGACCCCGCAATGGAGTCGTAATGTTCCCACAACAGTGATCCGATACGGTGCTGCCGCGTGAACCGTGAGGTGGCATGAGGCTCAGATAGAAGTGAAAGGAGATCTGATGATGGCGAGCCGGCAGAACGGTGAGAGAATACGCGTGATGATTGTGGAGCAGGACTTGGACTTCGGGATGAAACTTGCTGATTGGCTCGCCACGCACGGCTACCAGCCGGTATTCATCAGGACCGTCGAGGCCGCGATCGATGAGTTGAGCAGCTTCCGTCCGCAGGCGATCTTTTTCGGGCTCGGTTGTTCTGGGCCTGCTGCACAGATCGACGCGGCTGAGGCGCTCCTCCTGATCCAGACCGTCTGTCCTAATGTGCCGGTGCTCACGATCGCGGATCAGACAAGCGAGGACCTGACACAAGTCGTGTTCCGTCAAGGGGTACGCCGTTTTCTGGTCAAGCCGGTGGAGTTTTCGCAGATCGGCGAAGTGCTCCAGTCCGAACTGAGCGCGGCGACGGTTATCGGATGAACTGTCATCGTTGCCACGGGTTCATGTGTCCTGCGGATATCCTCGTTGGGGCGAGCGGCAGCGGGAACGACTGTGTTCGTGGGTGGCGCTGTGTCGCCTGCGGCGAGATCATCGATCAGGTCATCGTGCTGAATCGTACTCGCGCAAGAGATCAGCGGTATGTCAGACGGCAGAGAAAGCCTCGGCAGGCGGTTCTTAGGAGCCCGGTCTTTTTGCGGCCGGGATGCGGGACGTTCATCAAAGTCAGGCCCAAGGCTTGAGTGGGAGGATGCCATGGATGATCTCGTTTCGACCTGCTGTTTTTGCTTCAAAGTGCGAGACGATCTGAATATGGAAGCCGGCAATGGTTCATGGGTCGATCTGAGGACCTATGCCAGAAACCGACAGTTGCCGCTCAGTCATGGATTCGTATTCAGTCACGGCTACTGTCCCGATTGCGTCGCGCATTTTGACGAACGCATGGCGGCCTATCGTTCAAAGACCCTCTGGGAGTCACTTAGGGCGGCAGGGTATCGCCTTGTTGTAGAAGCCGGCGGAAGATAGTGTGATACGGAACGCTTCTGATATGAAAGGAGAATTCGGCATGCCTACAAAGATTAAGTCAGTTTCACGACCGACACAAAGTGCCGCACGAACCCCAGCCGAATCACGGAGCAACGAGAACACCATTACGAACCAGCTTAATGGACATTGCCAAGACGTCCATGCGCGCATCTCGGAGCGAGCCTACGCTTTGTATGAAGAGCACGGTAGAGAAGACGGCCACGCGCTCGAAGACTGGTTAGAGGCGGAACGCCAGATGATCAATCAAGGTTAGTTCGTCAGCTCCGTTCTTGATATCCATGAAATGTTCCTCGACAGACTCGGGACGCCCTAAGCCCGTGGAAGGGCGTATCTCGCAGTTTGCCGGTGGCGAGAAAGCCCATTGCCCAAGACAGATCGTAAAGATGAGGGGGGTATTCAGCATGGTGGACCAGGTGAAGGATTATCAGAGCGGCATGAGCAGTGGAGAGGTCTTGTCTGGAGGGCCGGGCATTGTCGTGCTCTCTCCTTCGCTGCAGATTCTGCACATGAATCGTCATGCGCAACTCTTGATCGGCGATCCGGCTCCATCCATTCCAGAGGCCCAACAACAGAACAATCGAACGGATGTGCTCCCTCCAACGCTGATCAATCTGGCTGGTCAAATCCTCAAAGCGCTTCGGAGTCGCCATGAGATGAGTGAAAAGGGGCAGTTTGAGATTCGACATTCTGTCAACGGATCTGGCAAGCCGGTATTCATTCGCGGACTGGGAGTGCCGAATGGCCAGGGAGTGGAGCAGGCGCGCATCGTGCTGCTGCTCACAGGAGCGAGCCCCGACCACTCAGAAAATCTCTAGAGTCTTGGAAGCGGGCATTGAAGGCGCCGGATTTCAATGCCTTTCCATGGGCGCACGGTGTCTCTGTGCGCCCCTTGTCGCGGCGACGCCTTCCAGTCACCGATGAAGCGGTGATTCTCACTGTTGCTCCGCATCCGCCTTGTGAGCCGGTCGACATTCTCTGATCGCTTCCTTCTCTAGCCCACGTCATTTGGAATCTTGACGTGGGAACAGCATGCGCACTACACTTGAGAAATACTGGTATTTATGGAGGAGCTGCTATGGCTGAACAACGCGTGCGCAATAGCGGGAAGAAGTTGTCGATGTCGCAGGATACGGCTGCGTTGACGACTCAGTTGGCGGCCGGCCTGGAAAAGATTGGCCTTGCGATGAAAAGCCGGACGTGGCGGCGAGAAGGTCGAGCAGGTCTTGGACCGCTACAACGGCAAGTTCTCACGCTTCTTCGATCCAAGCCCGATCAACGCGCGACAATCTCCACGGTGGCGAACGAGTTGGTCGTCAGGCTTCCGACTGCGTCGGAAGTCATTGCCACGCTCGAACGAAAGCAGTTGGTTCGCCGGCGTCGTGACATGAGCGATGGACGGGTTGTGACGGCGCAGTTGACGGCCAAAGGAAATCGGTCCTGCACGCCTTCTTCCCGTATGCCCGATCGGCTGGCGACCGCGACAGAGACTCTCTCGGCACCGGAGCAAGTCACCCTCCTCAGGTCCCTGGTGAAGATGATTCGTAGTCTCCAAGAACAGGGCGAGATTGCTAGTGCGAGGATGTGTGTCTCCTGTCATAGCTTTCGCCCTAATCAACACGACAATGCCGAGCGGCCGCATCACTGTGCCTATCTAAACGTTCCACTCGGTGAGCGTTCGCTCCGTCTTGATTGCTCTGTGTATGAACCGGCTTCGACCACACAAGTGAATGATGCCTGGGCAAACTACAATGGTTCTCGTACTGCCTAGAGTCCTGTGACACTAGGTATGCGATGGGGTTGGTCAGGGTAGGCTTGCAAGGAGGTAGGGGAATCATGAGCGAAGGAAAAACCACCATTCTCTTTAAAAAAGGCTTGGTCCGTTCATCAGAAGATGAATGGCTCGGTCCGGAATCTCACATGCCGAATCTGAATCGGGAGCTTCGACGTCGTAAATCAAGGGGAACGGGCCTCGCTTCCGGTTGGATCGTTGGTGCAATGTTCGCGGTAGGTGTGGCAGCCGGATGTCTTGCGATGGGACTGTTCGACCGACGGTCTCGGACCTCTTAACAGAATGCTGAAAGCGTCCGCCTAGATCCTTTATATCCTCAGCGCGACCTATTTTGATACAAGAGGTAATCCGCTTCGATTTGCGAGAGTAGATCGTCGAGCGCGGTTTGGACCATTTCCGCAATGGGAGTCTGATCCGAAGCCGTGATCCATCGAACGCTCGATCCCACCGCTTCCTTTTCCACCAGATAAGACTTGATCGGCGGTTTCTCCGCAGGACCCAGAGCTGATTCCAGGCGCAAGCTGTAACGGTAGTTGTCGCGGAATCGCATGGTCAGCCAGGCTTTGATGGTCAAGGTAAAATTAGCCGGCTCTTCACCGACCGAGGCAAACGACTGATGCGATTGAATGTAGTTAATCGCGGCGGCTTGAAGGTCCCGCGCCGGCCAGTCAAACATAGCGATGCCCGGCCTGTGATCGGCTCCTTCTACCGCGAGAAACGGCACAATGACTTGCAGCGAATGCGCGATGGCGGCGGACGAAACAGCTGGGGGCACGGGGGCGACGTGAATTCGGTGGACGCATCCCCAGCTGAATAACAGGAGTGCGCCGAGAAGTATTCGAGAGAGTTGGCGCAGGAGATGGTTGGCGTTCACGGATTCGTCGTTGTGGTGGTGGGTGGACTGAGCATGTCCAAATCCCTCAAGGCGCGCAGGGCCTGTTCTCGGTATGGCTTGTCTGTGGGATTCGTATAGGTGTCGATCACACGTCGATAGGTGGCGCGAGCTTGGGGGTATTGACGCTTGATGGTGAAGTATTGGCCCAGCGCGAGCCAGTTTGTGGCTGCGGCTTCGTTGGCCGTGGTCATCAAAGCAAATTCCCGTTCAACCGCTGTGGTGCCTTGCTGTCCGGCTCGTTTCCTGACGGTATCTCCCATCTGGCCCGCCATCGCTTCAATCTGCTCATTGCTCCGGATCGCAGATTCCACTCGATTGGCTTTCAGACTGTCATAGAATGCGTCGGCATGATTCTTTATCAGGTTTGCCCGCTCCTGGTACGTATCGTGGGCACAGCCGGCTCCTATGAAGCAGGAAGCAATGAGCAGTAGTGATCTGTAGAGGGCAAATTGTGATCTTGCCATGAGTCGTACTCCTCGGTCCTCACGAGGTGAAGCGGTCATTCGTTCGATGCAGTGTATCCTACCGAAGTCGAAGAAGAAACGCGACCGGCTTCCATGAAGCCTGCCATGGCCTCTAGTGACACATGAGTCTGAAGTATGGTAAGAGACCAGCTCTTCTAGAGGT
>OEKW01000430.1_pt1 | contig 11121 bp, 9 predicted proteins | sample 1503291 | NCBI WGS metagenome assembly OEKW01 (sample SAMEA104379590, study PRJEB20068) | metagenome | biome: 1000743; feature: 77; material: 1998 | place: USA | collected 2012 | depth 25 m
CCCAGACGAAGTGGCTGTAGGCCACGTCCTGCTGGGCGCGCGCCGCGCCTAGATCGGTGTAACGCTGCTCCACTTGGGCCTCGGCATTGTCCAGCAGCCAGTCACTCAGGTTGCGGTATATCTCGCGGGTGCGGGCTTGGAGTTCGCTCGCTGGGACTTTGCTCAAATCGCTGCACCGGGGAGAGTTCCAAACCTTCTCGCTGAGGTCGCGGGAAAGCTGTTCAATATGATTCTCGATAAGACGCACCAAACGTATAGCCAGCATAGCGCTCCTCCAGGTAGAACAAGCGTCGTGTAGAGGGATTCGTGGATTTCCAATTCTGGGCGGAGACCTTACTAGATAGGTAACATCAACGTCAACCACACACTCGTCGAAAAAGGCAGATGCTGGTGGTATCGGAAATGCGCGCCGGGGGATATTGCCTTAGCCTACTTAAACAGGCCCACGCTGTCTATTAGTGTCAGACAAAAATGAGGTTGGATAGGAGAACCACTGGTGTCAAAAAATGTGCTGGCTATTAACCCGGGTGGGCTTATGCGGTGGAGCGTCAACCAAGGTCCATTCAACTTCTCCGGCGCCGCCGCCTTCATCTTTGACGGCGACACCCTCGAAGCCCTACACGCTCTTTTAACTTACAAGTATCTGCTCCTGCAGTCCCAACGACATCTCAAAGAATGGCGCGACTCGCTCACTCGTAAGAATGGAAAGTCGAATATTCCGGCATGTCATTACTTGTCATATGGAAACCACAAAATCAGCGCCCCCAGCCCCACAAACACAGCGACTAAGCCGCCGAAGGCAATGCCAATTTCCATGATAACCTCCTAGGTTGATGGTGAATTCTACTATGGTTTAATCTGAATCGATTGATCTCAGTAGCGCCATATGTCGGCGGCATTGATACCACAAGAGCTTGTTGAGGTCAACTAGTAGTTTGGGGGGAGCGATGCAACTACGGCCCCTTGATATAAGGCGGTTGGTACTAGTGGCGCGGAAGTATGCACTAAAATACGGTTTTTGACCGGACTCACCCATTGAGGCCTGAAATCAGCCTCCCCACTGCCACATCCACACTCCGGCCTCTGGAAAGCACTTGTCCAATGAATACAACGAGCTGGGAAGGGTTGCATCTATGCATCGCATAGATTGAGATTTATGGCAGTTGTTCTTTAGAACGCCAGAATGGTGTCGGGCAAGCGCGTGAATAGTTCGAGTCTGCGAAGCCGTTAGACGGAAGAGCGGATACGTCCGATTCTGTCACCTGATCGCCGCAACGAGAACCACACACACTAGCGTTCGGCTTCTGTCAGATCGCCTTGCTCTTCCAGCTCTTCAAGATCTGCGTCTGCTTTGGCTTTCACGGTCGAGGGGTGCAAGCCGTATTTTTTGAGCATTTTATAAAAGTCTGCCCGATAGCGTCCGGCAAATTGGGCAGCTCGTGAGATATTGCCTCCGGTGAGTTGCAGGACGTTCTTGAGATAGGTTTTTTCAAACTCTTCTTTCGCTTCCGTCAGCGGTTTGAGCGCCGCGTCCGGTGATGCACCCATGGATGGCAGGAGGTCCGGCGTAATCATGTCCTGGCGCGTCATGACAGCGGCCTTTTCAATGATATTTTCCAGTTCGCGAACATTTCCAGGCCAAGGGTGCGTGACGAGTCGATTGAGCGCGGCTGGTGTAAAGCCACGCAAGGTTTTGTTTGCCCGTTTCCCACTCGCGGTCAAGAAGTGCTGGGCCAGCAAGGGAATATCATCTCGCCGGTCACGAAGCGGTGGGATAAACAGGGGGACGACGGAAATGCGGTAGTAGAGATCGTTCCGGAATGACCCGTTCTTAACCGCTTCACCGAGATCTTTATTGGTTGCGGCGATAATCCGCACGTCGATCTTCGTTGAAAGCTCGGAGCCCACTTCGCGAACTTCCCGTTCCTGTACGGCCCGCAACAATTTGACTTGCATCGAGATGGGCATTTCGCCGATCTCGTCGAGAAAGAGGGTCCCGCCGTTGGCGCTTTGAAACAGGCCTCGCTTGGCACCATGAGCGCTGGTAAAGGCGCCACGCACATGTCCGAAAAGTTCCGACTCGAAGAGTGTTTCGGGGATGGCTGCGCAGTTGAGGGCGACAAACGGTCCTTTACTCCGTCGGCTATTCGAATGGATGACACGCGCAAACACTTCTTTGCCGGTCCCGGTTTCTCCAAAGAGGAGAATCGTCGCGTCTGAATCTGCTACCTGCACAACTTGCTGGAGCAAGCGTTGCATTGCAGGGCTTCGCGCGACGATGTTTTCCATGCCGTACAATTCGTTGACGAGAGACTTGAGCCGTTGGATTTCTCCTCTCATTCGTTGTGGAGAAAGCCCTTCTTCGATCTTGGCTTTGAGTTCCTTGTCGTCGAACGGTTTGGTGAGATACCCGAAGGCCCCCCGCTGCATAGCCTCCACCGCGTTGGGGATACTTCCGTGAGCCGTCAGGATGATAACCGGAAGGCCGGGATGAATCCGCAACAGTTCCTCCGTGACATCTAAACCATCTTCGCTCCCCAACCGTAGATCGGTAATGGCAAGGTCGAACCGGTCTCTCTTGGCTGCAACGAGGGCTTCACGCCCAGTGGTGCAACCTGTGACGGCGAAGCCCATGGCGGTCAACCGCATCTTCACGAGGTGTAACAGTCCCTCTTCATCGTCAACGACCAAAATATGTTCTTTTTCCATGAAACTCCTTCTACAGTGTCGTCGTTTACGGCGCAGTCGGCGGCGGCACAATGGTCGATGGGGGATGGATCGGGCGAACCTTATCCCGCATTTCCTGGTCGATACGCTTTAACGCCTCCAACTGGCTCGTCAATTCTTCTATCTTTTTCTCTCGATCCATCAGTTGCTTTTGAAGGGATAGCACGGTGCCGGTATCGGTCGAACCTTTTGTGCTATCTTTCTTGCCGTTGCCGGCATCCATCTTTCGTTCATATTCAGCTAATTCTCGCTGAAGGTTATCCAAGGATTGAGAATCTGCCTCTTTCATCGCCCGCAATTGCTGGATGGTCAACTCTTTATCAAGCAAGTCTCGCACCAGCCGATTTGAAGCTTGAGCCAAGATCGCCTGACTCTCGGAAATGGCTGGAGCAGCCAGGACCGATTGGAGCCATGGGTGCTCAATAGGAGCGGCATGACGTTCCAGCAACTCGATCCAGAGCTTGCTGGAGGAGGCCAGTTGGCTCTTAGGCGAAACGGCAATCACCTTCTCAAAATACTTTGTGGCGGTATCGCGACTTTCATAGAGACCCAGCAAGGCACGTATAAAATAGACGTAGTCGCAGGAATTACGCTCGGCGCATTTCTGGATTAGCGACTCCTGTTTTTTCGTCAACGCGGGGAGCGACTTTACCTCTCCAGCATCCATCATAAAATAGGGTTGCGAAAATTGAGGGGCCGGCGACCATGCCGCGCATCCCGAAAGAAGAAATACCCACGACAAGACGCCCAATGTGAGGCCACTAGAGGCAAGCTTCACCCCGTTTCTCCTGGTTTCGCCATGCGTAGGATAAACCGTACGGTCGTTCCCTTCTTGGCTTCGCTTTCGATCCAAATCCGTCCTCCGTGTGCTTCAACTACTTTTTTGGCCAGCGCCAGACCAAGGCCGCTCCCTGGTGTAGCATGTTTGGCCTTCGTGCTTCCTTGATAGAAACGTTCAAAAATATAGGGCAGATCCTCGGCTTGAATGCCGGGCCCTCCATCGGTCACACTCACCTCAAGAACTCCCGCCTTCAGGTCCGGCTTCATTAATACTTTAACAATGCCTCCTTCCGAGCTAAATTTCAAGGCGTTTGAAAGCAAATTGTCGAGCACTTGTTCAATCCGAAGCGCGTCCGCATTGACCCATACACGTTGGGCAGGCGCTTCCAGCAACAGCTGCACATGCTTGGCATCGGCGAGCAGCTGAACTTTGTTGATCGACATATCTGTGACGCGCTTGAGGTCGGTCGGGATAATTCGATACTCCATCATCCCGGCATCCATCTTGGACAAATCCAGAATAGTAGAGATTAGAGTAATGAGCCTGCGACTGCTGTCAGCCATGATACGCAAGGTCGTGCGTTGTTCTTGCGACAAGGGGCCGGGGATTTCATCTAACAGTAGATGCGTGCCCTCTTGAATCGAAGCCATGGGCGTGCGCAACTCATGGGAGACATGGGCGAGAAACTCCCCCTTCATATCGTCCAGTTCTTGGAGCTTTGTGCCCATCCAATTGACGGCATCGACGAGGTCTCGCAACTCACTGGGAGCTCGAATATTCAGCGATGTGCGGAAATTACCCTGCCCAATCTGCTTGATATGAGTCTGTAATTGGCGAAGCGGGCGGAGGATCGTGTAGCTCGCAAAGCCTGCAAGCGCGATCCCAAATACCAGCGCGAGCAGGACCAGTTGCTCGGTTACCGCTTCGGCTTGCGCTGAGCTTTCCCGTGACCGGCTGACGCCAATACTGATGCCCGTCTCGTGCAGATCGATAAACTGTTGGAGTGCGATGCTGATACGGTCCATCAAGGCGTCTCGGCGACCTTCATAATCCACAGACGAAGCCCCGGTGGGCGACCGATCTTTCTCCAATTCTGCGCGAAAAATCGTGAGCCGGTCTTGCTGCAAGTGCTTGATATCCTCGAGTAATTGAATGCCTTGAGGGGTAAGCTCCTGTGTTTCGAGGGCTTGAATCCCGCGGTGGAATTCATCCACCTCCTCATCAAAATGTTGCAAGAACGTGGCATCGCGAACGGCCAGATATTTTTTCTCACTATTGAGTTGAGCATACAGGATGCTGAGCAGATGTTTCGCTGATTCGATTGCCGGGTAATGACGAGTGGCCATGTTGGCGCTCAACGCAGTCAACTGGCGCAATTGGAACAACGCATACAAATTCACCCCTGCCATCACCACGATGATGACAAGAGAGGTCAAGACGATTCGCCAGAAGATAGATAAACGCACGAGCGACGTTCTTTCAGGCCCTTTGTTAGAAACGCGGCTATCTGTAGAAGCTGTAGGTAATTCCATACATTATTTCTACTTGGCACTCAAGAGGTCTAGCAAACAAATTCTCTTCTGCGGCACATAGACGTGCGGGGAGCAAAGGGGGCTACAGGTAGTGGAATGGCATTGACTGGAAGAGATCGAACCTCCTTTTCCACCACACTAATCGCCCTATTTATTATTAAATGGCGAGATAAATCGGCGTTGGCGGCGCGATACCCCGTGTAAGGATGCAAAGAGATGGCCACGAAACAACAACATAGCCACTGCGAGTGGTGGTGTGAGCAACAGCCCCAAATACCAGCCGATTGAAGAAGGGACACCCACATAATCCAACCACCCGCCGAGAATCGTAAACGGCAACACAAGAACCTGGGAAAAATCCAAACCTGCCCCTCTCCCCACTCGGCTGGAGAGAGAAAAAAACGATTGGAGCCCCGTGGGTGACAGGACGATCGGAATCAGGATCAGCGCAAAGGGAAGAAACCATTCAATCCAGTTCTCAAGCACGAACTCGTACGACGTCTTCAATACCTCAAGCGGGGAATCGTGCCGAACTTGATAGATGATTTCCGGCGCCGGGTTCAGCAAGAGAAAAATAAGCAGAAGCGCTGCATACGACAAGAGTTGCCCGAACGGATTCGCCTGGGTACTGAGGTCGAGCGCCATCAACGGCAGCCATAGAATAAATCCAATGCCGATGACATCCCAAAAATAGTGGCCCACACTGCCAAGAACGTCGCGAACGGTGAGCGCCCGAGTCTGGCTAATCGATTGCTCAATGAGACTGAGGGTCGCGCCGACCAGAAGCGCATTCACCGCACCGAGCACAAACCCTCCGATCATCCCGAGCGGCGAGGCAAACTGGGCCGCAAGCAGCAGAAGAAATCCAAATCCCACTACGGCTACGATTGTCAACCAGCCTCGGACGAGGGATTCTCCGGTTCTACGAAAAGCGTTCCGATACAGTACGAGGGTTTCGGTAAGAATGCTCCACATCAGAAACAATAGTCCGAGGGAACTTCCTGGGTCAAGCCGCCCTCGCTCTCTTCGTGAGAGGTTGACTTCCCATATCCTGTGCTTATGTGAATGGCAACAGTGTGCGGATATGCGGAGAGGAGTGACCCAATGGACATGAACCGAATGACGGTCAAGCTACAAGAAGCGCTCCAGACTGCGTCGTCCCATGCCGCAAGGCGGAGCCATCAAGGAATCGACGTGGAGCATCTTCTGCTTGCTTTTATGGAGCAGGATGGAGGTCTCGCCTCCCCTCTCCTCGAACAGGCAGGACTGTCGATGCCCTCCGTCCGTCAGGCTGCAGAGCAGGCACTGGCGAAGCTGCCTCAAGTTCAAGGAGCCGGGGCAAGCCCGGGACAACTCCATGTGGCATCCCGGCTTAGTCAGGTCTTGACCAAAGCCGAAGACGAACAACGAGCGTTAAAAGACGACTATCTCAGTGTTGAGCACGTCATCCTCGCCATGGTCCAGGAAGGTGGTGTCTTTAAGAAACTCGGTCTGACGAAGGAACGGCTGTTGGGTGCATTACAACAAATACGAGGGTCCCAACGAGTGACGAGCCAGGACCCGGAAGGCACCTATCAATCGTTGGAGAAGTATGGCCGCGACCTGACCCGATTGGCTGGGCAAGGGAAATTGGACCCCGTGATCGGACGCGATGAGGAAATTCGTCGTGTGATACAAATTCTCTCACGGCGAACGAAGAACAACCCTGTGCTCATCGGCGAACCAGGCGTTGGGAAAACCGCCATTGTCGAAGGGCTTGCCATTCGCATTATCAAGGGGGATGTGCCTGAAGGACTGAAGAAGAAACGCCTCATCACCCTCGACATGGGATCGCTGGTGGCCGGTGCGAAGTTTCGCGGCGAGTTCGAAGAACGATTGAAGGCGGTCCTCAAAGAAGTCCAAGCATCGGAAGGACAAGTGTTGCTCTTCATCGATGAGCTGCATACGGTCGTCGGAGCGGGCGCAGCGGAAGGGGCCATGGATGCCGCCAACCTGCTCAAGCCCATGCTGGCGCGTGGCGAATTGCATTTGATCGGCGCGACGACACTGGATGAGTATCGGAAACATATCGAGAAGGATGCCGCGTTGGAACGGCGGTTCCAGACGGTCCTGGTCGACCAGCCGACGGTGGAAGACACGATCTCCATCTTGCGCGGACTGAAGGAGCGTTATGAAGTGCACCACGGCGTGCGCATCAAAGACGCTGCACTGGTCGCTGCCGCGAAACTCTCAAACCGATATATCGCCGACCGCTTTCTCCCGGACAAAGCCATCGATCTGATCGATGAATCGGCAGCCCGCCTGCGTACAGAAATTGATAGTCTGCCTGCGGAGCTCGATGAAGTTTCTCGCAAGGTGATGCAATTGGAGATCGAGCGGGAAGCCTTGCGGAAAGAACGGGATCAGGCCAGTCAAGCGCGGCTGGCAACACTTGAGCTGGAGTTAGGCGAGAAGCAACGAGACCTACAAGCGCTTAAGACACGATGGGACTCTGAAAAAGCCTCCGTGTCACGGTTGCGCAAGACTCGGGAAGCGATGGAAGAAGTGAAACAGGCGATTGAGCGTGCAGAACGCGCCTACGATCTCAATCGCGTCGCGGAACTGCGATATGGCGAGTTGCCAAGACTTGAGCGGGAACTGACGTTGGAGCAACAACAGCTGGGGAAGAAACAGGGCGAAAGCCGGTTGCTCAAAGAAGAGGTCGATGAAGACGACATTGCGGCCGTCGTCAGCCGCTGGACGGGAATTCCCGTCTCCCGGCTGGTCGAAGGAGAAATGGAGAAACTCTTAAAACTGGACGAGCTGCTCCATCAGCGCGTGATCGGCCAGGATGAAGCGGTGCAGGCGGTCGCTGACGCGGTTCTCCGTGCGCGCTCCGGTATCAAAGACCCGAATCGGCCCATTGGTTCGTTTCTCTTTCTCGGCCCGACCGGGGTCGGTAAAACCGAGTTGGCCCGCGCCCTCGCCGCGACACTCTTTGATGACGAGGCCAACCTGATTCGGATCGATATGTCCGAGTATATGGAGAAACACACGGTGGCCCGACTGATCGGTGCCCCGCCCGGCTATATCGGCTATGACGAGGGCGGACAACTGACGGAGGCCGTCCGGCGGCACCCGTTCTCCGTCATCCTGTTCGACGAGATCGAAAAAGCCCATCACGACGTCTTCAATGTCTTCCTCCAAGTGTTGGACGACGGACGTTTGACGGACTCTCAGGGCCGGACCGTCGATTTCAAAAACACGGTCTTGATCATGACGTCGAACATCGGCAGCCCGCAGATTCTTGAGGCACAGCAACGGCGCGCGTCCTATGATGAGGTCCGTTCCCTCGTGATGGCGGAATTACGAGAACACTTCCGTCCGGAATTCTTGAACCGTGTCGACGAAATCGTGGTGTTCCATCCGTTGGAGACGGAACAGCTTGCGAAGATCGTGGAGATTCAACTCGAGCGATTGCGGGCACGTTTGACAGAGCGACGAATCTCCCTGACCGTGACGCCCGAGGCCTTACGGCATCTCGGCGAACGGGGCTACGATCCGGTCTTTGGGGCGAGGCCCTTGAAGCGATTGATCCAGCAGGAAATCGAAACGCCGATGGCACGGCAGTTGGTCAAAGGCGAATTGCGAGATGGAGATACGGCGACTGTGGAGCTGAAAGACCAGCACATTGTCATTGTGCCGACGGTCGCAAGCTAGCCAGCCCTGCTTCAACCAAGAGCGACGGGCCCTCCTTTCGCATCTTGAGTCGTGCCGCTGGCGCGGAGCTTATCGATGTTCCATTCGGTGGGAGAGATCCGGATCACATGACCTTTGATCGTATGGAACTCCCCTTTCGTAAAGGCCACGACGTCGGGCGCTTTCACCTCCATCTGTAAGATGACGGTTCCTGAAACCAGATGGGTGAGCAGTAGACTCTTCGGAGTCTTCGTGACTTCGTAGGCGCGCTTTTCGTTGATCATCAGGGTGCTGTCGTTGAGCTTCGCCGTCACTTTTCCTTCCACATCGAACAGCGCAAAGTTCACAAACAATGTGCCTGTGGCCGGCTTGAGTGTCACCTGAATCTGGGGGACGCCCTCAATTTCAATCATCCCGTCGGTATTGCGGTACAGATTCGAACCCACTTCCACGTCCATGCACGGCCTCATTTCATGATAATGTGAGCACGACCCACTACGACTTTTTGATACGATCCAGAATCAATGCGATGCAACCGCCGAGCAGTCCCCCTCCCAAGATCGTCGTCAGCAACTCGACCAATTTGAGTTCCCACACGGACCCCTGCGCTTGCATGGCTTCGCGAATGCCACCCTGCAGCATGATCACGGCCAGCGCCATGGTAGCGCCGACAATGAACCACCAGAGAAAGACTTTTACACTTGGCAACACTGGGAATCCTCAAAATTCCATTCGACGGTCGAGACTGCGGTATTGAATCGCTTCGGCGACATGCAGCGGCTCAATCTTATCAGAGCCCGCGAGATCGGCAATGGTTCTCGCCACCCGTACGATGCGCCCATGGGCCCTGGCAGATAATCCCAGTTTGGTCAGCGCCCGTTCTAAGAGCGCTTGAGCCTGAGTCTCCAGACCACAGTACCGCTTCAAGAGCCGGGGCTTCAACTGAGCATTTGAGTGGATCCCGTCCTGACGATACCGATGGCGTTGCCGATCTCGTGCCGCCAGGACGCGCGATCGAATCGTGGCGGAACTTTCCGGCGTAGGACCATCATCGTGCAAGTCGCGCACGGAGACTGGGGGAACTTCGATGTGAATGTCGAGTCTGTCTTGAAGTGGCCCCGATAATTTGGCTCGATAGCGGCGAATTTGTAGTGGCGTACAGACACACTCACGCATGCGATCGCCGTAATATCCGCAGGGACAGGGATTCATTGCGGCAATCAACATAAATCGCGCGGGGTAACGGAGCGAGCCGCTGGCCCTTGTCAAAGTCACATGCCCGTCTTCCAGCGGTTGCCGCAATCCGTCCAGAACGGGACGGCGAAACTCCGGGGATTCATCCAGGAACAACACGCCATTATGCGCCAAGGATACTTCTCCCGGACGAGGAACGCTTCCTCCTCCGATGAGTCCGGCATCGGAAATGCTGTGATGTGGCGCGCGAAAGGGCCGGACCGTCAGCAGCGGATGATCGACTGATAATTGTCCTGACACGCTATGGATGCGAGTTGTTTCGATCGCTTCTTCCGGCTCCATGAGTGACAAAATCGTAGGAAGACGTTTCGCCAACATCGTCTTGCCCGATCCGGGTGGTCCCACCATCAAGAGGTTGTGCCCTCCTGCTGCGGCAATCTCCAGAGCGCGTTTGGCATGGCCTTGTCCCTTCACATCGCCATAGTCGTCATCTTCCGTCGGACGTGCGGTAAAAAATCGGTCGCGGTCTGTGCGGGTGGGATCCAGCAAAACCGTGCCATTAAGAAATCCCACGGCCTCGGGAAGCGTGTGGAGCGAATAAGCCGTCACGCCCTGTACCATAGCCGCTTCTTGGCTGTTCTCAGCCGGCAAGAGCAGACTATGGCCTGGCTGGCAGGCAATTCCAATAGATAAGGCGCCGGTAATCGCCTTGATGCGCCCGTCCAACGACAGTTCTCCGACACAGACGCGGCTTTGTACGTTCTGAGATGGAATGACTTCTTCCGCGACGAGAATTCCAATAGCAATGGCCAGGTCGAGGCCAGATCCTTCTTTCTTGATCCCTGCGGGAGCAAGGTTCACGGTAATTTTCTTGGCCGGGAAATGGAACCCTGTATTCTTGAGCGCGGAACGCACTCGGTCACGACTCTCCCGAACGGTGGCATCGGGGAGACCGACAACTGAGAATTGTGGAAGCCCTCCCGCAATATCGACTTCTACGTCGATCAGATGCGCATCGATACCAACGAGTGCAGCACTCAGAACTTTTGCAAGCATGGGTGGCTCTGGTTCAGGGTACGAGGTTGCTGGATTATAGGAACAGTAACGAATCGTTTCAACCGAAACAGTTGGAGACGACAGGAATTGGTTGTATTTTGCTGTTGTCTTCACACCGGTCTGAACGCTAGCCCGCATTATTCACGAGGGTTC
>OEKW01000375.1_pt1 | contig 11110 bp, 9 predicted proteins | sample 1503291 | NCBI WGS metagenome assembly OEKW01 (sample SAMEA104379590, study PRJEB20068) | metagenome | biome: 1000743; feature: 77; material: 1998 | place: USA | collected 2012 | depth 25 m
AATGGAGGATCAACCAGGCCACCTCCTGAAGAACGAACGAGCGAGCTTGGAGGGACCATTGTTAGTTGGACGTGCGCCCGTATGTGATCAGTCCCGCAGCTCCTAGCGAAAGAGGCGGAGCAGACAAACCGCTGATAGGCATGTTCCCGGTTGGTATAGAGCGTTGACAAGCAACTAGCCCAGCGTAAGAATTACCACAATTGGCATTTCAAAACTTCTACCAACCTTGCTAATAAGGCTCAATAGCTAGACGATCATAAAATGGCTCAGTGGAATATCATTCACTTTATGAACGCTACACCGGAACAGCTGCGGGATCCCCAAGTGGTAGCAAAGTGTGCAGTAGTATATAACGCAATCAAACCGAAGCGGGCAGAAGTCATTGAGGCGGCTCTGTCAGTTGAGGGGCTACTCGATCAGGTCCTCCTCGATCTGCTGGTTGGTCGTGATGCATCGAAACGGGCTCGGCTCACGGAATTGGTGCTTACCGCAGAATTCTGCACGTCGTTTCAGAAATGGAAGATGCTTCGTGATCTCATGTCGGCAGTGCCCTCATATTTCGAACAACTTTCGGAAGATGAAAAGAAGACGCTACGCAAGGAAATTCATGTACTCATTGAGGATAGAAACAAATTTGCTCATGGCGACTTATTTGTAAATGTTCCCGAAAGCTATGCCGTTGACCTACGGTATTACGAGGACGGTACGAAATACCTCCGTATCACGGATCATCTCTTGAACGAATTGCTTGCCCGAGCCCTGCGATGTAGACAAACTCTATGGACGCTACATAGTCATTTTGGCACAGATCTTCAAACGGCAGTTTTGTAGCAAGTGGTCGAAGCGATTGGTTGCACTCACCTACCTATAGGTTGGAGTGGGTGTGGTGGTGGTTGCCTTCTCGCTTTCATTTAATGCCACAGCACGTAGCAGGGTGACCGCTTCTGCGTCGCGAATCGCGTAGGCGAGGGCACCGCACTTGCCGAACAGATGCGATCCGTCGAAGGCGGACGGCGAGGACTGTTTGAAGTTCCTTTCAGGCGAAGCCTGGGAAGGAACGAGTTCCACAGCCGAGCAGATGAGAGGCTTAGTGCGGTCGAGCCGAAGCGTTTGAGCAGGGCAGAAGCGGTCACACTGCTATGGGGTCAGAAAGGCTGATGGCTGAGAATGGTTAGATGAGGCGAGGACTAATCCGCTTCTGGTTCTGCGCTGCCGTGCTGGTGACTGACCCGGTCTTCGTCGAACATCTCGGCCATTTCTTCGGCGATCATGTCGCCATCGTCTTGAATGGCAATGAGCGGGATTTCTTTTCTTACCTTGGCCACGGGCTCTGGAGCGGGCGCCTCGGGAACCTTGGCGGGGGGAGTTTTTGGTGACTCACTCATGCGGGAATTATACACCACGCAGGGGGTGAAAAGGGGACTATTCAAAGGCTTCCAGGGAGGACTTCTCCGGATATGTCTTCTGGCACGAGGTACAGGTCAGGAAATAGATGGATTCTCGGACGGACATGGTGACACGAAAATTGAGGCTTACGCCTCGCTGATTGCAGGTCGGACAGGACATTTCTTTAAGTCGGTAGGGAATATCCGGTTGTGTGCGAAGGTAAAACTCCATATCCGTGTAGATTGGGAAGGTGTAGTAGCATTTCCTGCAGATGCCGCGCCATTCACCGTCTGCCTGCATAGAGCGTTCGTCGATTCCAAAGCTTGACCCCTTACAAATGGCGCACTGAACGGTTCCAAGCCTGGTTTCAACTTCTTTCATAGTTGGGTTTGGCATCCGGAGGCTCCTTGTCCAGCGGTCGGCAGTATCGTGAGGTTAGTATAGCGGTCGCTTGGGAGCGACTGCAACGGGACGGCATCGAGAATTCTGCTTGACCTGGCAGGTTCCCTTCTTATACTAACTTCATCATGCATATGATCACCGAGAATCTGTTGGTTGGGAATATCAACGACGCAAAGGAACCGCCGGTCAAGATTGGGGCGCTGCTCCTTGTTGCCGCTGAGTATGCGTTGGAGTCACCTGGCTGGCTGATCTCCGGGAGGATTCCATTTTCGGAGTATGCTGAAGTAGAACCGCTCTTATTGGATAAAGCTGTGAGCTGGGTTGAACAGCACATTTCAGACAATCGGGTCATGGTCTGTTGCCGCGCAGGCATGGGCCGATCTGTGTCGGTTGTGATGGCCTATCTCTGTTGTGTCCAAGGGATGACGTATGAGGAGGTCCTGAAATTGGTCATGAGGCGCCGACCCGGCGCCATGCCCCTCCCAAACCTCGAAAAGGCCATCGCCAAAGTCGGTTTGCTTCGTGACGCTCGGGCGAAGCGCAAGAAGCATCTCGTTTCACACCCAGACTCTGGGGCGTAACTGCTGGATCAAAAGTCCCCTCTAAAAGGTAGTTCCCTCCCACAGGCTGCTTTGTGCTTCATCCATGACCTAATTTGGCGTGACTGCATTACAAGGATTTCTCCATGCCTGAGTTACCGGAAGCCGAAGTCGTTGCTCAACAGATACGGATTCATCTCCTCGGCGCACAGCTCGACGACTGTTGGGTTGGGCGCGCCGATATTGTTCGGGAAGGATTACCTACGCTCCCATGGTATTGCGGTGCGCGGCTGGAAGGGGTCGAGAGACACGGCAAGAGCGTCGCGCTGGAGTTTCAGAAAGAAGGCGAACTCAGATATGTCGTCGCGGAGCTTGGCATGACAGGCCTCCTTCTCTTTCGTGCGACGCAGACGAAACATCCACAGCATGTGCATGTCCGCATGTCGTTCACGGGGGGCCATGAATCGGAGTTACGCTATTGGAACCCTCGGAGGTTCGGGCGGCTCTCCTTGCTCGACCGGGTAGGGCTCGACTCCTATTGTGCTCGTCGCTTCGGGATCGATCCCCTCACGGTGCCGCGCGATGAATTTGTCCATCTCATGCGAGCCAGGCGTGGTCGGTTGAAACCACTGTTGATGCATCAGCAAGTGATTGCCGGGATTGGGAATATTTACGCGAACGAAATTCTCTTTCGTGCCGGACTCCATCCGAACCGTGAAGTGGGTCGGCTGCGCAGGGCTACGATAACCAGACTCTATGACGCAATGCAAACGGTGCTGCGTGAGGCGATTTCCTGTGGCGGATCCAGCGTCAAAGATTTCTTTGCGCCGGACGGTACGGAAGGTCAATACAAACACCGTCATCTTGTTTATGGCAAAGAAGGTCAACTCTGCCCCAACCATTGCGGCCGGATCATTCGCCGTCTCCAAAGTGAACGCAGCTCATTTTATTGTCCGGCCTGCCAATCGAACCGGTTTCCAATGTCAACGAAGTGACCGGTGATGAGAATGATGATTGCTTCACAGTTTCAACCACTTAGGCTGTGGCCCATCCGACATCTTTGCCGCTAGGCCTTTTGAACAGACTTCGATTAGTTCCTCTGACATATTGAGTCCCCAAGCCGATTTCGTTAGAATCCTCCTCCTTTATATAATTGTTTCCCACCTTTCTTAAGGAGTCGTGCCATGGCAAAGGTGCTCGAAGGTCCCGGGATGGGGCTGATGAAGAAATGGGGCATCACGGTCCCGCATTATGTTGTCGTTACCTCGGTCGATGAATTGGAAAAGCTTGGTCATGTGAATGAATGGCTCAAGAAATCCAAGCTAGTGGTCAAGGCGCATGAAGCGCTCGGCTCGCGATTCAAACTTGGCTTGGTCAAGGTCGGTCTGGATCTGAAAGAGGCGGAGGCGGCGACGAAGGAAATGATCGGCCGCCAAGTCGGCAGCATCACGGTCTCGCAAGTGATCGTGTCCGAAATGATTCCGCACAAGGAAGAATATTATTGCGCGGTAAAGTCCACCCGAGAAGGGACGGACATTCTCGTTGCCAACTGCGGCGGCATTGAAGTCGAATCGAATTGGGAGCGCGTGAAGCGTCTGGCGGTGGAAGTCGGCCAGCAGCCTTCGGAGGAGTCGCTCGAACGGTTGGCTAAGGAAGCGGGCTTTACCGGGTCGACGTTGAAGAAGATGGCCGAATTCGCGGGCAAGATGTTCACCTGCTTCGATAGCGAAGATGCGCAGTATTTGGAAGTAAACCCCGTCGTCTTGCGCGAACAGGACCACGAACTGATCGCCTTGGATGCGGTGACGCTGCTCGATGGCGACGCCAAGTTCCGGCACCCCGATTGGAACTTTGCCTTTGCCGCAGAATTCGGCCGGGCCTATTCCAAGCACGAAATGGAAGTGATGGCGGTGGATTCGAAGATCAAGGGATCGGTCAAGTTCATCGAAATTCCCGGTGGGGATACGGCGATGTTGCCGGCGGGCGGCGGGGCCAGCGTCTACTATTCCGATGCGGTCGTTGCGCGCGGCGGCAAGTTGGCCAATTATGCCGAATACTCCGGCGATCCGCCCGACTGGGCAGTTGAAGTCCTGACCGACAAGGTCTGCTCGTTGCCTGGGATTAAGAACATCATCGTCGGCGGGGCGATTGCCAATTTCACCGACGTGAAGAAGACCTTTGGCGGCATCATCAATGGATTCCGCAAGGCGAAGTCCGAGGGTAAACTCAAAGACGTCAAGATTTGGGTGCGCCGCGGCGGCCCGCGTGAGAAGGAAGGGCTCGATGCCATGCGCGCGCTCAAGGACGAAGGATTCGACATCAATGTCTTCGACCGCAATACGCCGCTGACCGATATCGTCGATAAGGCGCTACTGAAATAGAAACGAGTGCCGAGACTTGAGCGCTGAGTAGGAGGAGACTCCGTCCGGCTCAGCACTCAGCACTGAAGAAGAGAGGGAGATCCCGATGAGTATCCTGGCCAATAAAGATACCTATGTGGTCATTCAGGGGGGTGTCGCGGGCGTGAACGCCGCGCGACGAATGGCCGAGTTCTGTTACTTGATTAAACGCTCGTTGAATGTTCTGGCTTTTGTGTATCCTCCCGACGCCGGCAAGACACACGAAATTCCTTATGGCAGCGGCCTGGTGGCCGTGCCTATCTATAAAACCGTTGCGGAAGCGACCAAGAGCCATCCTCAGATCAACACCAGTCTCGTCTACATCGGTGCAGATCGGGCGATGAAGGGCGGGATGGAAGCCCTGGACGATTCTCACATCAAGGTCGTGTCGATGATCACCGAAGGTGTGCCGGAGAAGGATGCCAAGATTCTGGGCCGTCATGCGACCAAGCTCGGGAAGGTCTTCAATGGCCCTTCGTCGATCGGAATTGTCTCAGCCGGCTCTTGTCGATTAGGTGTCATCGGCGGCGCATTCGACAACCTGGTGTTGTCGAAGCTCTACCGCGAAGGTTCGTTCGGGGTCATTACCAAGTCAGGCGGCCTCTCCAATGAGATTATCTGGATCTGTTCACAGTTTGCCGACGGCATCACGACGGCCATCGGGATCGGTGGCGATACCTATCCGGGAACCGACTATGTCAGCTACCTCGACATGTTCGAGAACGATCCGCAAACGAAGGCGGTCGTCATCGTCGGGGAAATGGGCGGCGATCTCGAAGAGCGGGCAGCTGAGTGGTACGGGGCGAAGAAGCGGCGCGTGAAGTTGCTGGCCGTCGTCTCCGGCTTCTGTCAGGAGAGTTTGCCGAAAGGCATGAAGTTCGGCCATGCCGGTGCGAAGGAAGGGTTGAAGGGCGAAGGGTCGGCCCGCTCGAAGTCCGATGCTCTCAAAAAGTCCGGCGCAATGGTGCCGGCGACCTTCGGCGCCTTGGGCCCCGCGATCAAGGAAACCTATCAAGAACTGTTGAAGTCCGGCCAGGTCAAGGAACCGGTCGAGCCGCTTGTGCTGCCGAAACTGCCGAAGACGATTGAAGAGGCGATGAAGGCGGACGAAGTCATGGTGGCTCCGCTGATCCGCACCACGATCAGCGACGACCGTGGTGAAGAACCCTGCTACGACGGCTATCCCGCCTCTGAACTCATCAACAAGGGCTATGAAATTCCTCACGTCATCGGCCTTCTATGGGACAAACGCCTGATCTCCAAACAGGAAGCCGAAATCATCAAGCGCATCATGATGCTCTCAGCCGACCACGGTCCCTGCGTAAGCGGCGCCTATGCCACGATTCTCGCGGCCTGTGCCGGTATCGGTCTGTCCCAGTCGGTGGCGGCCGGCATGATCATGATCGGCCCTCGATTCGGCGGAGCGGTGACGGATGCCGGACGCTGGTTCAAGTATGCCGTCGATAATAAGATGTCGGTGGACGATTTCCTCGCCTATATGAAGAAAAACGTCGGTCCGGTGCCGGGGATCGGCCATCGCGTGAAGAGCCTGCGCAATCCGGACAAACGGGTGAAAGAGCTGGTCGGATATGTCAAGAGCTTGAATATCAAGACGCCCTGCCTCGATTTCGCGTTGCAAGTGGAACAGGTGACCGCGGTGAAAAAGGATAATCTGATTCTGAACGTGGACGGAACGATGGCGGCGGTGCTTGTCGATATCGGATTTCCAGTCGACAGTTTGAACGGCTTCTTCATCCTGTCACGCACGATCGGGTTGATTGGGCATTGGGTCGATCAGAAGCGCCAGGATAGCCGCTTGATCAGGCTGTTCGACTACCTGGTAAATTATGCGGCGCCCAAACGGCGTGAAGTGCCGCCTTTGAAATAGATAGCTATCAGCATACAGCCGTCAGCTTTCAGCAGCTGAGAGCTGAACGCTGATCGCTGACAGCTCTTTGAGGAGAACAATCATGTCGATAGATCTTGCAAAAAATCTGTATGCGAAGATGCCGGATGTGTTAGCCAAGGCCAGAAAGAAGTTCGGTCGTGGCCTGACTCTGTCTGAGAAGGTGCTGGTTTCACACGCGGATGATTTCGACACGCAGACGTGGGAGAGGGGCAAAGCGATGTTGGCCCTGCGACCAGATCGCGTGGCCATGCAGGACGCGACAGCTCAGATGGCCATGTTGCAGTTCATGCAAGCCAACAAGGCCCAAGCGGCCGTGCCGAGCACCATTCACTGCGACCACTTGATTCGCGCCGAGATGGGCTCTGAGAAGGACCTGCTTCGCGCAGTGGACGAGAATGCAGAAGTGTATAATTTTCTCGCCTCCGCGGCCAAGAAGTACGGCATTGGATTCTGGAAGCCCGGCGCCGGGATCATTCATCAAGTGGTGTTGGAGAACTATGCGTTCCCCGGCAGTTTGATCATCGGCACCGACTCCCACACTCCGAACGGCGGTGGACTCGGTGGATTGGCGATCGGTGTCGGCGGGGCAGATGCAGGTGAAGTGATGGCCGGCCTGCCATGGGAAGTCCTCCATCCGAAACTGATCGGCATCCATCTGACAGGCAAGTTGAGCGGCTGGGCCTCGCCGAAGGACGTGATTCTATACCTCTGCGGCTTGCTCACGGTGAAGGGCGGGACGAACAAGATCGTCGAATACTTTGGGCCCGGCGCCGAAACCATCAGTGCGACCGGGAAGGGGACGATCTGCAACATGGGCGCAGAACTGGGCGCGACGACGTCGGTGTTTCCCTTCGATCAGAAGATGGTCGCCTATCTGAACATCACGGATCGGGCCGATTTGGCCAACCTGGCGATTGCCAACAAACACTTGCTTGTGGCGGACCCGGAGGTTTCTCAGTCGCCTGAGAAATACTACGACCAGATCGTCGAAGTCGATTTGTCGACGCTCGAACCCCACGTCGTCGGGCCACACACGCCGGATCTTGCCCGGCCCGTTTCCAAGCTGGCAGCGGAAGCCAGGGAGAAGGGTTATCCAGTCGAGCTCAAGGCGGCGCTTATCGGAAGCTGCACCAATTCGTCCTATGAAGATATCAGCCGTTCGGCCCACATCGCGCAGCAGGGACTGAAGGCCGGGCTCAAAGCGAAAACCTCGTTCCTCGTGTCGCCTGGTTCCGAGCGCATTTACCATACGATGAAACGCGACGGGTTCCTGGATACATTTGAAAAATTGGGCGGAACCGTGCTGTCCAATTCCTGTGGTCCCTGCATCGGACAGTGGAAACGGGCCGATGGCGTGAAGGGAAAAGCGGACTCGATCGTCAGTTCTTTCAACCGCAATTTCCCTGGCCGCAACGACGGCATCAATGAAACTCTGTCGTTCCTCGCGAGTCCGGAAGTCGTGACAGCCTATGCCATTACAGGAGACCTTGGATTCGATCCTGTGAACCAGACACTCAAGGGTGCAGACGGGAAGGAATTCAAGTTCCTGCCGCCGGTGGGAGAGGAGCTTCCCGCGAAGGGTTTCGCGAAGGGTGAGGAAGGGTTTGTTGCGCCGGCAGCCAGCGGTGAGGGCTTGACCGTAGAGATTCCGCCGACCAGCGAACGACTCCAGCTATTGCAGCCTTTTCCTCGTTGGGACGGAAAGGATTTCGAGAAACTCCCGCTCTTGATCAAGACTAAGGGCAAGACCACGACGGACCATATTTCGCCTGCAGGCCCATGGCTCAAATTCCGCGGCCATCTTGATAAGATCAGCGACAATATGTTTCTAGGAGCGAATAATGCGTTTTTTGGAGAGCCCGGCAAGGGCACGGACGTATTGACGGGCGAATCGGGGCTCACCATGGCCCAGATTGCCCGCCGGTATAAAGCGAAGGGCATCGGTTCGATTGTGGTCGGCGACGAGAATTACGGAGAGGGCAGCAGCCGGGAACATGCTGCGATGTCACCACGGTTCCTCAACGTGCGCGTCGTCATTACGAAGAGCTTTGCCCGTATTCATGAGACCAATTTGAAGAAGCAGGGGATCTTGGCGTTGACCTTTGCTGACCCGAAGGACTACGAGAAGATCGAACAGCAGGATCGCATCAGCGTGACAGGGCTACACAGTCTGGCTCCTGGCAAACCGGTGCAAGTGACCATCCATAAGCCGGATGGTACGTCACTCACCATTCAGGCGAACCACAGCATCACCGAACAGCAGATCGCGTGGTTCAAGGCCGGTTCAGCGTTAAATGCGTTGAACTAACAAGGAGTTAGGAGAGAATAGCCATGACGACCAAAGCAGACAAAATTATCTACACAAAAACCGATGAAGCGCCCATGCTGGCGACCTATTCATTTCTGCCGATCATCAACGCCTTCAGCAAGGCGGCTGGTGTCGCTGTTGAATTGCGCGATATCTCGTTAGCCGGGCGCATTCTCGCCGTATTTCCCGACTACCTGACGCCGGAACAGAAGCAAGCTGACGCACTGTCTGAACTGGGCGAGCTGGCCAAGACGCCGGAAGCCAATATCATCAAGCTTCCGAACATCAGCGCCTCGCTTCCCCAGCTCCAAGAGGCGGTCAAAGAGTTGCAAAGTCAAGGCTATAAGCTTCCCGATTATCCTGAGAATCCGAAAGACGAGAAAGAGAAGGACATCAAGAACCGCTACGACAAGGTCAAGGGCAGCGCGGTCAACCCGGTGCTGCGCGAGGGCAACTCCGATCGCCGTGCGCCACTTTCCGTGAAGGCCCATACGAGAAAGCATCCGCATAAGATGGGCGCTTGGAGTCAGGACTCCAAGACACACGTCTCCCATATGAAGGGTGGAGATTTCCGGTCCAACGAAAAGTCCATGACCACGGCTGCGGCAACCGATGCGAAGATCGAGTTCGTCGGTCAGGACGGCAAGACGACCGTGCTCAAGCCGAAGGTAACGCTGCAGGCCAATGAAATCATCGATGCCACGTTCATGAGCAAGAAGGCCCTGCGCCAGTTCCTGGAGGAGCAGATCGAAGACGCCAAGAAGCAGGGCGTCCTGTTCTCGATTCATATGAAAGCCACCATGATGAAGGTCTCGGATCCCAAGATCTTCGGCCATGCCGTGACAGTCTATTACAAAGACGTGTTCGAGAAGCATGGCGAGACGCTCAAGAAGCTCGGAGTGGATCCGGACAACGGGATCGGCGACCTCTACACGAAGATCAAAGCTTTGCCGGACGATCAACGGAAGGCGATCGAGGCAGATGTCCAGGCTGTGTACCAGAAGCGGCCTCCCATGGCGATGGTGAATTCCGACAGGGGGATCACCAACCTGCATGTGCCTAGTGACATCATCATCGACGCTTCCATGCCCCCGGTCATTCGCGATTCGGGAAAGATGTGGGGCCCTGACGGTAAGGCGTATGACGCGAAGTGTGTGATTCCTGATTCCAGTTACGCGCCGGTCTATCAAGAGGTGGTGAGCTTCTGTAAGAAACACGGCGCGTTAGATCCGAAGACGATGGGCAGCGTGCCCAACGTCGGTCTCATGGCGCAGGCGGCAGAGGAGTACGGTTCGCACGACAAGACCTTCAAGGTGCCAGGCAACGGCACGATCCGTGTGGTGGATGCCTCAGGCAAGACTCTGTTGGAACACCAGGTCGAAGAAGGCGATATCTGGCGCATGTGTCAGGTGAAGGATGCGCCGATCAGGGACTGGGTGAAGCTGGCGGTGAGTCGTGCGAAGGCCACCGGGGCCCCGGCAATTTTCTGGCTGGACAAGACCAGAGCGCACGATGCGCAATTGATCGCGAAGGTCGAACGCTACTTGAAAGATCACGATACAACCGGTCTCGATATTCGGATTATGACTCCGGCTGATGCCACGCGCCTCTCATTGGAGCGAATCAAAGAGGGGAAGGACACGATCTCTGTGACGGGGAACGTGTTGCGCGACTACCTCACGGACCTGTTCCCCATTCTCGAAATCGGGACCAGCGCGAAGATGCTCTCAATCGTTCCCCTGCTAAACGGCGGCGGACTCTTCGAGACCGGCGCAGGCGGTTCAGCGCCCAAGCATGTCCAGCAGTTCCAGGAAGAAGGCTATCTGCGGTGGGATTCGCTGGGTGAATTTCTGGCCCTCGCCGCTTCATTGGAGCATCTCGCCAAGGTGGCGAACAATCAAGCGGCAAAAAATCTGGCCGACGCGCTCGATCAGGCCAATGCGAAGTTCCTGGAGAGCAACAAGTCGCCGGCCCGTAAAGTCGGAGAGATCGACAATCGCGGGAGTCATTTCTATCTGGCTTTGTACTGGGCGCAGGCCTTGGCCCAACAGACTCAGGACAAGGGTTTGGCGGCGCGCTTTGCCAAGATCGCCAAGGACATGGCCGACAATGAAGCCAAGATTTCAGGCGAATTACTCGCTGCCCAGGGGAAGCCGGTCGATGTCGG
>OEKW01000247.1_pt1 | contig 10861 bp, 10 predicted proteins | sample 1503291 | NCBI WGS metagenome assembly OEKW01 (sample SAMEA104379590, study PRJEB20068) | metagenome | biome: 1000743; feature: 77; material: 1998 | place: USA | collected 2012 | depth 25 m
GCCTTGCTGGACGATCGTTTTGAGCAGTCTGAACCGAAGAGAGGGGAAACCATGACACGCATGATCAGAATTTTCGATACGACGTTGCGGGACGGAGAGCAATCTCCAGGAGCCAGCATGAATGTGGAAGAGAAAATCATGGTGGCGAAACAACTGGCACGTTTGGGGGTCGATATCATCGAGGCAGGGTTTGCCTATAGCTCGCCTGGGGATTTTGAGGCGGTACGGCGGATTGCGCAGGAAGTCGAGGGGCCGACGATTTGCAGTCTGGCGCGGGCGCGTCCTGAGGATATCGACCGAGCTTGGGAAGCATTGAAGGGAGCTCCGAAGGTCCGTATTCATACGTTTCTCTCAACCTCGGATATTCACTTGAAGCATCAGTTCCGCATGACGCGCGACGAGGCGAAGAAGCGTGCGGTTGAGATGGTGCAGCGGGCGAGGGATTATGTGGAAGATGTAGAGTTTTCACCCATGGATGCCAGTCGCTCCGATCCGGCCTATCTCTATGAAGTCATCGAGGCGGTGATTGCCGCAGGAGCCGGGACGATCAATATTCCTGATACGGTCGGCTATGCGATCCCACAAGAATTCGGTCGGCTCATTCGTGGTATTCGCGAGCAGGTGCCCAACAGTGCGAAGGCTGTGATCTCTGTCCATTGCCACAATGATTTGGGCCTGGCTGTGGGAAATAGCTTGGCAGCGGTGTTCGAAGGAGCTGGTCAAGTGGAGTGCACGATCAACGGAATCGGCGAGCGGGCAGGGAACACGGCGTTGGAGGAAGTCGTCATGGGGCTTCGGACCAGGAAGGATTTCTATCAAGCCGACACGAAAATCCGCACAGAAGAGATTTCGAAGACCAGCCGATTGGTCAGCAAGATCACCGGAATGGTGGTGCAGCCCAATAAGGCCATCGTCGGGGCCAACGCCTTTGCCCATACGTCCGGCATTCATCAAGACGGGCTGCTGAAGGACAAGACGACGTATGAAATCATGCGGCCGGAGACGATCGGGTTGGTCGAGAGCAAGATGGTCATGGGGAAGCTTTCGGGCCGGCACGCGTTTCGACAGAGGCTGGTGGAATTGGGATATACGCTTTCTGACGAAGAGGTCAATCATGCATTCGAGCGGTTTAAGAAGTTAGCCGATCAGAAGAGGGAGATCTATGAAGAGGACATCGAGGTCATCGTCTCCGAAGAGTTGGCCAAAATGGCCGACAGGATCACCTTGAAATCGTTCCATGTCGCCAGCGGGACGGATCAAGTGCCCACTGCTACGGTCGAGCTCGAGATCGATGGGCAGACGATCGCTCAGGCAGGGACGGGTGATGGGCCGGTCGATGCGGTGTATCGGACGATTGCCTCAATTACGCAGACCAAGAGCACGCTTCTTATGTATGCCGTGAAGGCGATTACGGGGGGGACCGACGCCCAGGGCGAAGTGTCGGTCAGGGTTCAAGAAGATGGCCGAACCGTCTCAGGGCATGGGGCGGATACGGACATCATCATGGCCTCAGCGCGGGCCTATCTCAATGCGTTGAACAAGCTGTCGTACTTGGCCGGAAAACAGGCACAAGGCGAGCAGAGGGTCAACTTGATTTAGGGAAAGTGACCACGATAGAGTCATCGACCCAAGCTTGAGACTGGGGAAGATACTGTTGACTGTGAGGCGCGCTGTGGTTCACGTCACCCTGGCAGATCGGCCGAAGTTTCTGGCCGGCGACCATACCGTTCTGCGCGAGTTGTTGCATCCGGCGAAACAGCCGCTCGCGCTTCGGTATAGTGTGGCGCATGGGACGTTGGCTCCCGGCGCTCGGTCGAAATGGCACAGGCTGACGTCATCAGAAGTTTACTACATTATCGCCGGTCAGGGACGGTTAACCGTAGACGACTCCGTCGTCTCGGTTCTGCCAGGTTCCGTCGTCTATGTGCCGCCTGGAGGCAAACAGTCTCTGGAAAATACTGGACCCACCGCCATCGAGTTTCTCTGCTTGGTCGACCCTGCTTGGCGACTAGAGGATGAAGAAGTGTTGGAATAGGGGCCGGCATGGGCATCACTCATAAAGAGGGAGAGTAGTCTGTGAAAGTGAAGATTGCCGTACTAGCTGGTGATGGAGTAGGTCGGGAGATCGTTCCTGAGGCGGTGAAGGTCCTGAAGGTTGTGGCCGAGAAGTTCGGCCATACGTTTGACTTTCTGTCCGGCGATGTCGGCGGCCAGGCCCTCGACAAAGTGGGTGTGCCACTTCCTCAAGAAACCTTAACCCTGGCCAAACAAAGCGATGCTGTCTTGCTCGGCGCGGTCGGAGGTCCCAAGTGGGAGGGGTTGGAGTATAGCCTGCGTCCGGAGCGGGCGCTGTTGGGTTTGCGCGAGCACCTGGGCCTCTATGCGAATTTGCGGCCGGCGAAGTTGTACCCGATGTTGGCCGATGCCTCCACGCTGAAGCGCGACGTGATCGAGGGGATCGATATCCTGGTCATCAGGGAACTGACCGGCGGCATTTATTTCGGGAAACCAAAGGGGATCGAGAAGCTGCCGAACGGGAGCGAACGAGGGTTCAATACCGAGATCTATACGACTGAAGAGATTCATCGCATTGCGAAAGTGGCATTCGAAGCAGCAAGAAAACGCCGGAAGAAAGTGATGTCCGTCGACAAAGCGAATGTGCTGGAGTCATCCGAACTCTGGCGTCGTGTCGTCATCGAGACCCACAAGGGTTATCAGGACGTGGAGTTGAGCCATATTTATGTCGATAATGCGGCGATGCAACTCGTGCGCAACCCGAGGCAGTTCGATGTGATGCTCTGTAACAACATCTTCGGCGACATTCTGAGCGATGAAGCCGCGATGCTGACCGGGTCCATCGGTATGTTGCCGTCGGCCAGCATTGGTTCGCAGGTCGGACTGTTCGAGCCGATTCACGGCAGCGCGCCTGACATTGCAGGGAAGAATGTGGCGAATCCCATTGCGACGATTGCTTCAGCGGCGATGATGCTGTCCTACGGGTTCAAGTTGGATAAAGAAGCGGAAGCCATCGAGCAGGCGATCGTGAAGACCCTCGATCTGGGCTATCGCACAAAAGATATTCACAGTCCCGGTACTCGGCTGGTCAGTACGACAGAAATGGGCGAGGTCATCCGGCAACATTTGAACTGAGCGAGATTTCGAGGCCGATGAGCATAGATCTCAAAACCGGAGTGATCCAGACCTTTGCCGGTACGGGAGACTCAGGCTGGTCTGGCGACGAGGCGATGGCCATCGCCGCTTGTCTGAATGAACCGAAGGGGCTGACCCTGGATGCCGAGGGAAACCTGTTCATTGCCGATTCCGAAAATCATGTTGTGCGAAAGATCGAGAAGCAGACGGGTTGTATCAAGACGGTCGCGGGGTATACGCAGGCGGTCGGATTTGACGCAAAATCGATTTCGCCGATTCCGGTGGCGGAGGGAGCGAATGACGATCCCTTGGCCGAAAGCGACGCGATCAATTCCCATGCGTTTTCTCAGCAGACGGACTTGAGCGGAACGGTTCGTTATGTCGTGGCTGGCACAGCGCCGACGAAACGTTTCAATGGCGACGGCGGCCCAGCGGATCAAGCTCTGTTGAATTTCCCGACAGCCGTGGTGATCGATCAGGCAGGGCATCTTTACATCGCGGACACGCTGAACCATCGGGTCCGGCGTGTGGATGCAGCCACTAGAGTGATCACGACAGTCGCAGGTCTAGGACAGCCTCGATGTTCGGGAGACGGAGGATTGGCCGTGGAGGCGGGGCTGAATGAGCCGGCAGCTTTGGCGGTGAGCGAAAAGGGCATCCTATACATCGCTGACCAGAGTAACAACCGTATACGGGCAGTGGATTTGTCCACCGGAGTGATTCGTACGGTCGCAGGGACAGGAATGGCTGTGTATAATGGAGATGGTATGGCTGCGATAGAAACCGGTCTGGCCGGTCCCAGCGGATTGGCGCTTGCGTCAGATGGCACGCTGTTCATTGCCGATACCTTCAACGGAAGAATTCGTGCGGTCGATCCCATCACTGGCCTCATACGAACTGTGGTAGGGGGCGGCGGTGAGTATCGGTATCAGGGGCCTGATGAGCCACCCAGCAACAGTCTCTCTCGGCCATCGGGGGTTGCGTTGGATGGTGAGGGGAATCTCTACATGACCGATTCGGACAATCATCTGGTGCGGCGCTGGGATCGAATCACAGGACGGATTGAGCGCATCGCCGGGGTGGGTGTGGCCGATTATAGTGGTGACGGAGGCGAGGCCCTTGGAGCTGCCCTGAGTTATCCATTCGGAATCGTGATCGATCATGCAGGGCACGTGCTTGTGGCCGATACGTTCAATCATCGCATTCGCGAGATCGTGCTCTAGATTAGGATCGAAATTCATGTTGAAAAAGAAATCAGGGTACGTGGTGGCCATCCTCGGCGCAACGGGGGCGGTTGGGAAAGAAACGCTCGAGATCCTGGAAGAGCGAAAGTTTCCGGTGGCCTCGCTACGTCTGTTTGCTTCGAAGCGTTCGGCCGGTGAGGTGATGTCATGCCAGGGCAAAGACTGGAAGGTTGAAGAGCTGACGCCGGAGTCGTCGTTTGCCGGTGTCGATGTCGCATTTATCTCAGCGACCGACACGATCAGCCGCGAGTATGGTCAACGGCTTGGAGCGGCCGGGGTCGTGGTCATCGACGATAGTGGTGTCTTTCGGATGGAGGCCGATGTTCCGCTGGTCGTACCCGAAGTCAATGCCCATGCGCTGATGACGATGCCTCGAGGCATTGTGTCGATTCCCAACTGCACAACGACGCCGCTTGTCATGGCGCTCAAGCCGTTGCAGGATGCCGTGGGGGTAAAGCGTGTCGTCGTGACGACGTTTCAATCGGTCTCCGGGACCGGCGCTGCGGCTATGGATGAGCTGATGACGCAGACGAAGGACCTGATGTCCTTTCGCGACACGAAGGCTGAAGTGTATCCCTATCAGATCGCATTCAATCTGCTGCCGCATATTGGCTCCTTCAACGACGGTGGGGATTGTTCCGAGGAAGTGAAGATTGCCCGCGAGACAAGAAAAATTCTCGAAGCTCCGGAGCTTCGCGTGACGGCGACGACCGTGCGCGTGCCGGTGTTGCGCTGCCATTCCGAAGCCATCAACGTAGAGCTGCGACGTCCGCTCAAGCCCAATGAAGCCCGTGCGGCGCTGGCGGCTATGCCGGGGGTGATTGTGTACGATGACCCGGGCAAGAAGCTCTACCCCATGCCTCTGGATGCGACCGGCAAGGACGAGGTATACATCGGCCGCGTCAGGGAAGACGAATCGATTACGAACGGTTTGAACCTCTGGGTGGTATCAGACAATCTCCGCAAAGGGGCCGCGCTCAATGCGGTGCAAATCGCAGAACATTTAGCTCAAGGCTGATGGCTGAATGGGGAAATCTCGGCAAGGTCTTTATCGGAGTCGGGCTCTGCGTGGTCTTGATCGGCCTGTTGTTGCTGATCGCAGATCGCGTTCCAGGAATTGGGAATCTCCTGGGATGGTTCGGCAAGCTTCCCGGCGACATCTCTATCCGACGAGATAACTTCAGTTTCTCGTTTCCCATCGTGACCAGTCTGCTCCTCAGCGTCGTCCTGAGTCTGATATTCTATTTAATAACATGGATCTTTCGCCGATGAACCAACTGAGAGATAACGTATGCCGCGCCATCGTGGCGGGAGCATGCCTTCTCGGCCTGTCTTCGGGAGCCGAGGCGGCCGAGTCGATTCGAGTGCTGTTGTCGGCTGAAGTGCCACGGCTCGATTTTCGTGCAGACGGTCCATTATGGGTGATGGATGCAAAAGGTCGTGGTCAGGCTCTGCGCGCGCCGGTCCAAGTCACAGCCGCTGGCGGGGGGTTTCTGCTGAATGGCGCCCGCATGCAGACGGAGCAATTGACGTTGCAAGGGGGAGAGCAAAGCCTCACATTGACGTTTCCACGACTCGCTCGGAAGCCCAACGGGGCGCCGGTGTCATCGGGCGACTCCGGCACAGAGATTTCTGTAAGCGGTCTTGTCCAACTCGTACGAAGAGGCAACGGGTTTCTGGTCATCAATCGGGTCGATGTTGAAGAATATGTCAAAGGGGTCGTTCCTTCGGAGGTCAGCTCAGCATGGCATCCGGAAATGTTGAAAGCACAAGCGGTGGCGGCCAGGACCTATGCGCTCTATCAGCAGATGTTGAGTGCCACGCGGGAGTACGACGTGGTGGCTACGGTGCAAGACCAGGTCTATCGCGGCAAGCAGGGGGTGGATGCGGGGATCCTGCGTGCAGTCGAAGAGACGCGTGGGCTGGTTGTGACATACGAGGATGCGCCGATCTATGCAGCGTTCTCATCGACGGCCGCCGGGTTGACAGAGGATGCCATGAATGTGTGGTCGAAAGACTATCCCTATCTCAAGGGCGTCGAATGCCCGTTCGACCTCATGTCGCCCTACTATCAATGGAGGTCTTCTTTCAGAATCGACACTCTTGAGCAGAGTCTGCGGCAGCAGGGTTTCTCGGTGGGCACGATCGCGACAATCACGCCCATGTCGTTCAGCCGCGGGGGACGAGTCGCGAAGCTGCGTGTTCTCCACTCTGGTGGAGAATTGGTGCTTCGAGGAGAAGAATTGCGGAAAGCGGTCGGCTACACCATCATCCCTAGCACGCAGTTTGCCATCGAATCGATCGGTCGAGATGTGGTGCTGTCCGGTTTCGGCGCAGGCCACGCCGTCGGTATGTGCCAGTGGGGTGCAAAAGAATTGGCTGAGTTGGGCTATCCCTTCTCCGCGATTCTTCGGTATTATTATCCAGGCACCGAACTGCAGAATATGACGCTGACTAAAGCTCCGACCCCGCCGTCTTCCTGATGCAGCTCTCAGAGTTCGACTTTCCGTTCGATCCCTCGCTGATTGCCACCCACCCTAACCTTCCACGCGATCACGCCAGGCTGCTCGTTCTGCAGCGGCTCGATCGTTCGTTTGCACATCGCCGTGTCGACGAGTTGCCAGACATTCTTCAGTCCGGCGATCTCCTCGTAGTCAACGACACCAAGGTATTGGCCGCACGCGTAGTTGGGCGGAAGCGTCCTTCCGGTATGAAAGTCGAGATCCTCTTTGTGAAGGATCTCGGCGATGCGATTTGGGAAGTGCTCATCAAGGGAACGTTTCGGCCTGGACAGATTCTTGAGATGAGTGCGGAGGCTGTGGCTGTGGTCGTCGAGCGTGGGCCGATCAGAACAACGGTTCGGGTCGAGAGTCCGATCCCGTTGTCTGAATGGCTGCGGCAACATGGCCGAATGCCGCTTCCACCCTATATGAAACGGGCGCCGACCGACCAGGATCGAGAATGGTACCAAACTCTGTTCGCACAGCATGAGGGCGCGATTGCGGCGCCGACCGCCGGGCTCCATTTCACACCGGAGTTGCTGGCGCGGTTGCAACAGCGAGGAGTCGGTCTCGCGACCGTCACGTTGCATGTCGGTGTTGGGACCTTCAAGTCTGTGACGGTCGATCAGATCGAAGACCACCGGATGGGCACAGAATGGCTCGAAGTTGGGACAGAAGCGGTACATGCCATCGAACAGGCGCGAGCAACAGGGAGACGCGTTGTCGCTGTCGGGACTACGGTCGTGCGCGCGCTTGAAACTGCCGCTCGCGCGGACGGCCAGATCCGACCCTATCGTGGAGAGACGGATATGTTTATGACCCCAGGGTTTTCATTCAAGGTCGTCGATGCTCTCCTCACAAATTTTCACTTGCCACGCACCACATTGCTGATGCTGGTTTCCGCGCTGGTTGGGACCGAATATCTTCGACAGGCCTACGCAGAGGCGGTTCGCGAGCGGTACCGCTTCTACAGCTATGGCGATGCGATGTTGATTCTTTAGTCGGTATTCAGGAGTCGCGCTACAGCAACTCGCGGTTGACCTTGATGGGGATGCTCGTTTTTAGCGATTCAGTGTAGGCCATCAACGCGCGTTGCTGTTTTTGAAAGAGGATGTCTTGCGCGGCGCGGTCTTTCGCCGCCTCGGCCTTCGCCGGGTCGGCTTCCGTTTGACGGAGCGTGAGAGCCTGCGCTTCGGCAAGCTCGGCAGGGGTGAGGGCCACGGCATCGCGGATGATCATCCGGGCCTTGTTGCTGAGTATTTCTTTCGCTTCGATCGCTTCGAATAGCGCGGGTGTCAAATGATTCGCGGCCAGGAGCCGTCGATAGATCTCCGGATCGAAGGCGCCGTTCTTTTGAAAGTCGGGAATTTGCATGATGACTTCGCGCAGATCGGCGTCAGCCACGGTGAGGCCCATGTTTTTTGCCGCGATCAGCCAGGTCCGATTGTCGACGAGTTGATCGACCACCATTTGCTTGATTGTTTCGTCTTTGAGTTCTCCGGGGACTTTGTCTTTATAGAGGCGGTAAGTATTTTCATAGACGCGACGAAACTCATCGCGGGACACGGTGAGATCTCCGACTGAGGCGACGACCGCGCCGGTCTGTTCGCCGAATCCCCACCAGCCCATGGTAATGACGAAGGCGAGCGCGATGATCCCCATGATGGACTTGAGGAGCCAGGGATAGCTATGCGACGATTCGCGCATCAATTTGAGCATGACAACCTCTCGGAAACCTGATATGTACGGATTCTACCCAGGGATTTCCACAAAGGCAAGAGACGACTCTTCTTCCAGACCACGGTCTCATGATTGAAGAGGGTTGTCAGTTTGTGAAGATGAGAAAAGTTACTCGCAATGCGTGATCTGCAGAAGAACGGTCTTTGTTTGTGCAAGGTAGTTCGATTTGTTATACTTTGGTTCTAATTGTAAGGAGATCCCTTGGCGGAGGAGGTCAGAGGGGTTCATTCGATCGGTGCCGGGGTTTACCCGAAGGCGCAGGTCCTGAACCGTGGTATCGCCAAGCTGATTGATCTGTTCATTGTTGCGGCAGCCGGTCAAATGTTTGTGCCGGTGGGTTTTCTCGGAGGATTGGCGTATATACTGACCGCTGATGGGTTTGCTGGTGGGCGCAGCATCGGTAAACGGTTGATCGGCTTGCAGACCGTGCTCCCAGATCGGCGCGAGGCAGCAGGGTTTCGAGAGTCCATTATCCGCAATCTGCCCTTTGCAGTCGCTCAGGTAGCGTTTGCTGTCCCGTACGTGGGATGGCTTGTATCCGCGGCAATCATTGCGTTCGAGGCGGTATTGATTCTCGGAAATGAACAGGGGAGGCGCCTTGGTGACGAGGTGGCCGGTACCCAGGTGTTGGATGTGGGTCGCCTGGCATCGCCCGACTGAGTGCGCTGTCGGAGTGTGAGGGAAAGGGAGAACAATCGTGGGCTTTGGGAGCGATATCTTCGGATGGTTCTCGAACGACCTGGCCATTGACCTAGGAACGGCTTCGACCCTCGTGTATGTGCATGGGAAGGGAATCGTGCTCAACGAGCCCTCGGTTGTGGCGGTTGAGAAAAAGACCGAACGAGTGCTCGCAGTCGGCACGGAAGCGAAGAGAATGTTGGGGCGCACACCGGGCAACATCATTGCGGTGCGGCCTATGAAAGAAGGCGTGATCGCCGACTTCGAAATGGCCGAGCAGATGTTGAAACGGTTCATTCAGAAAGCGCACAACCGCAGCGCGTTCGTGCGCCCGCGTATCATCATCGGTGTGCCCTCGCGCATCACACAAGTGGAGCAGCGGGCCGTTCGGGATTCGGCTGAATTAGCCGGCGCCCGCGAAGTGTATCTGATCGAAGAGCCGGTGGCCGCTGCCATTGGCGCCGGTCTTCCAATCACCGAACCCTCCGGCAACATGGTGGTCGATATCGGCGGCGGCACGACCGATATCGCCGTCATTTCGCTCGGAGGAATCGTGTACAGCGAGTCCGTCAAGGTTGCGGGTGATCGCATGGACGATGCGATCATGAATTACATCAAGAAGAAATATAACCTTCTCATCGGTGAACATATGGCGGAGCGGATCAAGTTTGAAATCGGCTCGGCCTATCCATTTGAAGAACGCAAGACCATGATGATCAAGGGGCGCGACTTGATTTCCGGCATTCCGCGCACGCTGGTGGTGGATGACGCAGAAGTCCGGGAAGCACTGCAGGAACCGATCGGAACAATCGTCAACGCGATTAAAGTGGCACTGGAGAATACCCCGCCTGAGTTGGCGGGCGACATTATCGATCGGGGCGTTGTCCTCACCGGCGGAGGTTCTTTGCTGAAGGGCATGGATACGCGCTTCCGTGAGGAGACGAATCTGCCGATCATCACCGTGGACGATCCTTTGACTTCCGTCGTGTTAGGGGTCGGGAAAATCCTCGATGAATTGGATCTGCTTGCCAAGGTGTCGGTGATGTCTCAGGCCAATACCTACCGATAAGGTTCCATCCCTAATTCCCTTATGTGGATGGCTCACTCTAGTTCTCCCTACGGCGCCAGACGCATCGCGCTTGCCTGCTTTGCCCTCCTATTGGTGGCTCTTTTTCTGTTCCCCAATCAAATTCAAGGACTCTTACAGTATATAGGCGGCCCGGTCGGTTACGTCGTGAGTGTCCCACTCGAAGCGATTGCATCCATCGACTCCAGTCTCGCCGATCGTTGGGCGCAGTATGTGGCGTTGCAAGGGGTTCGGGAAGAGAACCAGCAGCTCCGGAAAGAAAATGAGTGGTTGCGAGGGCAACATAGCCAGTTGCGCGAATCAGCCGCTGCGACAGAACGATTGACGGCCCTGCTGCAGTTTAAGGAGCAGGCGCTCCCCACCATGATAGCCGCTCAGGTTATCGGGCGTGATGCCACGAATCGATATCGCACCATTATTCTCAATAAAGGCGAAGGCGATGGGATCAAGCCGGATATGGG
>OEKW01000117.1_pt1 | contig 10704 bp, 8 predicted proteins | sample 1503291 | NCBI WGS metagenome assembly OEKW01 (sample SAMEA104379590, study PRJEB20068) | metagenome | biome: 1000743; feature: 77; material: 1998 | place: USA | collected 2012 | depth 25 m
GGGCAGGGGCGTTTGACGCGGAGATCGTCGAAGTTGTGACGTCAGATGGGAAAGAAATCTTGGTCGTCCGTGAAGATGAGCGGCCCAAGAGGTTTCACGAGCAGAAATTGCGGAAGCTGCCTCCGGCGTTTCTTCCACTGGGCACCGTCACAGCAGGGAACGCCTCAGGAACCAACGACGGGGCCAGCGCATTGGTGCTGCTTTCCGAGGATCGGGCCTGTTCTCTGAATGTTTCGCCTGTCGCAAAAATTCTCGCGTACTCACGAAAAGGGTCCGCACCTAAATGGTTTGGCCTGGCTCAAGTGGTCGCGATCAGAGACATTCTGTCGAAGCTGTCGTTGGACATCGATGACATCGACCTATTTGAGATCAACGAAGCCTTTGCGGCTGTGCCGATGGCAGTAATGGCCGAAATGGGATTGGAGAGTGAGCAGGTCAACGTGCATGGAGGCGCCGTCGCGCTCGGACATCCGATTGGCGCCAGCGGTGTCAGGATTCTGACGACATTGATCCACGCGTTGCAACGTCGCGGAGGTCGGCGCGGCATTGCCAGCCTGTGCATCGGGGGCGGAGAGGGTATCGCGATAGCGGTGGAAATCCTGTAACGAATGCCTTCATAGAAGTCTACACCTGTTCAGACCTATCCATTGAGAAAGTACGGTCATGGCTTACGGAGATGCTCGACTCCTGGAAATCTGTTTGGCCGCCCGTTTGGCCAAAAACACTAGACGGTGATGCCAAACGTTTAGCTTCGCGCAGTGCTGATTTCTGATGCCTCCACCGGTGTCGCCGCCTGCGCTGTTCGCTTCGACCAGGACAGAGTCCACCAAATGCCCATGGCAGGGTTAAAGTGGGTCGAGACCAATTTGGAAGGGCTACGTCTTTCTCAGATGTGGCCGTTCCTTTTTGCATAGCGTGCTTTGCTATGCACCCAAAGGGGCATGCCACTTTTGCAAAGGGGTGTCAGTTGTGGGGTGTGAGGTAAAGGAAGATACGATGTTTGTAGAAAGAGCCTCGAAAAATACCTTGGAATCTCAAAAAGGCTGAAGTGGGGCTATCAGGTGGCAGCTGAGCCTCAACGCACACAGCGAATTTCAGACGGTTTGACTACCGATGACGGGATGCGGCGTAACTCTCATATCACGGGGCCAAGATGGTCGGACCATTTCCTGGCAAGGAGTACACCATCGTGGTGCAGGCATCTCGCCTCCGCGACAGACAATGGCGAAAACGACCTGGCACGGCGAAGATTCTCTTTCAGTTCCTGATGGGTTGCCATACCAATCACGGCACAGCTCACCTGGGGCTGGCTCAATGCGTAGCGGAACCCCACGTCGTGATATTCGGCTGGCATTTCGGAATGGCTCAGGGATGAGGATGGAAGATCTTTAGCACCGCCGAATACTTTCATCGCGATTAATCCGATATTGGTTCGCGCAGCAATCGGCCAAACTGACTCTTCAAAATTGTACGTATGGCGATCGGCAAAATTCACGACATTCAACAACACGTCGATATCGAATTGGCGTATTGCGGAGAGAAATCGCGACGGTCGACTATGGCCAGACAGCCCCACGAACTGTGTCAGGCCGAGCGCTTTGGCCTTCATCAATGCGGCATAGGTGCCCGACTTGCCAAAGACCGTCCGCGGGTCCATTTTGTCATCACCGACACTGTGCACAAAAACCAAATCGGCATAGTCCGTTCCAAGTTCCCGCAAACTACGGTCGAGCAATTGTAATGCTCGTTCTCCGTCTGGTTCAAAACATTTTGTCACGAGAAAAATATGACGGCGAACATGTTTGAGAAGATGACTCAACTGGATTTGCGCCTGTCCATACCCAGCGAAATTCGGCGCGGTATCGAAATAGGTAATCCCTTCAAGATAAGCCGCTTCATAGAGCTGAACGGCCTGTTTCAAGTTCAGACGTTGGCCGCTAGCGGCCGTCCCGAATCCCAGAATGGGTAATTTTACACCCGTCTTGCCGAGCACGCGCCTGGGCATCAGTTCCGTAGGATTCAGCATACCCCTTCCCCTTCGTGGGTCTAACTTTTACCGTCATACCCCTCGTTGGTCTATCATGGCGTTACGCGCGTTCTAATTGCAAGATGACCTCAGAGATTCTTGGAGAGTGAAAAGATTTGAGGAAAGATCCGAGACGGTATACGTCGAACTTCCGGTGCACCATCCCAAGACACAAGGGATCGAGTGCGAGCCGAGCCTCTCGATTTTTCGCCTCGGCAAGGGGTGCTTGTACTTGGCGAGGCCATGGGCATTGACTGTGACGCTTTGTCATAGCGAGGTCAGCGCCACCTAGTAAATGGCGACTGATGTATGGATGAGAAGTGATACTCTGTTTAGTGGGCGTGCTGCTTCCGTCGCCACCAGGCCAGTCCGACCAAGCTGGCGCCGAGCAGGAACAGCGTAGAGGGTTCGGGAACTTTTACAGGCTTTAATCCTAATCCTGTCAATGCGATCGTGACGCCTTATGAGTCCGAATTCGCATCATTTTGGGCATGCATCGAAAGCTCATACTGGTGAGACGAGTGGAGGAATATGTCAAATGTGAGGCTTAAGATCCCAAGGTCAGGCGGAGACTGGTAGTCCCAGCCATGCGACCAAAGATTCTGACCGAGAGTAACATCAAACAAATTCACCGACGCGCCAGTAAAGAAATATTGACCTTGTGTTGTGAACTGCAGTCCGAACGTTGCCGAACCATCGAGTAGCGGAGAGAAGTACGTCTGTGAGTCTGCAGAGGCCGCGGCGAACGAACTGCTATAAGCTCACCTTGAGGAGTGGCTTGGCTTATCTGCGCACTCCTCGAAAGTGCGACATTTAGCTAAGTTTTCTCTCGCGGGATTCAAGCCAGTATTGGCACCGATCCCTTGAAGTTTGGCTCGGATCTGGATTCCAGGCGCGTGAGTGGGAGACATGACTATGGCGGTAACAGAGATTCGTTCGCCGATCTGGGCCGAATTCAGGACCAGTATGGGGGAGACCGGTCGTATTCGATCAACACACAATCCCTCATCCAACACCTCAATGTTTCCTGTCCCATCGTCGAACTGAAACAGATAGGCATCAACGTTTCCACAGTCACCCTGCAGGGGCAGGATGGTAATTCCTGTGATGGTCCCTTGGAAATGAACCGATTTCAGGTTGTAATGTTGAGGGTCGGCGAGCACGGTTCCAATGGGAACCAGGTCAGCCTCACGTGGGTCGAGCGCAAGCGCCTGGACGATTGGCCAACTCATGAAGAACACACAAATTAACAGGGGAAGCATAGACGAGGACTCTAATAAGCCAGCTTTAGATGGGTGCTGAGGCTTGATCCATCTTCGTCACTTTCAGTTCGGCTTTCCGATGTGCAAGCGCTTTGATATTCAACACGTAGAACAGCATAACAAGGAGGAAGGGAAGTAACGCGGGAAGAATCATGCTCTTGTCTGAGAATGCCATGATCTAAACGATGGGCAATAGTACGGTGAGGACAGTAAGAACACTGTACACGAACAAAGTTCTCCTGACCCTACAGATCGTGCTTCCAGAGCCGAGACCACACCATGCAAGATAAAAGGGGGCACTCAACAACACCATCCCAATGCGTCAACGTCTGTCACGCGGAGCCTAGGAGAGACTGGCGAAATCCCGATAGCGTCCGCCTCGCCATCACCTGGTATTGTCACTGTGTATTGTTTGGCGCAGTGAGTCAGTGAGGGACAGGCCTATTCACTACGCGGTTGTGGGAGGGGAACTGGAACTATTGGGACTGTGCTGGTAGGTCCATCAAGGGTTTCATCGAGAACCCGGAGAGATTCATTGAGGAGATCTGTTGCACAGCCCAAAGTGACGTGAATTTGTTTGAGAGCCTCCTCCCATCGTCCCTCCTGGTAGAGGGTTTGGAAACGGTGATGCTGTTCATCCATGATCGCTTGCTTCGCATCTAGTATGAGACTATCGATGGCTGTCACAGGCCCTCCTCGTTCGCGCGATTGAGCCAGCACGGTAACAGACCCTATATCTCGACAGCAATGCTACGAATGGGTGGTACATGGGTGAGGCGATTGCGTATCTTCGATCGGTTGATTGTCCTTCGCGGAGTACCCCATAGCTTCCGGCTTTCGTAGCCGAAGCGGCTGCTTCGGCGAACTTCATTGATGACCGTTCCCGCTTCCCTGGTTCACTCTCCTCGCATCCAAATACAACACAGCACCGGACCATCCTAGAGAGCCCACTCGCTCTACTGGGCAGAGAATTTACACGGAATTGACAAGGAATTCACAAGGCTGGAATCTGCCCCGGTTAGGCTAGGACCATGACACACACCACAATGGAACAGGTTTTCTGGAACGGTTGGCTCAAACAGTTCAGGGGCACCCTTAGGGCCTATAACATCATGCGCGCCTGGGAAATAGGCACGCGATTTATCTTGAGCCTCCTGACTCTTACCATTCTTGTCGGTCTGGCTGGCGGCGTCGTGAAAACCTTTCTCGATCTACGGCTTCTTTTTTCTGCAGACGTGGAAGTGGCCCTTCGGCAAGTTGTGGTCGATACCCTGACCTTGCTGGCTGTTGTTGAAGTATTAAAGACCACCCTTGCCTACTGCTCTGACGGGCGCGTTCGAGTCACCTTTATCATCGACACCGTGCTGGTCGTGATGCTGACGGAGGTGATCTCACGATGGTTTACGGGCGGTGAGTGGCATCAATTCGCAATACTGGGAGGCATCTTACTTACGCTAGGCCTCCTGCGCATCGGGGCTGTCCGATATAGCCCTACGACAGTGGCATCCACGCAACAAACCAATCAACTAGGGTTTTCATTCCCATAATCTCACCAGGAGGTGCCGATGCCGATAGGTTCTCTGCTTGAAACAGACCCAGACATTCATTCTTTGCTGCGAGGGCATCCGGATCCTGATGCCCTTACGGCAACGATTCTAGGCCATCTCGATGAGCAGACGGTCATCAGTCTAGACTCGCTCATCTGTCTCATGCCCCAATACACGTGGAATCAGATCTTCCACCGTGTCGATCAACTTGCCCGGTGTCATAGGATTATCCTTCGCCGGCATCGATTTCAGTACATGATCTTTTCAATAAATTTCGTCGCGTAGCTATATTCAAACGGTCTGCTGGCACAAGCAGATTGTTGTTTGGTTTATCTGCTTGAGTGAGCTGATCAGATGAACGAGACAGGGTGGTGCTCTGACTTTTCTCGCTGAGGAGCGTTCAATCTAAAGGGTCGGTACGGCTCAACTTTTGGCAAGGTTGTTTTTGGAGGATCCCGGCGGAGTGGTATGGCGAATGATCTTGCCTTCAACAAGATAAACCACCAGCTCGGCGATGTTGGTGGCGTGGTCGGCCATCCGTTCGAGATATTTGGCGATGAAGCTCAAGCGAATGGCGCGTGAAATCGTCCGAGTATCTTCGATCATGAATGACAGCAGCTCGCGGAATATCTGCTCCATCAGATCGTCGACGAAGTCATCGTCCGTGAGCACCTTCCGAGCGAGCGTGGCATCGTCTTTGACGAACGCATCGATGCTTTGCTTTACCATCATCCGCGCCATATTACCCATCATCGGAATATCGATATAGGGTTTGAGCTGAGGCTCTTCGTTCAACTCGATCGCTCGCTCGCAGACATTTTCCGCCAGGTCGCTTATTCGTTCGAGCTCGGTGGCGATTTTCATCGCTGTCGTCACCAACCGCAGGTCTCGCGCGGCAGGCTGATGGAGGGCGAGCAACCGGATACTCTCTTCGTCGATCTCGACATCCAACGCGTTGATCTGGTGATCTCGTTCGATGACTTGGCGAGCCAGGTCAGAGTCGCGTGTGACCAGTGCGGTGAGGGCCTGGTCGATTTGATCTTCCGCCTGGCCCGCCATGCGCAGAAGTTTGGTCTTCAAGTCGGCGAGTTCTTCGTCAAAGTGGCGCTGCGGCATAATGTTCACCCAAATCGTCCGGTAATATAGTCATCGGTCTGCTTCTTTGACGGTGTGGTAAAGATCTGTTTGGTGAGGCCAAACTCCACTATTCCGCCGAGGTACATGAATGCCGTCCAATCGGACACCCGCGCCGCCTGCTGCATATTGTGAGTGACAATGACGACCGTCAAGTCTTGCTTTAACGAAAAGAGCAGTTCTTCGATTTTGGCGGTGGCGACAGGGTCCAGCGCCGAGCAGGGTTCGTCCATCAGCAAGACATCGGGCTTGACTGCGAGCGCGCGTGCGATACAGAGCCGTTGTTGCTGCCCTCCGGAAAGACCGAAGGCGCTGGCTTGGAGACGGTCTTTCACTTCTTCCCACAAGCCTGCGCCCTTGAGACCCTCTTCTACAATCTGATCCAACTGGCCGCGGTTTTTGATTCCATGCAGACGCGGTCCATAGGCCACGTTTTCATAGATCGATTTTGGGAAGGGATTGGATTTCTGAAAGACCATGCCGACACGTTTTCTCAAGTCGGTGATATCCACATCTGGACCATTGATATCCACTCCGTCAAGCAGCATGGCCCCTTCAACCCGGGCGCCTTCAATCAAGTCGTTCAGCCGATTGAGGCATCGCAGCAGGGTAGATTTCCCGCAGCCGGATGGCCCGATAAACGAAGTGACCTGATTCTTCATGATCTCGATATCGATATTGAACAGCGCTTGGCTGGCGCCGTAAAAGAAGTTGACCTTGTTCAAGGTAAGCTTCACAGCCTGAGCGCTTGATCCATTGTCGGGTGATTGGACAGGGCCGTCTCGCACGGTGGGCCTTTGCACGTTAAGAGGTTGTGATGGGACAGGCTGTTGTGTCATAGGTAAAACAGGATACATACAGTTCCTCTATAACACGGAACCCGCGTATTTCTTGCGCAGGTGGTTACGGAGGACTATCGCGGTGCAATTTAACAGAACGACGACCGTGATCAACACCAGGGTTGTAATGTAGACCATCGGCTTGGCAGCTTCCACGTTGGGGGATTGAAAGCCTACGTCGTAAATATGAAATCCCAGGTGCATAAACTTCCGATCGAAGTGAAAGAATGGCCAGGAACCGTCCACGGGGAGCGAAGGCGCGAGTTTCACAACTCCAGTCAGCATAAGCGGCGCCACTTCCCCAGCCGCCCGCGCCATTGCCAAAATCAATCCGGTCAGAATACCTGGCAGGGCAGAGGGTATCACGACTTTGAGCATCGTTTCCAATTTCGTTGCGCCAAGAGCCAGTGACCCTTCACGAAACTCTCTGGGGACGGCAGCCAGCCCCTCTTCTGTGGCGACAATGACCACCGGTACGGTCAGAAGGGCCAACGTCAAGGACGCCCACAGAATGCCACCTGTGCCGAAGGTCGGTGTCGGAAGGCGTTCGGGAAAGAAGAGTGCGTCGAGGCTTCCGCCGATCGCATAGATGAAAAAACCCAATCCGAATACGCCGAAAACGATCGAAGGGACACCTGCGAGATTGTTGACGGCGATGCGTACGAGACGCACCAAGGCCCCCTGTTTGGCATATTCCCGCAAATAGAGCGCAGCAAGCACGCCGAAGGGGGCCACGACGAGACTCATGAGGATGACCATCATCACCGTTCCGAAAATCGCGGGGAAAATGCCGCCTTCAGTGTTAGCTTCCCTGGGCTCGGTGCTCAGGACAGACCATACGTTTGTAAGATAGATCCAACTCTTACGGAAGAGACCCATCTCGTTAGGCCGCAGGGCGCGAATGATCTGTCCCACCGGGATCTGTTTCTCCTGCCCATTCGCATCCGCCATGACGACTGAATATTCGTCGAATTGCGCGCGCAGGGCATCCAATTCCATGGTTTTTGCTTGGTAACGAGATTCAGCTGCAGCGACTTCTGCGTTGAGGTCGTTGATCGGCCTCTGTTCCCTTCCCATTTCGACGGCCCGGATCTTCAACCGCCCCTGCTCGATCTCTGCGTTAATAGCCCCAATATCAGTTGTTTCAATCCGAGAGATCTGTCTGTGGAGATCGTTTGTCATGCTGAGCAGCGGGGCTAAAGCAAGCCAGCCTGCGGCATTCCCTTCTACTTGCAGCGTCTCTCCTTTATAGACAGCCTTGATCGTGCCGTACATGTTGCCCCATTCGCGTCGCTCCAATAGTACGGTATCAGCTGGATAGGTTTGCGAGACGATTTGGTCTTCATTGACCCATTTGAAATCGAGCCCATACAAATCACGATTTCCGATCTTGACCCTGAGGCGGCCTTTCCCTTCCGGGCGGTCCGGCGTGATCGAGCGAGGGATGACTTCTCGCCCAGCCAGTTGGCCCATGACATGCTGTCCACCTTTCAAGGTGAGATCGACGACGTTCGAAGTCCAGAAGTATCCCAACCCGTTGATGATGATTAAGAGCAACAGCCCGAAGACCATGAGCAGAGAAACAGAGACGCCGGCGGCGCACCCCCAGATGAAGACATTGCCCGAGGCGAAAAATGTTTTGAATGGGCTATGCATCAATATTGACTATACTTTGTCCGCAGCCGTTGCCGGACGATTTCCGCGATGGTATTGACCAGAAAGGTAAAGACGAATAAAAGTACGGCTGCCAGGAATAGGAGGCGGTAGAGCGTGCCTCCATGAGGGGCCTCCGGAATTTCCACGGCGATATTAGCCGATAACGTGCGGAAACCGTTGAAGAGGCTCCAATCCATGATAGGGGTATTCCCTGTTGCCATGAGGACGATCATGGTTTCCCCAATAGCCCGGCCAAAACCGATCATGATGGCGGAAAAGATTCCCGGGCTTGCCGAGATCAGCACGAGCTTGACGAGCGTCTGCCAGCGGGTAGCTCCCAGCGCAAGAGACCCGGCAATCAAATGCCGTGGAACGTTGGATAGGGCTTCCTCAGAAATACTGAAGATAATAGGAACAATGGCAAAACCCATCGCAAACCCCACAACGAGAGCATTTCGCTGGTCATAGCGAAGCCCCCATTGGGTGGCGAACCACGTTTTATAATCAGTCCCGAACAGGAACGACTCGATCGGCTGATTCAAACCTAAACAGATCCAGACTGTGCCGATGATGACCGGAATCAGGATGAACGATTCCATTCCGGGACGCAGGCGGCGAATAATTGTACCCGGGAGATATTGCCAAAGCGTCGCGGTGATGGCGACGCTTGCCGGCACAACCACAGTCATAGCCACCATTGCCGGGAATATTCGCTCGAGCAATGGCGCCAGCCACAAGCCGGCCAGAAAACCCAGGATGACGGTCGGGAGCGCCGCCATGATCTCGATGGTCGGTTTGATCTTGGCGCGAAGATCGTGGTGCATGAACATTGAGGTGTAGATCGCGCCTAAGAGGGCGAGAGGAACAGCCACCAACAGAGCGTAGAGGGTCCCTTTCAACGTCCCAAAGATCAGGGGGATGAAGCCGAACTTCGCTTCGAAGTCGTCGGCGCCGCTGGAGGACTGCCACACATGTTCCGGTCTTTCGTACCCTTCGTACCAAACAGGTGTGAACAGAGTTGCGACTGTCGCTTCCGGATGCGGGTTGTGAATCCCGTAGGTGAGTAAATCTCCCTGGTCGGTGAGAGCGACAGCTCCATCGGCTTTGGGCGAAAAGGTCAATGTGCGAATCGCCCGATCGTTGCCTGAAAGCTTCAACAGAGTTTGTGCGGAGGTGGAGTAGTGCACAAAAAGATTGCCCTGCATGTCGCCGGTGATAAACCCCTTGTCGCGGAGCGATGGAGAAATCCCGGTGACAGGAGAAGGGTGCGCGTCGAATTGATGAATTAGGCGAAAGCGAGTCGTCGAGCTTTCTTGAGCCTGACGCACCGGCATCCAGACTGAGACGCCACCGGCGCTGTTGCCGATGACCAGGGAACGATCTCCAATCAAGTATGACAGGGCCGTGACGGAAGTGCCGGACGGAGCGACGGATAGAGTTTCCATGAGACTGGGCTGGCCGCCCTCCCGCACATCATAGGAGTAAAGGTTCCCGCCGCCTGTCCCAACCACGAGGGTTTCGCCACGGCTGTCGAAGATCAAGGCGGTCACAGGCTCAGAGCCATGGCTAGTCAGTGCAAGCGGAGAATGGTCAAACGGCGATGCGCTGTACAACAGGTTCCCTCGATCCGTCAGGGCGGCTGTGAGGGTTCCGCGCTCCGTCGGCTGATAGGCCAACCGGATAATGCGTTCTGTGACCGGCGTCAATTGAACGGGAGAGCCGAGGGTCATCGTTGGAGCGATCCGGCGTGTCTCTCCAAATCCGGCTGAGAATTCGAGCATCACAGGAATGAGCCGGCCATCGTCCGTGCCGAAGGCAAACCGATAACCGGTCCCGACTGCACGAGCAATCGACGTGATATGGGTCCCGGCCAGTTCCGAGGGAAGCTCATAGGCGAGGGGCGTACCGGAACGTCTATCGAAGAAACGAATCTGGCGGTCAGATCCTCCGATGAGTTGATAGATCAACTCTTGATGCTCGTCCATCCCGACAAGGCTGGATTGCGGAAGCGCTTGTAGCGGAGAAGCGCCGGCAACCGTGTCGGTCTGGTTTCCCTGTGGGGGGAAAAACAAGGGAGCCACTTCCTTCACCAAAAACACAAAGATGCCGATAATGCTCAGGATGACGGCAATCCCGCCCATGGTGATGACGGATTGAGCCAGCCGATCCAGGATCCGGCGCCACGTTAGACTGTGTGAAGGCTGTGCGATGCTGTGCGGGGGTGTATGGCCATACACCCC
>OEKW01000132.1_pt1 | contig 10686 bp, 10 predicted proteins | sample 1503291 | NCBI WGS metagenome assembly OEKW01 (sample SAMEA104379590, study PRJEB20068) | metagenome | biome: 1000743; feature: 77; material: 1998 | place: USA | collected 2012 | depth 25 m
GCAACGCGCGGCCTAAGAAGGCCCTCATTGGACGCGCGCAGTGGGAGACCGAGCAGCCCACCCCGTTATGATAAGCAAGGCATCGTGGCAAAAACGGATCGAAGATGCAGTTTGGTGCGGGTTGGCTTGACGTTCTACCACCCACTCGTTATATTCACAATCAAGCTGCCACAGCCCAGGCTGATCCTCTCACGTTCCTCCTTCCTCTGTCGATGAACAGTGACCTCATTACCGAGATTAAGCCGTCTAAGAGCGCACCGCTCTATGGCTTCTGGTATCCCGCTTGTCTGAGCAGTGAACTCGCTCCTGACAGCCTAAAAGGAACCGTCCTGTTAGGTCTCCCGATTCTCGTCTGTAAAACATCACAGGGTTCGGTTGCAGCCATGCGCGACATTTGTCCCCATCGTGGGATGCCGCTGTCATTCGGCAAAATGAAAGGCGATTGTGTCGAATGCGCCTACCATGGTTGGCAGTTCGACCAGGGGGGCCGTTGCCGGGAGATCCCTGCACTGGTCGAAGATTCTCCTATTCAGGCCGACAAGATCGGCATCCAGACCTACGCGTGCCGCGAACGGAATGGTTATGTGTGGGTATTCGTTCCCGATCCTCAACAACCGAACCAGGCCGTTCCGGAGGTGCCGCCGCTGCCACTCCCCTCGTCTCCCTATCGGATGATTCATATTTCCACCCTGCTAGATTGTACCATCGACGACGGCATTGTCGGCTTGATGGACCCGGCTCACGGTCCCTTTGTGCATCAAAGCTCCTGGTGGCGCAGCCAGGCAAGCATCCATGAAAAAGCCAAAACCTTTGAACCGATTCCGCACGGCTTCCGCATGGTGCCGCACGCGCCCTCAAAGAACAGCGGACCCTACAAACTCCTCAACATGTTTTACGGCGGGCCGCTGACAACGACCATCGATTTTGTGCTGCCCAACCAGCGATTCGAATTCGTCCAGTGCGGATCGCTCTTCGTATCGAGCCGCGCTACCGTGACGCCGATCAGCGACCAGCAATGCCGCATCGACTTTACCGCAGCCTGGAACTGTCTCAGCTGGGTTCCTTTCTCCAAGACCCTCTTTCGCTATTTCGCCAATATTTTCATGACGCAGGATCGGGAGGCGATGGAGCGCCAAGCGGTGGGGTTGCGCTACAAGCCAGCCTTGATGCTCATCGACGACGCCGATACGCCGGCGAAGTGGTACTACAAGTTGAAAGCCGCGCACCTCGCATCGGTGCAAACCGGACAACCTCTCGACCATCCGCTTAAAGAACGGGTCACGCTTCGCTGGAAGAGTTAAGCGCACATGGTCGCACGATTCATGGGCACGACTCGGAAAACACCTCACCTTGTATTGTTCCTCTTGGTGATCATTCTTTGTGCACAAGCCCTCCCGCTCTGGTCGGCAGACAGCCGCCGTTTTGCAACGGTGCCGGCGCTGGGAGTGCGCGCCGGCGAGCAGACGGGTGTCGTCCACTATGTCGTGCTCCAGATCGACAAAGATCCTCGACTGAAGGGACCAACGATCCAATTCAATGAAATAAACCTGGGCGGCGGCTCAATCGTCAGCGAGGATTGGAAAGAAGGCGTCAAGCACGCCGTCGCGGCAGCCACGAGGGCGGTAGGAGAGGACGGACGAGACTGGGTCATCACGATCAAGAACCGGTCATACAATGCCTTGACCGACGGAATGAGCGCCAGTAGCGCTATTGCAGTCGGTATCGTAGCAGCCTGGAGAGGCGACACCATTAGGCCGGACGTGGCCTTGACCGGAACCATCATGCCGGATGGTCAGATCGAGTCGGTGGGTGCACTTCTTCTCAAAATCGAAGCGGCAGCCCGCGCACAGTTTAAAACCATACTGGTGCCTCGCGGGCAACCAGATACGGCTGACTGGGACCTCTTCCAGCTGGGTTCCAGATGGAACGTTAAAATCATTGAGGTGACGACGTTGGAGGAGGCCTATCGGCTCATGACAATGCCCGGACGCTAGCGGCTTATTTCTCACTCATCTGCACTAAGAGATCCATCGCCTGCCGAATTTGGACACGCGAACCGAGCAACACCACAATATCGCCTACCATTAACCGGGCATTCTCCGGCGGATTTGCTTGCGTCACCCCGGCATGCGTCCAGGCAATCACTGAAACGCCTGTGCGTGAACTGAGAGCAATCTCAGCCAATGTCTTCCCCTGCGCGGGAGAATCGTCGTCGATGCGGCACGTTTCGACTGCCGCATCGGCCACGGTCCCGCCACGAAGATGATGCTCAAGTTCCGGCAGCTCCTTGCGACGAAGCAAGGCGTACCCTTCACGGCGAACTTGTTTCGCCTTTTCCGTCACAAAATCTTGCGGCAATTTATACGTGCGAAGCACTAACGCAAAGATCTCAATAGAGGTTTCGAATTCCTCCGGCACCACATCATCCGCGCCAAGTTGGTGCAGCTCTTCCAATTCGCGCAGATAGCGAGTCCGCACGACGACATGGATCTTGGGATTGAGTCCCTTAGCCACCTGCACGGCCCGCCTGGTGATAAACGGGTCTGAAATGGCAACCACTAAGACCTTCGCATCCTCGATCTTCATGTGCCGCAGCACGTTCGGGTTCGTGCCATCGCCGTAATAGACGGGCATCCCATGTTTCGCTTCACGGCTGACGGTATCGCCGTCAAGATCCAAGGCAAGATACGGGATTTCCGTCTCACCGAGCACGCGGGCAAGATTCCTTCCGTTCAACCCATACCCGACAATGATGACGTGATCCTTCACCCGAATCTGCTTCCCTTCGGTCTGGAGCATGTGGGCGGTGGTGCGACTAGGCAGCCAATGACGAAGCCGCCGCCATGCTTCCACACGGCGAGCCAGGTGCGGCGACCACTGCATGAGAAAGGGAGTCACAATCATGGAGAGCACCGAGACCGCGAGAAAGACCTGATACGGATCACCCCGCAAGAAACCGCTTTCCTGCCCTTGCTGAGCCAACAAGAAGCTGAACTCACCGACCTGGGCCAAAGCGATGCCCACCATAATCGCCGAACGTAGAGGGATCTCCGCCAACAGGACCGCTCCGGCCCCGGCGGCAAACTTCACCAACAGAACCGCCACGAGTAGGCCGACCACCGGAAACGGATGCACGAAGAGCACCCGCCAGTCCATGAGGATGCCGATCGACACGAAAAAGAGACTGTTGAAACTGTCGCGGAACGGCAGCACTTCAGCCATGGCCTGATGGCTATACTCCGATTCGGAGATGACCAGCCCGGCGATGAACGCACCCAACGCCAATGAGAGACCGCCGAGTGAGCTGAGCCACGCGATGCCGAGACAGGACACGATGATCGTCAGCAGGAACAGCTCGCGGCTGCGGCTGCGAACGATATGTCCCAACACCTTGGGGACCAGATACCAGGAGGCGGCAATGACAAGCGCGACGACAAGGACAGACTCCCCCAAAGTGAGCAAAATCGCCAGCGCGCTTCCCTCAGATTGGCCGCCAAGAATCGGCGTCAACAACATCATGGGTACGACGGCCAAATCCTGGAAGACGAGAATGCCGATCGTGGCTCGGCCATGAATGGAGTCGCTGTCGCCCCGTTCGGCCAAGGTCTTTAACACGATCGCTGTGCTGCTCAGGGAGAAAAGAAATCCCCAGAACACCCCTTGCTGCCAAGACAGGCCGGCGAACATCGCCCCGAGCCACGCGATCACCAGCACGCCGCCGACCTGGATCGGCGCGGCTAAAAACATGAGGCGGCGCATGGAGACCAAATGCACCAACGAGAATTCGATGCCGATCGTGAAGAGAAGCAGCACGATCCCGATCTCCGCCAACGCTTGAACCGTGCCGATGTCCGAGACCAGATTCAACCCATAGGGTCCGATGAGCGCGCCTGCGACCAGGAATCCTGCGATCGAGGGAAGCTTGAACTGATGGAATATGAAGACGACGGCGATCGACGCCGTGAAGATCACGAGCAAATTTGCAAGCACACCGTAGTCAGTCATGACGGAAATGAATCAGATGCGAGGAGTGAGGACGGCCCTGCGAGGAAGACTCCTCGAAACGGTTCATACCTCACATTTCACGGGTTCAAGGCGGAGAATACCCTAGCAACAAAAAGGGAACAAGGCAAAGCGACTTATTCAACGGAAACCGATCTCACATTGATTGAGCCGGCGATCTCGGCAAAACGGCCAGGTGAGCCATCTAGCCAGCCCCCCGTCGGTAGCTAGACCCCCCTCGAAAGATGAATAGACAGCCTTGACTCTGGCAGAATAGCTTGTCAACACCATCGGTGAGTATAATGAAGAAAGGTGAACGATGATGCAAACCCTGTCTGTTCCACCGTTTCAAGGGAGGTGCTCTATGCGGCCCACCCATCTGCTCATAATCGCCGCAACGATCTTCACCCTGTCTTCAACCTCGGCATTCTCCGATACCACTATCGCCTCCGATCCTTTACTGATGCGGGAATGCCCCCAAGCCGATGGGAGCGCTCTGTACACCAATAAGGATTTGCCGGGCTGCAAACTGATGACCCTGAAAGAACTGTCGGTCGTGCCTTCGTTGGATGATATGCCGACCTATCGCCCCACCGTGGCCGCGGCGCCTCACTACGATATTCCCCCGTACGCCGACCGCAATCAGACCGGTATGACCGGCGGGGGGCAAACCGTCCCTGATTGGGCCAAAGGTTGGCATGCCAGCATCGCTTCTTCCGGGTCCGTTCAAGCTGAAGTCTGCTCCCTGTATGGAGAATGGATCAACTTGGTTCAAAAAACTCGTGGGGGGTTCTTTTACGGAACAGACCCCTCATATGGCGGAGATCTGTCTGGGAGAAATCAGCGTGGCGCAAGCTATTCGTTCTACGACAATGCGCGATACGTCACGCTATCGAAGCTGTTTGGGCCGGGATTTGTGCCGATCGGTTGTCCGTAGTTGACGATCAACACCTTCGAGAGGGGCGTCAGGCCATAGGCGGCTTGACGCCCTTTATTTTTTGTAGAACTCCCGATACCACTGCACGAAACGCGCAATCCCTTCTTCGATCGACGTGGCTGGGGAAAATCCGACGTCTCGCGCGAGGTCCTCAACATCCGCATAGGTCGCCGGCACATCGCCCGGCTGAATCGGCATCAGCTTCTTCACGGCTTTCTTTCCTAACGTCTGCTCCAACACCTCGATAAAATGCAGCAGTTCGACCGGCTGATGATTGCCGATATTGTAGAGCCGGGCCGGTGCTGAGCTGGTCCCCGGATCGGGCTTATCGCCGGACCATGATGGGTTCGGTGTGGCCGGATGGTCGAGGGTCCGGATCACGCCTTCGACGATGTCATCGATATAGGTAAAGTCTCGCCGCATCTTTCCGTGGTTGTACACCTCGATCGGCTTTCCATCCAAAATCGCCTTCGTGAAAATAAAGAGGGCCATGTCGGGCCTTCCCCAGGGCCCATAGACCGTAAAAAACCGCAGGCCCGTGCAGGGAATCCGATAGAGATGGGCATAACAATGGGCCATGAGTTCATTGGCCTTCTTACTGGCCGCGTAGAGAGAAACCGGATGATCGACGTTGTCATGAATCGAGAACGGCATCTGGGTGTTGCCGCCATAGACAGAACTTGACGAGGCATAGACGAGGTGCTCGACCTTTGCGTGCCGGCAGCCTTCCAATATATTCAAAAACCCTTCGATGTTGCTGTCCGTATAGGCATGCGGGTTCACGAGCGAATAGCGCACACCGGCTTGTGCCGCCAGATGGACTACGCGCCGGATCGGTTGCTTCGCGAACAGCTTCTTCATCCCAACCCGATTGGCGAGATCGAGCTTCATGAATGAAAACAACTTGAACGGCTTGAGCTTCGCCAGCCTCGCCTTTTTCAGTCGCACGTCGTAGTAGTCGTTGACGTTATCGAGTCCGATCACCCGTTCACCTCGCTCCAGCAACCTGGTCGCGGTATGAAAGCCGATGAATCCGGCAACACCGGTGACGAGAATTGGATCTTGCTGCCTCTTGCGCAGACTCATGGTCGGTCCTTTCGATCTATCGAAGTGGCGTGGTGCGGCTATCGGCTTTCATAAATGGAGGATCACCGTGATCAAGCCGATAGAGCGACAGGGGCGTCAGAGCCTCCCCGGTCGTCAGCGGTTCCACCATTCCGTCGGTCGTACGGCGAAACAGATCCAATGCGTGGCCATAATGATACCTGCATCCGTTCTTAGCAAGAAGATCTTTGAGAGATTCGGGCGGTTCCCAGTGGGCCGTCAGCAGCGCAGTGCGGGCAGGATTCCGTCGGCTGAACATGAACGAGAGATGGTCCGGATACCACTCTGCGCCACCGGTGGCATAGGACACAAAGAGCTTGGCCTGTGCCGCCGCACAGACATCGGCAAGATAGGCATTCGTGAGATAGCCGTTCTCCCCCACATCGAGCCATTTTCCAGGATGAGACAAGGGCGCGTGAGCTGCATGACCTCGGACCTCGAGTAGTTGCTGTTGCGAGGCAAAGACCAACGGGATCGGCCCGTGCTTCTCCACGAGTGACTGGATCACCCTGTCCTTGAGAGCGGATCTGCCGCTATTCGTCGGTCCGCTGTCCGCGTGCACGAGTACGTTGTGGCCACGATCGGCAATGAGATAGCAGTTGCGCGGCATCTCCAGATCGCAGGGGTCTTCGCCGTAGAACGGCACGGAGTACACGGCGCCTCCCTCGAACGGCCAACTTTCTCCATGCGCCAATTCGATCACGAGGCTGAATCCCAGTTCTCGCAAGAGCGACAGATAGTCGTAGGAGAGCGTACGCCTATTCCTTCGGCTCGGCACGATGATCGGCGTGTCTTTGGGCAGGTGCAGGAGCGTGCGAGTATCCACATGATCGTCGTGATCGTGGGTCAAGAAGACAGCGGCCGGTTTGGGTAGCAGTGATCCCCAGAGCGACGGGACGGAGGACTCCGCAAACCAGGGGAGTAGCCAGGGATCGAATAACAGTGCCTGGTCCCCTTGCCGATACAGCAGCGCGGCATGGCCGAGATGGATCGTGTCTTGATCTTGCAGCGTTTCGAACCAACGGGACCTGACGGAGGAGGTACTCGAACTGACCAGGCACTCATGCTGGTGGAGGGATTCGATTAATCGCGTGAGCACGCGTTCTCCATCTCGCCCCAAGGTCGATACCACCGTCTTTATTTCGTCGGTCTGATGCGTCCCATCCAAGAACCCCAAGATCTTTCCCACCAGCGGCCCCACCTGTCGCTGATCGAATCCAATTGGAATCGCCTGTCGCTTCACGGAATGAAAGATCCGGAGCCCGCCGTTGATGACCGTGGCGGATTTGGCGGAATCGGTCGGAAACTCCCATTGAAACGTACCGTCCGGCCTCCGGCCACAACGAATGTGCTGCTGCAGATAGGGACGGGCGCTGATCACCTCCGCATAGGCATCCTCCAATCGCCGTTGACGATCGGGGTCGTCGAGGGGGGCTCGCTTGGAAAAGACATCGCTGATGGCTGTATCGATCGAGCTAGAGAGGAGGCTGTGTGCCTCATGGAGACTTGCGATAACTTCGGGCGCCACCCCTGCGATAAAAGGAAACGGCCCGGGAGGATCCGCGCTTTCCAGTTGAACCCAGGCCCAGGGCGCGAGGCTGAGATACTGTTTTTTTGGCAGACTGTCCCAGATCTTCATGTTCGTGAAAGGTGAAACGTGAGATGTGAACCGTGCGCGACTGACTTACCTTTCACCTTTTACCCACTCCAGTTTGCTGATGGCAGGTTCGTACAATGCCTGAATGACAGTCCCGTCGGGATCGGAAAAGTAAAAGGAATAGCTGCCGTCGCGATGTTGCTTTGGCGGTGTCACCATCCGCCCGCCTAATTCAAGCAGGCGCGGTTCGACCTCTCGATACATCCGGTCGACTGCCTCAGGACTCTCAAGAATCACACCGATGTGATCCAACGATTGCCCCTTTAAGGGTTGATACGATGCACGTTCGGACAGTGGAATCTGGTGTAACGCGAAATTATCCGAGCCCGAACTGAAATACACATTGTCGGGGTCCGGCTCCCATACCGCCTTCATTCCCAACAACTGCTCATAGAACGCGCGAGAACGCACAAGGTTCGTGACACGCAGCGCCACATGGCGTAATCCTCTATGGAGCGGAGCACTCATAGTCGTCTCCAATCGACTGTGTATAGTAGGGAGCGATCTCGGTTCCGTCAAATGAAAATCCCTGGCAGGATGCTAAAAATGTCCGCCCGCGGAGAGGGGGGAGCGGCCAGGTGCCCTCTTTGCTCGCAGAACGCGCACAATAAGAATGTGCTCGTTCGATGCGCGCAGTGGAGGGCAACCTTGGCCACTCCTTTAACGAGAGATGAAGAGGATTGGAAGGCACTCGCCCCGAGCTACTGGCACGCCTCGGCGGGCCAGTGGGTGGGCGGGTGAGAAAGCTGCGCGCAGTGGAAGATCAATCAGCCCCCATCCCTAGAGAGAGAACGAGCAAGCTCGGAGGGAACATGTATATCGTTTGATGCGCCAGTAAAAGGCAGCCTTGGCCACTCCCTTTAAAAGATATATATGAAGTTGGAGGATACTCATCGGTCACGCGCACTGACCAACTATGGTACGATGCCCACGTTCTCCATCTTGAATAAACAGTCCACTGTCTTTTTTTGTTTTTTTTGCTTCGAACCGATACATGGCTACCGCCAGCTTCAATGGTCTGACCGTCGCGGCCTTCGAGAGCCGTATGGCAGCCGAGATTGCCCGCCTCATTGAGCGCCACGGGGGAAAGCCGCTTGTCGCTCCTGCCCTTCGAGAAATTCCACTGGATGACAATTCCGCGGCACTGAAGTTTGGAGTTAAGCTCACGACCGAGAGAGTCGATCTCCTTATCCTTCTAACCGGCGTCGGCACCACTGCACTATTCGATCTCCTCAAGACACGCTATCCCTGGTCATCCATTGTGGCAGCTCTCAAACAGACAGCCCTGGTTGCACGAGGACCGAAGCCTGTCGCAGCCCTCAAGGCACTCGATCTCCAACCGACCCTGACAGTGCCTGAACCGAACACCTGGGTCGATTTGATCTCTACGCTGGATGAGTACCGGCCGGTGAAGGGATTGCGTGTCGCTGTGCAGGAGTATGGAGCGTCAAATCGAGATTTACTAGAAGCTTTGAAACAGCGCGGAGCTGATGTCTTTCCGGTTCCCATCTATCGCTGGGCGCTCCCGGAAGATCTGGCGCCGCTCAGACAGGCGCTCGACGAAATTATCGCTGGAAATGTGTCAGTGCTCCTCATCACCAACGCAGCCCAAGTGGATCATGTGATGCAGGTACTGGAGAAAGACGGAAAGGTGAAGCCCTTTCGCGCAGCACTCAAAAAGATGGTCGTCGCCTCCATCGGTCCCACCGCCAGCGAGCGATTGCACCACCACGAATTGCCGATCGATCTAGAGCCATCACACCCAAAGATGGGCGTGCTAATCAAAGAGACCGGCGAGCAGGCTCACGCCCTTCTTCACCAGAAACAATCAGCATAGGCTGATTTGTATTGGCTTCCCGGAACTAAACCGATTACGAGACGACGAGTACCCCGGCTCCCGAATACTGTCCGGCTTTCAATTCTTGCAGCGCGCGATTGGCATCGGCGAGGGGGAACGACAGGGTGCGGGGCTTGATGGGAATCGCAGCCGCCTCGCGCAGGAGATCGAGCCCGTCCTGCTTCGTATTGGCTGTGACGCTTCGAATGACCCGCTCGCCAAAGACCTCGAGATCGTAATCGAGCGATGGAATCGGCGTCATGTGAATGCCGGCGAGAGCGAGCGTGCCGCCTCGTTCTAATGCGCGCAAGGCAGGCGGGACCAATTCCCCGGCCGGCGCAAAGATGATCGAGCCGTGCAGTTTGTCCGGCGGCTTGTCGGTCGCCCCGCCCACCCATGAAGCACCCAACTCGCGCGCGAGACGTTGATGTTCCGGTTTCAACGAGCTGACATAGACCTGGCAGCCCCAATGACGAGCGATCTGGATGGCAATGTGAGCGGACGCGCCAAACCCGTAGAGACCGAGCCGTTGGCCAGGCTGGATTCCACTGAGGCGCAACGCGCGGTAGCCGATGATCCCGGCACAGAGCAGTGGCGCCGCCTCTTCATCACTGAAGATCAGTGGAATCGGATAGGCAAAGGCAGCCGGAACGAGCGCATACTCCGCATACCCGCCATCGACCTGATAACCGGTAAATCTGGCTCGCTCGCACAGGTTCTCACGCCCACTCGTGCAAAATTCGCAGATACTGCACGTGTGCTGCAGCCAGGCGATCCCGACTCGCTCACCGACCGTCCGTTCACTCACATCGGTGCCGACCTGACTCACCACCCCGACAGCTTGGTGGCCGGGAATGAGTGGAAGCGTTGGGTTGGCCAACTCGCCTTCGATGACGTGAAGATCCGTCCGGCAGATCCCGCAGACGGTGATGCGAACCAAGATTTCTCCCGGACCCGCCTCCGGTATTGGAAGTTCGCGAAGCTGTAGCGGCGAAGTTCCCACTTCCGCCGTGCGGTCCAAAACCATCGCCTTCATGATTGATTCCTCTCAGGGAAATTGGCCGATGGTGAACCGCGCCCAAGCGGGCGAACACAACACAGGCTGCTCAAAAAGGTCATCCAGCGAGGCCGCAGGGGAGTCACAACCGG
>OEKW01000034.1_pt1 | contig 10577 bp, 8 predicted proteins | sample 1503291 | NCBI WGS metagenome assembly OEKW01 (sample SAMEA104379590, study PRJEB20068) | metagenome | biome: 1000743; feature: 77; material: 1998 | place: USA | collected 2012 | depth 25 m
TGGAAGGTTTGCACCATGCCGGAGGGCTGGGAAAAGACTTCCTGGTCATTCTGAACGACAATCAAATGTCCATCTCGAAAAACGTCGGAGCCATTTCCTCCTATTTGAACCGAACATTCACCGGTGAGTTTTATGCCAAGATGCGGGAGGAAACAGGGCAACTACTGGGGAAAATCCCCCATATCGGATCGGATGTGCAGAAGTGGGCTCGCCGGGCTGAAGAGTTGGCCAAGGGAGCAATTCTTCCAGGGCTGCTTTTCGAAGAACTTGGGTTCAGGTATGCGGGGCCGATCGACGGACATAACTTTGAGCACCTGCTGCCCACTTTGGACAACGCGCTCAAGATGAAGGGGCCGGTGTTGCTCCATGTCATTACGAAAAAGGGGCTGGGCTATGAGCCTGCGGTGAAGAATCCTGTGTGGTTCCATGCCTGTCCGCCATTCGTCAGAGAAACCGGGGCGCCGGCGAAGAAAGCGGCGCGGCCGTCCTATACGCAGATCGCCATCGAATCGTTGGTGAAGCTGGCTCGAGCAGACAAACGGATCGTGGCGATTACGGCTGCGATGTGCGAAGGGACCGGCCTCAATATTTTCGAGAAAGAGTTTCCGGACCGACTCTACGATGTGGGGATTGCCGAGCAGCACGCGGTGACATTCGCGGCAGGTCTTGCGGCGCAGGGCCTCCGTCCGGTGGTGGCCATGTATGCCACCTTTTTGCAGCGCGCATACGACCAGGTCGTGCACGATGTGGCGACGCAAAACCTGCCGGTCACCTTCTGCATCGATCGCGGCGGGCTGGTTGCGGAAGACGGGACGACGCACCACGGCGCATTCGACTATGCCTATCTGCGCCACATGCCGAACATGGTCGTCATGGCGCCCAAGGATGAAAACGAGTTGCAGCATATGCTGAAGACGTGCGTCCAGTATGACGGGCCCGCCTCGGTGCGGTACCCGCGTGGATTGAGTCTAGGTGTGACGATGGATCAGGAGGCAAAGGCCTTACCGGTCGGAAAGGGCGAGCTGTTGCGCGATGGGACGGATGTGGCGATCGTCGCCATAGGCGTGCCGGTCTCGCATGCGGTGACAGCAGCGAAACGGCTTGAGGAAGAGGGTATTTCCACGGCGGTGGTGAATGCGCGTTTTGTGAAGCCGCTGGATCAGGACTTGATCGTCGAGGTGGCTAAGCGCGTTCGTTATGTGGTGACAGTTGAAGAAGGCTGCAAGATGGGCGGGTTCGGTTCAGCTGTGCTCGAAGCCCTGTCCGATGGCGGGGTCACGCACGTGACGACGAAGGTGCTGGGGTTGCCCGATTGGTACATCGAGCAAGGACCGCAGGACTTCCTGCGCGAACGATATGGGCTGACGGCGGAAGGTATCTATCAGAGCGTGAAGGAACTCATCGGCAAGACACCGGCTTCTTCTCGGGAAGAGTTCACGTTGGCTGCGTCGATCGATCGTCTGCCTCATGGAGATGAGCAGGGAAGCTGATTGAGGACGTGAAACGTAAAGCGTGAAACGGATCTAACGGCAAAAGCACATGCACATTACGCGTAGGAAAACCAGGCAGATTCAAGTCGGCAAGGTCAAGATCGGTGGAGATGCGCCCGTATCTGTGCAGTCGATGTGCTCGACCGACACACGAGATGCGGCGGCGACGATCGAGCAAATTCGCCAGCTGGAGGCTGCAGGATGCGAAGTGATCCGTGTGGCCGTGCCGGACGATGAAGCGGCGGCGGTGCTGCCCAAGATCAAAGCGGCGATGACCGTGCCGCTGATCGCGGATATTCATTTCGACCATCGGCTGGCATTGAAAGCGGCCGAGATCGTGGACTGCGTCAGGATCAATCCCGGTAACATCGGCGCCTGGTGGAAAGTCGAAGAAGTCATCAAGGCCGTGAATGAGCGGGGAATTCCCTTGCGCGTCGGCGTAAACGGCGGGTCGCTTGAGCGGCCGTTGCTGGATAAATACGGCTGGCCGTCCCCGGAAGCCCTGGCCGAATCGGCGCTCAATGCCGTCCACGCGTTAGAAGATGTGGGATTCACGAATATGAAGGTGTCGTTGAAGGCGTCGGATGTGCACCATGCGATCGATGCCTATTGGTTGTTTGCGCATCAGTCGGACTATCCCTTGCACATCGGCATTACCGAGGCAGGAACGGCGATGACCGGGGCCGTGAAATCTACCATGGGCTTGGGGTATTTGCTCTCGCAGGGCATCGGCGACACCTTGCGTGTGTCGCTCGCAGCAGATCCGGTCGAAGAAGTGAAGGTGGGATTCGAAATCTTGAAGTCGCTCGAACTGCGCCATCGGGGGATCAACGTCATTGCCTGTCCTACCTGCGGCCGCGTGGAAATTGATGTCGTGAAGTTGGCCAATGAATTGGAAAAGAAGCTGGGCCATATCAAGACCCCACTCAATGTGTCGGTCCTCGGCTGTGTTGTAAACGGAATCGGCGAAGGCAAGGAAGCGGATATCGGGATCGCCGGCGGCGAAGGCAAAGGCATCCTGTTCAAGAAGGGGAAGCTCGTCAGAAAGGTGCCGATCGAAGAATTGATGGATACGCTGATTCAAGAGGTCGAGTTGATGGCCAAGGAAAAAGATGCCGAGGAAAATGGGAAAACTATTGCCCATGCCACCAACGATAGCTGGGAATCGCTCGTGCCGCAATCCGACGTGCCCTCGACACGCGGAAGAGAAATTCCTGTACTCCCTCGCCAGTAAGTGGCCGTTGCTTTAAAGGTCACCCCCACTACTTCATTCTCGCTTTCGATGTCACATCGCAAGTAAATTGCTTGACTCGACATGAGAGAGTCATGTAACTAGACCTCCCTGCGCATGCTGAAAGCAGACATTGAAATGTGCGGGTCAATCTAGCGGTTTGGCGCCTCCATGAGTAGGTCTCTTCTTGCACGTTTGCTTACGGGCTGCCTCGTCCTCGCAGCGGCAGTTCACGGATATATTGTCGCCTTTCATCGATCATTTTTTTTTCGAGACATCGATATTCATCGCGAGCTTGGGAGACGCTTCCTTTCCGGGGAATACCTCTACGCCAATGACTACTGCTACATGTACTTGCCCACCACCGGCCTCTATTTTGCGCCACTGCTGCTGTTGGGAAGAAACGAGAGTCTAGCACTGCGCTACATGGTAGCCATCGGATGCTTAGCCGTCACAGTCTTTTGTTTTCATCGCATGGTGTACGGGACAAACGAGCCAAAGGGCAGGAATCTCCTGCTTATCGGCGGGGGAGCGGTCGCGTTGACCTCCCAATTTATCCTGAACGATCTCGACGACGGTGGACCCCATCTCATTCTATTGGGAATTCTTACGTGCGGCATCTATGCGATATGGGTCGGGAAAGAATGGGTTGGAGCCGCATTGATCGGGCTTGGGATTGCTCTTAAAATAACCCCTGCACTTTTTGTGCTGCTGTTTCTCTGGAAACGGCAGTGGCGCGTGGCTTTCTATACAGTACTCGTCACAATATTTTGGATCGTGCTGCCGGCTGCTTACATGGGGCCGACGAGTTGGTGGAAGCATCAAGCCGAATGGACAAGGAATGCCACCTTATCCTTGCTCGATCAGCAGATGGAGGGCAGGCAAGAAAACGAACAACAAAAGGCCAATCTATCGCTTCGGCATACACTTATGCGCTATCTCGTCACCTATTCAGAGAGTCATCTGCTGCGGCGGGTAGACAGTTCATACAAGCCCGTGTTGGATTTGCCGCCACGAACTGCGATGCTGATCGTCGGTTCCGTTACACTGGGTCTAGTCGGTCTATTCGCCTGGTCCAGTCGAAAACCATTCCAGGGGCAAAGAGATCCCGCTTGGCCTCGAGATTGCGCTGGTGTCATGATCTTGGCTTTGCTGCTGTCCCCCATAACCTGGGACCAACATCTGGTGTGGCTGATGCCGGCCGCGTTTATCGTTGCTGCGGCGGCACGAACTAAGGGTGGATTAGGTTACGCAGGGTACATAATGCTTGGCGTGTATGTATTGCTCACGATGGTCCTGAATTACGAAATATTGGGCAAAGTCAGATGGGAGATTTTGAAGAGCTATCATCACCTCGGTTTCGCGATACTGATTCTGTTCGGACTCCTCCTCAGGAACAATGGCCCGTCGAGCGATTTGCAGCCGTCCTTTAGAAATATGCATCCAAGAGTTCCAAAGGTGGTTGGTGGGAGATAAGGTGTCATCGCGGGCTATCGTTGTCATTCCAACGTACAACGAATATGACAATATCAAACTTCTCGTGGACCGGATCCTGGCATTGCAGGTACCGTTGGATCTTTTCTTTGTAGACGATGGCTCACCTGATGGGACGGGGCGGTTGCTAGACGATCTCAGTGCGTCGATACCACAGATTCGGGTGCTCCATAGGCCGGGCAAACTCGGATTAGGAACGGCATACCGGCAAGCGTATCGGCTCTTGCTCAAGGAACGGTATGATGTATTTGTACAGATGGACGCGGATTTGTCGCACAGGCCCGAAGAGATTCCGTTGTTGATCGGTGCGGCGGAAGGGGCAGATCTTGTAATCGGTAGCAGGTACTGCTTGGGCGGCGACTTGCGGGAGTGGCCGCTCGTACGTCGTATACTCAGTCAAGGGGCAAATCACCTTTCCCGCCACCTTCTTGGTTTGACCACCCAAGACGCAACAGCGGGGTTCCGCTGTTACCGGCGGACCCTGCTTGAGACCTTGGATGCAATGGACATCCGTGCCAACGGCTATGCGTTTCAGGTTGAGATGGCCTATTATAGTCAGTTGTCGGGCTTTCGAGTCTGCGAGGTGCCTATTACCTTCGAGGATCGCCGTCACGCGATAAGCAAGATGGGCCACTCGGAAATTCGCTCGGGGATCAGAGCGTTAGCAAGTCTGGCCGTCCAACGCCTTCGCAGAAAAGTACTGGATAGAGGTACGCAACGGTTCCATCAGAACCTGCCCTAGGCCCTCTTTGCCGTGCTTTCCGCGACACACACGGGCGTTGTTATTTCGAGTGTCCCCTCGTTCAGTAATCACTCTTAGTCCTTTTGGAAGGGCCGCCTGAAAACTTGAATGATCACGCGGTACAATGGGCTACTGGCTTGCTCCCATGTTGAGTTAAAGAAAAAGGAATGACTATAATAACGTTCTCGTGAGGCGCCGTACCCAAGTGGTTAAGGGAGCAGTCTGCAAAACTGCGATGCAGCGGTTCGACCCCGCTCGGCGCCTCCAAAAAGAATTTGCGCGACCTTGTGTAATAGATAGTATGAGTACGGGGGCCTTTCAATTCTCTCGATGAATCTCGCGCCGTCTTGCCCCTGGCCCTTCAATGAAATGAAGGGTGGCGATGGAGTTCCCTGAAAGTAATATGGCAGGGTTAATGCGTGGGAAAAATTGACGGACGGCGAGACTGAGTGCTAGAATCCCCAACAATTACAACCTGCTAGTCCGGTGGCTTCGCGCTGCCGTTACCGATACAGATTGAAAAGAAGGAGAGAGGAATGGCCGTTCCAATTTCCCAGATGGCTACTGTCACGAAGTATGTGCTTTCTCAGAAACTGAGCGGGGTGAAGCGGTATCCCCTCGTGCTGATGTTGGAGCCTCTCTTCCGCTGCAATTTGGCCTGCGCCGGCTGCGGAAAGATTCAATACCCGGATCATGTGCTGGATAAGCGGCTCACGGTCGAACAGTGCTTGGCTGCGGCAGAGGAATGTGGGGCGCCGATCGTCAGCATTCCCGGCGGCGAACCGATGATCCATCCTGAGATGCCGAAGATCGTCCGTGGCCTGGTTGAGCAGGAACGGTATATCTATCTCTGCACCAATGCGATTCTGATGGAGCGAAAGCTCGACGAATATCAGCCCTCGAAGTTTCTGACGTTTAGTGTTCACATGGACGGTCTAAAGGACGAGCACGATTTGGCGGTCTGCCGTGACGGAGTCTATGACGTGGCGGTGAAGGCAATTAAGGCGGCGCTGAAGCGGGGGCATCGGGTCACGACCAATACGACCCTCTTCGACGATGCCAACCCAGAGCGTGTGCGGAAGTTCTTCGATGCGATGATGGAACTCGGCGTCGAAGGCATGATGATTTCGCCCGGATACAGTTATCAGAAAGCCCCTGACCAGCAGCATTTTCTGAAGCGAGAACGCACCAGGGAGCTGTTTTCCCGTATTTTGGGGAATCCGAAGAAGGGATGGCAGTTCAATCAGTCGCCGCTGTTTTTGGATTTCTTGATGGGGGTGAGGGAATATGAGTGCACGCCATGGGGCAATCCGACCTATAACGTGTTCGGGTGGCAGAAGCCCTGCTACTTGCTCCAAGAGGGCTATGCGAAGACGTTTCGTGAACTGATGGAGAGCACGGAGTGGGATCGCTACGGAACCGGGCGGAATGAAAAATGCGCCGATTGCATGGTGCATTGCGGCTATGAACCGTCTGCCGTCGAAGATACATTCGGCACCCTGTCTGGATTTGGCCGGACCGTTAAGTTGACGATGCTCCCAACTTCTCGTTAATTGTTAACCGTTCAACGTTAATCGTAAGAGAAAATTCCTGAGGCTCTTTCATTTAACGAATAACGTTCACGGTTCACGATCTCTTGCGATGACCGACACCAAGGACCATAGTAAGGAGGGGGTGGCTGGATCGCTCGAGGGCCGAGTATTTCAGCCGGCTTCGTTCGCTGAGCTCGCAGAGGCGGTGGAGTTGGCATTCGATTATCGTGGCGATGTGACGGTGTCATTGAAGTCCGGCGAGTCCCTCTTCGGGTATCTCTTCAATCGTCAAGTCAGTGGGTCCGATTCCTATCTTGAGGTGTTTCCTTCCGACAGTGTTGAGGCGCGGCGCATTCGCTACGACCAGATTGCCGCGATTGCCTTCACCGGCGAGGACACGGCTACGGGGAAATCCTGGGAAACCTGGATCGCCAAGAAAGATTCGGAACGGCGAGCCGAAGTGGAGCGTATCGCAGCTGAGGCAAAGACACGAGGAATTCTGTAAGTTTTCTACCTGCCGATCGCATCTCTTTTTTTCTTTTCCCCCTACACAAGCGCGTCGAGAGCAGTTCTCTCCAAGTCTTTGAAATTGGCTTGTCTCTCCGTCTAGTCTGGCCGTCAGTTTATTGACTAACAGGTCGGGGCTATGCTAAAAATTGCCCCTTAAAATTGGCCGTTATTGGGAGCGATCACACGGTTGATTGTGTGAGGGGGATACGAGCGCTCGGCAACGGAAAGAGGCGAAGTCCGGAGCACGTGAGGCGCAGACAGATCGCACAGAGTCAGTCAGGATGGTGTGAATGGATCCTGGCCATTGCCATTTTGGGCGGTCTCCCCTCGGTCGTGTTTGCGACGCATGAAGCCGATCACCGGTTTACGGTCGAAGGGTTTGTCTGTGGGGCGGATGGGAAAGGCAGCGCGAATATAGATGTCCTCGTCAAGGACACAAAGATTTCCTACGGGCAGATCGTCAAGACCGACGGAGACGGATATTACAAAGCCGCGTTCCATCTCCATAACGACAACCTTGGCGATCCGCTGCTGATCGAAGCCAACGGGCAGCAGCAACAACAGAAAGTCTCGTTCGACCCGAAGGATCTGGAAGCTGAGCGAATCATTCAGGTCAATTTTGGGACCGGCTGCATACAGAATCGGGACAGTGTTCCCCTCTGGGTCTATCTAGGGGCAGGGGCTGTAGCGGCGGCAGCCGGTGGGTTCATCGGATTCAAACTGATTCGTTCGTGGCGGAAGCAGGAACAGAAACGAGGTAAGTCTCAAGGGAAGCGGAAGAAATAACCGAAGCGGTCCGTGGGGCTGATATACACCTCGCCGGATCGGTTACTCGAGTGGCGGGGATATGCGTGTGGCGTCACGGTACGTGTCAGAATAAGCGCTTTTACCGGGGTGTCATCATCTCCGGTAGAGGCGTTTTTCATTTGGACTATGAGAGTCAAGTGTCATCGATGTGACTGAGAAATGAGGGGTCTGTGAAGGTTATGACGCAGATGAAAGTTACGCAGCTGGCGGTCGTGTTGGGAATGGGCCTTTTCATGGTGGCATGCGGAGGAGAAGGTGGGGGGGAGGGGCCGATTGTTGCGCCACCTCAAGCTCCTGCCGAATGGGCCGATAAACATATGCCGGCTGGTTGGTGGGCCGATGCGGTTAAGTTGGAAGAAGGTCGGAAACTCTACGTTGGCGAAACGAATCCCGATGTGAATTGTGGGAGCTGTCATGGGAAGGACGGCAAGCCGGCTAAGGCGGGCGCCCGTGACTTCCGCGTGAGCGAACGGATGAAGCTCTACTCCGATTCCGTGTGGGCCTGGCGGATTGCCGACGGGGTGCCTAATACGAAGATGAAGGGGTGGAAGAGCAAGCTGTCAGACGAAGATATCTGGAAGCTCGTGTTGTTTACGCGGAGTTTCGGATTGGCTGGAAAGGGATGGGATCCCGAAAAGAAGTCGTGGGTTGATACGGCGAGCGTCTCGGCTACTCCTGCTGCTGCTCCGGCGTCGGCGGACAAGTAAGCGGCCTGAATCCAGGAACTCGTGCGATCATCACCCGGGAACGCCTTCTTGCGTGAGCTTCAGGGCAGCCTATCGGTGTGTTCGCACAATAATGACCTAGGATGCCAGGCGATGCCTGAACGAACGATTTGCTTCTACAGTCGTAACCGGATCTTCTCATTGCCCTCGTTAATTCTTGTCGCGAAGCCATCGCGCGGTTCGTGGTGAAATAACGCTATGTCTGTACGATGCACACCCCACTGACACCCGAGGCCTTTGGCTACGGGATATGAGCGGAGTAAAGCACGGCTATTGTGGAACTGGAAACGAGGGTAGGCCTTGGCCGTCGAATCGATGAGCGGGTTGGAAGCAAGGGAATGGACAATGCGGATCTCTCAATGTTGCACAGGCTCCTAGCAAAGCGGAGCGGCGAAATATTATGAAAACGTGGCAGCGCAGTTTGGTGGCGGTCTGTGCGTTTCTGACGCTGTTCGGAGGCGTCGCCTATGCCCAAGTCTCCGGCGCATCTCCGGTAGAGTTCCCTTATACGGGGAACCGGACGGCAGTTTGGATCGTCGCCCAGCTTCACACGCTGTTCGGGGCATTCATTCTCGGCGCCCCGATCTTTATCGTGATCTCAGAATGGCTGGGATATCGGAAGCAGGATCTCCGGTACGATCGACTGGCCAAAGAGCTCACCAAAGTGACCGTCATTCTCTTCAGCATGACGGCCCTCACAGGCGGCCTGTTCATTTTCGTGCTCCTCGCGGCCTACCCGCAGTTCACCACGTGGTTCATCAATCAATTCTATCTTGTGTTCGCGGTGATCTATCCGGCGTTGTTCATCAGCGGGACCATCGTGCTGTACATGTATTTCTACATGTGGGACGCCTGGAAGGGTGAGAAGAAGGGGCGTCATATCGCCCTCGGTGTGCTTTTGAATCTCATATGCATGATCACGATGTTCGTGATCAACGGTCCTACGTCGTTCATGAATACGCCGCCGAAGGCCGATGGTATCTCGCCGCAAGACTTTCTCGAAACGGCGGGCCTATGGGACAAAATCGTGAACGTGAGCTGGCTTCCGCTCAGCCTTCACCGGATTGACGGGAATCTGGCGTTCGGGGGATTTGTGGCGGGCATGATTGCCGCGTACATGTATATGGGGGCGAAAAATCAAGAAGAGCGGGCGTACTACGATTGGATGGGCTTTGTCGGAAATCTGATCGGCGTGGGCGCGATGCTGTTCCAGCCTTTCACGGGATTACTGTATGCATATGAGATGTGCGATTACGATTTTTCGTTCTGCCCGTACATGATGGCCGACCAGCTCTCGATGTTTTTCGAAATGCAGGGAGCGATGATCGGGCTCATGTTCTTGGCCAGTAACTATTACGTCTGGCTCAGCCTGAAACGTATTGAGGGGGTAGAAAAGGTCAGGATGACGATTCTGGCGCCCATCGTGATGGTGGCGTTCCCCTTTGTCATGATGGTGGTGATGAATTACTACTGGATTCCCGACCCGATGTCCTTGGTGTTCCTCCTCCCGTTAGTGCTGGCGCCGTTCACACTGGGTCGAATCATTCCACTGACTGTGTCTGCGCGGACCGTCGTGAAAATCGGCTTCTTGATGGTGATCGTGGGCGATGCCATCTGGCTCACTCCCCATGGTTTTGCGCCCACCAGCGCCAAGATGGTGGCGGAGTTGGAGCTGCCGGAGGCGTGGAACTTTCTGTCGTCGATGCCGGCCAAACTTTCCGCGATATTCACGCTGGTATTCGTCACGGTCGTCAACTATGTCTTGTATAACCGGGCCATCAAGCAAGGCACGATTATCTGGGGGAAGATCGATTTTGCGTCCCAGTTCGTGCTGATCTTTCTGGCCTTCAGCTCGATCTGGATGATGGGTTTGATGGGGGCCGTCCGCTCGTTGGTCCGGAAGTTCTTCCACACCTACAATTTGATGCCCGACTTCTCCGTCGAGTCCTTCACGCCGACATTGTCATATTCTGCCTGGTGGATTACGGGCATTTCAGTCGTCTTTTTCACAGTGGTGAGCTTCGCCGTGATCGTGGCTCTTCGAAC
>OEKW01000167.1_pt1 | contig 10470 bp, 7 predicted proteins | sample 1503291 | NCBI WGS metagenome assembly OEKW01 (sample SAMEA104379590, study PRJEB20068) | metagenome | biome: 1000743; feature: 77; material: 1998 | place: USA | collected 2012 | depth 25 m
CATCGACCACATGCAACAGGAGATCGGCATCGCGCAGTTCATCCAATGTCGTTCTGAAGGCTGCAATGAGATCTTTAGGGAGGTCACGGATAAATCCCACCGTGTCGGTGAGGATCACTTCACGGCCATGGGGGAAATACAGCCTGCGGCTCGTGGTATCGAGCGTTTCAAAAACGCGTGGCGCTGTGCTCACCTGGCTATTCGTCAATACATTGAGCAATGTCGACTTGCCGGCGTTCGTGTAGCCTACGATGGACAGGACTGGAAATGCTTGTCTGACGCGGCGCGATCGACGGTGGTCCTGGTGACGGGCAAAGCCTGTAATCTCTCGCTCTAAATGATCGATGCGCTCTCTGATGCGACGGCGGTCCGTTTCGAGCTTCGTTTCACCGGGACCTCTGCTGCCGATTCCCCCGCCCAGTCGCGAGAGGCTCGTTCCCTGGCCGGAGAGACGAGGGAGCAGATACCGGAGTTGCGCCAACTCGACTTGCACCTTGCCCTCTCGGCTATGCGCTCGTTGTGCAAAAATGTCGAGAATCAATTGGGTTCGATCGATAACGGTGAGGTCGGTGATCTCCTCAATGGCGCGCAGCTGCGCAGGGGCCAAATCTTGATCGAAGATGAGCAGGTCTGCGCCTTTTTGCATGGCTTGCATCAGCACGTCCTTGAGTTTGCCGCTTCCTAATTGGAATCGATGGTGGCCGCTCTGTGTGCGTTGCACTAAGCGATCGATCACAGTGAGATCTGCCGAAGACGCCAGTTCAGCCAACTCGGTAAGGCGTTCCTCTTGGTCAGCCTTGCTCTTGGGCGAGGCGCTCACGAGGATGGCGGTCTGCCTCTGAGCCATCGTGTGAGACCCGCTCTGACGCTGAAGGTCTGATTCCAGTTCACGAATGAATGTTTCGAAGCCCACCGGACATTGATGTGCCGGCGTAGGAGCCAGGAGCGTATAGAGTTGCCCCTGAGGGCTGGGTGGATTCAGATGGGCCAGAGAGAGTAATCCTGGCTCACCCTTGGGGGTAACGGCCAGGGTTCCAATCATGTCGAGCCGGAGGAGACCCAGTAAGGTGAGGTCTTCTTGAGTAAGGGGCTGCTCCTTTAGATGCGAGCGTATCAGGCGAAGGCCCCGCAGGGATCGTGGACTTGCGCGAAAGGTGGCCAGAGTGGTCGGCGATGGCTCGGCGCCGGCGCCGACCAGCACGTCTTGAACTGCACCGCGCCTGGTGATGACCAGTCCGATGGGGCGCCGAATCTCATGCGTAAACTGTGCGAGAGTTTTTGCCGCTTCCGCCGACAGCACTTCATCGACCGGCATGCGTCGGCGATACAGCCGCTCAAGCATTGAGAGTTGGCCGGCGCGGAGACCGAGGACCTGTCCGTGAATTTCTGGAATGGGAGTCGTATCCTTATCGTCGTCGGTTAATGTGTCTGTGCGAATGACGAAGCCATCGAAGCGTGGGCGTCGATCGTAAGAGGTGCGCGGAGTCCTGCGAGAAGAGCCTGTCTCCCTGCCGAGGCGATCATCGCGGCGTTATCTGTACAGTAGGCCAATGGAGGAAGACTGAGCTGCACGTTCTCGGAAGCCGCTCGTTGCTGGAGCAACAACCGTAATCGAGAATTGGCAGAGACCCCTCCGACAACGGCCAACGCACGAGCACCGGATGACTGAACTGCGGCAAAAGACTTTTTGACTAAGACTGCCACAATAGCCTCCTGATACCCGGCTGCTAGATTCGCAGCTTGTGCCGTGCGATATTGCTCATTCACTGCTTGAAGTTTATAGAGCAAAGACGTTTTCAAACCGCTGAAACTAAAATTAAGACTCCCCTTCTTGAGATAGGAACGGGGAAAGGCAATAGCCTCCGGATTTCCCTGTCGAGCCAAGCGATCAATGGCCGGCCCTCCAGGATATTCCAGCCCAAGCAACTGTGCGCCTTTGTCAAATGCCTCCCCTGCCGCATCGTCTTTGGTCGCGCCAAGAAGCCGGCAGTGACCGCTTGGCTCCTTAAAATAAAGATGGGTGTGTCCACCCGATACAACCAAGACGACACAGGGTAGCGGAAAAGTCGGGTCCTGCAACCAGGCGGAGGCGATGTGGCCCTCAAGGTGGCTGACACCCACCACAGGAATATTCAAGGCATAGGCAAGCGCTTTGGCATAATTTACCCCGACGAGTAACGCGCCTGCCAAACCTGGTCCCTGGGTGACGGCGATTCCGGTGAGATCCTTCCATACAAGACCGGCTTGTTGCAGCGCCTCAAATGAGACATCTTCAATCGACTCAATATGGGCACGAGAGGCGAGTTCGGGGACGACACCACCGAATCGCCGATGAACGGCATGCTGTGACGTAATGATGTTCGAGAGGACGGCGCCGTCTGCCGCAAGCACCGATGCAGCCGTTTCATCGCAGGATGTTTCGATGCCAAGAATGGGGCCCGGCATCCAGGTTGATGTGGTTCGTTCAATGGCCGCTATCATTACATATTTCCCGATCACAGCAACTGGTCGGCAGCAGATGCATGGCTCACCGAGGTTAAATAACACGGCCCTTGTGGCCGCTGGCGCCACAAGGGCCGTGTCGTACTCTATACGACAGCGTCGCGCAGGCAATAGGGCTGAGGATTAGACGCCAGCCATCGCCTCCTGTTCGATGAATGCCGGCGCGCCGTCGCGAAGCACGACGCGGATCTTTCGACATTCCTTGAATCGTCCTCTGATCATCTCTTCGGAGAGGGGATCGCCGATCGCACGCTGAATCGTCCGACGCATCGGCCTTGCTCCGTAGAGCGGCTCGTAGCCTTCCTTGATCAACCATTGCTTGACGTCGTCCTCGACTTCGATCTCCACACCCTTGTCGAGCAGACGAAGGTTGAGTTCACCCAATAGAATATCGAGAATGTTGTAGAGATGCGTTTTGTCCAACTGATGGAAGACCACGATCTCATCGATCCGGTTCAGGAACTCAGGACTGAACGAACGGCGCAATTCTCCCAACACCTCTTCCTTCTTATGGCGCTCCTGATCGCCTTCTGTGCTCTGGAACCCAAGCGAGACTCCCTTCTGGATCATCTTGGTCCCGATATTGGAGGTCATGATGATGACGCAATTTTTGAAGTCCACTTTGCGTCCGAGGCTGTCAGTCAGCACTCCATCATCCAATACTTGCAGCAGAATATTGAACACATCGGGATGGGCCTTTTCGATCTCGTCGAACAGGACCACTGAATAGGGCCGACGCCGTACCCGCTCGGTCAATTGGCCGCCTTCTTCATAACCGACGTATCCCGGAGGGGCGCCGAAAAGCCGCGAACTGGTGAACTTTTCCTGGTATTCCGACATATCGATCCGAATAAGCGAGTCCTCACTGTTGAAGAGAAACTCCGCGAGCGTCCTTGCCAGCTCGGTTTTTCCTACCCCGGTGGGTCCCAGGAAAATAAAGGAACCGATAGGCTTCTTCGCTTCTTTCAGGCCTGCGCGTGACCGCCGAATGGCTCGGGCCACGGCAGAGATCGCTTCGTTCTGTCCGACCACGCGTTTATGAAGGAACTCCTCCATGCGCAACAGCTTGTTCGACTCTTCTTCCTCAAGCTTGAAAAGCGGAATGCCTGTCATCTTAGAGACGACATAGGCCACCTCTTCTTTTCCGATGGTCGGCTTGTTCTTTTCCTGGTTCTTTTTCCACTCGCGCTTGGATTCATCGAGGAGCTTGCGCAACCGTTCTTCTTCCTCGCGATGGCGGACGGCTTCCTCAAAGTTCTGCATTGAGATAGCCAACTCCTTGTCACGAGAGACCTTCTTCAACTCCTGCTCCATCGCTTTTAAGTCAGACGGCAACGCATAGGTCTGCAATTTGGCCCGCGATCCGGTCTCATCGATTAAATCGATGGCCTTATCCGGCAAGAAACGGTCGCTAATGTATCGATCCGACAGTTTGACCGCTTCGAGGATGGCGTCCTCGGAAATCTCAACACCATGATGCTCTTCGTACCGATCGCGCAGCCCCTGAATGATCAACACCGTTTCATCGATGCTCGGGGGCTGGACATGAATCGGCTGGAACCGGCGCTTGAGCGCTCCGTCTTTCTCGATATGCTTTCGGTATTCATCGAGAGTCGTGGCCCCGATACATTGAATTTCACCGCGCGATAATGCCGGTTTAAGCATATTGGAGGCATCGATCGATCCTTCTGCCGCCCCTGCTCCTACCAACGTATGGAGTTCATCGATGAAAATGATAATGTTCCCCGCCTGGACGATTTCCTTCATCACAACCTTCAGGCGTTCTTCGAATTGGCCGCGATATTTTGTCCCTGCAACCAGCGAACCGAGGTCAAGGGCAATGACGCGTCGCGAGAGAAGATTATCCGGCACTTCAGACTGGATGATTCGTTGGGCAAGACCTTCGACAATGGCGGTCTTGCCGACACCGGCTTCCCCAATGAGCACAGGATTGTTCTTCGAACGGCGGCTCAGGATCTGAAGCACCCGCTCGATTTCGTCGGCTCGACCGATGACGGGATCCAGTTGCCCTGCCTGCGCAAGCTGGGTCAGATCGCGACCGAACTCATCGAGTGCGGGAGTATTGCTCTTCCGGTCTCTCTCCCGTGGAGTGGATTTCCGCAGGAAGGTCACGGTTAATTGCCTGGCAGTGAGCAAATTGGCGCCTAAGCTTCGGAGAATCTTGCCGCCAATTCCCTCCTCTTCTCGGAGAAGGCCCAATAGAAGATGCTCGCTACCGATATGATTGTGTCCAAGAAGACGGGCTTCTTCGACTCCATATTCGATGACTTTTTTGACCCGAGGGCTGAAAGGGATCTCACCAAAGGTCATGGTGGTCCCCCCTCCGGGCAGATTCCGTTCAATTTCCAACCGGACTTGTTCCGTCGAGAGCCCCATCTTTTTCAGGATCATCAGGGCAATCCCATCGGATTCACGGAGAATGGCCAAGACGAGATGCTCGGTTCCGAGGTAGTCGTTTTGATGGCGTTCAGCCTCTTCCCGCGCGAGGATGATGATCTTCCGGCCCTTATCCGTAAATCGTTCGAACATCCTGCCTCCTTTTAGGTGGGGCCTATAAGCTGATGCGTATGCGTGCAAAGTTCTCGAAAAATCTGGCCTAATTCTAACTAGAAGGATTTTATGTGTCAAGGCAGTGAGACAATCGCACAGGTCGAGAACTGGAACAGATTGGACATCTGTGGTGAACGTTTGCTGTGTACAGGTTCGTTGACTTCAAAAGAGCCCTCTCGATACAATCGCGAACTTTTCCACCGGATCTACAACGAGTCACGCAAGGCCGTATTAATGAAAAGCAAAAGCATCGGGATACTGGTAAAGCCCAAGTTTCCTGAGATCAAGAACACATTGCGCGATGTGATCACGTGGCTTCGGGATCGAAGCATCGACGTGATTCTGGATACAACTTCGGCGGCTCTGCTTGGCGAACGAGGTGGCTATCAGAAAACTCAACTGGCGAGTAAAGCGGATGTGCTTCTGGTCTTGGGCGGAGACGGAACCATGCTCAATGCCGCGCGACTTGCCGGAGAACGAAGCATCCCCATCCTCGGCGTCAATATGGGAGGACTCGGCTTTTTAACCGAAGTCCGTCTGGAGAATCTCTATCCCTCGCTCGAACGGGTATTTGCGAATGACTTCGTTCTCGACGAGCGGCTCATGCTACGGACACATATTCACCGGCATGGAGAAACAGTCGCGCAAGGAGTGGTGTTAAACGATGTCGTGATCAGCAAGGGTACGCTCGCCCGCATGATCGAGCTCAAGATCGAGATTCAAGGACGGTTCGTGACCAACTTGCGGGGGGATGGATTGATCATCAGCAGCCCGACGGGATCCACCGCTTACTCCCTTTCAGCAGGAGGTCCCATTATCGATCCGGCAGTTCAATCGTTGATTCTGACGCCCATTTGCCCTCATACGTTGACGCATCGGCCATTGATCGTACCGGGCGCTGTGGAGATCAATGTAACACTGACCAGTAAAGACGACGGCGCCATGGCGACTCTCGATGGACAAGTGGGCGTGGCGATCACACAGGGAGATGCGATCGCGATCCAGACTTCGGAGCACCGGACCAGACTGATCCGATTTCCAGAGAGCAATTACTATGATGTGCTCAGAGAAAAGCTGAAATGGGGGGATGGGTAAAACGGCCGAGCATTTATGCTTTCCCACGTTCGATCAATTCGAGCATCTCCTGATTCTTCGTATATTTAAACTCCCCAATACAGTCCTCACCCCAGTGACCCTTTTCACTCGACTCAAGTGCGCGGAGCCCATCCAGATTGACGGGGTGGCTCTTGTGAGCCTTGAAAATTGAAGCGAGCTTGTCGAGAATAACTTTTACATTGGAGTCGCTGCCCAAGGTTTTTGTCGAGAGGTATCGGCTCACCACTTCAGCGCACCAATCTCCATCCCGTTTGGCGATGCCGACTAAACCCTCGCTCGCTTTTCTTGCCCATCCAGCAAGAAATACACCGTCGATGATCTTGTTTGTCGTTTCGTCATAGGCCTGGAAGAGCGCGTCATCCGGATCGTTGCTGGTCTTGTTGGGATTCGTGATGAACATGCCGCCCTTATATGGCAGTCCAACAGTCTCATCGACTTTGTCGCCGACGGCAAAGATCACGGCATCGCAGGGGAACTCATAATATTGTTTGAGTCCGACTGCGACCGTATCCTCGCCTTTTGGATCGAGCTTGTTGTCTTCCATTTCCAGGCCGCGCACGCGGTTATTCCCATCGACAAGAATACGCTTAGGAGAGGCGAGGAACTTGAAGCCCATCTTCGTCTCGCTGACTTTCGGCTCGCATTTCGTAAACTCGCCCGTCAGGCCCTTGAGTACTTCGTCTGCATTCTGGCCGACCGCGGCAAGGCGATCCTTGATCCGAGCCACCTCGCTGGTGATCCCGTCCACATCCATGTTGGCGCATACCGCGCGAATTTCTTTCGGATTATACTTTCGCTCTGCAGGCCCGCGCCGCACGATCGCTGTGACCCGCTCCACTTTCTTGTAGCGAACAAGCCAGTGCGCGATATCGACCATCACATCGCCCGCGCCGATGACGGCGACGTGCTTGCCCATTTCAAACGGGCGATCGCCGAACCCAGGCAGCCGATTGAAATGGTACACGACATCTTTGGCATGGAATACGCCCTTAGCCGAATCCCCTTCCACGCCGATGGCTTTGGTCCCTTGCGCACCAATAGAAAACACGACCGCACTGGCACCAAGGTTGCGAACATCTTCGACGCTGAGGTCTTTGCCCTTGCCGATTGAGACATTGCCGAAATAATGGACGTTCGGTCGCTCGATCAATTCCCAATACTGCTTTTTCAGACCGCCGCGAAGCTTGAGTTTTGAGGGAAAAATCCCGTACTCAGCCAACCCGCCGAACTTGATGTCGCGATTCAGGATAATGATCTCATGGCCCGCCTTTGCGAGTGAACTCGCCACGGCCATGCCGGCTGGTCCGGCGCCGGCCACAATAATCACATGCTTGCCCTTTGTGCTCATACGATCTTCCCTGGAAATGTGAATGGAAAGTGCCTAGAACCTCAACAGTTCCGCGGACTTTAACATAGGGACTTTTGAACTGTCAAAGCAGAAGCGTGTTGAGAGCAAGAGATCGAGAATGAATTGTCCTCTCTTGTGATCGCGGCTGGAACTGAGTGACCACAACACCAGAGGACCCGATGCGATGGCCTAACGCCATCGCATCGGGTCCTATCGCATCGGGTCCTTGGCTAGGCAGATACGTTAGGAGCCAGGATGACCCGGCCCCTGAGCGAACCCTCAAGGGTTAGCGTTACAAGTAGCGGGAGTGGTAGTGCCGGGTGACGGAGTTTTCTGGCTCACCGTGAGCGATTACCTTCCGATGGGCGTATGTTGATCATCGAGTCGTATTCGATCCAGTCGGAGGCGGCTCGACCGGGATACAGGTTAATGCCCCAGAGATTTCGCTGAGCCGACCCGTCGTCGAGGAGGCCGATTCTTCGTCGGAATGCAGTTCGCCTCCGACCGCCATGATCCCCCGTCCGATATCGACGACCACTTTGACCATGTCCCCGAACTGTTGCTTCGCCATCTCACCGAGCATTGCTTTTGAGATGGGGGTTCGAACGATGGTGATTTCCATGTCCATTTCGCTCGCGCTCCCGCGCAAGCCTACCCCCCCGCGCTGCCGACTGGACCGCCCGATTCGGTCATACGCCAAGGGTCGAGTAGTTCCGTGAGTCGCTTTTCAGGGAGGACCTTTTGCTCCTTGGCCATCTGACGCACAGTCTTACCCGACTTATAGGCTTCCTTGGCGAGTTTCGCGGCAGCTTCGTAGCCGATCTCAGGCGCCAAGGCCGTGCACATGGCCAAACTTTCCTCAATCAAGCTCTTGCACCGCTCCTCATTGGCTTTGATGCCCTCGATGCACTTGACCGCAAAATTGGTTGAGGCTGTCGAGAGGAGTTCAATGGACTGCAAAAGATTATAGGCCATCACTGGCAGCATGACGATCAGTTCGAAGTTGGCGGCCTGTCCTCCCACTGTAACCGTGACATCGTTGCCGATGACCTGGGCGCAGACCATCGTGACCGACTCGGCAATGACCGGATTGACTTTGCCCGGCATGATGGATGAGCCAGGCTGTGTCTCCGGCAAATTGATCTCTCCGAGCCCACAGCGAGGGCCTGAGCCGAGCCAGCGGATGTCGTTGGCGATCTTCATCAGGCTCACAGCGATGGTCTTCAATTCCCCGCTCGCCTCGACCAACGAATCTTGCGCGGACTGCGCTTCAAAATGGTTTTTCGCTTCCTTAAAGGTGCAGCCTGTTTCTTTCGACACGATCGCCAGCACTTTGGCCGGGAACTTCGGATGGCAATTGAGTCCGGTTCCGACTGCCGTGCCGCCGAGCGCGACTTCGCTAAGGGCCTCTTGTGCTCGCTTGGCTCGTTGAATGCCAAGTTCGATCTGCCTCGCATAGCCGCCGAATTCCTGACCCAGCCTTACAGGGGTCGCATCCTGCAAATGGGTGCGCCCGATCTTGACGATCTTGTCGAACTCTTTGGCTTTGCGGGCAAGCGCGTTCTGCAAACCAGTGAGTGCCGGAATAAGCTGCTGCTGCATCATCTCCCCGGCGGCGATGTGAATCGCCGTAGGAATGACATCGTTGCTGGATTGGCCTAGATTGACGTGATCGTTTGGATGCACCAGTTTGCTGCCTCGCGCTCCGCCTAACAGCTCGGTGGCACGATTGGAGATCACCTCGTTGGTGTTCATGTTCGTCGAGGTGCCTGAACCGGTCTGGAAAATGTCGACTGGAAACTCCGCATCGAGCGTTCCCTCGACCACTTCGGTGGCAGCCCGGCTGATTGCATCCGCCGATTTTTTGTCGAGCAGGCCCAGCGACTGATTGACTGTCGCGGCAGCGCGTTTGATCAATCCCATCGCCCGGATCATGGCGCGGGGGAACCTCAACGAACTGATCGGGAAGTTCTCGATGGCGCGGGCGGTCTGTACCCCATAATATGCCGTGGCCGGTACAGCCAGCTCGCCCATCGTATCGCGTTCAACTCTGGTCGCAGTTGATAACTGAGCGGTTGCCGCTGTGGATATCTTCTTCATGCGTCCTACTCCAGTGTAAAGGTGCTCAGATGTTGCGGGCGCCATGATAAACTCAGCTCCCCTGCTTGCACAAGAGTATTGCTCGATCGACGTTCTTGTGTGCAAGAACAATTTTCTCGTCGCTAAAAAGAAGAGGCCCGCCGGAGCGGGCCTCTGTTCGGACCAGATGCTGGTGGCTATCGATTACGCGACCTTGACTTCGATCGCTTTCGGCTTTGCCTTCTCGGACTTCGGCAGCTGGAGATTCAGAACTCCATCCTTGAATTCTGCCTTCACCTTTTCCTCATCAACCAGATCGGGCAACGTGAAGCTTCGAACGAAGCTGCCGTAAGAACGTTCTACCCGATGGTACTTCTTCCCGGTCTCTTCCTTCTCTTGCTTCCGCTGACCTTGGATCGTGAGGACGCCGTCTTCGAGTGTCACCTTCACATCCTCTTTCTTCACATCAGGAATCTCCGCCTTGATCTGGTATGCCCCATCTGTTTCGCTGACGTCCACGGATGGCACCCAATCGGCAACAACCATGGTCTCCTTGCCGTTCGTCCGAGGCAAGGCGGGACGGCTGAACATCCTATTCAACCGATCCGACATGTCTTCCAATTCACGGAACGGATCCCACCGTACGAGTGTCATGTTCGACCTCCTTCTTGTTCGTATTCGCTGTTTTAGAATATCTACTCGCAGCGCGCGCCGAGCTTTCTATATGCAATCACAGATAACGCTCTCTGCCGTGGAGTCAAGAGGGGCTGACGATTAACAAGCGGCACGGTAACGCTTATGGTCTGGGACAAGAGGAGGGCACTCGCGGAGGATGCTCAAAAAGGCCGTCCAGC
>OEKW01000168.1_pt1 | contig 10160 bp, 6 predicted proteins | sample 1503291 | NCBI WGS metagenome assembly OEKW01 (sample SAMEA104379590, study PRJEB20068) | metagenome | biome: 1000743; feature: 77; material: 1998 | place: USA | collected 2012 | depth 25 m
TCTGCTTCTGACTCTGGAGCGGCACCGCGACAAAGGATGTCACGCCGGTTCGGCGAGCCAGGTCCAGTATAGGCGGTTGCATGCGATCGGCCACGGCCTCAAGGCTCAGGACGAGCAGGGGCTTGCCATGAATCAGCAGGTCGGCTTGAAGGCTGCCGTCGTTGTGGATCGGGACATCGATATGGCGAGCTGCCTCTGCAATATCCTGCGAGACCCCGGAAATTTTGGCCACATAGGCCGTGTCTCGTTCCCGATGCCGCAGCATCAAAAACATCCTTGAAAAACCCAGATTGTCGATCAGGAGCTGCAGGACGGTGTTGAGGATCTGGTTTAAGTCCAGCGTTCTGGCAATGGACGCGCTGACTTGATGCAACGTGGTCAATTGACTGACCTGGCGCTTGATGGTGGCAAGGTTCGCGGTAATGGCGGCATTCCGTTCCTGTAATGAGTGGGTCATCACATTAAACATGGTCGTCAGTTGGCCGATTTCGTCGTGGGTCGAAGGCGTGAGAGGCAGCGGCGAGCGGCCCTCAGCCACTTGTTGAGCCACACCGGCCAGTTTCTTCAACGGCTTCGTGACGCGGAGGATGAGCAGGTGGCCGCCGAATGCGCTGACGCCGATGATAAGGACGGTGAGGAGCAAAATATTCCTGATGACCGTTGTGAGCTCGTGTTTCAGGTACGCGTCGCTCAATCCTATTTGGACGACGCCAGAGACGATGGCTGCCTGTGTGTGGGATGAGGCGGAGCTGCCTTCTTCCAACTGAATCGAAAAGGGCGGCAGCGAGGTGTTTCCGCCTGCCGTTCGCAGCACCGGCATGGCAAAGTCGTACACATTTTCTTCCCACGAAAATACGCCCTCTATTTTGGTGGAGAGGGTGAAACGGGTAATCAAAGGAGTGGTATTCGGCGATTGGAAGAGCTGTTTCGCAATCTGACTGTCCGGGTATAGTGGAAGATCCGCGAACCGCGCAAGGCTGGCAGAAGATTGGCGTGCTCCCTTTGTTTGCTGAGTGAGCACGGTTCCGTCGGCGCGGGTGACGACCACGTACACAACATCCTCAACTGCCACAAGGCCGTCAATGAACTGTTGGAGAGTGGCGTGATCTTCCGCCACGAGGCCTGCATATTGGAAATGCTGATTGTGCGCAACGCTCGTGAGAAGAATCGTTCCGAGTTGCTGGAGGTTGTCGGTCATCCCCGCGCGCCGCTCTTCAATGTAGTACCAGCTCAAGGCTGAACAGGCGATGACGAGAATGAAGCTGAAAAATAGCACGAACTTTGTGCGCAAGCCGAGGACCCGGCCCGGGAGCAACGGCATGGGAGGGGATGCATCAATAGGTTTCATCGATGAGACTCGTCAGATCGTTTGGGAAGGTAATGCCCAGAAACTTCGCAGTCTTGAGATTGACGGTGATCTTGAGCCGCTCGATCGGCATGGGGTTGAGCGGCAGCAGCAGTTCCCCGTCGAGAATGCGTTTCGCGAGCAGTCCGGTCTCTCGGCCGACATCGCCGTAGTTCATGGACATGCTGAGCAGCGCTCCCAGGCGCGTGAGTTGGGGTGAAAACCCGATAACAGGCCGCTGACGCGCAAGCGCCGATTCAAGAATGAATTGTATGGACTCATTCGTCAAGACCGTGGAGTCCGGCATGAGCCAGAGGGCCTCGCTATCCGAGAGCAACGCGCGCAATTGCTGAGGTACGTCCTTATCATGCTCAACGGAATGCCCCGTCACTTGAAAGTCAAAACCGCCGGCCTGCTCCACCGCGCCCTTCACCCGAGAGGAGGTCTTGGTTGGATCGTAGAGAATGCCGAGCCGGTGAAGGGTCGGCAGGAACCTCCTCATGATCTTTAGCTGTCGGTCGACGGGGATCTCTAGGAGCGTGCCGGTTATATTGGCGGTTGTGAGCTGGTGTTTCAACGGGTCCAGGATCATCATGTAGACGATCGGGATATCCACAATTTCTACTTTCGCTGCCAACGCGGCTTTGAGTCCCACCACAACCACCAGTGACGCATTCGATGCTCGCAGCGTGCGCGCGAGCTTTTTCCCAAGCTCCAGGTCACCTTGCATATCGTATTCAGAATAGATCGCTCCCATCGGGCCCGTGGCCTTGAAACCTGCAATGGCTTCGCGATATGCCGCAATGTCGGAAGACTGCAGGATGGCGATGTCCATTGCCGTGGATTCGGACACCCACAGGGTACAAGGGCTGAGCAACCAGACGAGTCCCACAAGCGTCCAGGCGGCAAAGAAGCGATCTATGTGGAAGAGCCTGTTCATCTGGTTTGTTGAGTTCATCGAGCTTGTCTGGTCTCCACCCAAACAAAAGAGGCAGACCAGATCAATCAGCCCATTCTCGCTTTTCACCCGGCACAGTCTGTGGCTCGGACCGTTCCCAAAATATGCAACGCTTTTCCTTCGCGATCTCGAATAATCTCACCCGTCCAGACCAACCATTGGAAACTGCCGTTCAGTTTCATAACACGGTGCTGGATTGTCACGTCGGCGTGGGCTTGATCTATCGCCTGGCGCATCGCGCGCACCATCGACTCCCGATCCTCCTGATACACGAGCGCCTGCCAGTCATGCTTCGTGCGCGTCTGCGCCCTGTCCGATAGGTCGAGGAACCTGTCAACCTGCGAGGACCAATAGATGTGATCGGTAAGGAGGTCCCAATTCCATGTGCCCACCTCTGCCGAGGTTAGGGCAAGGCGGAGTTGTTGTTCATGAGCTCGGAGAGTCTGTTCAAAGCGTTTCCGTTCGGTAATGTCGGTGGAGATGCCGCAAGTCGCATAGGGCTTCCCGGTATGGTCGCACAGTGGAAACTTGATCGAGAGATAGGTATGTAACCCGTCATCGTGCGGCGCCAGCTCTTCATATTCGACCACACTGTTTCGCTCCAGGACTTGCAGATCGTTTGCGCGGAACGCATCGGCAATCTTTCCTGGAAAAATTTCGTGGTTCGTATGACCGATAATCTGTTCGGTCGTGAGATGAAATAACTGCTCAAAGCGGCGGTTGGTAAACAGAAAACGGCCGTCGGTATCCTTGACATAGATGACCGCCGTGGTGTTATCGGCTACATCCTGGAGGAGTTGTTCGCTCCGGCGGAGCGCGTCCTCCGCACGTTTGCGATCCGTCACGCACTGGAGGGAGCCGGACATACGGAGGACCTGACCGGCGTCGTCCCAGATGGCTTGGCCGCGTGCGCGGAACCATTGATACTCTCCGGTTTTGGTGAGGAGCCGGTATTCCACGTCGTAGGGGTTACGGCGGTCGATATGGTCCGTCAAGGCTGCGAAGACGCGATCCGTATCCTCGGGATGAAGCCGGGAAGCCCAGCTTTCCAAGATATCCGGGAATTCCTCATCGGTATAGCCCAGCATGGTCTTGACGCGGGGAGACCACCACACCGGTGTATGTGGAGAACTCCACGGTTGGCCGGGGAGGACCTGTCCATCCCAGAATCCGTCATTGGAGCCTTGGATCACGAGCTCCAAGCGTTCTTCGCTTTGGCTGAGGAGGTGTTCCGTCTGTTCGACCTTCACAACGAGTTCCTTCACCCCAATGGCGCGACGGAGCGTGTGCCGAAGTTCCTCCCGATCATACGGTTTCGTGAGATAGGCATAGGCCCCCTCTGCCAACGCTCCTACGGTGCGATCATGCGAGATATGGGCGGTTACGACCACGACAGGGAGTGAGGGGTCCAGACGTTGGGTATCTTTCAAGACCTGGAGTCCGTCACCGTCCGGCAGGCCCAGATCTAAGATGATGGCGTTGAAACGATGGGCTCGAACGAGTTCGATGGCGCCGGCGACGGTGCCGGCAACCATGACGGCGTAGCCGTCATGGCGCAGGAAATCCTGTAATCCGATGACAAGGTCTTGGTTGTCTTCCACAACGAGTATGGAATATTGACTTGGGTTGGCGACCATCAAGACCTCGGATGCCGGGAAGTTCTGAAATGGAAATACTTCTCCTGGGCAATACTCTGAGAGCGCCGTTGTTCCATGCTTCGCTCCTGGTTCTCAAGCGATTCCACTACGATTCAACGTCAGTGTACACTCAGCGCCGTGAACTTAGAACCCAGTACTTCTTCAATGACCATGGCATGGGCGGATGATCTCCTGCGTCTTCGGGCGTTTCGCCCGTAATTAGCTAGTACGAGAAGTAGCAAGAGCTGTGCTTACGGTGGGAGCCAGGGAAAGACGCAACGAGCGGGAAAGGCGGGATGGGAGAAGAAGTTCTGAATAGACCGAACAGACCAGAGCAACCAGGTCGCTGTCAGGCTGTAGTCTTCGATTGACGGGATGAGCGTTCGTGTGGTTTCCCATCGTTATGGCGTCAGACGAGAGGCGAGTTCCTTACCGATAGTCGTCAGGATACTGGTCGCCGACATAGATGCTGAGGGCCATCGCCCAGATGAGCCCCAGCAACCCCATAAGCAATGCCCACACAATGATCAGGGAAATCCCTATATGCCACTGGCAGATTTCAAGGCCCAGCAGCCCCATCAGCAAGACCGACACAATAATTCCCAGTGTCATGGCTGCGCCTCCCTTCATCAACGGATCGCAGGTGGCTACCCGACTATTCATGAACCATTCTGCTGGAATCGCCCGGTTTCAACGATTTTGCGAGCGCATTCATAAATAACTCCGGCTTTTTCAATACCAGCAAGCCATGTGCCTAATCTGAATTGCGCAAGTCTTCTCTCCTAATCTGTGATTTGTTCAAGAGTTTCACCCAGGAGTCATCTGCAACAGCAGAGTGGAAGGCGGTCTATGTGAATCGAAAACGATTCGGCGCTGAATCACATTTGATTACAGAGTCGCCGATTGGTCTGGTTTATCTTGTTGCTTGGGCCAGAGAAAATAAACCAATCAAACGAGACAGCCTAGATAGGCCAGAGCATCCGGCCAATTCTTACGCTTCACGGATATTGTTGGCGGAATTACCGGACGGGGGCTTGGATGGAACGAAGATCCCACTGGGCCACCGCAGAGAGACCGATTTGATTCAGCAATGCGGCGCGCTGTCTGCGAAGCGCTTGGTCTGAAGGGTTCGAGTCGATCAATTCGCAGAGACAGGCCATGGCATCGTACCAGAAGCCGCGCAAGGCATTCCGCAGCACACTTTGCCGGTCGCAGCTCAAATCGACTTCCATTTCCACGAGGCAGGTGCTGAACTCGCAGCGCTCGATCACGCCACCGGCCACAATATCCTGTGACGGCGAGTCTGGATTGCGAATTGCGGAGATGTACCAGCGATATTGCACGTCCGGCTCAAGCGCCAGGCCCAAATCTTTGAGGTTGATGGATTGGACACCGTGATGAGCCGGCGTGGGAATGGGGCCTTCATGCAGCGGCGTGACCACTCGGATGTCGATGAGCGTAAATTTCAGCGGGTACGTCGTAGGCCTTGAGAGAAACCAGTTCAGGACGGGAGCCTTCTTGACGGTGAGTCCGACATGGTCCGGCACCAATGCCACAATTACGGGATCACTTCCGTCTGTCCCGCGCAATCCACCACCCACGCGAGCGCGCGGGGTCAGTTTCTTGGGAGGCTGGTAGAGGGGGAGCGGCACATCTTCCGTTGACCCAGACTGCGAAGCGGCGGGCTGATCCGCGACCGCAGGCATCAGAGCCGGGCCAAACAATCCCATGCTCAGGACCAGCAGTGACAGCAGTAAGACAGTGAGGCGTCGCATAGCGATTCCTATTACGGTCGATCGACCAGTAATGGATGCGGTCACGACGAAGCGTAGCATAGGATCACCCTTATGACTATAGGGCCATCTGTACTAGAGCCAGTTGTTCAGCAACAGAAACGGCGACCAGTATGCCGGATGTTCATAGACTCGATCTGCCAAGAGCTTCTGCTGTGCGTGTTGCAATGCTTGTGCCTTCGACAGTTTGGGATTTCGCAGTTCTCGATAGAATTCAGAGACCAAGGTCGCTGAGGCTTCATCGTTGATGAACCAGAGTGTTGCGAGGGCACTCCGGGCCCCGGCTTTGATGGCCACACCGGCCAAGCCGAGCGCCGATCGGTCATCGCCGGTGCCGGTCTGGCATGCGCTGAGGGTCAAGAGCTCCAGGGGGTCTTTTCGATACCGGAACAATCCGATCAGACGGTCCAACTCGTCGATGGTGAGCTTGCCGTTATAGGTCAAGAGATAGGATTGTGTGGTGTCTGAGGCAAACCAGCCATGGGTGGCAATGTGCAAGATGCCATAGGGGTGGTCCTTCAATTCCTGTTCAAGACGGGGAGTAGAAAATTCCGCATTCAATAGCTGATCACCCTGGTAGAGTGTGCGAATGGCATTGATTTCTTCTTCGACGAAGGGGAGGGACGGAAATCCTTGAACGGCTCGCGTCAGCCCGCTCGACAACAGCCGAACCTTGTCGCGGTCGATCGGCTTCGGGTCGGTGAGATTCAGGCCGGGCGTGGTGGCTACTGCAAATTTCTCGATAAGGAATTGTCGGCCATCATGAAGCGCAGCCATCGGCACCGTGCGGAGCGGGCCATCGGGGATGAAGACCAGTGTGTCGATCCGGAAGGAGGCCAAATCGGGCTCGAGCGGGCGGATCAACCAGGCATACAGTTGTTGAGCGTGAGGGAGGTACTCGCGCGTCGTTCGCTTTTCAACTGTTTTTCGAAAGGCGCGCACTTCCTGTGTGAGCGTAGTCGATGAGACAGGGATCGACAACCGTTTCAACCCGTTGGGAAGGCTGACCAACAGCTCCAATCGATCAGCGAACACGATGGGATAGACCACAGCCGTTCCAGTTGCCAGGCGGTCCAGCTTCGCGATGCGGGTTTGCAGCATGTCTACACAGTCGTCCCGGAAGTAATCCCGTAACTCGGCGGCCTTGTACGTTTCGATCGCGTCGCGCGCGCGGCGCAGATATGGCTCGGCCTCTTGTGTGTCACCCGTCAGCGAGGCGCGGTGGAGCAGCAGATCGGCCAGCTCAAAAAACAGCGCACGAACCGAATCTTCTCCGGCCATTGAGCCGTTCCCCACTGCGGAGGCGACTTCCATGCGAATGGGGCGCAGAGTCGTGACGGCATGGTCGTAGGAGGTAATGGCTTCATCCAGCTTGTCCGTGGCTGCCAACAAACGGCCGGACTGCCATTGCCAACGGAAGAGCGACTCCGGCGCATTAGCTGACTGGGCGGAGAAGACCGCGCGTCTGGTCAGTTGCAATGCCTCGTCATAGCGATGTTCGGTTTCATACAAGTGACCGAGATAGCCATCGGCATAGGAGCGCATCCTCGCGTCGCCGACTTGCTCCGCCACGGTCGTCGCTTCCAGCAACGTGCCGGCCGCGCGCAGCAACAGGGGTGCGCCCATGGCCGGCATCGAGGCGCGGAGTTGCTGGTAGCCCAGTCCCACCTGAATCAAATTCATGGCCTTGTCGTGCGAAGGCTCGAAACCTTTCAAGGCATCCAAGGCCTCGTCCAGCCAGGCACGCGCGTTGTCCGGTTGATTCAGCTTCAACGCCATGCGGGCCGCGTTGATGCGGGCTCGCACAGTCAGAGGGCGATCCCCGACCGTTCGCGCCTCTTGCGCGCTGGCGGCAAAAGCGGCCAATGCATCCGCGTCATGCTGTTGCACGGCGTGAACGATGCCGAGGTCGTTGTGGATGGCTGCGATGAGGCGTCGATCCTCATCGACTTGCGCCATGGCCAACGCCTGAGTCAGATACTGCATCGCCGCGTCCGGTTTGCGCGCTATCAGGTACGTACGACCGAGGCTTTCCATCACGGTGGCAATCCTGGTGCGATCTCCCGTCTGTTGTGCCAGGGTCAGCCCCAGTTCCAATTGCTGCAATGCCTGGCTGACCTGCCCCAACGATTCTGATGCCTGTGCGGCCTGTACCAGGGCCCGGCTCTGTTCTCCGACCTTGCCCTCTCGCGCATACTGGTCTGCCGCCTGTTTCCACGCCGCGAGCGCTTGATCGAATGAACCACGTTGGTAGGCTTGAAGCCCCTGCGTCATCAAGCTGTCCGGAGCCGGCTCGATCGCAGCGATCGTTCCGGATGCCTTGGCCAGCACGAACCCGATCGCGAGGACGATGAACAGGACGACCCTGAGCAGAATTGATGTCATATTCATTACCAAATCTTGTTTCTTCGGGTCACATTTACAGGATGCTCAAAAAGGCTGTCCAGCAAGGCCGCAGGCGAGTCGAATCCGAGGGCGTACCCTCTGGGGTACGTTGAGGATTTCGATGAACCGAGAACGAAGCTGGCGGACTTTTTCAGCATCCTGTTAAAACAAATTGGCCACAAATCCCAAATGCACTCCATGATCCTGAATTGTGTTCCTACTGCTTGGCACGTGGTTGAGTTGCTGCCCCCAATAGACTTCGAAGCTGGCCCTGTCGTTCGGCAGGATATTCCAGCGCAGACCGGCGCCCACGCTGGCGAGCGTATCGGGGAAGCCGGTAACCGGCGCTATTGGGGCCGGGCGGTTGTCGCCCAGGTTCCAGCCGTGAGCGACGTCCACAAAGGGAGCAAACTGCACCATCGGTTCACCGTTCGACCAGCGGAGCAACGGAAAGCGCGGCTCGATCGAAGCGATGAACGAGTTGTCCCGCAGGATAGTCACCTCGCGGTAGCCGCGCACCGTATAGCGCCCGCCGAGTGCGACCTGTTCGACTGGAAACAGCGGTGAGTTTGTGAGTTGCAGATCCATGCGGCCAAGCAGCTGCATGCCGAGCAAATTTTCACTGAACTGCTTGATCCCCTGCGCCTGGCCCAGCCAGGAGAAGAATTGCCCGTCAGGTGTGTCGGGGTTTGCATTGATGGTCGCGCCCAAGACGTTCAACCCCACACTGAATCGCGAGCGGACAGCCAGCACCGTATCCAGAGTGCGATGGGTCCAGTCCTGCGCAAAGCGGAGCGCCGACACGGTTGCCGCCCCGTTCTGAAAACCGGGAAACGAATTGAATGTCATCTCATCGGGGGTGCCGTTGAAGAGAAAGCTTTGAGTGAAGAGATGTTCTCCGATAATCGAGAGCGCCACCTCATCGGTCACGGTTTTATAAATCGGGTGGCGGAGGCTCATCCCGATGATCTCCGAGTTGGTCTTGATGTTCAGCGGACTGAAAGGTTGCTCGATGAGTTTGAAGCCATAGCGCCGGTAGTACGGCGAAAAGGTTGTCCCGTATCGGTTGAAGGGGAGGGCGTAGGAGGCGTCGACGATCGGAAAGGCGCCGCTCGACTGGCCGTAGCTGAGCTTGAGCGGATCTCCATGGCCTGTCAGGTTGTCGTTGACCAGGGTGCCCACCCCGCGGATTTCTCCGACCAGCGGTGTCTGATAGTTGTTGACCTCCATCGAGGCGTGGAACGGATTCTTGTCCGCCACGCGCACATTCAACAGGCTGTCGCCTCGCTGATCGCCCGGCCGCAGTTCCGCGTTGATGCGCTCGATCCGGCGATCCTGCTGCAAGATTTGCAGTTGTTCCTGCAAGGGATCGAGCGTCACCGGCGTGCGGATGCCGAGAGCGAGGCGGTCGCGCAGGTAGGAGGAGCGGAACCAGCGGTTGCCTTCCACGTCGATTCGCGTCAGTTTCCCTTCGATGATCTGCACCGTAACGACGCCCGACATGACGTCTTGGTCGGGAATGATCGCGCCGGAGGTCAGATAGCCCTTGTTGATGTAGAGCAGCGTTAGGGACAGCCTGAGCCGCTCCAGATCCTCGGTCACCAGCGCCCGATTTTTGAACGGGGCTGTGACTTCGGCGATCTCCTGCTCCGAAAAGACGGTGTTGCCGCTCACGCGCACATCGCGCACGAATACCCGCACCGCGCCTGACTCTATCGGCGCCCCGGTTTCAGGTTGGGGTGGGACGATGGGAAGCACGGGACTCGGCGGCGGCGTGGGTCGCACGAATTCTTCCTTCAGGGGGCCGGACGGTTCGGCGGAGCGTCCCGTCGGATCGATCGTCGTCTGCGCGAAGGCTGAAGCGGATGCCAACAGCGTGACCATGGCGAGGCCGATGCAGAAAAAGAGTTGTCTCACGAACCGAGGGGAGCGGACAGGCGCAGGCTCCCCCACGCGATGGGTCATGAGTGACAGGTCGTCGACCCCTCCACTGCGAAGGCTTGGGTTAGGAAGCCGGCCGGTGCGATCTGTCGCAACGACAG
>OEKW01000237.1_pt1 | contig 10072 bp, 5 predicted proteins | sample 1503291 | NCBI WGS metagenome assembly OEKW01 (sample SAMEA104379590, study PRJEB20068) | metagenome | biome: 1000743; feature: 77; material: 1998 | place: USA | collected 2012 | depth 25 m
GAGGTGCAGGAAAGCCCTATAAAGAAAATTCATACCCTGGCCGTCTCGGCGGGAGGTGTCCTCATCGACAACTTCGAATATCCACTCTCTCATACGCCCTGTGCCAATGCGCTGACACAGGCGTGTGTCTGTGTCGATCGGGACGTTCAAGCGACGTTTCCTCAGTTCCAGCGCTTGGCAGACCTTGGTGTCGAGAGCTATTGTGCTGTGCCGATCCGGATGAAAAGCGAGCCCGCTCTTGGATTGCTCGTTGTCATGGATACGAAGCCCTTGGAACACAGCGACTCTCTGCAGTCGCTGTTGGGAGCCTTTGCTCCACGTGTCGCGGCGGAGTTCGAACGGAGGCGAGTCGAGCAGGAACGCATCCAGGCCCTGGCCGACTTACAGAATGTCATGGAAACCATTCCGGATATTCTGTTCATCCTGAACACCCAAGGTAACCTGGTGAAATGGAATCAGCGTCTAAGGGACGTGACGGGATACAGCCCAGAGGAATTGTTGAATAAACCCGCCTCGGCCTTCGTGCCACCGGAAGAACAGACCAACACCGCCGCTGCCATTCAGCGGGCTTTCACGGAAGGATATGCCGAACTCGAATGCCATCTGCTGACGAAAGACCACCACCTCATTCCTTATCACTGGACCGGCGCAGTACTCAAGAATTGTCACGGCGAGTCCATCGGCATCGTCGGAATCGGACGAGACGCGGTTGAAAAAAAGCGGGTGGAAGTGGCGTTTCGTGCAAGTGAAGAACGGTATCGGGCGCTGTACGACGAGACCCCGACCATGTACTTCACTCTTGCGACGGACGGCACGGTGCGTTCCGTCAACCGTTTTGGGGCGGAGCAGCTAGGGTATCAGGCGGAGGAACTCATCGGACATTCCGTGCTGCGCGTCTTTCACGAACAGGATAAGGAAACCGTTGCAGCGAATCTCGCGGAGTGTCTCACGACACCGGAGACCACGAGACACTGGGAGTTTCGGAAGGTACGGAAAGACGGGAGTATGATTTGGGTGCAGGAAACTGCCCGTGTGGCTCAGTCTGGTACTGGGGAGACCGTTGTGTCGGTCACATGCGAAGATGTCACTGAGCGAAAGCAGACGGAAGAAACGCGGCGAGAGATGAATATGGCTTTGGCCAACGCGATGCCCGGCATCGCGCGTCTGGATTCCAATGGCCGCTACCTCTTGGTAAACGAGATGTATGCGAGCGGTCTGGGCTACGATCCATCCGAGCTCATTGGCAGGGACTGGTCTTGTACGGTTTTTCGGGGCCACCGGCCGAAGGCGGAAGCTGCCTTTGCGACGATGCTACAGGAAGGAAAGGGAGAGTTCGAAGCCCTGGCATTGCGAAAAGATGGCTCAACCTTCTGGAAGCAAGTCTTGATGGTGAGAATCGTCGACCGAGATGGGAGCCATCTCGGCTATCACTGTTTCATGCGGGACATTACAGACCGCATGCAAGCGGAAGAGAAAATCCTGGAAAGCCAACAACGCCTGCAGGCTGTCGTTGAAGGGACATCGGACGCGGTGTTCATGAAGGATGTCAAAGGACGATACCTCCTATTCAATTCCGCCGCGGCAAAATTCGTCGGTAAGAAGCCGGAGGAGGTGATTGGCCATGACGACACGTTCTTGTTTCCCCATGATGATGCGCAATTTCTGATGGAGCAGGATCGTGCAGTGATGGTCGAGAGACAGGTGAAGACGCAAGAGGAACATATCACGACCGCGGACGGCCAGCGCAGAACCTTCTTTAGCACCAAAGGTCCGCTCTTCGACTCCGATGGGGAGGTGATCGGTCTCTTTGGCGTCGCCCGGGACATCACAGAACGTTACCAGGCCGAGGAGTTGATCAAGGAGGCCGAGCGACGTTACCGGACGATCTTCGAGCAGGCAGGAGCGGGAGTCGCACAGATCGACTCTCAAACAGGTCGATTCGTTCAGGTCAACCGGCGCTATTGCGAGATTGTGGGTTTGACCGAGGCCGAGATGCTAAGGACCTCATTCAAATCCATCACCCATCCCGACGACCTGCAGGGCGATCTTGATAACATGGCACGCCTCCTCTGCGGCGAGATTCCCTCCTTCATTATGGAAAAACGCTATCTGCGTAAGGACGGCAGCATCGTGTGGGTCAACCTGAACGTCGCTCCGTTGTGGAGGCCAGGCGAGAAGCCCACTCATCACATCGCCATTGTGGAAGATATCACTGAGCGCAAGCGGGCAGAGGAAGCATTGAGAGAGAGCGAGCAAGCGATACGAGCCCTTCACGAAGCGACAGCAGCCCCCGGACTGTCCTTCGATGAACGGATGCAGGCGGTCTTGGAGGTCGGTTGCCGGCGGTTCAGTTTACCGATCGGCATGCTCACGCGGGTCGTGGATGAGAAACTTGAATTTACCCATGTCTATGCGCCTGGCACCAGCTTCACTGTTGGTATGGCCGTGCCGCTTCGTGTCGCCAATTGCGATACTCCGCTCCAGGCCGTCGATCCAATGTGTTTCGAGCAGGCAGGAGCCTCGGTTTGTCAGCACCATCTTGAGTACAAGGCCTTGGGTCTGGAGTGCTATCTCCGGACCCAGATGACCGGTCGGGACCGAGTCTACGGCACAGTCTGTTTTGTGGACCAGGCTCCGCGCCTGAATGCGTTCACTCAAGCCGACAAGGACTTTCTCCAGCTCATGGCGCGCTGGATCAGTGGAGAGCTGGATCGTCGGACGGCGGAACAGGCGTTGAAACAAAGCGAGGAACGGTATCATGTGCTCTACGATGAGACGCCGACGATGTACTTCACGCTGGCCACGGATGGCACGGTTCTCTCCGTCAATCAGTTTGGGGCAGAGCAGTTAGGGTATCGGGTAGAGGAATTGGTTGGGCATTCCGTGCTCAGCATTTTTTACGACGAGGATAAAGAGACCGTTGCCGCGAGTCTGTCCGAGTGCCTTGCGACACCGGAGACCACACGGCATTGGGAGTTTCGGAAGGTACGGAAGGATGGAGTTATCATTTGGGTGAGGGAAACGGTTCATGTGGGGCGGTCATCTTCCGGAGAAACCGTTGTGTTGGTGACATGCGAGGACATCACTGAACGCAAACGGGTAGAGGAAGAGCTGCGAAAATCCCATGCATTTATCCGTCAGATTATCGATACCGATCCGAACTTCATTTTCGCAAAGGATCGTGCGGGTCGGTTTACATTGGTCAACAAGGCGGTCGCCAATGTCTATGGGACGACGGTGGAGAATCTGATTGGAAAGACTGATGCCGACTTCAACGTCAACGAGGAGGAGGTTGCGTTCTTCCGTCAGAAAAACTTGGAGGTGATGGATTCGCATCAGGATCTCTTCATCCCCGAAGAGACCGTTACCGACTCAACAGGAAGGACGCGGTGGTTGCAGACAGTGAAGCGGCCTATTCTCGACGAGCAGGGCCGAGCGATCATGGTCCTCGGCGCCGCGACGGATATCACTGAGCGCAAGCGGATGGAAGAAGCGCTGCGCCAGCGGGAGCGAGATTTGCAGGCCGCGCTTCAAGAACGCGAGCGGATCAGTCAAGACCTGCATGATGGTATCTTACAGTCGCTCTTTGCCGTGGGCCTCACGCTCGAAACAGCCAAGTCGATGATGGCGCCAAGGGCTCGGAAGACCTCCGGACCGCCACTCGATCAAGCCATTAAGCAGCTGAACCTTGTCATGCGCGAGATTCGGAACTTCATCGCAGGACTGGGTTCAGATTTGCTTCAAGGAAAGGACTTGCCGACGGCGCTGCAGCACATGTTGGCATCGCTGACGGAAAATCAAGTCACGCATGTGCGCCTCGCAGTCGAGGATCGTGCCGCGAAGGCCGTGTCGACCGAACAGTCCCTGCACCTGCTCCGTGTTATTCAAGAAGCGGTGAGCAATTGTATCCGGCATGGACGTGCACGAGAGGCCAGGGTGTCGCTCAAGATGCTGAAGCAGGGCGTCCGGCTGAGCATTCGCGACAACGGCCGTGGATTCAACCCGACCACCGCCAAGGGGGGCGGACATGGGTTGCGCAATATGGCCGCTCGCGCACAGAAGATGGGGGGACGGCTCACTGTCTTGTCGAAGATGAATGAAGGAACGCGCGTCGTACTCGATTTGCCGAAAGAAGCTTCCAATGTCCCCTGCTAGGGCCAAGTCGATTCGCTTGCTTTTGGTCGACGATCACCAGGTGGTCCGTGTCGGCCTGCGAACCGTCTTGCATAACCGTCAGGGTATTGCCGTTGTCGGCGAAGCAGGCTCGAAAGCTGCTGCGGTGCGGGCGGTCAAGCGATTGAATCCGAACATCGTTCTAATGGATGTCCGGCTCCCGGATGGTTCCGGGATTGAAGCCGCTCGTGAGATTCTCGCTGGATATCCCGCCACGCGCATTATCTTTCTCACATCCTATGCGGAAGATGATTCCATCCTGGCGGCCGTGCTGGCCGGCGCGCATGGTTATGTGCTCAAGGATATTGATGCCGGCCTGCTGATTCGATCGATTCGCGCTGTTTCCAACGGTCAATCGCTTCTCAATCCGGCCCTCACCCAACGGGCGCTAAGTTGGATCAAAGCCGAGCCGGCTCAAGCCGGCCCGGTGCGAGAACGGTCTCTTGCCCCTCAGGAAGAGCGTGTCCTGGCCTTGGTGGCAGAAGGTTTGACCAACAAGGAAATTGCAGTCGCGATGCGGCTCAGTGATAAGACCGTCAAGAACTATCTCGCCAACATGTTCCAGAAACTGCACATATCGCGGCGTGCCCAAGCCGCCACCTTCTTTGTGAAGCGTCAGAGCTGACAATATGCCGTCGGCAGGCTCGATACCCATGAAACGCAAGGGCTGGCTGGTCTTTCGAGTGTAGCCGCTTTGTCTCGCGATCAACTCGCGCGCGTCCTGCTTGTCTCGTGCAGCGATCTTGCAGAAGCCAAACGGCTCTGTGCGAGCTTTGGTGGCGCTTCATTTACCGACTCCCAGGAAGATGGTACAGTGCGCGGTAGCCGGGATCCGGAGTCAGTCACCGAAGCCGAGGTGCACGATGTCATCGATTCTTATCGTCGACGACGAAGACCAACTTCGCAAATTGATGTGTGAGACATTGAAACGGGCTGGCTATCACGTCATGGAAGCGCGTGACGGAAAAGAGGCGCTCCGGCAGTATCGGTTGGCGCCGGCCGATCTGGTCGTGATGGATATTCTCATGCCCAATAAGGATGGGTTGGAGGCTACCGTCACGTTGCGAGGGGAATTCCCGAACGTAAAAATTATCGCGATCACCGGGGGCAGTGACATGATTGGAATTCTCAACTTTCTCGACGTCGCCCAAATGTTTGGCGCTCACCGCGCGCTTCAGAAGCCCTTTGAGATGAAGGCCCTCCTCGACACGATCCAAGCCGAACTGCAAAACTAGTTTGCCGTGCAGCGCGCGAGCCGGCTGGTTGGTCTCATTTATTTGGTTAAACGAGATCAACCGGAAAAACCAGATGAATCGGGCATACCAAAAAGCGAAGAAGGGGCGAGCTTGACCATCAGTCAGAGAGTCGATAAGGTGAGGGCTCTGATTAGAGCCAGGGAGCGATAGGGAAGGGTCTGTGAGAACATGTCTCGTCTCAGCAAAGGGTTGCGATCGCAGTCTCGGCGACGAAAAACGGATCGTCTGCATCCATTGGTCGGGGTGTTGGGTGGAAGCAAATCCGATTTTCCGATCTTAGAAAAGGCCGCTGCGATTCTGACGGAGCTCGGGATTCCGCACGAATTGATGGTCGTCTCCGCACACCGAACTCCGGATCGTTTGTTCGCCTATGCAGAGCAAGCGCCCGCCCGAGGCATCGAAGTCATCATTGCCGGCGCCGGTGGCGCAGCCCATCTCCCTGGGATGCTGGCTGCGAAAACGCATTTGCCGGTCATCGGAGTCCCGATTCCGACCGAGAATCTTCGCGGACTCGATTCGCTTCTCTCCATCGTGCAAATGCCCAGAGGGATTCCTGTCGCCACGGTGGCCATTGGAGGGGCGGAGAATGCCGGTTTGCTTGCCGCGCAAATTCTGGCGGGCCGATATCCGGAGATTGCCGTTCGCGTGAAATTATTCCGTCAGACACAAACGGACAGCGTGCTCCAGTCTCCTGAAGCGAAAGGCCTGGTGACCGGAAAGAAAGGTCCCGGTCTTTCGAGCGGACGGTCGTGAGGCCAGGCGTCATCGAGCCAGGATCTATCCTGGGTGTCCTGGGCGGCGGACAGTTGGGCGCGATGTTCGCGATGGCGGCGCGCCGTCTCGGGTATCACGTCGCCGTTTGGGACCCAGATCCGGCAGCGCCGGCGCATCGCATTGCCTTGCATAGCTTTCCTGCCCCATTCACCGATTCACACACGCTTACACGTTTTGCAGACCTGGCCAGTGTTGTGACCTATGAATGGGAAAATATCCCGGCAGAGGTTTGTCGAGTGTTGGAACAACGGAAGCCGGTTCGTCCATCGAGCGCCGTCTTGAGTGTGATTCAGGATCGTCTTGAACAAAAGAGGTTCTTGACCTCCAAAGGATTTCCCGTTCCCTCTTTCGCCGGTCTAACGGCTCCTGATCAATTGTCCGCGACCGTCCAACAGGTCGGTTATCCCGTCCTCTGTAAGACGGCAACATCCGGCTATGACGGCAAGGGACAGTGGAGGATCACTCGAGAGTCCGATGTCCGAGAGGTGGAACGGGCATTAACCGAATCAGCCCGCCCTGGCATGCGATGGATCGTGGAGTCCTTAGTGCCGTTTGAACGAGAACTCTCGATTCTAGTGGTTCGTGGAGCCGACGGACAGAGTTGCACCTATCCTCTGACTGAGAACGAACATGAAGAAGGGATTCTTCGGACCACCAAGGTGCCGGCTCCGGGCTCGTCAGCTGTGGCCCAGCAAGCAGCCGCTCTTACAAGTCAGGTCGTAGATCGGCTGGAAGGGGTCGGGGTATTTTGCCTCGAACTGTTTCAGTTACACAGCGGGGAACTGCTCATTAATGAGATTGCCCCGCGGCCTCATAACTCAGGCCATTACACGCTCGATGCGTGCAGCGTATCCCAGTTTGAGCAACAGGTTCGCGCGATGTGCGGAATGCCTCTTGGCGAGGTGCGGCTGCTGAGCCCCGCCGTCATGGTGAATCTCATCGGAGATGACGTCACTGTTGTTATGAAGAGCACAGGCTGTCGAGCCCTGCTGGATATTCCCGGCGCGGCACTCCACCTCTACGGCAAGCGGGAGATTCGTCCTCGCCGCAAAATGGGACATGTCACGTTTCTCGGCGAGAGGCTCAGTCTGGCCCTCGATCGTGCGAAGCGATTTCGTGATGGCTTGGTGAGCAGTCCTTCCTTGCCAGCATAATCTCCTTCATCCAAGTATCTGTATCATTTCTGTCAAGCATCGCCTGACAGGATGCTGCGAGCAGGGTCAACGAGTCTTGTACCGCATTGCCCAGCCAACCCCAATCTGCGTGTCATTTTTGGCCATTCCATATCGTTCTATTTTGTGACTTGCTGTATGGATAGTGGCCACAGGATCAGCTCTTCAGGACGTAGCCTCCTGCGAAAACATCGCTTCTCCTGTTTGGGTATCGGTACAGGACTTGCTCCTCTCCTAGCCTCCGGTGGCCGAAATCTTAAGCAGGAGAACCGCACATCCATGAGCAGTCTTGCCGTGCCATCTGAAATTCAAGTCGAGCCGGCTTTGGAGGATTCGAGCCGCGATAGCGCGATCTCGCGCCCACGGTATGTTGTGCTTCAGTCGCTGGTCGGCGTCATGTTGGCCTACCAGCTATTGTCCGGGTCTGAACTGATCGCAAGCCGTCCGACGATCGGGGTGATGATTGTAGGGTTGGTGGCGATGGTCCTCTGTTTGTGGTATGTGCCGATCTCAATTTTGCACGCTGCGTGGTTCAGCGGCGCCGTGATCGGGATCGATACGGTCCTCGTGACCGCGACCGTTTATATTTCGGGTAATGCCCGGTCGGAACTCTATCTGTCGTACTTCATCCTCATGCTCATTGCGGCTTCGGTGCGTCGCCTCTCCCATGTCATCGGGTTATCGTTGTTACTCTGTGCCGGGTATGGCGTCATCCTCTATGAAGGAGTCGTGCGAACCGGCGCGTTGTCTCCTGGACATCTGCTGGGCATACCGGTGTTGATGGTGATGGCCACGTTCTACGGACTTGCATTGCAAACGATCGGGGCTGAGCGGCAACAAAAAACGCGATTATTGGAGAGCGTCGAGGCGCTGAAAGAGACAGAGCGGGTCTTGCAAGCGTCGCGGGATCAGTTGGAGGCTCGCATCAAGGGACTCAAGAGCGATCTCTCACGAGTCAATGAGCATGTTCGGCAAGAGAAGCAGGAGCGACAAGGCCTTGAGCAGCAACTATACGAAATGCAGAAGATGGAAGCCGTTGGTCGAATTGCGGGGGGAATTGCCAACGAACTCAACCATCTTGTTTCGGCGATCGGGAGGCAGACGGGAGTGGTCCTCTCTCGTCTCAATCCTGAGGACCCACTCTATGGGCCAATCGACGACATATTTCGAAGTGGGGGGAAGGCCGCAGCCGTGACCGCTCAGCTGGCTGGGTTGGGCCTCCACGACAGTCATCTCCGACAGGTGCTTTCGGTCAGGACGGTGCTAGAGGAAATTCGTGGAGTGATGAGAGGGCTGCTTCCCGCCTCTATCGATCTCAGCATGGTCATTGAAGATGCGCCAATGGACGTGGAAGTCGATCGTGAAGGATTCGAACGGGTCCTCCTGAATCTTGCGGTGAATGCGCGGGATGCCATGTCACATGGAGGCAGGCTCCTGATTCAAGTGAAGCAGGCGTTTCCTGGGCATGAGAGCGGGCTGATGAATGGAAGGGGCGGGCATCTACCCAAGGTGGTGATTCAAGTGACCGATACGGGAAGCGGGATGACCCAAGAGACTCAGTCGCACATGTTCGAGCCCTTCTTTTCCACAAAGGAAATGAATGTGGGGCTTGGACTCACCGCAGTCTATGGCATCGTGAAACAAAGCGCGGGCCAGGTTGATGTTGTCAGCCGTCCTGGAGAGGGCACTGTGGTTCGAGTGGCGCTTCCTCTTGCACGACAGGGCCAGTCGCTTACTTCATCAATCCCAGCTCACGTTGCAGCCAAAGGCCAGGAAACGGTTCTACTGGTGGATCCGAATGAAATCGACCGCAAGCTTGCGCTCTCGACGTTGTTGCGGCATCGCTATCGGGTCTTAGAGGCAAGCTCGTCGGTGGAAGCGTTGCTGATCACCCAGCAATACAAAGGAGCTGTCCATGTGGTCGTATGCGATCTCATGATGCCGGAGATCGACGGGCGTGAATTAGCCAAACGATTGTTGAAACTATATCCGAACATGAAGCCGCTCTTTATCTCCGGGTATGATGACGAGGCGATGGTGTCTCATCGCCTCAATCCGCGGTACCTTCTAAGGCGACCCTATCGACAAACTGGATTGGTGGAAAAGGTCTGTGAGCTGCTGGATGCCTGAGCGCAATCAGATAGCTGATCTGGTTCAAGCAAATAAACCAGATAAACTGGGCTAGCTATCCAATCGGCCGCTACGGCCTGGCGCAAAGAAGGGCACATCCGGACGTTTGAACAGGCCGATCAGCGCCATCCCAGCGATAAATCCGCCGATATGGGCGAAGAAAGCGACGCCTCCACCCTCACTGCCGACGCTCATCCCTCCGCTCAACAGTTGCATCACAAACCACATGCCGAGCACGATACCCGCCGCCACCCGCGTTGCGCCCAGGCCTGGCATCATCACCAGCACACGGGCTCGTGGAAACAACAACACATAGGCGCCCAAGACGCCGGAAATGGCGCCGCTCGCTCCGACCATGGGAATAGAGGAGGATGGATCGGTCAAGGCATGGCTCAAGGCGGCCAGAATTCCGCATGTGAGGTAGAACGCGATGTACTTCCCATGTCCCATGACGTCTTCGATGTTGTTTCCGAAGACCCAGAGGTACAACATATTTCCAATGAGGTGCATCCAGCCGCCGTGGAGGAACATGCTCGTGATCAACGTGGCGTACGCAGGAATAGCCAC
>OEKW01000143.1_pt1 | contig 10043 bp, 13 predicted proteins | sample 1503291 | NCBI WGS metagenome assembly OEKW01 (sample SAMEA104379590, study PRJEB20068) | metagenome | biome: 1000743; feature: 77; material: 1998 | place: USA | collected 2012 | depth 25 m
GATGAGCCGGACCAGCCGGGATCGGGACGGGAGAGTGTGGTAATGGCCGTGAAGGTTGGATTTCGCCTGGACAATTCAGCCAACTCTTCCTGATCGTACAAATCCCGCTGGCTACGCAGGCCCCAGAACAGAGTCGCCGGTCTCGGATCGGAACGTTCCGCGTTCGCCAGCAGCATGGACCGAATCGGCGCAATACCGGTGCCACTGGCCACGAACAACAGTTCGTGCTCAGGCTCTTCTCGCAGATAGAAATGCCCCGCCGGCCCCTTGAAGTGCGCCTTGTCCCCTACCTGAAGATGAAAGAGAAAGCCGGAGCCCGGTCCACCCTGCACCAGGTTGAATAATAGTGTGACGACGCCGGACTGGCTGGGCTGAGAGGCGATGGAGTAGGCCCGCGTCACGAGACGGCCGGTCTGCGGATGCGGCATCTCGAACGAAATGAACTGGCCTGGTTTGAAGGCGATGGTCTTCGGCTCTATCAGTCTCAGATCGAGTCGGCGCACGTCGTGGGTGAGATTCTCAATCGACTCAACTTGTGCGGTAAACGTTTCAATCGACATAGCAATCTCTCGCAGGTACTAGTTCCTAACTGGCTGTTCACGCTCATAGGTCCAGGAGCCGGCAGTGTACCGTACAGAGATGCCGAGAATACAGACGCTCCTTCGACTCTCTCGCTATCTGATCTCATCCAACCGACAAAAGACTGGTGATCGCCTCGGCTTCTATGGAGCCAGCCACAGGCGCAGCCTGTTTCTGTTTTGGAAACAACGGGACCACACCTGCACCGAGCTCTTCCAATACTTCGTCAGCCGAACGTTGGCCGTACTTCAGATTCAGGATCACGTGATTCACACCGCGCGCTTCCAGTTTTCTCAAGAAGTCGATAAGGAGGGTCTGTCCCAATCGAAAACCGAGATGGATGGGAGTCGGAGCCGTGTGCGGATCGTCCGCCAGGTCGATGTACAGCGATTGCGCGAAGGGTTTGAACCGGCCCGGCGTGATTTCCGCAGTCGCCTGCCTCCATTTCGCGATTGCTTCGGACTGGGCCGCGAGAGGACGAGGATAGGTGATCCACCCGTCACTCTGCGCCGCGATCCATTCCGTCGACTGCCGGCTGCTGCCCGTGACAAGCATTGGGAGCTTTCCCGAGGCCGGTTTTGGGAGGAGATCCACGTCGTGCACCGATCCTAAATGGCTGTCGATATCGGGAAATCGTTCTTCACTTACCCGGCGGAGCAGCGTGAACGATTCCCGGAACCGTTCGCCGCGCGCCTCCGCATCGAGCCCGAAGGCGGGAAATTCTACTGGGCGATCGCCGGACGCGACGCCGAGCACAAGACGGCCGCCCGTGAGCTGATCGACGGACGCCGCAGCTTTGGCGACATGCAACGGATGCCGCAGCGGAAGCACGATGCTCCCTGTGGCCAAGGCAATAGTGCGCGTGTGGGCCGCCAGGACTCCCAGATACACCCATGGATCGAAGATCTGTCCCACATCGCCGAAGGACGGATCGTGCAGCGGTACGTCGCGCACCCAGAGTGCCGCGAAACCCAGTTCCTCCGCTCGTCGTGCAAGCACAAGATGGTTGCGCATCGTCGGAATACTGCCCCGATAGGCTTCTATGGGAACAAATACACCGAGTGTCAGGCGCCCCTCGGCAAACATGGTCCGAAATCCTCGATGTGCTAGGGTATCCATGCCCCCCTCCTTCCATCAGAATTGTTCAAACAAGTTCGAAGATCATTTCCAATTCGATCGGCATATTGGCGGGCAACGAAGTGGCCCCGATTGCCAACCTGGCGTGACCACCACGCCCATCGAACACCGAAGCAAGCAACCCCGACGCTCCATCGGCCACGACCGCGTGATCGCTGAAATCGGGAGGGCTGGCAATGTGCACTGTGAGCCTGATCAGCCGTGCGATTCGATCCAGCGATCCCAGCGCCGACCGGGCAACAGCCAGCCCGTTGAGGGCCGCCAGCCTTGCGGCTTGGCGCCCCTCCTCGAGCGATAACTCCTTCCCAACCTGTCCGATGAATGCCGGTCGCGCCTCTTTCACGGGTAACATGCCGCTGACGAATAGCAATCCGCCGGCCTCTGCCGCCGGTACATAAGCTCCGAGCGGCTTGGGCGGTTCCGGCAGCGTCAGCTCCAGTTCCTGCAACCGAACCTCCAGGTTCATCGTGTCTCTCCTTCGGTCGTGGAGGCAATAAGATGGGCATGGCGATCGGCGCTGCCCGGCATCCAAGGTTCCCCCACGAACCGATAGTTCATGCGCGGGAAGTACCCGTATCGCTGGCCGAGTTCCCCGCTCAACAGCGTCATCCGTTCGACGACGCGCGCGTTGGCCAGACGGCCCGTGTCGACGAAGCGAAAAGGCATCGGCTTGGCGATATCGATGAAGGCTTGCTTGGCATCCTGATCGTCGCCGACCACAAAGACATCGCTTACAACCCCGTCGAACGTCGGCGCATCGAATACTTCCCACCACACGTTCTTAAACGCCCCTACGATTCTGCTCTCAGGAAAGTTCCTCTGGAGTTCCTCCGCCCCGCTGGTGTCCCAGGGCAAAATGAAATCCGAATAGTCGTCGTTGAAGGGATTCGTAATGTCGATGAAGATTTTCCCGGCCAGCTGTTCGCGATAGGGCCGCAGCGTCGCAACCATCCCATCCCGCAAGAACATGGCAGGCACAACGAACTCGGCCATGACTGCCTGCTCATAGGTGCCGGACGTGATGCCAAAGACTGAAAGGCCTCGAACAATCCGTTCGGCTCGCCGCGGGTCGCGCGAGCCTAATATCACCCGACTCCCTGCCTTTGCGAACGCCTCCGCCAGCCGCACACCCATCCTCCCTGTCCCTAAAATTCCTACCGTCTTCATGGCGCCCTCCTTGGTGGTTACAAGATAAACAGACCTACTAGTAGGTAGGTATGTTGGTCAAAAAATTTTACCCGTGCAACAGATGCAGCATTTGCTCGGCCATTGAATGCAGCCGCTTGTGTCCTCCTTCCGCTCGCGCAACCAATGCACCGCCTTCCAGCAGCGAAAAGATCATGGCCGCCACGAGCCTGGTCTCACCTTTGAAATGAAACACCCCTTCCTCCCGCCCCTCTTCGAGGATTTGCACCAACCGCGCTTCGTTGTCCCGGTAGAACCGCCGCACGCCCGCCACCGAAGGGCTGCCTAAGGTCGAGAGTTCTGCCCCGAGCATCCCACAGAGGCAGGCCTTATCTTGCTTGCCCTCACGTATCGTACTCTCGAACAGTCCGGCATATGCGCGAAGTTTTTCGACGGGACTTTTCTTGGACTGGACAATCGCATCGACGACGCCGAGAAAATACACGGCATACCGTTGGATGACCGCCTCCAACAATGCTTCCTTCGTAGCAAAGTGATGATGGATGCTGGCCTTCCTGATGCCGATGGCCTGGCTGATGTGCTGGTAGCTCATCGCGTTGGCGCCACCGCGCTGAATCAGCGCCTGTGCCGCATCGAGAATCGCCGTCTTGGTGTCGCCTTTCATAATGGGCGACATCCTACTAGTAGGTAGTCTCACATGTCAAGAGAAAATTTCGAGCGCTGCCTCTATTCCAAAGAATGCTGTCAGGCTTCTCTTCTTTCTTGAAAACGCTGAGCTGGGGTCGATGGCCCCAGCTCAGCGTTCGTTTCAGTGGCCGTGATGCGCATGCACCAACGCATGACCCTTGCCTCGCGCAATGAGCCATCGGTTCACCGGGAAGGCGGCAGTTCCCGCCAAAACCAGCGAGACCACGAGGCTTCCCCAGAACAACGGGTCGGATAATCCTGCGTCCATCGCACCGGGGATCACGAGCATGATGACATTGTCCACAAACTCCATGGTGGCCATGGAAAGAGTGTCGGAGGCGAACGCTAATCCGAGCGCGGTGCTCCAAGCCATTCCGGCCCGCCGGAGCGGCCAGATTGTCATGCCATAGCCGAACAGAAAGGCGAGTGCGACTGCCAGAGTCACCGTCGGCCAGTTACTCCAGCCAAGCATCGTGCCGAACACCATGCCGAGCACTTCGCCGATGCTGCAGCCCGTCAAGCAATGCACGGTGGCCATCAAGGCCGTGCGGTTGAGCGACGCGGCCTCGTGCCTGGCTCCGTGACGGCCGTCGTGTACTTGGTGACCGCCATGTTCGTGATGACGATGGTCCTCGTGATCGATATGGGAATTTTCCTGCGGCTTCCGCCCAACACAGCAGGCTTGCGGGTTCTCTTCCTGTAGTGGAGTGGTGGGGGCTAATGTGACCTGCATCATCCGAAACCTCCTTATGAGTGGTGATCGTTGCCGTTCACCCTTACAGACGGAGGAGGGGTCGGATTATTACAGTCGCTCGTCGATTCCGGTCATATTCTTGAAAAACGCGCTCTTCTCGGAATCTCAACCAAAACATTCATTGAGAACATGTGCAGCTCAGACAGCCATGCTTCGTGCAGATCCCGCAGGCCTGTTCCAGACTGGCCCGCAGCGCCTGGCGCGCCCGATGGAGGCGGACAGTCAGATTGTTGGTGGTCAATTTCATTTCCTTGGCAACGTCGGCGGGCAACTCCCCTCTTAGGTCGATGCGTTCGATCAGATGGGCATAGGCCGGCCGCATCTTTTTCAGCAATGGGTCAAGGCAGGTACAGATAGCGGGCCGTAGTTCGTCCAATGCCGGCATCTTGTCATCACCCGCTGCGATCATCTCCTGACGCAGGCCCTCCAGCTTTCGATGGTCGGCAGCGTGCGATCGGTAATAGTCCGTCACGGCATTGCGCAGGATACGGTAGAACCAGCTGACGGCACTATCACTTTTCTTCAGTTCATGGCCCCGTTCGACGGCCTTCATCAAACTCTGCTGCAGCAGATCTTCGGTCACTGCGTCGTCGGAAATCCGTTTGCGCAGAAAGGCCCGGAAGGCCGGCTCCTGTTCAAGCAGACGGTGCGTGAGATCACCCAATACAGTGCTCGAGTCATCACTCGTTTTTTCCGTCGTGGAGGCGTTCCTGTCTGGCCGCGATTGCGTCCTGCTCCCCATCCTTGTCCCCTTGTCTTGCCTCTTTGTTTCGCAGCGAAAGGCCCGTTGGACTATTTTACGAGGACGTTATTTGTAGCCCACCACCATGCCATCCGGTCCGGCCAGTCGCGTGACTTGTGTGCGCTTGAACCCGGCGTCTTTCATCCATTTGCGGCAATCTGCACCGGTGAAATCGAATCCGCCGTGAGTCTCGATGAGCATGTTGAGGCTCATGAGCAGCCCGAAGGCGTTCTGCTTGCGGGCGTCGTCGATGAGCGCTTCATGAACGATCAGGGCTCCGCTGGGTGTCAGCGCCTCATAGGCCTTGCGAAGGAGCATCATCTTTTCGTCCAGGTTCCAGTCGTGGAGGATATGCCCCATGACGATCACATCGCACTTCGGCAGCGGGTCTTTGAAGAAATCTCCTGCGTGAAACCGCGCGCGCTGTGCAACGCCTCGAGACTTCGCATAGGCCTCGAATACCGGTTGCACTACTGGCAGATCCATACCGCCGCCCATGAGATGCTTGTGCGCACAGGCGATTTCGACCGCCACTCCGCCTTGGGCGCAGCCGACATCCACGAATGTGCGGTACTTCTTCCAGGGAAACTTCTTGGCGATGATCTGCGCAGAGCTTACGCTGAGGCCTGTCATGGCCTTGAGAAAGCCTTCCAGCCGCTGCGGATCGGCATACAACGTGCCGAAGAAGTCCCCGCCGGTTTTCACCTCGTTCTGAGGCTGACCGGTGCGGAGACCGTCAGTCAGCGAACCCCAGAATCGATAGAGCCGCGCATTACACATTTCGAGTATGCCGCCGACATACGAGGATTTCGTGCGATCGAGAAACAACGCAGTTTCGGTCGTATTGGCGTAACGCGAGCCTGTTCGCTTGAGCATGCCGAGCGCGACCAGCGCATCGAAAAAGTCGCGCGCGCCGCGGGGATGGAGCTGGAGCCGCTTGGTCAAGGCTGCCGCATCGAGCGAACCTTTCGCTAACTCGGTAAACAACCCGAGTTCGATGGCGCTGAGCAGGGTCTTCGATCCCCAAAATCCCGTACCGAGTTGCATGATCTTCGCAGGAGTCAATCGACTTTTAGCCATTGGGTAATCCTTTCCTGTCTCTTATCCGTTCTTTCCGCTTCCGATATCTTTCAGGTATTCCGCTTCTTCAGTGAGGTGCTGTCGGATTGTCTGATGCGTGGGTCCGTTCGCAGTTCGTTCCCGCCAGAAGCTGTCGAGTGCGGCATCGATTTCCTCTGCATTGAGTCCATGGGGATCCGTATCCCGTTTATATTCCAGATAGGCTACTCTGGCGCCAGATTCCTCTCTGGTAAAAATGGAAAGTCGGCAACGCGCATGATCGTGCCAGGTCATGGCGCCATATCTTCGTGGATTGACGAACGCCGATCTGCCGATCCTCTTCTCGTAGACCCGTTGCCCAGCAGGGATCTTCATGACATGGTCGAAAAAACCATTCGTGAGGTGGAATACCGGATCGGCAGTCTGCAACTGCTCACCGAGGTCGGCGATCAAATACGCGGGCAGGAAATACCGAAAGCCCCCTTCGGAAAAGAAACTGAGCGCGTTGTAGTTCGCGTCGAGAGTGGCAGGGTCCAGTCGTGTCCAATCGGCAACGCCGATGAACGGCGCGACCGATTCGCCCGGCTCGCAACCTTCGTGACTTCCCTGTAGAAAAGCATCGCCTGGATGCTCAGTGTCGCAAAAGACCTGCCGAATGTGCTCGATGACCTGCTGTTTGGGTTGCATTGCTCCATCCTTTCGCGCGGCGCTCTTGGTCATCTCTCGTGAAGCATGTCTCGTATCGGTCGGAGCGATTGCGCTTCACACTTCACGATCAACGAACGACAGCACATCGAGCATGTGAGCAATGAGAATGAGGCGGATCACCGCAGGGAATCGGCGTCGCCCTGCACCACTTTATCGTGTGTGGCGTCGAAGCTCCGGCGACAGCCGACGAGGTAGAGCGTCTCTTCTGGACCTTCTTGCAGTGGTTTCGTCCAACAGACTTCCAGGAGACGGATCGTCCGCCCCTGCGTCGAATGGCTGGTTTGAATTTCCAAGAGCTGCCCTTTGGAAGGGGCGACGCCGAGCAGGAGTCGCATTCCGGTTGGACTGTCGTTGACCGCGGTACCATACCCTTCCTCAATGGCCGCGGCATCACGATCCATTGAGCGCGTCAAGCCATAGGTGCAGGGACTAATCCTCGGGCTTCGCGCTTCCCGCCGACGCTCTTCCCGAAGAGATCTTTCACTCTGCGACGGAGTTTCATCATGAGAGTACCCCGCAACCTGCATGCCTATTTTCTGCAGCAGCGCCTTGCTGTGCGACAGCATGAGTTCAATGACCTGCTTCATCGAATTCTCTCTCATATCACAAGGATCTTTCCGTCCTAGACTCCCGAATTGCCGATACTAAACAGTTGCGGTGTCATTATAAGATTATCGAAAAAAAGAAACTACTAGTCGGCTAAGAATTCCTCACACTTTACTCCTTGTTCCCCTTATCTGCCTCGCGGAGCGATGTCATCGGCCGGGATGGGGACGAAGCATCTTTTATTGACCGATCGTTCCAGTATATGCTACCTTGCCCGGCGAGTCAGGAATATAGGAGAGCCCGGATGCCTCGCCCGAAAGAATTCAATCCAGACGACGCGATCGAGAAGGCCATGCAGGTCTTCTGGCACAAGGGGTATGAAGCCACATCGATGGAAGATTTGCTGGAGGCGATGAATCTGAATCGCGGTTCGCTCTACGGTACCTTCGGCGATAAACGCCAGCTGTTCTTAAAAGTGATCGACCGATACTGCCACGGATTCGTCGGCGAGAAGTTCGCCCTCCTCGACCAACCAGGCTCGGCACTCCCGACCTTGCGTCGGTTCATCGATGGCATGATCGAGGGAGCTTTGGCCGACCCACAACGGCGCGGCTGCCTGATCGCGAACACCGTGATGGAACTGTCTCCACACGAGGAAGAAATCGCAGGCAGGCTCCGCCAAGCCCTAAAGACGGCTGAAGACACATTCTTTCGAGTCTTGGTCCGAGCGAAACAACAGGGCGAATTGAGCGATCATAAAGATCCTCGGACGCTGGCGCGCTTTCTCACGACGATGATGCAAGGAGCCATTGTGATGATTAAGGCAGGAACACCGGCCGACGTCGTGAAACAGACGGCGGAGACGGCGCTTTCGATCTTAGATTGAGCCGATATTTTTTGCCCTATTATGGAACGTTCGTTCAACACTTGAAACGACAGAGGTCATCCCGGAAAGGAGCCGCCATATGACATGCCAACGTTGCGATGGATTGATGGTTCGAGAGCGATATGACGATCTTGAATTCGGCTCTGCCGGATTTGAAGTCTCCGCCTGGCGCTGTCTCAATTGCGGCGCGATCATCGACTCAGTGATCGCGTGTCATCATCAAACCGCCCACAAGACCGAGCCGGATCCGTTCGGTCGGCAGAAACTCTTCGCCATTCACTCCAGCACGGCATGATGCCGCGAACAAACTCAACACCATTCATTCAAGAAGGAGGACCCATGAGACTCGGAAATAAAGTAGCTCTTGTCACAGGAGGCGGGACCGGTATCGGAGAAGCGATTGCCAGAGCATTTGCGCGGGAAGGCGCGAAGGTCGCGATCACGGGCCGCCGGAAAGAGGAATTAGAACGGGTCGTGAAAGACATTGAACGCAACGGTGGCAAGGCGCTGGCCTTACCAGGCAGCGTGACCGATGAAGCCGACGTCCAGGAAGCGGTCACCACGACCCTTAAGACATTTGGCCGGCTTGACGTGCTCGTGAACAACGCCGGCAACCTGTTCCACGCCGGGCCACTGCATGAAACCAGCGACCAGATCTGGGACGAGACGCTCGACTTGTTCTTAAAAGGGACATTCCGTTTCATGCGTGCCACGATCCCGCTGATGTTGAAGCAGGGCGGGGGCTCGATTCTGAACGTGTCAACGGTCGCGGGGATGAAAGCCATCCCTTTCTTTCAAGCCCATGCGTACCAGGCGGCGAAAGCGGGCGTGAACATGCTGACCAAATCAGTAGCGGTCGAGTATGCGAAGCAAGGCATCCGTTGCAACTGCATCTGTCCGGCGGGCGTACTGACCCCGCCGGTCCAGGAGATGCTGAAGGATCCGAAGGCTAAAGCGTTATTCGAGGGCATCCATCCGATGGGTCGCTTGGGGCAGCCGGAAGAAGTGGCCGAAGCTGCGATCTATTTTGCCTCCGACGAGTCGCGCTGGACAACCGGCAGCATTCTCACTGTGGACGGGGGAGTGATGGCAGGATAAGTCCGCTCGCGAACCGCCGGGAAGATTTCCGATCCCGGCCCTTCTGTCGAATGGAAAGATGGTCGCCGACACACTCAACGATTCGTCGCCAGGGAGGTTGACCTCTCCCGATCGGCATGCTTGACTACGCACGCAACGCGTTCAACAAAGGAGAACTGTATGACACGCGCAATCGGCCTGTTCGCTCTCTCGATGCTGCTGATCGGGCTCAGCGGCTGCAGCTATCTCTTCTATCCCCGCGCAGGCGATTACGCGACACAAGCCAAAGGCGCAAGCGGGGTTGAGACGATGATCAACCTCACCACGATGATGGAGACCACGGCGACCAAGGCCAAGGGCGGAAAGGGCGTCGATACTGCCTTCGATGATCTGCATAATCAGTTCCATGCGCTCAATGATGCGTTCTGCGGTGTGACGGATGCTCAGGCCAAGACACCGGCATACGACTTAGCCGTGACGCACAAGAAGGAATTGACGGCCATCTTCAAGCGGCTCTGGAAATTCAAGGGCGACCAGCCACAGCGCGACCTGCACCTCGATCTCTTGAGCGCCGAGTTGAAGGAACTGCGCGACACGTTGCAAACAATCAAGTAGCCTGCCGAAAGGAAAGAGATGATGGGACAGACACCGGAACAGATCATCGAAGGCCAACGGCAGGACTGGAACCGCGTTGCCGGGGGCTGGGAGAAGTGGGATCGATT
>OEKW01000080.1_pt1 | contig 10015 bp, 9 predicted proteins | sample 1503291 | NCBI WGS metagenome assembly OEKW01 (sample SAMEA104379590, study PRJEB20068) | metagenome | biome: 1000743; feature: 77; material: 1998 | place: USA | collected 2012 | depth 25 m
TCGACTGGGTGTCGGCCAATCGTAAGTCGGGAGCCTTCGGGTATACGTGCTTGCCGATAGGCGTCTCGCCGCTGCCGTCGTTGGCATGGCAGGCCGCGCAGTGATCGGCAAAATGCGCCAACGACTCTTTCACCACGTCGGGGCTCAACGGAATGGGATTCCGCGCGTTTCGATTCTCGATCGGAATGGCGAGATGACGAATCTGGCGCGCCATGAATACCTCGATCGCATGGGGCTCCGTCTTCGCACTAAAGCCGGTGGTGAACACCTGGTAGCCGAGCCATCCTCCAGCCGCGCACACTGCGGCCAGGCTCAAGAACGCCAGTGTGAATAGTTTTGACCCTAACGTCATTGCGAGGCGTCTCTCCTTCTCATGGTTGAGTCGTGAACGTACCCCTGTGGGACTGTAGCCGTTTCATCATGTATCTGACCGCTGTACGGGCTCAGCAGGTCGAATATGTGTCCCCTCCGCTTTCGTGGAACAGCTCGGCCGTGCTGGTCCTTCACAACCGAGGCTCAGTCGGCCCCCTTCCAATTCTAAGCAGTTCAATGCGTGACTCAGACCACGCGACTGCCCATTCGTCGTGTGCACTTCTTCACGATCACCCTTGGGCTTCAAAGATTCTTCCGCAACCGCACGACCCGGCCCAAGACTCGCTGTTGTTTCGTCATGGGGAGGTCTTCATATCGCCGGTTGAGCGGATGAAGAATAACCTGCCCGCCGATTTCCTTGAGCTGCCGTACCAGGCCCCCCCCAGGACCGCCTTCCTGACTCTCGATCACAACATAGTGACCAGGCTCACTGGGAAGATCAGGATTGACGAAAATGATCTCGCCTTCGCTAAAGAGAGGCTGCATGGAATTGTCTCTCACCTGCACGGCGAAGGTACGCTTCCCTGGCACCTCTGTTTCAAGCAGCGCTTTCGCATGGATCAGGCGAGGTGGCTCGTCGCTCGTGACCATCTGGTCCAGCTGGTCCCACGTCAGAAGCGGCACCTTCCTCATCGAGCCGACGGGGGAGGGGTGAGCGCTCTCTGTGAGGTCGAACAGTCCCTCTGAGTGTGGCGGCCCACCGGATCGCAGAAAATCAGCATGAATGCGAAAATACCGGGCAAATGTTTCCCAGATTGCCGGGTCTTGAGGGATCTCATCGGCCAGTATGTCCGCGATCGTCCTCACGGAGACACCTACTGCGGACGCGAGCTCCGCTTCAGTCAACCCCTCGCCGAGCTCTCGATGCACGAGACTTTTTAGATTCACAGGTCGTTCTCCTACAGTTTCCTGGCACAGAGGTCAGATCAACGGATCGATGGACCCTCTCACACCATACACATCCTACCGATCGGCTGAGAGGCTAGCCTGGGTGCGAGTGCCTGAACTTACGGCCGAGACTAGATAAGCAAACCGGGTCGGACGTCGAAGGCTGACTTTCCCTTCCCGACTGAGTCGATCAATGGTGAAAAAGACCTGGTTCAGAGTGAAGGGAGAGAGGGAGTGGAATAACTCCTCAAGCGTACAGGTTCCTTGCTTCTCTAGGTGCTGAAATACAGCAATCTCGACTTCAGTGCGATGAGTGAGCATGACCCTGTGGGCCTCCGATTGAATCTGCATCCAAGGCCAATCATAGTCTCTCATTGTGAAAAATCCGTGAACTGAGCATGAAGCATTCTTCATTCAACACGGTATTCTGCCTTCTGGTACAGCCCGAGGCACTCTGGTTTGTCGCGCATGAGAGGTCGCGTGCGGTGAGCGTGAGACGGCCCGATCGATCTTTGCTCGCAGGACCCAAATGTGCACATACACCTCTAGTTGTCGATTCCTTCTGACGTTGAAGGTTCCAGTCCGCGAGAAACGTATTCACACCGAAATCAGGGGGCGGACGCGTGACCAATCGTGAGAAACTGGTCGAGCGAACACGCGATTTACACTCCGATGCCGCTGAAGGCGAAGGGTGCGTCTAAGACGCGTCAGGACTTACACGCAAGCCGCGGACTCTGCCGGCTCAGCTCCACCGGTCGTTCACGTACGATCAAATCCAGGAAATGCAGAGGTGCCGCCTTTTTACGAAATAGATCACGATGCAGGTCTACCTTGCCCACCTGCATTTTCCCCGAGAATGGAATACGAAGGAGAACACCGATGGCCTGGTGCGCCAGTTCTTTCGCAAGGGCATGCGGGTCACACGGCTGTCGCGCGTCGTGAGTAAAGGGGTGCAGGTGACGCTCAATAATCGGTCTCGGAAGATCTTGAATGACAGAGCCCCACCCATGCCGCTCACCTGCTGTTACAGGAGGATCTTGAACGCACCACTAACGTCCACCTCTGCCGGTTGCTCTCTCTCCCCGTCCAGCCTCAGTACCAGATCTCAGTTGCGTTGGGACGCGGCCTGACTCTGATCCAAGTAATCCTGATCCAGGTCCGATTGAAGAAGAGAGAGGGGATGTTGCTGAACCGAGGTCAGGGCTTCGTGGTGGGAGGTAGGAATCCGGAGGTGAAAACCTGGGTTCACGGAGAGAATCCGGCGGGCGGATTGTGCCACGTCTGTCTACAGGCTGTCTTTGGCGTCTGTTTTCCGAGTCACGAGATTGAGCCTGCGCGAAAGCCGTCAGCATGACCAACCCGATGAGCATGACCGAACTTGCCAGAACCTGTCTCATGACTCCTCCTCCCGATGTATTCCATCACGAGATGGCGGATGGTATGAACGACGGTGAAGCGAGATCTCAGGCGCGTGCATGTCGGCGGGCCGAGTCACGATCGGCAGACCCTGTCTTGGCCGCTCTTTGCGGCTCTCTAAGGTCTGCCTGTCGCTATTCCCTTGGTCCGATGTCGGCTTGGGCAGCCTCGCGCATCTGCAGTCCTCCTGTGCGCGACAACGTGCCAGGCACCCGGAGCGCCGGATCGCGGGGGTGGCGTCTCTCGGGCTCTTCGGCGGTATCTTGGGAACGAGGCTTGGCCTCTCGCATTTCAGACATCTCGGCTTGTCCCTGGTTCAGAAGCAGATTCTTCGTCAGGACGTCTTGGGCCAGAGCTTCCGCAGTCGGGAGCTCATCGGCATAGATATCTGTCTCATATTCCGAGGTGGACGGCGTCGCGAGCGACGACCAGACAGACTGACCGGTCTCGGCGATATTGATGTGCGTCGTGGTCGACAACCCTGGCCGGATGGGATGTTCTCGGAGCTCGTCTGCCGGCAACGCAATACGTACCGGCACGCGCTCGACGATGTGAATGAAGTTCCCGGTTGAATTATCCGGCGGGAGCAAGGCAAACGGACTCCCGCTGCCGGGCACCAAACCCTCGACAGTGCCATGAAAGGTGTGCTTCGATCCGTAGAGATTGACATTCACCAACGCAAGTTGCCCGGGCCGCACATGCTCAAGCTCCGTTTCCCGCAGGTTCGCCTCGACCCACAGATGATCCAGTGGAACGATGGTCATGAGCGGAGTGCCGGGATGTACGCGATCCCCTACCTGCCCTCTTCGCTTCGCCACGTAGCCGGACACCGGAGCCCGGATCTGTTGACGCACATATTCCAAGTGCGCTTCGATAAGCTGGTACTTCGCCAGATCAACGGCAGGATGCGCCATGACGGTGGTCCCCCCGATCTGCGCATCGAGCGTATCGAGTTCGGCCTGCGCCTCCCGCATCTCCGCTTCCAACGCAAGAATTTTATCTGCTGTATTCTGTACGATCTGCTTGGAGATCGCTCCGCTCGGCGACGCAGCCAGATACCGGTCCATGTCGTGTCGAGCGAGATCCAAACGGGCGGTCCGCGACGTCAATTTTTCCGCCAGCTGCTTCCGCGTCATAAACAGGGCCGCAATGCGCCGGACTTCTTCTCCAAGCCGTCCCCGGGCTCGGCCTAGTGCCGCATAGGCCTGGTGTTCATCGAGACGGATCATGAGGTCGCCGCTGTTCACGAATTGCGTCTCCTCGACCAGGACCTGGGTGATGATGCCTGACGCTTGGGCTGCGACCGGCACCAGGTTGCCGGTCACGTAGGCGTTATCGGTCCGGACCCAAAATCGGTCATACGTCCACCAGTAGACGAGATAGCCGATGGCGACGATCAGGACCAGCAAGGCGACAACGAACAACCCGCGATTCCGGCGCGCACGAATTGCCTTGCGATGAACTCTCAGCGAGCCAGGGGCAGACAAGGGCGGATTTGGTAACGTCGATGTCGTGTCGTTGGTCATACGCATTAGTTCGGGTTGTGTTTCGGTCGTTTTTCAAGGTCCGGATTGTGATAGCCTCCGCCCAACGATTCGATGAGACCGATCGCCGCAACCAGTTGGTCGCTTTCGAGCGCCCTCAACGCATACTCCTGTTCGAGCACCGGATGCCGATGAAGCAAGACCTCGCGATCATCGTCGAGGCCGTTCACGAGCCGGACCTTCGCGAGATGCCAATCCTTGCCCAACGAATCCAGCAGCCGCTTATGCGACGCCATCATTTCGTTGGTCGATTGCCAGGCGCTCAAACTGTCGGCCACTTCTCGCATCGCATCCAGCAAGGTCTCATTATATAACTCCACGGCCGCATCGTATTGCGCCCGTTGAGCGCCCAGTTCTCCTCGGAGTCGACCGCCTTCGAACCAGGGCATGCGCAGACCCGGCGCGAGTCCATACGAGAAGCTCTGGCCACTGAAGAGGAAATTGGCCAGCTTGTCTGCGCCCTTCGTCAACGTCAGCGCGTTGAATCCCACGAACCCGGTCAAATCGATCGTGGGATAAAATTGTGTCTTAGCGACCTTGACCATCCGCGACGCGGCGTGGGCTCGATAGAGAGCGGCGGCCAGGTCTGGACGATGGACCAGCAGTCCGATCGAAAGATGATCGGGCGCCGCAATCTGTTTGGGAATGACCACCACTGGCTTTGCAAACAGGTGGGCCGCCGCATCGGGCCCCTTCCCCGTCAACCGCGCGAGCAAATGACGCTGCACATCCAACTGATCGCGGACGGCGGCTTGTCGTTTGAAGGCCGCCTCATACTCCGCCACGGCGATCTTCACCGGCTGATCGTTATCCAAACCGAGGCGGAACCGGGTCTCAGCAAGCTTCTGTAGGTTATGACGGATGCCGACGATGGTTTTCACGACCGTGAGTTGCTGCTGCAGGGCCTGCCCCCGGAAGTATGCGCGTGCGATGCCGGTGGTCAATCGGAGACGCACCTCGGCCTTCTCGGCTTCCTCAGCGGCTGCGTGCCCTAAGCTCGCTTCGAGCATGGCCCGGTTCTTTCCCCAGAAATCGAATTCGTACCGGAAGCTCAACGGGTTGATGATCCCATACGCGATCCTAATTCCCCCCACTTCCTTATTCAGCGCGGCAAACACCCCGTGCTGCGAGATGCGCTCATAGGTGAGCGACGCGTCCGCTTCCAGGAACGGCAAGAGTCGCGCGCCTTCAACCTTCACGAGCGCTTCCGCTTGATGCAGTCGTGCAGAGGCCTGTTTCAGTCCCGGATTGTCCTTGAGCGCCGTCTCGATCAGCTCATTCAGTTCCGGATTACCGAACTGTTCCCACCACCGATCCTCGGGCCACTGCTGGAGCCGACTCGTAACCTCGGCCAGCGTCTCTGTCATTTCCGGCGCTTCGAGATATTCGGCCGGTGGATCGCCTGTCGGAATCCAGGCACAACCAGCGAAGAGAAGCAGGACGCTGATGCCGAGCCAGGACGGCAGTCGCTGGATTGCGAGGAAATGAGACGTCACGGCACCTCCTCCCCCATTTCTTCCGCCAGCATTTCCGGTAACTCCTCTTGCGCGGTTGCATGCAGGGGAAGATGGGTGGGCTTGGCCAGCCAGACGAGTGCCGCGAGTCCCATAAACGTGTAACTAGCCACAAAAAACGCATCGTTCATTCCCAGAATGGCAGCCGACTGTTTGATCGTCTCCGCAAGCTTGCCCGTGACCATGGCAGGATCGAGTCCTGCGCCTCTCAACTTGGCGGAGAGTTGCTCCAGTCCATTGAACGACACGGACGCTCTGCCCCCAAAATGGTCGGCCAAGTGAAGTTGATGGAAGTGGATGCGTCGAAAGAGCACAATTCCTTGAATGGTGATCCCGATGGCCCCGGCCGCGATGCGCAGCAGCGCTGCCAATTCCGCAGCCCGCCCCACCAGCGCACCCGACAACCCGTGCAGGGTCAGGACGGTCAACGGCGTGAAAAACGAACCGAGGAACAGTCCTTCGAACACCATGGGCCAGAAAATCTGGTCATAGGAGTGCGGGTCATCGAACAACCCGATCCAATAGAAGGAGCCGGCGAACCCCAGACAGTTGAGGCAGGCGAGCAGTCGTGCGTCGACTCGTTTGCATAGTTCGTGCATGATCATGGCCGCGGGCACGCCCAGCAGGAGCATAGGCAGAAACACCATGCCGGCCAGAAAAGACGAATAGCCCATCAAGAGCTGCAGCTGGACAATGAACAGGGTGAGCAATCCCTGAATCGAGAGGAACCCGACAGTCAGGCAAATGACCCCGATCGCAAAATTGCGGTGGGTGAACAGCCGGAGGTCCACCGCAGGATGGCGCGTGCCCAACTCCCACACGACTAAGCAGATCAGTCCCACCACCACAACGACCAGGACACTGCGGAGGAAGGGCGAGTCGAGCCAGTCAAAATCATTTCCCATATTCAACAACGTCTGGATCCCCCCGAGGACCAGAACCAGGAGAATAAATCCGACCAGATCGAAACGGATGTGACGCCGCACGAACCCACGTCCATACAGCAATGCGCCGGTCAGGCCTGCGATGGTCAGGGCGAAAGGGATATTGAGGTAAAACAGATAGCGCCAACTCAGTTCGTCGGCGAGCCAGCCTCCTGCGGGCAAGCCGATCGTAAATGGCATAAGCGTGAACAGCGCCCAAAGCCCCAATCCCACCGATTTAAGCCGATCGGGGTACTCGTTCAGCCACAGGGATTGTCCGATCGGGAGCGTGGCGCCGCCTGCCAGACCGAGAAGGATGCGGGCCGGAAGAAATAACCATAGGGTCTGACTGATGGCACAGAGATAGGACGCTCCGGCATAGAGGATAAAGGCGCCGATCAACACTCGATAGTCGCCATACCGATGCGACAGCCATCGTGCTATGGGGAAAGCCAGAGCCAGCCCGATCATGAAGTCTGTCTGGGCCCAGCCCCCAAAGCTTGGCAAGACCCCACCCAGGTCGCTGGCGGCATGAGGCAGCAGTGCCACATAGGACCCGGCGTTGAATAGCACGACCATGTGCCCAAGGCCGAGCACCATGTTAAAGAGGATAAAACGCCAACCTCGTAGCTGCTTGAGAAACATCGCTCGCATCGTTCATCCCCTGCCTCACCAGCAGGGACCCCCACTTGGCTTAGACAGAGGCAGTAGAAGGCGCATGGGTGTCGCTCTGACTCGACTGAGCCGGCAGGGGCCCACTACTAGGAGGCGCTGTTGTAACTGAGCCATGGACAAAATAGATCGCCAGGCCAGTGAAGAACATTCCGCCGACCAGGTTCCCCAGCGTGACTGGAATCTGATTCCACAACCACCAGGTAGAGACGCTGATATTGCCTCCCAACAACATGCCGACGGGAATCAGAAACATATTGACGACCGCATGCTCGAATCCCTGGGAAAAAAACATCACCGTCGGGCCCCAGATCGCGAGTATTTTCCCGGAGAAAGACGTCGACATATAGGCTGCGACGACCGCCAGGCTGACCATCCAGTTACAGAGTATCCCTTTGGTAAAGGCCGCGAGGAGGCCGGCGGAACCGTGCGACGTGTAATAGTTGGTCTTCGCCTCAGCAATCGCAATGAGCTTGGTCCCGACCGCATTGATCTGGGCATCTCCTGCGGTGGTCAGAGCAATTGCGAACATTCCCGCATACAGGAGGCTGCCCAGGAGATTACCCAGGAAGACCCAACCCCAGTTTGCCAAAACATGGCGAAGACCCGCATTATTTTGACCATCGACCGCCGCGCAGGGGAGGAGGGCGAAGCTTCCCGTGATAATTTCCGCGCCGAGCAAAATCGCCAGGGCCAATCCGAACGGAAAGAGGAGGCTCCCGATGATCCAATACCCCGTTTCAACCGCCGCTGTCACAGCCATACTCGTCCCGATGCCCAAATAGGCGCCGGCCAACATGCCGCGCAGTAGCAGTTGGCGAGGCGGCAAACTCAGTTTCAATGCGCCACCCGCCAACATGCTCTTTACAACATCGTGAGGCTTTACATAATCCATACATACCTCCGTTTGGGTAGGGTTCGCAGGGAAGGGATGGGCACTCTCTGTGAGGTCGAACAGTTCCGCTGCGTGGGGCGGGCCATCGGATCCCAGGACATCAGCATGAATCTGAAAATGCCGCGCAACGTGGTCCCAGATTGCCTGATTTTGTTGGGGGTCGTCGACCAGAATGTTGGCATTCGTCCCAGCAGGGACCCCAACTGCAGAGGCCGGCTCTCTTTCGGTCAGCCCCTCATCGAGATCTCGATGCACGAGACGTTTTAGATTCACAGGTCGTCCTCCTCACGTTACCCGATACAGAGATTTGACCCACGGATCCATGGACCCTCTCAAACAAGACACGCCCTACCGATCGGCTGAGAGGCTGGCCTGGGTGCGCGTGCCAGAACTTAGGGCTGAGACCAGATAGGCAAACCGACTCGGACGTCGAAGGCTGATTTTCCCTTCCCGACTGAGTCGATCTACGGTGAAGAAGACCTGGTTGCGCCTTCGGCTCCCCAATCACGAAACTGCTCATCGTATTCTGTCTCCTTCATGACAGAAACGTCCCGATCCGTCCCATCACCCTACGTACAGGAACGGGCGCGACTCTTCCGCCATCGCCGGTCGTCTCCCGAACTTCTCGAGGCCCGACAGGATACGCTCTGGGCTTCCCCAGTCACTCCACAAGACATCCGTCATTTCCATGACCGCAAGCCGCTCCGGCGCGCACTGGAGCAGGTGCGAGGAGAAGTTCCGGCGCGGCATGGCTTCATAGATCGCGTCGAGGACCCGCAGTTCTTCAGCGGTATCGATCGCCTCTTTCAGCCGTTCGAAACGGGCCATCATGTCGGGAAAGCATTTCCATCCCACGCTCCAAAGTTCCTTCCCTTTGGCGGCAAACACCAATGTATTCCACAGGCTGCCGGTGGCCCTGGCTTCCCGAGCCGTGGTCTCGTCAGGCTTTTCAATAAACGCCTCCACCGCGTGGATGGCCGTCGTCCCTGTCTGATCCAGTAATCGTCCCGGCTTGATCCACCCGTATTCCAGATCCAGACCGTCCGGTCTCGCGGCGAGCAAGACTGGTCGACCTCCCAGATTATTGCTCCCCTGTACCGCCTGATCCACGACCGACAGGAATGAGCCTTCCGGGGTGATGAAATGATCCGATGGATAGATCACTACGGTCGCCAGTGGATCACGCGCCAAGATATACGTGAGTGGCAGAAAAATACCGGCTGCTGTATCCAGGTTCTTTGGCTGAAACAGAACCATACTGGCCGGCCGGCCATCGAGCTGGTCCCAGACTTCATGCTGATGGTGCCGGGCTGCTACCACGACCACTCGTTCCCAGGGGGTCAGTCTGGCCGCACGATCGAGCGTGTGTTGGAACATCGAGCGAGAGCCGACGAAGGTGCAGTATTGCTTCGGTTTCTCATAGCCGAGCCACCGCCGGATAAATTCCTTGGTCCGCACCCCGTCACCACCTGCCAGCACAATCGACCACACGTTTCCTCGTGCCTCTTCGTTCTTCATGCCATCCTCCTGTCATGACGCTCCGTGCCCATTCGTGTGATGTCCGTTGTCGTGGCCTATGCGAGTCTGTTCAACAGACCTGTCCTCGTAGAGTACCGTTGCCGCACCGGTCGTACGTGTTGGGTTTCGAGCGGCGGCCGGATTTGGTTTCGCAAAATCACAGGATCGACACGGTGTCCGCATTGCACGCAACGGAGGGTCTCGGCACTGTGTTCGCCCGTGCTCTCCAAGTCGTAGTACCACTCGTTCACGAGCAGGCCCGCGCAACGAGCG
>OEKW01000510.1_pt3 | contig 9963 bp, 5 predicted proteins | sample 1503291 | NCBI WGS metagenome assembly OEKW01 (sample SAMEA104379590, study PRJEB20068) | metagenome | biome: 1000743; feature: 77; material: 1998 | place: USA | collected 2012 | depth 25 m
GTACGGATTTCCCCAGGGATCTTCAGGAAGTTTTTGGAGATATCCGCCGATCTTCCACTTTTTTGGGATCACCCCAACTGAAGGCTTTTCCACCAAGGCCTTCAATCCTTGTTCAGTCGAAGGATAGACCCCGTTGTCGAGTTTGTAGAGCTGCAAGGCTCCTTCGATATTTCGAATTTGAACTTTTGCCGCTGTGCGCTTGGCATCGTCGGTCCGCCCCATGATGCGAGGAACGACCAAGGCTGCGAGGATCGCAAGAATGGCCACCACAACCATGATCTCGATGAACGTAAAGCCACGTTCACGACGGAGAATGTCGTGCGGGAGACGAAGAGTGAGGGGTGAGGGGTGGAAGTGCGCGCACCGATACTTCTTCCACCGAAGCAGCCTCTTGCTCGCGACCCGCTCTCTTTCGCTCATCGAACACCTCCCATTAGACACATCACCGTTCACTGAGCACTCCCTCTAGTGAACCATTTGGCCCATTTCGAAAATAGGCAACAGGATTGCCACGACGATACAGAATACCAAGACACCCATGACCAAGATCATGATGGGCTCCAAGAGCGATGTGAATCGCGTAATGACCCGATCCACTTCTCCATCATAGATGTGCCCGATCCGACGCAGCATCTCCTCCATTTCGCCGCTTCGTTCACCGACTGCAATCATGTGTGTGACCAGCGCAGGGAACTCTCCGCTGCGTTTCAACGGTTCGGCTATCGTTTCACCTTCCCGTATATTCTGCCTGGCTCTCTCGACGGCATGCTCCAGCACACGATTGTTCATGACGCGCTTCGCGACGTCCATGGCATCCAGCAACTGTACGCCGCTCGCCAACATGGTGGCCAATGTGCTCGTGAGCCTTGAGATAGCGACCATGCGGGCGACCTCACCCAAGAGCGGAAGCTTCAGAAGCCACCGGTCTGCCGTGAGCTGTCCCGTTTCTGTCTTCATCCCCCTGCGCGCCAACCACACAATCAGACCTATCCCACCGAGCATCACCGCCCAATAGTCCGCAAGAAAATTGCTGATGCTCATCAACGCGACGGTGGGCCAGGGGAGGGCCTGCTTCAAACTTGTAAAGACGGCGGTGATTTTTGGCACGACAAAGGTCATGAGGAAGAACAGCACTGAGACACCGACGATTAACATCAGAGCAGGATACAGCACGGCATTCGTCACTTTATGCTTGAGCGCCAACTGCTTTTCGAGAAACTCTGCGAGGCGGAATAAGATCTGATCTAGTGCCCCGCTGGCTTCTCCGGCCCGTACCATATGCACATAGATCTGAGAGAACTCCCGAGGATAGCGTTCGAGTATTGCGCTAAAGGATGAACCTCCACGAATCTCTTCGCGAACATCAGCCATAAGGCTCTTTACGGATTTCTTTTCCGTTTGATCCACCATCACCCCCAGCGCCTCGACCAGCGGCAGTCCTGCAACCAGTAACGTCGCCAGTTGCCGGGTCATCATCGCCACGTCGGTGGTGTTGAGGGCAGGGGAGCGCCCGATTCCGGCGGCAGATCTTCCAGACGTGCCTGTGGTCGAGCTGACGATGGCTGATCCCTGTTCCACCATATCGGTGGGGAATACGCCGACCTTTCGCAATTTTACACGCGCCACTTTTGGGCTCTCGGCATCGATGATGCCGGTTGCGGCTCCGCCGTCGTTCCGATAGCCTTTATACTGATAGACAGGCATATCTGGTTAAATCTCGACTTCTTGCTGGGTGATCCGCATTAATTCTTCGGTCGTCGTGATTCCGTGAAAGACCTTCTCCGCCCCTTCATCTTTCAACGTCACCATCCCCTTCGCCATCGCGGTTTGACGAATCGAGGCCGAATCCGCCTTGTTGCCGATGAGACGGCGGACTTCATCGTCCATCACGAGGAGTTCAAAAATGCCTGTTCGTCCGCGATAGCCGGTCTGAGAACAGGCTTGGCACCCGACTCCCCGATAGAATGTGGGGCGTATCCTTGGCGGGACGATCCCGAGCCGAATGAGTTCTTCATCGGCCGGCTGATAGGGCTGTTTACAGTCCGGGCAGACCTGGCGTAACAATCGTTGCGCTAAGACTGCTACCACCGAGGAGGCAACGAGAAACGGTTCGATGCCCATGTCGATCAATCTGGTGGCCGCACTGGCTGCGTCATTCGTATGGAGTGTGGAGAAGACCAAATGTCCCGTGAGCGAGGCATGAATGGCAATTTCGGCAGTCTCACGATCGCGAATTTCCCCGATCATGATGACATCGGGGTCTTGTCTGAGAATCGACCGCAATCCTGCGGCAAACGTCAGGTTGATCTTGGGATTGACCTGCATCTGGCCCACGCCAAGCAGTTGATACTCCACCGGGTCTTCGACGGTAATGATGTTTTTGTCCGGCGCGTTGATCTGGGTCAAGGCCGCATACAGCGTCGTCGTCTTTCCGCTCCCGGTCGGTCCGGTCACAAGAATGATCCCGTGCGACAATTGGATCAATTGTTGGATGATCCCCAACCGATCCTGAGAAAACCCCATCTCCGACAGGTTCAGCAGACGGTTTTCTTTCTCCAAAAGACGTAGGACCACCCGTTCGCCATGTGACGTGGGAAGGACCGAGACACGCAGATCGACATCCTTACCCGCCGTCCTGATTCGAAATCTGCCATCCTGCGGCAATCGTTTCTCCGCGATGTTCAGCCCGGCCATGATTTTCAATCGCGCGATAATGCTGGCTTGCAAATGTTTGGGAGGGGTTAAGACAGGGTAGAGTACTCCGTCGATGCGATACCGCACGACCAACCCCCGTTCAAACGATTCGAAATGAATATCACTCGCGCGCTGTTTCACTGCTTGGAAGAGCACGGAGTTAACTAACCGAATGATGGGCGCTTCGTCTGTGGCATCGAGGAGATCCTGCGGCTCATCCAGCTCATGTGCGATTTGATCTAAACTCTCACTGGCCGCAATATCCTCCATGACTTGCTCTGCGCCCGCGGGACTTGCCGCTTCGTCATAGACTCGATTTAAACAGGTTAGGAGGGACAAGCTGCCGGTTAACACAGGCTTGATTGGAAGTCCCAGTAAAAGCCGGAGATCATCCAATGCCGCCGTTTCCAGGGGATCGATCGTTGCCACAAGCACCGCGCCCTCTTCTGTCTTGAGAGGAAGCACGTGGTAGCGGCGGGCGAAATGGATGGGAACTTTCTTGACCCATTCATGATCGACCTGACTCACATCAAGATAGGGGAGCCAGGGAAGTTCAAATTGAATGGCGAGTGCTTGGAGCAGTTGCTCTTCGGTAATTGCTCTGAGCCGGATCAATATTTCGCCGAGACGGCCGCCCTTAGTTCCTTGGATATTGAGTGCCTCAAGCAATTTTGCTTCGGTCAAGCCGAATTTATCTTCAAGGATCGCTCCCACCAGCGGTCGACCGGAATGTTCGTCGTTTACCATGGAACACCAAATGGATGGTTCATCCTTGAAAACCCTATTGATCTTGGGAAAGGGCCCATGTCATTGGACGTAAAAAGATACTCTCTCCTGCATGTCTCTTACAAGGTCACGAAGCTCTCGTCGTTGTACCCCTTTAGAGGGACATATCCTCCGAATCCTGCGCATCAGAAACTGAGAACGACAGTCGGTTTTTGAAGGCAAAAAAGAACCGCGACAGAGGAAGATATAGCGGACTCAGCGGATGTCGAACGTCATCGCAGTTCGCTGATTGTTGCGTAAGACATCGAGCTTCACTGACCTCTCATTACGCAGTTGCTGGAAGAGGGTGAGCATCGTACCGGGATCACGGATTTCCACGCCGTTGACCTGCTGGAGAACATCCCCGTACTTCAATCCGATTTTTTCATAAAAGCTGGAAGGTGCGATAAAGTCGAGACGGAACCCATTCATCGTTCCATTCACCAAGTACGGTACCGCTCTCGCTTGGGATAATAACTTGGGCAGATCGCCCATGGCTTGCTCGACCTCTCTGCGATCAAGTATCGCGCGCACCGGGCTCCCAGGCGCCGGAGCGACGGCCGATGCCGTTGGTGTTGCCGCTGGAGCAGACGGAGGTTTTTCGATCTGCGAGACGGCAAGCTCGAGCAATTCCTGCTGATCGCCCTGACGAATGACGATCCCGTCGCGACGGATTTCGCTGATCTCGCCTACATCGGGTATTTGGTCGTGCAATCGGAAAAATAGTTGTCGTTTGCCGGAAAGTTCTTCAACGATGGCCGAGACTCCCTCACGATCGCCGACCACCACCCCTAGCAGCTTGAGCTTCGACGACAGATTCAAGGGGGCCCTGGCTTGCTGCATACTCGATTCGGCGATGCTTGCGCCGCCGAGAGGGTCTGGTGGGAGGGGAAAGAGTCCGCTCGTCCGAATGCGCTCAATCAAAACGGGGAGAGACGCATTTTCGTCGGCTTTTCGGTCGGAATGTGGCAATGGCCGCGCGAGCCCTGCAGGCACAGACAAGGCCTCCGCAATCACCGCGTTGATGATGTGGGCGATGAGAAATGTGCCGCAGACGACAAAGGCGAATATGATGCCTCGACGTGTAGTCATAGTCTCCAACACCGATTTTGGATCCATCGGTCCGTTCCGCGGGTTATTCTAGTGCGGAGCGAAGGCTTCATGCAAGAACAACCAATACGGCTGCCCAACACTATGAAGGAAGTCTACCGGTCAATTTAGGGACAGGAGGAGAAGTCACGATTCGTAATCTTGCCGCCTTGATTGCCACAGAGACAGGCTTTACAGGACAGATCGATTGGGACACCACCAAGCCCAACGGACAGCCTCGACGGTGCCTGGATGTCAGCCGGGCTAAAGAACTCTTTGGCTTTCAGGCAAAGCAAGGGCTCCGGGAAGGGCTCAAGAAGACAGTGCAGTGGTTTTTTGCCAATCGCCACAATCTTCGACAAGTCGCCTTCTAGCTCACGCCGTTCTCTTCGTTGTCCGTGATTCAGACGAGCCAAAGCCAGCCGAGCAGAGGGAGCAAATTTGAACGAACCTGTCGAAAGATGAGCGGTTTTCCCTAATTTCGCACCTTTTGAAAATTTGCAAGGATGTGAAACGTAACGGATTTCCAAGCCAACTTGAATGGTCCAGGATTTGCGAATTTCTTACCAGCTGTTGTCGTACTCCCTCCACAGGAAACAAGAACGTGAACGAAACCAATGCATTATCCCTGATACAGGAAAATCATCCTGCCTCAAGTCGAACCTCGCTGGTGAGTGAAAGCAGCACTCCCTTTCAGGAGACACAGTTCCAAGCAGTTAAAGCCATTGTGTCGGCAGAAACACCGAACGGGCAAGAAGCCTATGAACAAGGGGTGGTGCTTAAGAACGTGGGGCTGTTCAGGCAAGCAGCCGAGCACTTTGAGAAAGCCGCACAGGACCCGGCCTACGCACTAAAGGGGTTTGCTCAAATGGGTCTCAGCCTTAAGAAGAGCGGGAAGCAGGAAGAGGCTGTCGCGGCCTTTCGCCGGGCTTTGCAAGTACCCTCGACATCATCGAAAGAACAAGTACAGATCCTCTATCTCTTAGGAAGAACATTAGAGTCGCTCGGTCGTGTTAATGAAGCGTTGGAGGCCTATCGATGGCTTCGCCGTGAAGCTCCGCAATATCGAGATGTCGCCGCGCGAATCGAATCGTTGAGCACCAGGCGAATACACCACGACAGCCGACAAAGACAAGACGATAGCCCGTGGGCACGGCACGCATTACAAATGTGGCAGGGTCTGCTTAGAACTGGAAAGTAGCGACCTAAACGAAATTCTGTCCTCGTTAAGCAATCAGATCGCCTCTCGTAAGTTTTTTCCAACCGACAAGAATCTATCCAGGCGTTATGAGACATAACAGCAGGGAGCGAACTTACTTGAACTTATTGCGATATGGCAGCAATATAGTTGACAATTTTTATTTTTAGAAAGTCTATGACAGTGATTGAAATCGCTATAAAGTCATTGTGATTTCACAGCTTCGTAGAGGGGGCCCACAGTCGGTGCCGGTTCCCACCTTAGGATAGCCAGAGAGTCTTCCACATAGTCCCGTGTCCTCATTCCGTTTAATACAGAAGTCACACCGGGGGTACTTGCCACTACCCATAGGGCTTTTCGTGATAACGATTCTTTGCGTCTGGCTTCCGGCAACAGGGGATCAAGTCTCGCCGATACTACAGCAGTCTTCGCGCGGCTCCGTTCAGTGGCTTCTCTCCGAAGCCCCCCTAAGAGGGTAAGCAACTGCGGCACATAGCGATCGCGCCAGGCCTCCCACTGTTCGGCTGCTGGTCCTGTCAGGTGCCGTGACAACGCCTGCATCACTTGGTTGATATGAGGCGCGATCATTTGATTCTCGATTTGTTCCCAATGTTCCAGCCCTTGGATCTGAGGCCGCACGCGCGTCAATTCAACAGCCCAGGTGAAGAAGTCTGCCGGGGCCATCCCTTGACCGCTATGTTGAAGGGCTGAAGCAATGGACGTGCGATATTCCTCTTCAAGCGCCGCAACGGTTTTGCATTGGCTGTCGAAGTCTACCGGGTCTCCTTCGAGCGGAAAGTCCGCCAGCCGAATCACGCCGCTCTTTTTCGTCGGCATGGCATTGAGCGGGCGATTGACAAGCACTGCGATCTCTTCTCGTTGCGTAACCTCCAAGACCGTCTCGTGTTGATCCTTCCCGGTATTGGGCGTGACCAGCGCGCCGGACTCATAGAGATTCATGGGGCATTGCAACACCGCGAAGTGATGGCGGTCCATATCCTGTGCCTTAGCGGCAGCTCGCGCTGCGTCACATATCCGAGAGAGCGAAGTCGCCTCGGCATGGGACGGATCTGCCGTGACCGTATTCGAGGATACACCGTAATAACGAACTCGTCCTGCTGCCACTTGTGATTCGAAAAATGTGAATGCCTGTTCAAGCCGGCGATAAAAGGTATCCCGTGTTGCCGCCAGGTCTCCATCCTCATGATGCGCTGCCTCGGACAGAAAGTATTCCGGGTTGTGCAGTAGGCAGACATCAAGCGCAGCCAATCCAAGCCGGTCCAGTGACAATGTGAGCTGATCGGCCAGATACTCCGGATGGATACAATGCCAGATACCCTCGCCATATTTGACCATGTCGGGGTAGGGGTGCCCGGCCTGCTCCCGGGCCTCCGCCTGTTTCAAATTCTCCCCTTGTACATAGCCGATCTTCGAGACGACGATCACTTCTTCACGAGCCAGTTCACTGCTCTTGGTCAGTTCGCGTAACACGGAGCCGACCAGACGTTCACTGTCTCCGTCCATATAATTCGTCGAGGTATCGATCAGGTTCACGCCTTCTTGCAGGGCCTTCTTGAGCGCCTCTCGATGTTCCGGCGCTCTCGTATCGACCCGATAGGTTCCGAACCCCAGTCGCGAGGTCGTCAGTCTCGTAATGCCGAACTGGCCGTACCCATGTTCCAGATGGCCGTGATGGCGTGACTGACTCACGAGACGCGCAGCGTACCTGGCTGTCCCTTCAGGACTGGCCGACCCAGGAAGTGCCGCTCCTTGCAAAAGTGTCTGTTGAGTTGTCTGATCCGTTCGCCGCGCGGCCGACCGTAGCGCCTCAGGGACTTCTTGCGGATCAATGATGGGACGCTGACAGGAAAAATTTCGACAGATATAAAGCGCCGACTTCCCCGCCACTAATCCCTTGCCGGCCAGCAGGGGATGGTTGGATGGTGTGCCTGTTCCATCGCTGGAGGCGATCACGCGATGCGGAAGGAACACCTCTCGTACAGCCAGCTGCAAGGCTTCCAGTCCAGGATCGCTGGCCGTTCCGACCAGAGCTAATTCAATGGGCCCTTCCGCCAGGAGGTCCACCACGGCCAGACTTTTGGCGAAGGCTCTGGGGTATCGGGCTATCTGGCGGCCATAGGCGCGAATCCCGGCGATCGCCGCTTCGCGCAGGTCTTGGCGATCGTAATGGAACGAGAGTCTGGCAAGAGCTGAAGCTGCCACGGCGTTCCCGCTGGGTGTCGCACCGTCCGCCCCTTCACGCGCCCGCATAATCAGTGTTTCATGAGTCTTCGCAGTCGTATAGAACCCCCCCTGATCCCTGTCCTGGAATGAGTCCACGATTCGCTCGGCCAATTGAAGCGCGACGGTGAGATAGTGTTCCTGCCCACAGGCTTCATAGAGGTCGATCAACCCTTCTGCCAGATAGGCATAGTCTTCCAGCACCCCCTCGAGATGGGCTCGACCCTGGCGCGACGTGCGAAGCAGCGCCCCATCGGCCGTTCGGTGCATCTGCAAGAGAAAGTCAGCCGCCTTCTTGGCCCCATCGATATAGCGGTCGATTCCTAACACACGCCCCGCCTCGGCCATTGCCGAGATCATCATGCCGTTCCAGGCCGTGATAATTTTGTCGTCGAGCCCTGGTGGGACTCGTGTCTGGCGCGCTCGATAGAGGAGGGGACGCACACGAACGATCGTTTCGGTCAGCTCGTCAAGGGTGAGGTTCAATTCCTTGAGCACCGGCTCGATAGAACGCAATCGATTCGGGATATTCCGATGCTCCCAATTTCCCTGATCGGTAATATCGTAACAGGCACAGAACCGGCGGGTATCTTCGGCATTCTGCAGCACGGCCTGGACCTCCGTAGGCGTCCAGACGAAAAATTTTCCTTCGACCCCTTCTGAGTCCGCATCCGTCGCAGAATAAAATCCCCCGGCAGGATCGGTCATCTCCCGAAGAATATAGTCGATCACGTCCGTCGTGACCTGGCGATAAGAGATCTGTCTGGTAACTTGATAGGCTTCCAGATAGGTTCGGGTTAGAAGGGCATTGTCGTAGAGCATCTTCTCGAAATGGGGAACCAGCCAGCGCTCGTCGGTGGAGTATCGCGCAAACCCGCCACCGATGTGATCGTAGATTCCCCCCGCCGCCATTGCATCGAGTGTGCGCGTAACCATCTGTAAGGTTCGGCTCTCTCCAGTTCGACTGTAACAGCGAAGGAGCAACGAAAGCCCCGCGGCTGGGGGAAATTTCGGCGCACTGCCGAATCCGCCATATCGCTCATCGAAACTCTCGCGGAACTGGATCACGGCCTCATCAAGCACGGAGGCGCTGACTGAAACGGGAGATACCGTCTTGAGTTCGCTCTTCAGCCGCTCGGTCAATTGGCGGGCTTGACTCGTGAGTCCGGTGGAATCTGTTTCCCATGCGTCGGCAATTTTCTTGAGGAGGCTGGGGAATCCGGGACGGCCCCAGCGATCGTCAGGAGGGAAATAGGTCCCGGCAAAGAACGGTTCCTGGTCCGGCGTGAGAAAAACTGTCATTGGCCATCCACCTTGCCCATGATTAAGGGTGACCGTGGCCTGCATATAGATCTCATCGAGATCAGGGCGCTCCTCCCGATCGACTTTAATACAAACAAAATGCCGGTTCATGAGTGCCGCGATTGCCTCGTTCTCGAAGGATTCTCGCTCCATCACATGACACCAGTGACAAGCGGAGTAGCCGACCGAGAGCAGGATGGGACGGTTATGTGTCTTTGCCGCTTGCAAGGCTTCTGGACCCCAGGGGTACCAGTCAACCGGGTTTGAGGCATGCTGGAGGAGATAGGGACTGGTTTCGTGGATGAGGCGATTACATCTTGTTGCGTCTGAGGAGTTGTGCATGGCTCACGGTAGCATCGAGGCCTGAGAGGGGTCAATGAGCGAAGAAGGGAAGAGGCTTGCGATTGTGAGATCACAGGCCTCTTCGGAATTGTTTAGGGGTGGCTTGTCCGATCAGACAAACACTTTTGCCGCGCTTACTTACCGTCCTTCTTTTCATCACCGAACGTATTGATGTATCCACCCTTCTTCTCGTCCTTCTTGTCTTTCTTGTCGTCGTCACCGTACACAAGAACGTAGCCGCCCTTTTTCTCATCCTTCTTCTCCGACTTCTCGTCGCCGGCGAAGGAAGGAGCGCTGAATGTCACCGCCACTGCCACTGCCATGATTGCCAT
>OEKW01000453.1_pt1 | contig 9943 bp, 10 predicted proteins | sample 1503291 | NCBI WGS metagenome assembly OEKW01 (sample SAMEA104379590, study PRJEB20068) | metagenome | biome: 1000743; feature: 77; material: 1998 | place: USA | collected 2012 | depth 25 m
GTACGCTTCGGTACGTTGAGCCTCTGGGCGACGCGAGAACGCCGCTGGCGGGATTTTTCAGCATCCTGTTAGGGTTCCAGCCCTTGCTCCGCAGAAGACCGCGATCGTGGGAACTGCTTCATAATCAAGGCGGCCACGCCGGCGACATCGTCCAACCCGAACAGCGGCACGGATAGATCCACGGGTTTGTCCGATACCACCGCAAGCAACCCTTCCGTAGAAACAGGAATTTCGCCGATCTGCTCACGGACGATCACAATCTTCGGATACCCTTCGTGCTTCCATCCTTCGGCAATGATCAAGTCATAGGTGTGATCGAGAAACCGATCCCGCACCTCTTCGACCTTCATCTGATCGGAAACATCGGCAAACATCGCCATACTGCCCTTGGAAAGCACTACGACGCTGCTGGCGCCGGCTCGTTTGTGGCGCCAGCTATCTTTTCCTTCCGTGTCGAGATCAAACCCGTGTCCGGCATGTTTCACCGTCGCCACTTTGTAGCCGGCCCGGACCAACTCAGGAATCACACGCTCGATCAGCGTGGTTTTTCCACTGTTCGAGCGACCGACAAACGAAACAATAGGTACGGCCATGAATATATCCGGTCTATGGTCAATCGTCATGAGGCAACGGCGGTCAAGAATATGGCCCGCCATCGGCCCGTGACTGATGACTATCGACTTCCTTTCCCTATCAGCAACAGGACAACCGGTGATGATCGGTGTGGCTGTGTTCGGAATGGCTGGCCCAGGCCTCTCCGCTCAAGAGTTGAACCGATACCAGATCGCCTTGGTTCACTCGTTCGACTTCGACCGGAATATCGATCAAACAATTGGCCTTGACCATAGACGTCAATATCCCGGACCCTTGCGCGCCGGTCGTTCGAACTTTGAAGACACCCTCTTCTTGCGTGAGCACACCGCGAAGAAAGTGGCGTCGATCCGGCCGTTTGGAAAACTTCTCCTGGAAAATCGCCCGTACAACCGGCCGACCGTAATTCCGGTGTCCGCTCATTTTGAGTATCGCCGGCCGCACGAGCTGCTCAAACGTCACCATGGAGGATACGGGATTCCCGGGCAAGCCGAACGCCAGCTTTCCCAGAATTTTTCCGAAGGCAAGCGGTTGCCCCGGCCTGATTGCCAGCTTCCAGAAATTCATGTCTGCGCCCAGTTCGCGGAAAACGATCTTGGTGAAATCGTAGTCGCCCATCGATACGCCACCGGACAGCACCAGAATATCCGCCGTCAGTCCCTGCAAAATCTTTTCCTTCAACGCCGCAGGGGTATCCCGCGCGATCCCCAGCAGCAGAGGAATACCCCCCGCCTCCTGCACCGCTGCCGCAATCCCATAACTGTTGGAGTTGATGATCTTCTCTTCGCTGAACCGCTCATCCAAATCCGCCAGTTCATCGCCCGTCGAAAGTATCGCCACACGGGGCCGCTGGTAAGCAAAGATGAATGACTTCGCAAGAATCGCGAGCATCCCCGCCTCACTCGGCCGAATCTGAGTCCCCTTTGCGATGATGCACTCGCCCCTCTTCACATCTTCGCCTTGAGGCCTGATGTTGGCGCCTTGCTGTTCCGGCTTGAACACGCGCACGGAATCAGGTGTATGCTCAGTGTCCTCAACCTTCAAGACGGTGTCCGCCCCCTTCGGGATCGGGGCCCCGGTCATAATGCGAATTGCCTGTCCTGCGCCGATGGACTTTGACGGCATCCGGCCGGCGGCCACATCTTCGATCACCGTGAGCGTGACCGTTTTCTGAATTGCGTGTTCCTGCTTGATATCGTCCCACCGCACGGCAAACCCATCCATCGCACTGTTGTCCCAGGGTGGATTATCCCGTTCCGCCACGATATCCTCCCCGAGGACACGGCCCAGCGCGTCGAGGATCGAAATTTTCTCCAGACCCAATGTCGGCGTGGACTCCAACACAATCCGTTGCGCCTCTTGCAACTGCGTGAGCCCCTCTGCCGCGTTTGTGGCCTTCACCGTCGCTCCTTTATCAATGCGCCTGCCGGGACGCAACGTTCACGAGGGACCCGCGTTTCTTGCAGAACGCTTCGACCTTATTCGCAATCTCGTGATAACACTCGGCTGTAGCCGTGTCGGAATTGAACATGGCAAAGGGCTCGCCAGCATCGGACTGGATCACAACATCGGGGTCGAGTGGAATCCGTCCGAGGAAAGGCACACCCATATCCATCGCGGAGGCTTCTCCGCCGCCTTTGCGGAACACTTCAATATGGTTGTGACAATGGGGACACTCCAACCCGCTCATATTTTCGACAATCCCAATGATCGGGACTTCGCTGTCTTTGCAGAACGTGACCGACTTGCGTGAATCCAACAAGGCCACTTCCTGTGGCGTCGTCACGATCACCGCGCCGCTGACATTGCCGAGCAGATCGATGGTCGTCACCGACTCATTGCCGGTTCCAGGCGGCAGGTCGACAAACAAAAAGTTCAGATCCTGCCACTCGACCCCGCCCAAGAGCTGGTTGATGAACTCATACTTGTAGGCATCGCGCCAGATGATCGGATCGTCCGAATTCTGGAGCAGGAAAGACATGGAGGCAATCTTGAGGTTATAGGCCTGAAACGGGATGATCCCGCCTGAACTGCTGATCTTGAGCTTCTGCCCCTCGGCGCCCACCATCTTGGGAATGTTCGGGCCATGGATGTCCATATCGCAAATGCCGACATGCCACCCTTTGAGCGCGAGACTCACGGCGAGATTCGTCGTGCAGGTGCTCTTTCCGACTCCACCCTTGTTGCTCATGATGAGCACTTTGTATTCAATCCGCTCCATCCGTTTGGCCACCAACCAGCGGCTGTGCCCCTCCTTGTCTTTCTGACAGGTTTCGTTTTCGTCGCAGATCGCGCAGGCCCACATGTAGACACAGGCATCGCTGCCACTGGAGTTGGGAGGTTGAATGACGTTCAATTCACGAGCCATATCTCTTCCTTCTAAAAAAATACATGACGTCGAACTTGTCTGATTTCGTTATCGCCGGCGATCTGTCGGCACACCGACATAGTCGCCCTCTGAAGACTTCGGCATTGCGCCGGATGTTGTGCCGGCCCCTGCCGCGGCCATAGCGACCGACGGGAGACCTGCCTGACTCTCCGCCACAGATTTTTTCTTGCCGAAACACATGGCGCTGAAGACTCCGATCCAGTACAGAAGGAACATGGGAATCGCCATGAGCGCTTGATTGAACGGGTCAGGAGTCGGTGTCAAAACTGCGGCGACCACAAAAGATCCCAGCAACGCCCATTTCCAATACCGAATCAGGAACGGCGCATCGACCCACCCAAACTTCGCCATGAGGGTGATTGCCAGCGGGACTTCAAAAATCAGCCCGAACACCACCAGGAACCAGAGGGCAAATCCGACGTACTGCGCAATGGATATCTGCGGAACGAAGCCGGCATTGACGCCATAGGAAATCAAAAAGTTCAGCGCAAACGGAAGCACGAAGAAAAATGCAAAGCCTACCCCTGCGTAAAAAGCCACGGCCGTCAGCACCGTAAACGGCGCGACAAAACGCCGTTCCTGCGCATGGAGACCCGGCACCACGAACTGCCACACCTCCACCAGAATATACGGCGTCGCGGCGACAAGGGCAAAAAGCCCGGCCACCTTGACGTTTTGCCATAATGCTTCAGCCGGCGCGAGAAAGACGAACGGAACGGTCGGCAGATCGGTCGGCACCCACGACAGGGATCCCGGCGTAAACATGTTCTGAAGCGGAATGCGCAGCCACTTGACCAACGTATCGGCATAGAAGAATGTGCCGACAAACACCACTGCGGTGACGATCACCACACGTGTGAGCCGGACCTGAAGCTCCGCGAGGTGCTCCATCACCGGCATTTTCTTGTCTTCCAGCGGCTTGAAGATCGTATCCTGCAGCCACTGGTTGAGTGAGTTCGGGCCGTTGGACATACGATCCGTTCATTCGACGGCTAGCGGAGACCGCTCGACATTCGAGTGGTCTCCGCAGCGTCAGGCCTGTTACTTGGGATTGACCGCGACAAACAGGTTATTCCCCTGCCGGCTCAGCAGCAGGACGGCCAACTCGTCTTTCTTCAGCTTACTTGAAGCCTTCTGGTAGTCTTCGAGCGTCTTCACGACTTCGTGGTTCACTTCCTGAATGACGTCACCTCGCTGCAAACCTGCCGCCTCCGCGGAACCACCGCTTTCAACCGACGTGATGACGACACCTGTCATCTTCGCCGGGATGTTCAATTGACTCATCGTGGCCGCATCCAACGCCTGCACACGAAGGGAGGCCAAGACATTATCGGGAAGTTTTACCGCTTCGACCGGCTCCTTGGAGGCCGCCGGCTCTTTTTTCGCCAGCATTTCATCCGTCGGCCGTTCCGCCACTTTCACCGCGATGGTCTGTTCCTTGCCGTCTCGCAATACCTTCACCTGCGCATCCTTGCCGACCATCGTACGCGCGACAAGGTTCCGCAACTGGCTCACATTTTGGACATCTTTCCCGTTGAACGAGATCACCACATCGCCGCGTCGGATACCGGCGGCATGGGAGGGGCCATTTTCGTTCACATCGCTGATTAACACGCCCTTCCGCTGCTCAGGCAACTTGAACGATTTGGCCAAGGCCGGCGTAATCTCTTGAATGGCGACACCCATCCAGCCACGCACAACCTTGCCGGTCTTCTGCAAGCTGTCGACGATGTCCAATGCGATGCTGCTGGGAATGGCAAATCCAATCCCCTCAGACCCGCCGGTCCTTGAGAAGATCGCCGTATTGATTCCGATAAGTTCGCCGTTTAGATTCACCAACGCTCCCCCGGAATTGCCTGGATTAATAGCGGCGTCGGTCTGGATGAAGTCTTCATAGTCTGCAATCCCGACATTACCGCGCCCCAAAGCGCTGATGATGCCCAAGGTGACAGTGGAACTCAGTCCAAACGGACTGCCGACTGCCAACACAAGATCGCCAACCTGCAACTTCTCATACTCGGCCCATTTTAAGGCCGGGAGGTCTTTTGCCTCGATCTTGACCACCGCCAAGTCTGTTTTTGGGTCAGTTCCCACTACTTTTGCGCTGAATTCACGTCGATCGCTGAGTGTGACGGTGATCTGCGTGGCACCCTCGACGACGTGATTGTTGGTCACGATAAATCCGTTTGGATCAAACACGACGCCTGATCCGGCGCTTTGATCAGGGCGTCCATGCCCTCCACCAGGCGGCATCGGCGGAGGAGTCGGGAGTTCACCCTCCGGCGCTTCCTCACCCGGAGATCCACCAAAAGGACCCGGCGGTACCGGCGACTTTCGGCCTCGTCCCCTGCCTTCTCCACCCCCGGTAACCGCGATATTCACCACTGCCGGCGTAACTTTCTTCACGATTTCTGAGAACCCTTGGGTCATCCCGGCTGGAACCCCGGCAGCGAGGGCTATGGGTTCGCTGGGCAGGACAGTATAGGCAAAGGCGCTCAAGAGCAAACCGACACCTGCGGCAAGACCTCGAATATTCCACACCCAACTCCGCATGACCATAACAGCGTTCCTCCACAGGGTTAATCGATGCAACCGCATGAGCCAAGTAGTATATTGTACACTATCCGTTCCGAGGGCTTCAAAGACTAATAGCTCCTGTCGGACCTTCGCCCGGCAAGGCCCGAAGAGGCTAATTTGTCATGGGCGTGACGGCGAGGACGAATCGGCCCCTCTGGTTGATTTGGTCTGTTTGGTTCAGGCGAACAGACCAAAATAGACCAGATCAGCCCTTCCCGGCTCACTCGTTCAGCTTGTCACTCAGCTATTTCGCCACCTGCTATAACCTGGCTTTCCGAGCTGCCGTCTCGGATTCTACGACCTCACGCCACGAGTTCTGTAGCTTCAGTACCAACCGCTTGGCCGCTTGCTCAAGGGACACGACCTGAAGCGTATTCGACGCACCCTCGTAAGACGGAGGCCAAATACGCCGCTCATCCTGAGGGCGCAGGAATATATCCGGATACCAATGATCGATCCCTGGCGCGCTCGGACGATCGAGTGTCGCCCAGCCACGCCCCTCGGCCTGCATCAAGATCTGATCGTGCTTTAAATCCAGGAGCGCGAATTCCAGCAGCGACCAGTTATCTCGACGAAATCCGGGATGCGCGTGCGTGGTCAATCCCAGAAAGAGCGTCACCGGATATTCCTGCTCAGTGCTGGAGACCACCACGACGGCCAAATAGTCCAGCCCGCGCAGCCGCCCCAGTTCAGCAAACTGAGCCCAATCCCCATGCATCTCCGGTCTGATACGGTCGGTAGAAATCACCGCTGTTATCGCAACCGGAATCGCACGGCCAAGATCCCGTTGTAGATTTTCACGGAGGCGAACCAACGTCTCTTCCGGCAGATTCGGAGCCGCGTCAGGCTCTGCCGTATCCGACACCATAACAAGCCCTGCCTGTAAGGGGCGCTTATCGACCCTCGCGAATGCATCGCCGCCGACCTGGCACCATGAGGAAAGATAATCTCCGATCCGCGCAGGCGGAATAGCGGAGGCACAAGACGTCAAGAATGCCGCGCCCAATATGATGAGACTGAATTGAATACCCGCCCGGCGCATCCTCCACCTCAGATCATGCAGACTCCATCTGCCGCATATTCTCCGCCACTATATGTACGTTCGCTCCCCATCGGCAGATCTGTCAAGTCCGCCGAAGCCTCCGCGCCCTGTTGCATTCAGCCTGACATTTCGGTACGGTGCTCGGCTCGAATTCAAGTGCCAAACCAATCAAAGCAAACAGCTTCCTCCAGCTCATGGTCATCGAGCGACGCCAGACGGATTTGCTTCGACGACTGTCGATGCGACGGGCCATCTTTTTGTGTCTCCTTATCTCGGTGGGTGGGCTGTCAGGGTGCGAGAAGGTAGCGTCGGTTTTTCACCGAACCCCCTTGCCGAACTTGGGGCCGCGTCTGGCCAACTCCGTGAAATTGACCTTCGATTCCTCCTTTAGCAATCTTACGATGCAGTACATTGATGGGTGCAATAGCCCCCACGAGCTCAACGTGAGGAAAGAGATCGAGTCGGTGATGATTGACGCGGCTTCCAAAAATTTTACGGCCGTCACCGTCATCGGTGGAATCCCCGCACAGATCCAACCCGATAAGGAGATCAGGATCACGCTCCAGCGCTCGGACTTCAAGCTCTGGACTGACAATGTCTACGATCGGGTGCCTGCGGACTTGACGATCGAGGCGCTTGTCACACTGAAGGATACCGCTGGAAAAGAGCTTGGCCGGCAGACCGTTTCCGCCACACACAACCAACGCCTTATTCTTGAACCGACCCCGCGCCGATGCGATTACGGCAATATCGGAGAGTTCGTGCATGACGCGGGGATCGCTCTCTCGACGCAATTCATACGCGCCGTCCGAACTCAGCTGGCAGCGACGGACGGATCCGCTCCCGAACCAGTGACCACACTGCCCGCGAGGCCAGTTCCGCCGATCGCAACCATACCGACTCACGGCACTCCATCGGCACTCTCGTTTAAAGCTACTGTATTGGACGAGAACAGCAACTTGATCCTTGAAGGAGGCGAGCACATCCGAGTGCGCATCGACCTTGTGAACGGAGGAGCGCAGGAACTACAGGGTGTCACGGCGACTTTGACAGGAACCGCCTCGTTGCTCGCCCAATTTCCGGCCGCGACGCTGACGATCGGACGATTGGAGCCGGGCCAATCTCGGTCGATCGAATTTGTGGCGACGATACCGCAGTCCTCCCAGCAGCAGAATGCCGACATCCATGTGCAGGTCTCTCATTCAGGACTCCAGACTCAGCCGCTGATTCAAATCCTGGCTCTGTCGATGCAACCAACCGGCATCAAAGCCGACGACGTGGATCATATCCCCACTGTCGTCACCGGATTTCGGCAACCCAACACCTACTTGATCTCAATTGGGATCGGATCCTCTCGAAACCGGCAAGTCCCATTCCGCAAGTTCGCCTCAGTGGATGCTCAGATGGTTTCGAACTATTTTCAAGTCCTCGGTGGCTTGCCCGCCTCCAATACTCTTCTCCTGCAAGACTGGAAAGCCCTGCGTTCGGATATTGACGAAGCGCTGTTGGATTGGCTGCCCCCTCACATGAACAAGGACGCGGTCGTCATTGTCTATTTCGCCGGTCTGGCTTCAGTCTCTTCAACGGGAGAGATATTCCTGATCCCGTACGATGGGGTCACCACGACCACCTCACGGGCCTACGCGCTCAAAGATTTAGAAACCGCGCTCTCTCGCTTGAATGCGAAACAGACTGTGTTTCTATTCGATGGTATTGTGTCTCGAATGGGGCCGGACACCCGAGCCAAGACCACCCTCCCCCAATGGAGCCCCACAGGAAGTTCGACTCTCCATATCATCGGAACCAGCGGCATCGGCCAGGGGCTGGAAGACGACCGGCATCGGCATGGCCTGTTCACCTACTATCTGCTGCGGGCCCTGCGCGGGGAGGCCGACACTAACCGGGATGGCGAGGTGACAGTCGGTGAAACGGTAACTTATCTGAGCCAAAAAGTGCGCTGGGCCTCCAGGACCTACATGGACCAAGAGCAACGCCCGTTCGCTGTTCCGGCAATCCGCCCGGCCGATCCTTCCGCTGCCTTGATATTGACCAAGATCGCCGCGATTCAAGGCACCGAAGCTCATTAGCAGGCTGCTGAAAAAGGAGGTGGGATAGCTGGGACGAGCCCCGTGCTCGCTCGCGGCGTCTGCGTGACCATGAAGCGTGAAACGTTTCTCATCCCCTCCACGAATATTCAACGAGACAGAATCACACGACCGAAAGATAAAAAAGAGGGTGGAGGATTGAATCCTCCACCCTCTTAGAACTCAAAGCGCCTCTGACGAAACTACTCGCCTTTGCAGAAAGTCCGCTCGTAGTTGATGATCGTCCAGGCTTCCTCTTCCGTGATAATTGCCGGAGTCAAGGAGATCATGCCTGTGCCAGCGCTACCATTCTTGATGATCCAGAAGAGCTCTCCGTCTTTCCGCTTCTTATGGAACTTGCAGTTCGTGAAATCGCGGGGGCTCGGATTCAGAACCTTACCGGCCTCACCCTGGCCATTTCCTTCCTTACCATGACAATTGAAGCAGGTGCCCTTACCCTCATACAGTGCCTTTCCTTTGGCAATGTTCTCAGGGGTTGCAGCAACCGGATTCTTATTGGCTTTCGCATCGGATATCTGATCAGCCGGAACACGGGCCTTAAGTGGATCCTTCTCCTCGGCTCCCACCATTGAGGCCGACAACATGATCAGCGCCGCGCTGATTCCCAGAAACTTAGCAACATACCCCATCAGACTTCCTCCTTTGTGTTTAACCACCGCACATGAACTCGGTATCGGGTCGTTGACTTGCGAGACCCATGTCAAAGAGACAAAACGCGGGCGAATATAACAATGGCCTTCCACTCATGTCAAGCAATCCAGGGTGCTACAGAAGGGCCTCTCCACTCCGTGATTCATCATGCCATGGCCCTATTCCTGGCCTCATACTCCTCACTTCCATCAGCCTGCTCATATTTACCCCTAATCAGATAACTATCAAGGCTCATGCCAGAACATCCTCACAGCAAAACAAGATATTTCGGCCAGTTAGGGACATCGACAATCCCGGAAATCTTGAACGTTCGAGGAAGTGGTACCATTACGCCTCAGTGCTTGCTGAGCCGCCCCATCCCGTGATGTCACCCGACAACTCTTGTCACAACCAGCCGAGACCATGGCCACCGAACTTGGAGCATGCTTGGATTTCAATGGAGAGATGGCACCAACACGAGTGAGGAAGAATCCGTGCTGCACCGGATAGACGATGCTAGCAAGTTGCGGAAAAACTACGTCGGCACGCTAAAATTTTAGGATCCACGCGTATGGCACAACAGCAGAACACTCACGCAGGATGCTCAAA
>OEKW01000318.1_pt2 | contig 9914 bp, 7 predicted proteins | sample 1503291 | NCBI WGS metagenome assembly OEKW01 (sample SAMEA104379590, study PRJEB20068) | metagenome | biome: 1000743; feature: 77; material: 1998 | place: USA | collected 2012 | depth 25 m
CGGTGCCGGCGTGCAGACCTTTTTCGCTCCTCAGCCGGCAATATTAGTCTGGTATCCCCGCTTCGACAAGTTTCCCGAGAAGGATGAGCGAATCTTGCCAACCGAGATAGCACGCCTCGACAGGAATGACGTCTGGCACGCCCTCTTGCACAATGTTCACCTCGGTTCCACAAGACACCTTCTTCAACGTGACCGTCACGCGCATTTCTCCAGGCAGGTTCGGGTCGTCGAAGTTGTCCGTGTAACGAATCCGTTCATGAGGCACGAGTTCGAGATACTGGCCGCCAAAGGAGTGGCTCTTGTCCGTCGTGAAATTCGTAAACGACATCTTGAAGGTGCCACCGACTTTAGCATCCATATGATGCACCTTGGCCGTAAATCCATTCGGCGGCAGCCATTTCACCATGGCATCCGCATCAATGAACGCCCGATAAATCCGTTCTGGTGTTGCACGAAACACGCGATGAAGTCGAATAGTATTCGTTCCCACGGCTAGATCTCCTTTTCATAGTGAAGGTTCGATCATGAGTACAGCACTGCTCCTTCTCTTATAGCTCTTATGGTCGAACGCGATTCAAGAAATCGACACCAATTCAATGATTGTCGCGCAACCCCTTGGGTGCGCGGTCGAGCCCCGTTTCGCCTTTGGTATTCTAGGTCTGCGAAGGATACTTCTCAAACTTTGGCAAGGCTGCATTCATTTGATTCCACGGATGCGCGTCGGATATCCACACATCCATTTGCGGTTTGAACCAACTCGGATCATCGAGGCTCGCGGTCCTGATCGCGATAATTTGAGGGACGGCGTCGGGCTTGATCACAACCGGCGATCCGCAGTCAGGGCAAAAGCCCCGGCGGGTCATGCCGCCCATTTCGCTCGGCGACGCATGGAAACGTAGCGAGCCTTGCAAGAGCTTGAATGTTTCGGCAGACACGATGAGGAAAGATGAAAACGGCCCGCCACTGGCTCGCTGGCAATCGCGACAGTGGCAGTGAAGCATCAGCACCGGTTGGGCTGTGCTTTCGTAGCGAATCGCGCCACACGCGCATCCACCGGTGAAGGGCGTGGTTATTGTAATCATAGATGCTCCATTATTTTTTCACGAACATTGCCAATTGGTCGAAGTACGCGCTCCAGCCTCGGTTGTGATTATCGCGGCTTTGGGCGGACGCGAAGTTCGTTTGCGTGAAAACCATTTCGGTTTGCTTCCCGAGGGCGCGAAATTCCAGAGCCACCAGCGTTTCAGGCGGTTCAATCTCGCCGAAATCAGGTCCGCTGCCGTCCTTCTCCCATGCCCATGTGAACAGCAACCGTTCTAGCGGATTCACCTCGCGATACGTGCCAACTGACGTGAAATACTCATCATCAGGATGCTTCGTTTGAATGCGGTATTTTCTGCCGACGTGTACGTCCATCTTTACCGAAAGCATTTTTACACCGTCATTTAGTGTGAACCATTGTTTAAAGCACTCAGTGTCCGTCCAGGCCCGCCACACGATTTCACGAGGCGCGTCGAAAACGCGCGTGATGACGAGTTTCAGTTTGTTCGCTTCCTGTGTTTTAGTGTTTGCGGTCATGTGTTTTTCCTTTCGTTTGTAGTTTTGGTAGATTATCGTCGAGCCAAACGCCAGAGTGGTGCGACACGCCGGACACATGAGGCGCCCCTTACAATGCCTCTCCAGGGAGGCTGCTGCCCGGGAAATCCCTCACCGGCCGCACCTCCATGGTCCCGAACCGGACCGACGGACACTTCGAGGCCACCTGGATCGCCTCGTTCAGATCTCCTGCGCTGATTAAGAAAAATCCACCGAGCGGCTCTTTCGTTTCAGCAAAGGGACCGTCGGTCACGGACAACTTCCCGCTTCGGACTCTCACACTCATGGCCGTCTGAATGGATTCGAGTGCTTCCACCCCAAGAAGGTGACCACTCTTCTTCAATGCTTCGCAATAGGCGATGGTCTCTTCCATAAGAGCATCGCTCTCGCTCTTGGACATGGAGTCAAACTGCTTCTCTTCGTGGCAACATAGGAGTAGATATTTCATGGCTTCGAACCTCCAGTTTAACTTTGAAACTCTCTTCTTGACAGATAGTCGTTTGCGATGACCAAAATCGACATCGAGTAGCTACCTCCGACAGGGATACGGAAGCCAAGATCCGCATGACCATCCAAGACAGACTGGCCCAGCTGGACTGGAAAGCGATTGAAGCATCGTTATGGCAACGGGGTTATGCCAAAACTGATCAGTTGCTTACGGCTGAAGAGTGCGAGGCTCTCGTCGCCCTGTACAGCAAGGACCAACTGTTCCGAAGCCGGATCGACATGAAGCGCTTTCGGTTTGGCGAGGGAGAGTACAAATACTTCACGTATCCGTTGCCGCCGCTGGTCCAAGCCCTGCGCGAACAAATCTATCCTCGTCTTGCGGTCATCGCAAACGCGTGGGCAGAGGCACTCGGTCAGTCCGATCTTTATCCACTGAGCCACGATAAGCTGCTGGCCTTGTGTCGTCGGAAGGGACAGATCAAGCCCACACCGTTGTTACTTCATTACACTGCTGGAGATTATAATTGTCTTCATCAGGATATCTATGGAGCGGTCGCGTTCCCGCTGCAGCTCACCGCCTTCCTCAGCCGGCCTGACCGCGATTTTTCCGGTGGTGAGTTTCTGCTCGTGGAACAGCGACCGCGGGCACAATCACGCGGTGAGGTCTTGGCCCCCGAACAGGGCGAAATCGTGATCTTTGCAACGCGGGACCGGCCCATACAAGGAAGCCGAGGCTATTATCGAGTCAATATGCGGCACGGCGTGAGCACGATCCGCTCCGGTTCACGCTTTACGCTCGGGGTCATCTTCCATGATGCAAAATGATGACCGCCGTAAGACGGGGCCCCAGATTGGATAATCTTTAGCAGGCTGCCGAAAAACTTGATTTATACATAAAAATGCCGTTGGAATCTTTCCTATGGCACGGATGCCAAAACAGGTTCAGGATGCTCAAAAAGCCTGTCCAGCAAGGCCGCAGCGAGCGAAGAGGCGAGGCGTACGCTTCGGTACGTTGAGCCTCTGAGCGATGCGAGAACGCCGCTGGCGGACTTTTTCAGCATCCTGTTAGACATGCGAATTGCCACCTGGAATGTCAACTCGCTGAAGGCTCGCCTGGAAAAGGTCATGTGGTGGCTGGATCGGGCGAAACCGGACGTGCTTCTGATGCAAGAAACGAAGCTGGCGGACGCGGACGCGCCTGTCAAAACGTTTAAGCAGGCCGGATACGAACTAGTGCACCATGGTGAGGGCCGATGGAACGGCGTGGCGATCGCGAGTCGGTGCGGCATGGGGGGCGTGATCACGAATTTTGGAGAGCCGTTACGGCCGGCGCGGACGTCTGAAACCGGTGATAATGAACCGCTGGCTGAGGCAAGGATGCTTGCTGCCGAGTGCGGCGGCCTGCGCATCATCTGCATCTACGCGCCGAACGGTCGGCTCATGGGCTCGCCGTTTTATGACGCCAAGCTCGTGTGGTTCGACAGGCTGGCTCGCTGGATCAAGGGATCCATCACTCCCGATACATCGGCCGTCATTGGCGGTGATTTCAATGTGGCGCCCGACGATATCGATGTGTGGGATCCCCGCGCCTGTGACGGCGGTACGCACGTGTCGGAGCGCGAGCGGCAGGCTTACGCGCGACTTTCGAGCGCGGGATTCGTCGATGCGTACCGCTTGCATCACCAGGAACCCGGACGGTACACGTGGTGGGACTACCGCGCCGGCAATTTTCACAAAAACTTCGGCATGCGCATCGACCACTTATTGGTGACCACCTCCTTACGACACCGCGTTATCTGGACTGAAATTGATCGCGAGGCACGGAAGGGAAAGCCCCTACCCTCGGATCACGCACCGCTGGTCATCGACCTCGACAGCCCCGGCTGTCCGTTCGACGCCGGGTGGGCTTCAGCGGATTCGCGAATTGCCGCGCGCCTGGAGAAGCAGTGAGCCACAGGATCGCGCGGGTCGGAATCTGATTTCTTTTCCTATGCCGCTGGCGTCACGAAGTCGTCGCGCATACGAAAAGCCGCAGAAGAACCGCTCTCGACCAGACAATCGAGGACGAACAGGACCGCGTCGCGGATGCGAGCATCGCGCTTCAGTTCGAGCGGCCGTCCGTAGACGTAGCGTTGCAGCAGCATCTCGAGGGTGAAAACGATGTTCGACTCGGCGAGCATTTTTTGCGTGTTGCCGCGCCGCAGTGAGGCCGCCACACGCACGAAGGCGTCGGGCAGCGAGCGCTCCCCGATGTGATAGAGAAATCGGGCGTAGTCGTCAAAAACGATGGACGTTGCCGGCAGCGCCTCGAAGAGCCCGTGCACGAGATGCGCGTAGCCGTCGAGAAAGCGCCAGTGCCGGATGTTGTCTTTCCAATCCATCGTCAAAAAAACCGCCGACAGCAACTCCGTGCCGTCCGGGTGCCTGTCCGTCTCCAGACAGGAAACCCATTTCGCATGTTTGATGGCGTCCGCGATTAGCTTCCACAGGAACCAATACTGAGGCGTGTTCGGATTCCTGTCCTGGAGGCCAGTTAATCCATGCATGACCGATTGTAGCTCGCGAGAGTGGCGATCAATGACGGCGAGCAGCGGTGCCAGCACCTGCTGTGCAGCTTCCTGTGATGTGCGCAGCAAGAATTCCTGAATGCGCTGGGACACGTCAGATTCTGTATGGAAATTCCTGTCGCGTCTACCCCCGCCCCGGCGGTCGTCGTTGGATGTCCACCAGCCGACGAGCGTACGGCTCGCACACGTGAACGCGGCAATCGCGAGCGGGTCCTGCGGCACGCGCCCGAAGATCATCAGCATTCGCTTAAGCGAATGCGCCCCGAAATCGTCGGAGATGTCGAGCGTGACGTGTGCATCCTCGGCAATTCCTCCGTCCTTCCAGAACCGCGCGCGGATGTCGGCGGCAGCCTCTGCCATTATCTTGTGCACATCCCGGCGCTCATCGTAGCGACGCGATTCGTCTGCATGCCAAGCCTTGTCGATGATAGCAGCTTCGGTCGCAATCGCGTTGACGCAGCGCAGCGCGAGCGAGCCGTCGGCGGCCCAGATCACGTCGTCGATGCTCCATGTCGTGTATGACTGCACCTCCTCTACTGGATGAGTTAGAGCCGCGACAAAAGCAGCTCTCACGCGTTCAGTGCGTGTTGGGTCGAGCGGCTTGCGTAGCAACGTCGCCAACACGAACGCGCAGACCCTGTCCGAAGCCATGGAGTTTTTCTGGACACGCTCCGTCTGATCGGCGTCGGCAGCGTGCCGCATGACTTCCATGCACACGGTATCGACACACCAGTCTCTTTGCGGCGACGTCATGTCGTCCCAGCAATCGCGGATGCATACAGCGGCAACGAAACCTGGAGCGTTACGGCTGCCGTCCTCATCTCCGGCTTCGCGGTCCATTGCCTGCGCTTCGCCGAGCTTCGTCGCCCACTGTGAGGGATCGTACTTGCCATCTTCGTGGCGGAAGGCCTGAATACCCCACATCAGCACGCCAAGCCTCACGTTCATGGCGGCCATTTGAGAGGCGCTTTCATCGACCATAGCCTGTACATCGCCCTCGGGCGGCTTCGGATCGAGACGAACGTAGCGTCGTGGCGGATCGCCCGGCTTTGCTTCTGGGTCAGACATTTCGGAGCTAGGTGTGTCGGAAACTGTGTACTGACGGAGATCCATGCGATGGATGGCTAGGCGCCACAAGCGGGCACCCTCGCCCTGTTGTTCCTTCGGCGGCAAGATCGCGAGATGCTTATCGAGGAGCGCCTGGACGCGCGGCATGAATGGCCCGAGCTGAAGATTGGCAATCGCCGTCTCCAGATCATGCTGCCGGTGGGGCAAGGTATCCGCTTGCTTGCGTTCCATCTCGTAGACTCGGTGGTCCGCGTTTATCGACGGGAACATCCCCGCCATCCCTGCCTTCTGTTGCTCGCCAACCATACGGCTACGATCCAGGGCGATGTATTCGCGCACGCTGAGAAGCACGAGCAAGGCTTCGCCGGACGCGCGGGGATAAGCAGTCGCCACGCTCGCGACGACAGCAGCCAGCGCTCCATTGTCGCTGCGGCGGAGGATGTCGACGAGAATGGCATCCAGCCGTTCCGGTTCTTGTTTTGCGACCTCGAGTAGCCAACTCTCGAGCGCCATTAGCATCGACTCGAGCGGATGGGGTCCAACCGTCATGCCCCGGTAGAGGCCCCAGAAGCGGCTATTTATCCATTGCTTGCGCTTGGTCCCATCTGCGAACGTGAGATCGACCTCCGTGGGCTTCTCGAGACGTTGGTGCAAACGTGGATGGACGTACCAATCGGCACTATGGTTGAAAATCTTAATGTAGAAGCTAATCGCCTTGTCTGTGTGATGGCGCAACAAGTGGAGCCATGGGCCGCGTGCTGCACTCGGCGGGAACGAGTCGTATCGCAATTCTATCTTGATCCCAAAATACAGGTCTATGTCGAGACTGCTGCCGTAGCGGCGCTGGTCGTCGATATCCTCCTCCGAAGCGAGCAGATAGTCCGCACCGACCGAGATGACGACGTCGGGTAAATCGCGCGCGGCGGGCAGGCCGTCGGTGCCCGCATAAATGAGCCCCTGGAGGTTCTCGGCGACGACGTCACGGCGTTCCCCCTCCTCGATGTGACCGCGCAACACAGCCTCGAAACGTGCGCTATCGGCCTTGGGAATCTTGGCGATGACCTTGAGCACGCGTTTGCGCGGCTCTTCACAACCGTAGCCGCGCAGCGCGTCGAGGAGCCAGTGGGCGATACCGGCGACATCTTCGGCGCCATCAAGTTTGGGCGCCCACCAGCTCACATCGCGCACCGCGTCCTCCACAAGTCCAAGCAGAAGCGCGCGCTCGTTATCCGTGAAGACCGCGAGATTGCGACGAACGAGCCGCAGCATCGCTGGCCACGCGGAGCCGTCTGGGACGTTGAAAATCGATCCTTGCCTGCCCAAGCCGGCAAGCCAGTCAGGCGTCTTCACGCAAGCCACCCGCAACAGATGAATGACGCGCTTGAGAATGGCGCGGTCGTTCGCGAGGAGTTGCGCCTCGTGGCGTACGAGGAAGTCGGGAGCGGAAGGCGCCTTGAGCAGCGACACTAGCGTGTCGTCGCGGAACTGTACGCTGATCTGGGTATCGGATACGGCCGCATGGAACAGGCGGTCAGCCGCCGCCGCATCACGCTCGACGAGCTCGGCTACCCACTTGCGATAAGAGCGGCGCACGGCCGGGTGCGTTCCGATGGCGTCGGAGAGCGCCTTGAACGATGCTTCAGAAAGATGCTGCTGCTCGAGCCATTGCAGGATCGCCCAATCCTCAAGCACATCGTGAGCTGTCGCCACGAGCAACGGATTGTCGTCGGATGATGTGATGAGAGAGTCGCCGCGCAGCGACTCGACCACGGCAGCATCGAGACCGGTCGCGGGAACATGGGCAGAGAGGGCCCGCGCTCGCCTCACGGCGATGATCTGGAGCACCTCTTCGCGCAGCCGTCCCATGGCGGGCGCGACACGGTGGCCTCCGCGCACAATCTCGCGCCAGAAGAGCGCACGGAATTCGCGCTCGGTTTGCGGAAGTGATTTTTCGGCTGACCACAGGATATCGAGTGCCTTGTCAAGAACGAACGGGTTGCGGAGGATGTTGCGCAATGCCGGGCTCTTAAGAGGAATGGCGAGCGCCGGGTATGCGGCTTCCACCTCCATGAGTTCGGTGTCCTCGAGCGGCGGTACGCGGATGACCGTGTGGTTGATGCCATACGGCTGTAGGAAGCTCGCGCGCACCTGGCCGACCGAGTAGTCGCGGCACGTGAGCACCATGCGCAGGCCGCGGTCATCGACAGCCAGTGTCATGAGGTCGGTAAACGCGTCGCGCGTTGTCTTCTCGAGTAGGCGCTCGACGCTCTCGACTAGGACGACCTTTCGGTCCTGCGCGCCGAGGATGGCGCGCAGTTTTGACCAGTTCGCTGGCACCTGCGCGGCCGTCAGCATGGCGTCCAAATGAGCCTGCGCAAATTCCTCGACACGAAATCCGAATAGGAAATGGTCCGAGGCGAGCAAGCCAACAGCGTCCTTGCCGATCGCGGATTTCCCGCTGCCAGCCGGCCCAGTGACAAGCACGACTTGAGCGTTCTCAAGCGCGCCGAGGAGTTTCTGCACGAGTGCCGCGCGCCGCAGATGAAGATTGGTTCCGAGCGTCGAGCGGATTGCGCTTAGGACAGGTACGGTGTGATCGCCAAGCGCTTGGAGCACTCGGCGTTCGTTCGTGCCAATCGCGCCGTGGCGCGCCAGCGTAGCAGCTGGCAGATCATTGCGGCGCAGGCTGCGGCTGGCAACCATCGCAGTGCTTGCCTCTACGATCAGCTCGTTCCAGGAAACACCGGCGCTCGCAACGGCCTCTCCGTCCGTCGCCGTGAGAGCGAGCATGCTCTTGATGTGCGCTTCCGTCTGTCGCGTCGAGCTGTGGAGATCGAGGCTCACCACGTGCAGAGTGCGCAGAAACGGCCAAATGTCGGCTGTCGTGACGGATCTACCTTCGACCTCGCTGATGACTTTTTGCAGCTCGCCGCAGTAGCGCACCGCTGTGTTGGAGATGAAGCCTTCGGTGGCGAGCCGCTGCTCGAACTCGATGCCGTCAGACACGGCACGCGCGCAATCGAGGAGCGCAACGAAGTGTTCCAGAAGCGTATTCGTACCGCGTAGCGTGACAAGCGCGAGACGGTCGTGCTCCATCGAGAAATGTGCGTCGTTAAAGTCTTTCCAGAAATCGGTGATGGCCTGCGCGCATTCCTTGTCCAACGCGCTGACGGTGAAGCTGCGTTTCACCTGGCCTGCAAGGTTGCGCACGGCGCCACCCGCCGTGCAGGCGATCAAGAAGTCGTCAGTATGCCAGCCCAGGCGCTCGGTCTGGAAGCTCACCTCGGCCACGGTTGCGTTGACTAGGATGGGCGGGATGGCACCGACTAGCAGCTGAGCGAGCCAATAGGCTCCGACATGTTGTTCGAAGGTCGTCCCAGCACCGCCCGTTGCGGCCGGGGAGGATACCCGGGCCGTCATTGCGTCGGACGCTGGCACGCGAGCTACGTCTAAATCGGGGTCACTGATCTTGGCCTTCATGGTTGGAGTGCGCCAATGACGGGTAATTGGATTCAGCAACTTTATCTCAGACAGCACCTCCGACTGCTTGAGCATACCTTTGCAACACACGATCAGCAAGTCTTCAAGCGCTGCGGTTTGTGAGCGACCGCAGCGCGTGTCTGTTCCTTAGCGGACGTGTGACCCATGTCCGTTGCGGGTGGCGCCGATCAGCCGCTCGCCCGCAGCGGGGTCCCTACACCGGGCGGGGTGCGAGGACGAGCGGCGATCGGTGACAGGACCCGCAACATCCTTCTTCGCCCTAAATTTCACTGTTTGGTGCACTGGCCGTCAAAAGAAAAAGGCCCACTAGATTTCTCTAGTGGGCCCTTTTATAACCCGGCAGCGTCCTACTTTCCCACTGCCTCACAGCAGCAGTATCATCGGCCTTGGAGGGCTTAACTTCCGTGTTCGGGATGGGAACGGGTGTGGCCCCTCCGGTAAGGCCACCGGGAACACTCTTTGTAAGGAGTTAGGCGTGAGGTGTAAGGCGAAACCCCGAACGATGCCGGAGTTTCAAACCCCTAACGCCTCACGTTTCACGCCTTACGGCATTTGAGACCATGTCTATCAGGAGCAAAGATGATGATGTTAAACCGCACGACCGATTAGTACTGGTCAGCTACAGCCCTTACGGGCCTTCCACACCCAGCCTATCAAACTCGTAGTCTACAAGTGGTCTTTAGGGGGCATACACCCCGGGAGAGCTTATCTTGAGGCACGCTTCTCGCTTAGATG
>OEKW01000043.1_pt1 | contig 9670 bp, 7 predicted proteins | sample 1503291 | NCBI WGS metagenome assembly OEKW01 (sample SAMEA104379590, study PRJEB20068) | metagenome | biome: 1000743; feature: 77; material: 1998 | place: USA | collected 2012 | depth 25 m
TTCGATGTTAACATCGAAGCCCCGTGCCGGTGATTAACGAGTCGAAACCTTGGCAAGGACTGGATGCGTGGCAATTGCGTCGTTGATCGCCTTGACCATCGCGACCGGTGAGGCTTCACCTGTCTTGACCAAGGACGTGTACCGCTCCTGAGTCATGGCAAAGAACGCTGCGTGTTGGTCGGCCGGCACACCCATCAAGGTGGCGAGCGATGCGAGATGCTCGCCCTGGCCCTGCGCCATTTCCTGGGACAGGTTCTCAAAGTTGAGCTGAGCAAACATCGTCGTCTTCTGCTCGGCCATGACCTTTCCATCGTTCGTGCAGCCTGAGGTTCCTGAACTGATGCCGAACGTCTGGCTCCAGAATGTCCCGTTCGTGGTGGCCATCAACACCTGCGGCCCAATGTTCTTCTGGTGCGAATAGTCGCTCCAGGCGAGCTTGCCCAGCCCGCAGCCAGGCCCGGTGTCGGGGTTGGCCGCCATTGCGAAGCCTGCAGGCAGGCCAAAGAGCACCGCAACCGACAACATGATCAGTTTCTTCGCCATAAGTCCTCCTCCTTGTAGGATATAAGTGGAAAACGTCCCGTTTCGTTCAAGACGTAACGGTCGTATAATAGATAGCTGAAAAAGAAAGTATTGTCGAGAAAAATTACGTATGACCGCTCCACGATACCAGCAGGCAATGGATACCCCGCTATTGCTTCCTGGACTACCTTGACGACTGAGCGCGGCGAATCTTCACTTCTCTCATCAGGCCTTCCATTCGATCACTGGCCAGTCTGCTTCCGTCTACGTGTATCTCAGTCCCTGGTCTCTCCCGCCAGAGCCACCAGTTGATCGGAAGTCCATTGTCTGACCACTTGGCAGTCACGATCGAGGAGCGTGACGCTTCCATCCTGTCCCTTTTCCGCCTCCGCGAGCAGGACTCCGGTCTCATCGACCAAACGATAGCCCGTCGCGTTCGTTTCAATCGTGGCGCGCCGTTCGACGATTCCCTTCCGCTCATAGGTCACGGTCACGCCCTGATCGCTCTCGACCATCGTCACGGTAACCCCGCCCAGCTTGACGATGCGGGTTGCTCCGCCGCCTCCCTCATCGGTGGCCTTGACGGGATTGCTCCCGCTCCAGAACTGAATGGAGTTGAAGATGAAGGCGTCGAGCAGCGCAGAAAACATGTACACCGGAATGATGATCATGCCGAAGAAGACGAACTCCTTCATCCACTTCTCGTTCACTTCGCTGCTGCCTTTGATATTGCTGTTCCAGTGATAGACATTTCTGGTCAGATTGAACGGTCCGTAGCAGGCCGTCGTAAGCGTCAGGAAGCTTCCCGCAACTATCGCCGCGATGATCCTCTTTCTCAGCGTCTTTCTCTTCATGTCGACTCTCCTTTTTTCTTGGGCAACTTCATCCCCGTGGAACTGTTTCGACTGGTCACGTTATCGCTCAAGCGAATAAGCTTAGGTAAAAAATTTTCTCTCTGAATGGTCAGAAGCCCGATCCCGCGTGGGAGTGAAAACCGCTTAGGGCCAGCGGACCCAGGATTGAAAAGCAGCGTCGGACCGTACTGTTCGATCGTCGAACAATGGCTATGGCCAAAGACACAAATGTCGGGCTGTTCTCGATCCAGCCATGACTTTGCTTCCTGCGTCAGCTTCCCCTTCTCATAGAGCACGTGGCATACGGCGATCGTCTTTCCGTTCCGACGAACCACGATCTGTCGAGGAAATCCGCCGTGCTCATACTCGTCGACATTACCGGAGACGGCGGTGACCGGAGCGATCTGCTCTAGCTGTTCGATCACAGATCGATCGCCGATATCCCCGGCGTGGAGAATGTGATCGACCCCTTTGAAATGTCGCCGGATAGCTGGATCGAATAGACCGTGAGTGTCGGCAATCACTCCAATGCGAATGGTTCTGCGCTGGTTCATGGGGGACGACCGGATAGGCTCCTAGGATCCCAGCGAGGCCTGCACCTGTTTCCAGTCGAAGGTGAACGGCTCAGGCGATTTCTTCGGCAAGGCGGCGAGCTCCGCTTTCAATCGTTCGGCTCTGGCGGCGCTCATCGGGTGCGTTGAAAGCCATTCCAACCGGCCTTGGTCATTCTCGGAGAGCCGTTCGAAAAACGTGATCATACCGGAGGGATCGATCCTTGCCCGTTGGAGCAACTGCAATCCCGTCAGATCGGCTTCGGTCTCCTGCTCACGGCCAAACTTGAGGGTGAATAGTTCGACGCCAAGTTGCTTCATCGTCCCGATGAGGCCCTGTTGATTGCCGAACACAATGGCAGCCATCGTCATCAGCCCGAGATTTTTCACGATTCGTTCAAGCCCATGCCGCTGCAGCACGTGGTTCAACTCATGGCTCAGTACGCCCGCTACTTCTTCGCCGCTTTCTGCTTTTTTCATAAGCCCGGTGAATACCACCACATATCCGCCAGGCAGCGCGAAGGCATTAATGACATCGCTCTTTACCATGGTCACTTCGAACTTGTAGGGATTATCCAGTATCTGGGCAGTCATACGCTGGGTCATCTCTCCCAACGCTGCAACCGCGGGCCCCTCTTTCATGACCTCTTGATGGCTAAGAAAATCCCGATAGGCTGATTCTCCCAACTTTTGTTCCCACTCCACCGGAATCCGGCTCACGGCAATTTCGACAAGTAGATCGGACCCGGACCAGAGACCCAGAACCGTGGCCAGAATCGCCCCGCCGACCAGGCCCCAGACAAGCCGGCCTCGGTGGCGCACCTGTCGCACCTGCTCCGCAGCCTGCGCAAAGGAGTGACTCAGATGATCCGGCGCCGCGTGGCGGAAAGCGCGAATCACATCAGGGTTCTTTAAATAGAGGGTCCTGTCTCCCTTTTGTCCGGCCCATTTCACGACGAGCTGGTCATGGTCGAGTCCGCCCGCCGAGACGGTGAGGCTTGAAAAAGGAACGGATTCAGGCTGGCTATCGGCAGTATCAGATTCAAAAGTGACAGTGAGTCCATGCCCCTCGACTTGAACAAGACAAGGCGCGCCGGCGGCAGGAAACTCGTCACCGAAACAGAGCGCGTTGGGGTTCATAGCGGGGCAACCGGGGTAAGGGGATAACGGGGTAACGCAGTCTGTATCTTGTCACTCATTCATCCATTCCTTTATCCCCATACCCCCCATATATCCCGCTCCCTCTTTACTCGCTGACTGGAATAAACTGCCGGATCCACGCTCCGAAACTTCCTGGATTCCGGCTTTGAATGAATACGAGTCCCGGCCCTCGGAACCGGCAGACAAATCCTTCGCCTGAAGTGAAGCTGGTCACCCAGCCGGAGGTGGCTTTTTCGATGTTGTATGAGGTCGTGGAGGACCAGGCTACTAGGTGGCTATTGTCCACGATGTACTCCTGATTAGGCTTCAGCTCGATCTTGTGAATAGCTCCGAAGCTGTTCAAAACGAGCGTCCCTTTCCCGCTGATATTCAGAATAAAGAAACCTTCCCCGCCCAGCAGTCCGCGGCTCAGGCCTTGCATTTTGTTCTCGATGACGATTCCGTCGGCGCCAGCGAGGAAACCGTCTTTCTGCACCATGTAGTCGTTCACGCCGTCGAGTTCCAAAATGACAATTTCGCCGGGGACCGTCGGAGCGAGCAATGCTTCGCCGGGCCCTCGGCTGGCGCGCAACGTCTGGAAGAAGAATTTCTCGCCTGTCAGAAACTTCCGCGACAGGGCCCCGAGAAAGCCGCCTTCCATCTTGCTTTCAATGTCGATGGTCGGCGAGCACGCGACCATCGCGCCCGACTCGGCTTTGATGTTCTCACCAGCCGCCAATTCCATTCGCACCATCGGAAACGCGCCCGGGTATAAGATTTCGCTCCTCATAACGTCATGTCCTCCATCGATTCATACTGGCGCTCACACCACCCATCCATAGGCTCTACGGCTCGGTTCCGGTCCTTCCTCCAGATAGCTCATCCTGAGTTGCCCCAGCACGTCTTGCTGCAATTCATTTCGCTTCGCCTTGGCATCGACGCCGAATACGCGCGCCGCGTTCAGTCCGAATATATTTTCCTTCACCTGACGAGTCAGAAGCTGATAGCGATGCTGTTCGATCAATTGATCCGGAATCTGGAACCGTCGAAACGCTTCGATCTGCCATTGGGGGGAACCATACCAGATCGAGTCCGTTCCCCAGAACACATGATCGGCGCCAAAGGCATTGATGATTTGCCCGAGCAGATGTGCGCAGATCGCCGGATGGGTCGTGACGAGTTGCGCGAAGGTCGAGCCGAGCTCCATGTAGATATTCTTGATTCCAGGCTGCAACTGCTTCATGCGGCAGAACTCGGTGGTCCAAGGAATTTCCCCTGTTTTCGCAAACACGGTATCCACCGACGAGGTGTTCTTCAGCCCCGAGTGATAGACCAGGAAATCGATGTCCGGAAAGTCTCTCGCGGCCTTGAGCAGATCCTTGGGGTGGTTGTAGTCCGGCACCGGCCCGAGGGGAAGTCCTTTGTGGACACAGACACGCTTTACATTGAGCTTGCGCGCCTGTTCCAGCATCGGATAGGCGATCCTTTCATCGTCCATCCACCAGCCACGATCGAACCCCTTGGGACAAGAGCCGGTATAACACTTCCACGCATCGACCTTGAGCGTCTGCGCCTGCATCGCCATGAAGTCCAAATCAGCTGCTCCCAGTTGGGGGGTGGCCAATCCATGTGCGAGCATTCGTTGGGACTGCGCAAGACGATTGATTTCGTCGCGGATGTGCGCCATCTCGTTCGGCGGCACCACCGCATCTTGCGGATAGGGCCCAGGCGGGGTGCTGATGAGGCCGACGGTCGTCTCGCTGTCGAGAAACACTTCCTTCACAAAGTTTCTCCACGAAAGATCGTCGATGGTGCCTCGATCACCCGCGAGCTTCGGGTTGAGCCCTGATTCCCGTATCCTTCGTCTAAGAGACAGCAATCCCTGTTTGGATACCGCGCCCTTTCGATTGTCTTCTGCATCAGTCGGATCGAAGTGAGCGCTCACGTAGTGTGTCTGCACATCGAAGACGAAATAGAGCGGGCCCTGCTGCTCGGCAAAGGCTGCGGTTTCAAACAGTTCGATCTCTCCAATGTCAAAGAACTTCCCAAAGATCGAGTTCATGGCCAACAGCGCGGCTGCCATCCCGCCGGTCGTTTTGAGAAAGTCTCGACGCGTGAGACCTTGCCGCGCTGAGGCCCGTTCCTCAAGCGTGATGGTAAGCGCTTCAACGCGGGCTTGGTCTGCGGTCTGGCTGAAGGGGGGAAATTCTTCGTTCGACACGATCTGCGTCGGAATAGCGGACTGAAATGTGGCCCCTTTCTTCGCTGAGAGAAGGTTTGGAAATGGTGATGGTGAGGCGGCCATGGTGCCTATTCTCGTGAACGGTATGCCGTGATTCTGTGGAATACAGTCGGCGGTGTCAAGCAATCAGAGCGGGTGAAGGAAACAGAACTCTTTGAATGGAGAAAAGGAAGCGGATCGGTGAATTACTTGGACCGGGATGGAGACACGGAGCGACTGTTCTCGAACCCAACCGATTGAGTTTTGGGAATTGTGACGGCGACATCGCGCTGAGGATCGCCTTCTTGATCTTTACCGTCTTGCCCGACACTATACATCATCCCCTTACGCTGATCGATCAGCATCGGAAGGCCGGTAAAGGGATCATAGTGGGCCTGCCCTGCCTTTGCGAGACGCGAAACTACGTTTCCATCTTGTGACCCTTGCCTGATCCAGGCTTGCAGGCTCGCCAGACGAAGACGCGCATCGGTCTCTATCGTTCGTCCCACATAGGGCTCCCACGAAGGGAGCGGCTCGATTCCAATAATATTCTCAATCGGATTCGTCGCGTAGTCCACCACGCTGAGAGCGGGGGCTTGAATGAAACCGGACAGTTTCGGCAAGTTGGTGTACCGCCCTTCCGCCACCGCTTTGCTCGCCGCTTCGTAATAATCGGCATAGGCATTGGACCGCCGTTGAACAGGAAGGGGCATAGCCGCTGCCAGAGCCGCATACAGTGGGCGTTCGCCGGACTTGTCGTTCTTTAGAATCCTCGTCACATCTTTCGTCGCCCACACAAGATGGCTCTGCATCGGCCATCGAAGAGAGGACTCAACTTGATCAAGGGGACGAACCATTTTGCTTATTCGACCAATGAGCGGTTCGTCGAGATCCTGACGAGTCAAGAGCCCGGACACGATTGCGGCATCGTCCTGCACTGCCGCCACCGCCAGCATCTTCACCATCAACGTCTTCGACTGCGCCAACACAGTGCGCCAGGACCGTATATCGTTTTCAAGCCGTTCGAGACCTGTGCTGAAATCCTGCGTAAACCCTTCTGCCAGATACAGGCGATGCGCCAGGAGAATATGGGCACAGTTCGGACTCAGAATTTGCCCGTAGCCTGCATCTTCAAAGGGCATCGACAGCCACTGTCGGTAGCGCTTCAAGGCGAGTGATTCTTGTGCTGCCCATGCGCGCACCGATGCAGCCTGTGGCTTCAACTGCGCCACCGGATCAGCGCTGGTGAACCAACCACGGACCACGCTGGCGGAGGCCTCTGTCGGCGTTCCTTTCCCTTCGTCACCGAGCATGCACGCGCTCGCGGCTTGAAGATCGGCTCCTTCCACTTTGCGCTCGTAACCGGCTTGGATCGGATCCTGCTCTGCGGAAACATCGAAGCCGAGCAATAAGAAATATCCGTTTTTTGTTGAGTCGGTGAGGACTCGAGGAGGACTCGCGGTCAGGTTGTGATAGACCGGCGACGGGGGAGACTCCATCACCATCCAGGCCAATCCAACCGCCCCGATTGCGACTGCCACCAGCACAACGCAGAAGAGCGCCAACCCCACACACAACAACACAATCGATCGCGTCGTCGAAAAACAAGACCCGATAAATGAGGAGATGCCAATGCGAACTCGCGCCACTCTCGCGGCAAACCGAGGGCGCGGTCTTGGTGACGCTACACGATCCCGCGTAGAAACCTGGCTTTTCTCTACTGTTGGGTCAAAAAGAACATCCACAGCCGATGCAGCGGCCGAGAGCACCGGTTCTGGTTTCAAGTCAGTGGATTCAACGTCAGGATCCTGCCATGCCGCGGAAGAAGGCGTGGGAGTATTCACAAAGGTGATCGATTCACTCGCCCGAACCCATTCCGGTCTCGTATCTTCCTGAAGAACGACCTCTTCCACAACAGGGGCAACCGCTTCAACGAGTGGAGCTGCCACTTCTGGTGGCGCCGACTCCCATCCGCCACTCCGCGATAGCTTGGCGACAACGTCTGCCGGTTCCTTAACCGGCGGCAATGGAACCAGCGGATCTGCTGGGGATTCTCCCTTTTCCTTGTCCCAGTTTCGTTTCTTTTCAGAAGGATGATGTGACTGAACCTCGACTTCCCCGGTGCTCCAACGCGATGCTGTATCCACGGGGGCGGAAGGTGCCGATGGCCCATCGCTCGGCGTTTCCAAGGGCGGAGGAACAGCGGCGACTTTGAACAATGTAGGAGGTATTTCACGCGGCTCTGTGGAAACCGGTTCAGGTGCGGGTGGCGCCTCCGGAATTACCGCTGATTGTGACGGCTCTAAGGCAGGGGCCTCCTGAAATGGCGCCGGAGGTAGCGGCTCCATAAAATATGAGAATGAAACTGGTTCAGGTTCGCGAGCAGGCTCGACCAGCTCTGACTGGGGAGGCGCAGGAACATCCACCTTGGAGGAGCTTGGGGTGTCGCCGAGAAAAGTCGACGACACCCCTGGCTCAGAGAGCGCTTCCGAAAGAAAATCCGCCGTTGGCGGTGGCACATCAGACCCTCGGATCTCAGGTGTTTCTGCAATCGATCCATTCACTTCATTCACGATCGAAAGATGAGTTGCCGGCAACGGCTCAGAATCGTTGAATGAGACTGGCGGTTCTGGAGCTTGTGGAATGGCTGAGATAGCAGGTGCTGGCTCTGATTCTGGTCGAACTGATTCTACGTCCGACGCGTCCTGTGAAATCACATCTGGCTTGGAATGTACTGTGGACAAGCTCGACGGCAACGTAGCTGTGACAAATTTCAATGCGTCGTCGAAGACGGTATTCCATGAAAAAGGAGTTGTCGGCAACGAATCAGCACCGGACGGGGTCGAGACTTCGGGCTCTGGAAGTACCATAGGATTTGTTGACGGCTCCACCGAGAAGACCGACTCACTGGGCTCCGTCAGATCTTTCATAAGAACTTGACGAGGCAACCGATCTGGTGCCACCTCAGGCTGATTGGGAGTGGACGGGGCAAGCACGGATTCACCACCAGATAGAGGCGCTTGTTCCGATTGAGCGAACGAAGCCTTCGACGGAGCCGTTTCCTCAATCCTAATAGTGGAATTCTCTACCTGCTCCCAGGGCATGGGAGAAGGCAATCCTGTCGATTCGACAACTTTTCCGATATCCTTTGGGGACTCTTCTGAAGAGCTGGAAGTAACTACCTCTTCAAGCGAACGTTCGGCAACAAGATCCCCCTTCTCATCATCACGATGACCATCTAACTGGAGCGGCGGCTCGGTTACTATTGATGGCTCCATTCCCTGATCGAGTCGATCGGCCACTTGGATTGGCCCCGTAGATTCGGACGATGGAACCTCCAATTCCTGTCGGACCAACCCAGCCGGCGTCTGGTCTATCGAAACATCTGGAACGTCGAGCGATTCGATAGCGGGATTCGATGAAATGGGTGGTGGAGTCTCTTGATTCGGAAGAGCCCTATCGAACTGTTCCCACGGCATCACGTCAGAAACCCTAGATTCTTCAACGGTGGCGGAGATTTCACCCTGGGTGAGTGAGGCATCGACTTCAGGTGGCATCATTCCGGAAGGAGCCGGTGGATGAGATACGCGAAGCTCGCCTGTTTGTATGTCGAAGAGGGAGGCAAGCTGAAGAGCCGCGGGACTTCCCGGCGCAAGCTCTCTTACCTTGGAATAGAGCTGAGATGGTTTCTTGGGGCTTTCAGAGTCTGGGTCCTCAATAAGAATGTCGATGGCCTTGCCCAATTCGACCACCGCAGCCATGACGTCCCCTTTTTCCTCATACACATGGGCCAAGAGTTCGAGGAACGGAACGCAACGGGGTCCGGCAACCAAGTATTCGCGTAATAAAGATTCGGCCAGCCATAAATCTTGTCGCCCGATCGCCTCATTGGCAAGAGATTCAAATGCTTGTCGAGCCGTGACAAGGCTGCCCAGTCGCAGATGCAACGTGGCAAAGAGCCGTCGAGCTTCTGTGTTATGAGGATCGAGCGTGAGTAGATCTTTCAACGCAGCGGACGACCGGCCGTACTTGCCGGCGTTCATGTGGGTGATGGCTTCTTCGAGAAGCGCGCTTTTCTTGCTGTAGCCGACCACACCCCGGCTGTGCGCCCGGGTGGAGGATTTTCTGTCAGATTTTTGAGAGGATTTCTTGTCGGTCCGCACAGTACAACCTTAGCAGATCGCTCAAAGATACGAGATGGCTTCCTTGGCCATTTTGCGTCAGATTTTGTTTCGGTTTGGTTTCCACGATCGCTCGGAGAGGCCAAACCGGACGAAGAAGTGCAATCCTAGTGCCATCATGATCTTTAGAGTGAATACAAATATGTTTGACTATTTGAGGTGTTATGGCCAATTTCTTCTTTCTTTTCCTCGTTCCTTTCC
>OEKW01000121.1_pt1 | contig 9555 bp, 8 predicted proteins | sample 1503291 | NCBI WGS metagenome assembly OEKW01 (sample SAMEA104379590, study PRJEB20068) | metagenome | biome: 1000743; feature: 77; material: 1998 | place: USA | collected 2012 | depth 25 m
GCGTTGACGGCCAAGCGAAGCTGTTCGAGCGGCTCATCGGGAAACTCTTTCTTCGTTTCCTCCTTAATCAGCGCTTTAAAGCTGGACACCAATTCCCGGAGATGCCGCGCATCGAGATGGGTTTCGTGCGCCACGCCCACCTCGGTTTTCTTGTGCTTAAGGATCGCTTCGAAATGTTCGCGCGGCACACCCATCACAATACTGCCGTACATGGACACAAAGCGCCGATAGCTGTCCTGGGCGAACCGATCGTTGCGTGTTTTAGCCGCCAGCCCCTCGACCGTCTTGGTCGTCAGACCGACATTCAGGACGGTGTCCATCATGCCCGGCATGGAGGCTCGAGCGCCGGACCGAACCGAGACCAGCAGCGGCCGCTCGGGATCGCCGAACCCCATGCCCATCGACCGCTCGACTCGTTTCAGTGATTTCAATGCAGCATCCCACATACCGGGAGGATACTGTTTCCCATTCTTGTAATACTCGACACAGGCTTCGGTGGAAATCGTGAAGCCAGGCGGAACAGAGATGCCAAGATTCGTCATTTCGGCAAGTCCGGCACCCTTCCCACCCAAGAGTTCTTTCATATTTGAGGTTCCTTCGGCCGATCCGTCACCGAAGTAGTACACGTATTTCTTTGCCACGCTTCCTCTCCTTTGCGGCGACTTCAGTTCAATTCAATGGACCAGTGACGTCCCGTGGCTGGCGGCGGATTCGAGACGCAGCCGATACCGGCTGACCAAATACCATTTCGTCAGCACCCCTAAGGCAATCACTGCCACGACAACCAGCACCAATATGAGCAACCGATAGTCGGCATGCTCCCCCTGATCGACATAATACTTCCCACCGTCCGGCCCTTCCCGAAATTTGATCTCCCGTTGGAGCTGATGAGTCTTGCCGGACGGATCGGATAGATTGATCCACTCCGAGCAGATGCGTATTGGGGATGCCGTTCCCGCGACAGGCTGCCAGGCGAACCGGAGACAAATATCCTGTTTGGAGTTGAAGACATCGGGGGTCGCTGCCAATTCATCGAGATTGATCCCGCTGACCCAGAATCCGATCAGTACGATCGCGTTGCAGATAATCATCAAAGCAAGAGACACCAACCTGGCGAATCGTCGAACCAGCGCCTTGCGTGCCTCTGCATCACCGGTCACTGTGGTCTTGACATCCATAGGGGGATGTTGTGCCATGGCTACATATCCTGTCTAACTCCCTTGTACCACAATCTGCGAAAAGTCCGCGAATGAGTTGAAGAAGTCATCCACTTCCTTCAGCAACGACAACCGATTACTCCGGATGATCGGATCTTCCGCATTCACCATGACGGCTGTGAAGAAAGCGTCGATCGCTGGTTTCAGTCGCACCAGCGCGTCTAGGGCTTGGCCATACTCCCCGCCGGTCATCGCCGATATCATTTTCTCCCGTTGCTCCGCAATGGCTTGGTACAGCGCTGATTCTGCGGGATGTTCGAACCGAGCCTTGTCGACCGGCTTGCGATCCCACTGCTCTTTCTCGACAAGCCTGTGAGCCCGCTTGAACCCCACGATCAACGGATCGAACTCCGGCTTCGTCGTTACGGATTCGAGCGCCTTCATCCTCAAAACAAGATCGACGAGGTCCAGCGCCTTATTATTATGGGCCGGCCTGACCACCGCTTCAATGACATCGTCCCGCAGCGTATGGACGATCCTGCCGTAGTGACGAACCCGCTCAAAAATGAATTCCGTGATCCGGCGCCTTCCCTCCTGCTCGGAGTCTGAGCCCCCCTTGAAGCCATCGCCGATGACCAGGTTTCTCGCATGATCAATGCAAAGCCCCAAGTTCATGCGCAGGTTTCGTTCAAGAATAATCCGGACGATGGCCGTGGCATTCCTGCGCAACGCAAAGGGGTCTTCCGATCCGGTCGGCACGAGACCCACATGAAAAAACGCCGCCACCGAATCCAGCCTATCGGCTAACGACAGCACCTGACCAGCTAGAGTCCGAGGCAAGTCACCTTCGAGCGACCGTGGCAGATACTGCTCCCTGATGGCCTGACTGACCGCCTCAGATTCGCCATCATGTTTCGCATACTCGCCCCCCATGATCCCCTGCAGTTCAGGAAACTCACCGACCACACCCGTGAGAAGGTCGGCCTTGCACAGATCCGCTGCTCTCTCGCAAGTCTGTTTCAATTGACCGTCATGAGGTCGCACGCTCGATGCGATGAAGGAGGCTAACTTCCTGACCCTCTGCTGCTTTTTCTGCATGGTCCCGAGCTTCTGATGGAATGTGACTCCGGCAAGTTTCGTCACACGTTCCTCGAGTTTGACCTTCCGGTCTTCGTCGAAAAAGAATTTTGCATCGGCCAATCGCGCAGCCAGAACTCGCTCGTTGCCTTCCCGAATCAAACCCATATCTTTCGCTCGATTGTTCGCCACTGCAATGAAATGGGGAACGAGCGTCCCGGTCTCTTTGTGCCTCAAGGAGAAGAACCCCTGATGTTCTTTCATGGAGGTCATCAAGATTTCTTGCGGCACCTCCAGGTAGACAGGCTTGAACGATCCGATAATGGCATTGGGGCATTCGGTCGTATAGACCGCCTGATCCAGCAAGTCTCCGTCCACATTCAACGTAAAGCCGGTCTTCTTGCACAATGTCGCAATCTGCTCTTCAATCATGCGGCGACGGCGCTCCGGATCGGGAATGACCCCTTGACGCTCAAGCCCCTTCAGATAGAACTCGGCATCTCGAACCGCAATCCCTTTCACACTCCCTAAGACGCGGTGGCCTTCTGTTCGGTTACCGGCGGTAATTCCCGCAGCTTCGATGGGAAGCGTAGCCCCTCCGTACAACGCCACCAGCCACCGCACTGGTCGAGCGAACCGTACGCCGGCGCTATTCCACTTCATCGCTTTTGGGAACGAGAGTTTCTCGATCAGCTGCGGGAGGAGTTCTTTCAGGACCACCTCGGTAGGCCGACCCTGCTCCTGCTTCACCGCAAAGAGATACTCCCCCTTCGGAGTCCGGCGAATCTGCAGGTCTTGGACGGCGACTCCTTGCCCTGCGGCAAATCCCGTCGCCGCTCTGGTCGGCTGGCCGGCAGGATCGAACGCCACCGATTTGGAAGGCCCCATCGTTTCCTTGACTATAGAGGTTTGCTGGGTCGCGAGACCTTCGACCACCAAGGTCAATCGCCGTGGAGTTCCCAGTGTACGGACGGATTGAAACGCGAGACGTTGATCGTTGAATAGCTGTTCAGCTGAATCTTTGAGGACAGCCAGGGCGGGAACGATGAACTGGTAGGGAAGCTCCTCGACACCGATCTCGAGCAACAACTCTTCGGCGGTCTCTCTGGAAGGTCGGCTCGCCTTCTTCTGAGAGGAAACGAGACGACGAGGTTTCTGAGTCTTTGTCATGGATCATCCCGCGGTTCTAAGAGCGACGGGTCACGGCCTTGGAACGAATACGTGATGTCTTCGTTCCGTCACGCCCCATCCCGCGATTGAGCAGCGGATGTCCCATCGCCGCACGCTCTTCGATGTAGCGCTCGGCACATTGACGGGCAAGGGCGCGGACTCGGGCGATGTATCCCGTGCGCTCCGCCACACTGATCGCCCCGCGGGCATCGAGCAGATTGAAGAGGTGCGATGATTTGATACAGAATTCGTAGGCCGGAAGCGTTAACCGTTTATCGCGATTCGCCAGTAGCCGTTTACATTCCCCTTCGAACGATTGAAACGTGGCCATGAGCATGGCCACGTCGCCCTCTTCGAAATTATAGGTGGAGAATTGGACTTCGGTTTCGTGATGAATATCTCCGTAGGTGACTGACTCGTTCCAGGCGAGATCAAAGACGTTATTTACCTGTTGCAGATACATCGCGATACGCTCAGTTCCGTATGTGAGTTCGACGGTAATAGGACTCAGTTCGATCCCGCCGATTTCCTGGAAGTAGGTGAACTGAGTGATCTCCATCCCATCGAGACGCACCTCCCAACCCAGGCCCCAGGCACCCAACGTGGGAGACTCCCAGTCGTCCTGAATGAACCGGATGTCGTGCTGCTTCGGGTCGATCCCCAGTTGAGCCAGGCTCTCCAAATACAATGCTTGAATGTTGTCCGGCGCCGGCTTCAGCACGACCTGATACTGATAGTAGTGCTGCATGCGGTTCGGATTCTCGCCGTATCGCCCATCTGTGGGGCGTCGGCATGGCTGCGGATAGGCTGCCCGCCAAGGCTCCGGACCAAGGGACCTGAGGAACGTGGCTGGATGAAAAGTGCCGGCCCCCATCTCCAGATCATAGGGTTGATGAATAATGCAGCCTTGATTGGCCCAGTACTGATGCAATGTGAGAATGAGATCCTGGAAGGTCACGAATAGTCCAGTCGTTGTTATGAAAAGCCTAAACTCATACTTAGGCGTGCTGAAATGAGCAGAGAAGCTATCAGGAACTCGCAGAGCCTGTCAAGGAACAACCCCTCTAGGATCAATGAGTTGCAAGATATTATCTTCTCCGAATGAATCGCCGTTGAGGATTGGAATAGGAATGACTCCGCTCAGATTCTTTAGATCGATACTTGACGGAAACAACACGATACTTTATTTTCATCATTCTTGATTAACTTACTCATATTAGAGCGACTCCTATGAAGCTATCGAAAAAAAGCGAGTATGGACTTCGTGCGCTGCTGGAACTCACCCTCGTGCATGGCAAGATGACGCTACAACGCCACCAGATTGCGACTCGTCAACATATCCCAATCGAATTTCTCGAACAAATTCTCTTAGCACTGAAACGGGCCGGCATTCTCTCAAGTCGTCGGGGAATGAAGGGCGGCTACACACTCATTAAATCTCCGGGAGAGATTACCCTCGGCCAAGTAATTCGCATCTTGGATGGCCCCCTGGCTCCCATCGGATGTGTGAGCAAAACCGCCTACCAGAAATGTGGAGATTGCCCCTATGCCGACCATGCCCAATGCCCCGTTCAACATGTGATGGGTTCGGTGCGTGATGCCATCGCCGATATCCTGGACCACTACACGCTCAACGACTTCGCCTCCGGGCATCGAAAAGAATAATCGTGGATCTCATCGTCCTCGTCCTCATCACGTTTGTAGCCGCTACCGTCAACGGCGCCTTGGGGTACGGCTTTTCTTCGATTACCGTTCCAGTTGCGCTGCTCTTTTATACCAATCGCATTCTCAATCCAGCATTAGTGCTCGTCGAATTGGTGATCAATGGATATGTCCTCTTCATCAACCGCAAGAGCATCTCGAGTATTTGGTGGCGTGTGGCGCCGATTCTGATCGGCCTCGTGATCGGCGTTTCAATCGGCAGCTATATTCTCTCTCTCGTTCATCCGGCCTGGGTGAAGTTTGTGACGTACTTCATGTTATTGCCGTTGATTTTGCTCCAGGCAGCCGGTATCAGAAAACCCATCCAAGCCGAAAAAGCTATCGCAATACCCTTCGGGGTGGGAATTGGAACCCTCTATTCCGTTACCACCATCTCAGGCCCTCCCCTCGCGCTCCTTTTCAACAATCAAGGCTATGCCAAACAAGATTTCCGTGCTGCGCTGGGAGTCATTCGAGTGGGGGAAGGGGTCTTGACAGGAATCGCTTATTACTTCATTGGGCTCTACAGCCACGACAGTATGGAGATCATTCCCTATATCGTCCCCAGCGTCCTGCTGGGAATTCCCCTCGGACACTATCTCATTCGTTGGATGGACCCTGAAACATTCAGGCGAATTTGCATGGCCTTCGATGCCGTGATTGTCGCATTCGGATTATCGAGGGTGCTCATTGAATTGAACCTGGCCACCGCGCTTACCACATACAGCGTCCTTACAATCGTCATGGTGCTCAATGCCTACTTGCTGTACAGATTTTTTCGTGACAGGACTGTCCCGTAAGGAAAACGGGAAGAGACCGGCCTGCCCACAACCATCCAGACGCAGCCTCATTTATACAGCCTAGCCTCGCTATAGGCTCCGCAATTTCACTTCGTACAACCGAATCTAACTGCTCCACGGCGATCCTGTGAACCATACTGGTTCAAGGCACACCTACAATCCGATTCTCATGCCCCTTCATAGGCGCCATATCTGATAAATAGGGAATGGAACACTGTCTGTATGGTCCTCCCTTCAGGCTCTACACTTCTACGCTCTGATGTGCCCGATATATCTTTTAATTCCATAGATAAATTGAATGGGTACGAATAACAACTACGGCACACGTCTTGCTCAGTCCTTGACCGTACTCTGCTTCTTGGCAGGCATCACAGAAGAAGTAGGCCAACCCACAAATAACGTAGTTGTACCTCGCTTTTCTGGAGCAACGCATGAGCGATATGATCGAACAACAACCCTTTTCACCCCAGGCCAGAATCAGGAAAACCCCTGGCATACCACTACGACTGACCTTCATCATTACGAGCCTTCTTCTTTCCATCATGCCCGTATTGACTGGATGCGGTGGTGGTGGAGAGACCGGTGGCGATCCAAGCGTCACGGTGGCTCCTGGTGGGGGTTCCACACCACCGGTAGGAGTCACCGCGTCTCTCGCATGGAGCGCGGTTCAAGACTCTTCCGTTACTGCCTATTTCGTTCACTACGGACGTCAATCACCAAACCAATCTGGTAGCTGCGAGTACGAACGCTCCGTATACGTCACCTCTCCATCGGCCACGGTGGAAGACCTGGACCCTGATACAACCTATTACTTTGCGGTCAGCGCCTATAACGGGCTAGAAAGCGCCTGCTCAAATGAGGTATCGACTGTCACGCCTCCTGCTTCCGCCTAAATCAAGAGGGTAACCCTCCTCCCATCTTCCTCCCCTATTCCTGAATACCACCCGCGTCATCGGGTACGCCTGGATAACGCCCCGATCTCTCCCACCCTTTGTCTCCGGGGACTCACGGTCACATTGATTGTGGTCTAGCTCTTTCCTATACTGACAGACGCTAACAGTGAGGTGCACTGATGAAAATCGTCATAGGCCTACTCATTGTAATAGTCTTGGCAGTCGGAGCAATCGTAGCGCTTCCCTTCTTGATTGATCTGAACAAGTATCAAGATCAATACAAACCCATCATCGAGGAGGCGCTCAATCGCAAGATTCAGCTACAAGACATTCGACTTACCATATGGCCGCGGATCGGTGCCAAGATAGCTGAACTGGTCGTGCTGGATGACCCGGCATTCGACTCAAGCTCTTTTGCCTCTCTCAACTCGCTGGACATCGGAGTGAATCTCTTGCCGTTGCTCAGCGGCAAAGTGGAAGTCGAAGAGATCACGCTTCGTAATCCTGTTATCACAGTTATCAAGAATAAGAATGGTGTCCTGAATGTCTCCACCATCGGACGTACAGGCGTTGCGCTGCCTAAAACTCCATCGCGAGCGCCCATTCCATCGACCGAGGGTCCGCTCAAAATTCTGGCACTGCTGGCCGTGGATCGAGTCTCTATTGCGGGCGGGACGCTCAATTATCGGGACCAGTCATCTGGGACGCCGGTCGAATATACCGTGCAGGACATGGAACTCCTCCTCCAGTCGGTTCGGCTCGGCCAATCCCCGACCCTACATGTTGGAATGCTCGTACAACCATTGAACCTGCCTGTGAAGCTCGATGGGATCTTTGGCCCTTTGAAAGAATCCACGGACATCGATGCTATCAATTTCAAACTCGCTCTGGGAAAAACCGATTTGACCATCACCGGAAAAACGGTCGGACAAAATGCCAGCCTGAACATCAGTGCGCCGATCATCAATACGGCTAACCTGCCGGTCGCCCTACCACTACAGAAACCTGTTGATGTGAAAAATCTCCAGATCACCGCTGAAATACAAGGCCAGGATGTGTTGTTACAACAGCTCTCTTTCCAACTCTTCGATGGGCAGGTGACGGCAGAGGGAAAAGTCACGTCCGGTTCTGAGACACCACCCTTCACTGGAAAGACGACGATTCAAGGGATGCAACTCGGTCCGGCGCTCAACGCCTTGGCAAGCATACCCATGTCGATGAGCGGAACGACAGGAGCCAATCTCAGCGTGCAAGGCCGTGGATTCTCCATGACGGATCTCACAAAATCATTAGAAGGCACGGGACATGTGGCTGTGAAAGACGGCAAAGTCGAAGGCGTAAATCTACTTCAGGAAGCCATCTCGATCCTCAAAGTCGCCGGCATCTCGCTCGATAACACTACGGCAACGGCGTTTTCTGCGATTGAGACTGACCTCGCCATTGCGCACGGGATCATCTATGTCCAACGGCTCTTCATGGATAGCCACGACTTTCAAGCCACCGGAGGAGGCACCATCGGATTCGATCAGGCGCTGAACCTCACCGTGAACCTCAATTTGTCGGAGGACTTAAGCCAAAAAATCGCACGTTCATCGCCCGCCGCCAAGCTGGCGATGAAAGACGGTCGTTTAAGTCTTCCGCTGATGATTACCGGAACAGCACAAGCGCCTTTGTATGGATTAGATATGAAGGGACTAACAGGAAAAGTTCAGGAGCAGGCGCGGAAGAAAGTAGAAGAAGCGGTCGGTGGGCTGCTGAAAGGGACGACGAAACCAAAAGATTTAAAGCAACAGGGCCAAGACCTGCTCAAGGGACTGTTGCGACACTAAGGAGCCATCAAATGATCGCCATGGATATGATGACCCAATACGCGATGCGATAGTTCATGCAGGCCGTAGTTATGACCCACAAAAAATGTGGTAGTGCGACCTCTTGACACTAGGTAATTTGTATATTAAATTGCCTTCCACTTATCGAGAGAAAAGCGCCATGGCAGACAACTTTCCCGGCGTGTGGTTGTGCCTAGGCGGTCTCTGCTGCCGTCGGTGTGGCAGAACTGGCTTATCTCCGATGTGGTGGCCCAAAAGGGAGCACTACTGAATGTACCCCGTGAGGCAAGACCTCGTCGATAGACCAGACTCACCATTTAAAAAAAAATAAGGAGGCGGGAATGACGGGAAGGTATTTCTGTATGTCGATCATGATGCTGGGGAGCGCTCTGATTCTGTCAGGAAGCATGGCTTTCGCTGAAGATGAGCTGCCTCCTTTGCCCCCGGTTCCACCCGAGTATGCAGACAAACATATGCCAGCTGGAGGGTGGACGGATCCTAAGGCTATCGAAGATGGAACGCTGATTTACACCGGCGAGATTAACCCGCAGGTCAACTGTGCTAGCTGCCACGGCAAGGACGGTAAACCCGTAAAAAAGGGTGCGCGGGATATGCGTGATCCTAAAAATATCTGCCGTTGGTCCGACAGCTTCTGGTTCTGGCGGATATCGGAAGGTGTCCCGAAGACGAAAATGAAAGCTAATAAGAACAGCCTGACGGAGGAGCAGATCTGGCATGTGATGGCGTTTGAGAACATGTTCTCGAACGATGGCAAGCCGCACGACCACTCGTGTTACAAACCTTAAGCAGGCGGGTAATGACAATGCCCTGAACCGGGGCTGAAACCATTCGGTTCGTCCCGCGTCGTATGAGAGAAGAAACCGTCAGGGCAGTCCAAAATCAAAGGAGGCGTCATGTCCAAGAGTTT
>OEKW01000265.1_pt2 | contig 9552 bp, 11 predicted proteins | sample 1503291 | NCBI WGS metagenome assembly OEKW01 (sample SAMEA104379590, study PRJEB20068) | metagenome | biome: 1000743; feature: 77; material: 1998 | place: USA | collected 2012 | depth 25 m
CAGCATCCGGCTAGATCACTTTTCTGAAGTATTCGATCGTGCGAGAGAGCGCATCCTCGATCTGCACTTGAGGTTCCCATTTCAGAAGCGTGCGCGCCCGGCTGATATCAGGCCGTCTGACTTTGGGATCGTCAGCCGGAAGCGGATGGTGGGTGATCTGGCTCGATGACCGGGTGAGTTCTAAGACTAATTTCGCGATCTCCAAGACAGTCAACTCACACGGGTTCCCAACATTCACGGGATCATGCATGCTGAACCCGTCGACGTCCTTCTGTTGTGTGACGAGGAACTTACGATCCGTCCGTTGTTCGACCGTCTTATCTGAATCCAGCAACAATAACCCGGTGATACCGCGGACCAGGTCGTCCACGTAGCAGAAACTCCTGGTCTGAGATCCATCGCCAAACACACTCAACGGTTTCCCCTGAAGCGCCTGAACGATGAAGGTTGACACCACGCGTCCATCATTCGGCCGCATACGTGGCCCGAATGTATTGAAGATGCGCACGATCCTGGTATCGACTGCATGATAGCGGTGGTAGGCCATCGTGAGAGCTTCTGCAAAACGCTTGGCCTCGTCGTACACACCACGGGGGCTGAGGGGATTGACGTTGCCCCAATAGGATTCGGGCTGAGGGTTTACCAGCGGATCCCCATAGACTTCAGACGTGCTGGCTAAGAGAAACCTCGCGCCCTTCGCCTTGGCGAGTCCGAGAACTTTGTGCGTACCCAGGGCACCGACCTTCAACGTGGCGATAGGAAACTCAAGATAGTCCTGCGGGCTCGCAGGTGAGGCAAAATGCATGACGGCATCCAGTGGGCCGTCAACATGCACATAGTCACACACATTGTATTTGACAAAGGAAAATCGCTCGTGACCGAGCAGATGGGCGACGTTCTCAACCCGTCCGGTGAGAAGGTTGTCCATGCAGGTCACGGAATGTCCGGCCTGCAGCAACACATCGGAAAGATGACTTCCGAGAAACCCGGCTCCGCCTGTAATCAGGATACGCATACGATGACACTTCTTTTACGCTTCTCTCATCGCGAATGCCATGAAATTTACCAGGATCGATGAGAAAGCTGGCTGGGATTAAGGATTCATGGGCGGCTGCCCCTGAGTTGGCTGGATAACTGGAGCGCTTCCACCGGGAGTGATCGGCGACCCCGGTATCGGCGGCGCCACGGCACCGGATACAGCCCCTTGCGGCACAATTGAAGCCGATGAGGGGTTTGGGTGTTGAAAGATCCAATCGCGATAGGTGGCGCGTCCTTCGAAATGCCGAACAGCAAGGGGAAAGTCTTTCTGTCGAAATGGCTTTGCGCGGCTCTTGCTTCGAACCCCCATGATGCCGCCGGTGGGCGCCCGAAGATACTCCCATTCCCCATACTCCATCGGGTCAAGATAGACCTTGCGCAAGAAGGGTTTGGGTAATCTCGTGAGGTCTGCCAGTGTCTGGGGGTAGACCTCTCCGGGCATCACACGGCCCGCCTTGATCGTCGCGGAATACAATGCGAGGGCATTCTGAATCTCGACTCCTTTGGCTAAAAGGTCCGCCTCACGCTCCCGTTGCACGATCGCCTTCCATTGTTTCGCCGCAGCCGTCGTGGCAATCCCGATAAGAACGATCGCAAACATGAGCATGAGGTAGGTCACCCCTCGCTCATTCATGATGTGTTGCCGGCGGCTGATGATCATTGAACTATTATGGTTGTACGGGAGCTTCTTCGGAGAGCAATACAGTATGTTCCACTCGCGCCTGACGATCTTGCAACGTCACACTCTCTTGCGTGATCGCTTTCACCACAACCTGATCTTCTACAGTTTCTCCAGTCCTGACGACATGGACGTCGTCGTTCTTCGTGAGCACAGCCATTTCGCCTTTCTTCCGCCACCCCTCCTCCATACGCACGAACCCGAGATAGTGGAATTGAGCCAATCCGTCAAGAGCCTCCTGTTGATGCTGCGCCTGCTCCACGCCAGGATCGGACTCCACCTGGTTTGTACTGGCAACTCTCGTGTCGTCGGCGCGGGGCGGAGCAAAAATATTGCGCGGCGGCGTAAAGGTCATCTCCCGTTGAGTCCGCGCGGCGGCGAGGAGATCAAGCTGCACGCGCAACCCATCGACGACTCCACGGGATGCCCTCGACGCAGAACCTGGGCCACTCACGTTCGTCAGCGGCACACGCACAGGCTCTGCCATGGTCATCCATTCCCAAGCGGCAATCCCCCCCCAGAGCAGGCCTAGCCCAACCAATGCCGCTATTTTTTTCTGATTCGCCGTGATCATGCCTACACACTACTGAGTCGTAGACTTCCCAGGCTCGCCTCGAAGGTATGTGGCGATCTTAATGTCGAAGGTCAACGTTTGGTCCTTCTGAGCGTCTGAGCGCACAAGCTCCAAGTCCTCGATGTACACCAATTCCTCAGCCGTCTCCACGTCATAAAGAAACCGGCGAAGATCCTCATACCGGCCTGTCATCGTGCCCTCAAGAACACCTTTACTCGTATTGGCCACTGGTGTCGCCTCAGTCTTGTAGGAGAGCGCGGGAAGCGTCACACGATCACGCTTCGCCTCCTCGGTGATACCCAGCGCCAATGGGGCGAAATCCCGTTCCACCGGCAAAGCGGACCATACCTGCGCCAGCTCCTTCCTCGCTTTCTGAGCCTCCTTATGGTGTGTGAGTTCTTGACGAGCTTGATTCAACTCCAATTCCAACTTCGCCCGGCTCTGCTCGGCCCCATCAACCTCAACGGTGCGGACCACCCACAAGATGCCGGTCAACAGCAAGACCAACGAGAGCCATGGGATCAAGGTCCCGTATGGCTTTCGCAACTGTTGGAGGATGAAATCCATTATGTCGCTCTACACACCTGGTTGCCGATAACGCAACGTCAAGTCGAACTCGACCAACCCGTCTGACCCCACTCGATGCTGGCCCAGCACAGGGTCGCGAAAAACCGCGTGGTTTTGTAACGTGACTGTCAATGCCGTCACATCTTCGACCGTCACCGCCAACCCGGTCATGTGTACGACCGCGCTCCCGGGATCCAGACGTATGCTTTTGATCGACACCTGCTGAGGAATAGCTGCCTCTAGAGCGGACAGAAACTGTGTCCAGGAAAAATGCCGTTTTGTGAGCAGCTGGTTTGCCAAACTGACTTCTATCGGCAGCTGCTGCAATGAAGGCCCTGAAAGATCGATGCCTTCCTGTTGGGCCTGGGCAAGGAGCTGAGCGTCTTGCGTGCGAACCTGATCGAGACGTGCTTGCAGGCCCTGCCGATCGCGCACGGTCATGATGGTCTGGGCCATGCTCCAGAGGATTGCGATCCCTATGACCCCGCTTAACGCAATCAGTGCCAGGCGGGAAGGCGCGAGATACCACCGGTATCGGTTGCTCAGTTCGATGTGAAAATATCGCGCTTCTCCTGGTATCACCAAGACACTGTTCGTCCGTCCGGCGAACATACGGAGCGATGTCCATCCAAGCGCCATCGTCTACATCACCCCCGCCACAACGGGAAGCGTCGCCCATGACGTATTCCCGCCGTCATGAGTCCACCCCATCCGTTCGATCGCTTCCCAGTTCAGTCGCTCAGTCGACAATCCGAGCTCTCTGTTCAACGCCTGTTCAATCATCGGAAACGGGCGGTCGCCGGCAAAGACAATCTCCGTCACACTTAGGTCAGGATGATACTCTCGGCACGCGCGAAGAGACGCCGCACATTCTTCGACAATGTTGCCAGTCAAGTCTCTATCAAGGTCCTCTTCATTTTGTAGGCCTTCGGCGCTCAACAGCTTAGTCCGAACAAATACCAATCGACCTTCCTGTATGACAAAGCAGGTCAACCCGCCGTCCGATACACTGACCCAGAGCAAATCACGACCCAACCGCCTCCGGCCGCTTGCCGCTTTCAGCCAGAGATTAAACAGACGAAAACTGGTCACACCGACTTCCTGCGGAAGCAACCCCATCGATTCACAGAGCGATTCGTATTGCTTCAAGATGGCTTCTTGAATCGCAACGGCAAGGATGACATGGGAACGCTCGTCTCCTTTCCCATGTGAAGGGAACCTCTGCCAGACAATTTTGGCTCCGGTGAGGGGCAACAGCTGTTCCTGCCCTAGGCGCCAGCGAATCAGCGCCTCTTGCTCTTCCAACTGCGCCGGGAGTTGTTCCAGTTGCAATAGAGTCGCGCGCACCGACAGATCCGGCAACAACAACACAATCGGGCGCGGAACGTCAGCCAGCCATACATGCCCTGCGAATCGGATATCTCGACGTGGTCCTGCCAGCGACCGAAGACGACCTTCGACGGCAGGCATATCCGTCAGGTTCAGATCCATAGGGGACAGCTTGATAGCCCCGGTCGGCATCGGCGAGACGACACATCGGTAGCGATATCGCCCCCGCCAAGTGCGGACGGCTTCTCCCCACGCGATGCTCTGCGCGCCAATTTTCAGGCAATGTCGCGGACGACTGGCGGCTAACCCCCACATCGCTTACCCTTCCTCGCTAAATGTCACTCGATTGATCTCGTGCAAGGTGGTGGAACCTTCCAGCACCTTTCTGAGCGCAGACTGCCGCAACGTAATCATGCCGCCAGTCACCGCACGATAGCGGACCTCGGACAGGGGGCGCTCGGCAAGAATCATTTCCTTGATTTCATCATTCAGATCCAGAAATTCCGTGATGCATTTTCGCCCGCGATACCCAGTCCCATGGCATTCCTGACAGCCTTTGCCTTCATAAAATGGCACATCCTTATATTCCTCGTAATCGAGACCGGATTCTTCCGCCAACACGTTATCGAGCTTGACGGCCTCCCGACAGGCGAGACACACCATTCGAACAAGCCGCTGCGCTAACACGCAGTTCAGCGCAGCCAAGAAGTTGTAGGCATCGATCCCCATCGACGCGAATCGTCCGATGACATCGAACACGTTGTTGGCATGCACCGTCGTCAAGACCAAATGGCCGGTGAGCGACGATTGGATCGCAATTTGCGCGGTCTCTGCATCGCGGATCTCGCCGACCATGATCTTGTCAGGGTCATGACGCAAGATAGATCGAAGCCCTCGAGCGAAAGTCAGTCCCTTCTTCTCATTCACGGGAATTTGCACGACTCCCGACAGCTGATATTCGACCGGATCTTCGATCGTAATCAGCTTATCTTCCTTGATATTCATCTCCGTAATCGCCGCGTACAGCGTCGTCGTCTTTCCACTTCCGGTCGGCCCGGTCACAAGCACCATGCCGTAGGGCCGCGTGATCGCGCGCCGAAAACGCTTCAGATCCTCCACATTGAACCCAAGTCGTTCCAACCGTAACGTCGAAACACCGGCAGTAATCGCCTCGCGGTCGAGAATACGAATGACGACCGATTCACCGAATACGCTCGGAAGGATCGAGACGCGGAAATCGACGGTCTTTCGTTCCAGACGCATCCGAAAACTTCCATCCTGCGGCACCCTCCGCTCAGCGATGTCCAGATCCGACATGACTTTCAGGCGCGAGACCAGCGGCGCATGGAGACGGATATCGAGCGGCTCCATCGCCGGAACGAGGATCCCATCGACCCGTAACTTCACCTTGGTGGCGCGATCGGCAGCTTCAATGTGGATATCGCTGGCCCGACGCTGCATGGCGCTGAGAAGGATTGAGTCCAACAATTTGACGGCAGGACTTTGGTCCTCTCCGGCTTGATCGATCGTGAGGATTTCCTCTCCCCGCTCATCTTCCTTCACCAACACGGATCGATACTCCGCCTCGAGCTCCCGAAGGGCTTGGCTGGAGCCTTCACTACGTTCCAACGCCGCAAGAATCGCACTTCTTGGACTCACCACCAGATCCAACGGGCGCCCCAAGAGCAGTTCCAACTCATCCAGCGCCAGGAGATTTTGTGGGTCTGGGATCGCGATGGTCAGACGGCCTTGATGCTCCGCAATCGGTATGAAGGGATGCCGCTGCATGAGTTTCACCGACATGGAATCATAAAAGGACTGGTTGACCCGGAATTCCGCCAAAAGATCGCAGGGCAACTCAAACTGGGCCGCCAACGCACAGGCGAGCTGATCCTCGGAGAGAATTCCTTCGCTCACCAAGGTCTGGCCGAACGTTGCCGTCACACCACCCAGCCGGCTGAGCACGTGGTCAAGGGTGTGTTTCGGCAAAATCCCTTGCCGTACAAGAACATCCGCCAACGTTGGCCGCGTCACAGTCCGTGACATAGGTTTCTACTCACCTCCAACACATGCGCGTAAATCGAACCGCGCAATCACGGCCAGCGCTACACTGCCCCGGCCATTTGAAATACCGGCAGATACATGACGATGACGATCGCACCCACTAACACCCCCATAATCAATAGCAGCATCGGTTCAATCCACGTCGTCAACTGCGTGAGCCGGAGATCCAGATCTCCTTCGTAGAATTCAGCCACGTCATGCAACATCGCAGGCAACGATCCGGTTTCCTCTCCAACCGACAGCATTTCCACCGCCAATTTGGGGAAAACTTTGGGTCGGTCCAGTGCGGCGGCCAAGGTCGTTCCTTCGCGAATCTCTGCGACCGCGCCAGCGATTCCGATCGATACATACCGATTGGAGATCGCGCCCCGCGCAATAGACAACGCCTCCACAAGCGGGGTCCCTCCGGCAAGGACCGTCGCGAGCGTGCGTGTGAGTTGAACCGTATAGTGCTTCACAAAAATCGACCCCATGACGGGCAAACTCAATACCAACCGATCCACGGCAAGCCGTCCTGCCGGTGTCGTATAGTAGGCACGACTTGCAAGCCCCAGAGCGGCAAGCGCCACGAGTCCAGGCACAACGTACGCTTGGCCCCCGGTCACTAAGTCAAGTAACAGTTGCGTGGCAACCGGCAGGGATTTTGACGACTCCGCATAAACCGACACGAATGTCGGCACGACATAACTCAACAGAAACCCGATGACCGCAACCCCGACCAGCACAAGAAAACCCGGATACGCCAGCGCTTTCGAGACCTTCTGACGCAGCCCAATCATTAGTTTCAGATAGGCGATGAACCGCTGCAGGACCTCTCCCAAGTTTCCCGATTGTTCTCCTGCTTTGATCGTCGCAATGTACAATTCTGAAAAATGAATCGGATGTTTTGCCAGCGCTTCCGAAGCCGACGCCCCGCCGCGAATATCTTGCCGAACCGTCCGCAGGGTCTGTTGAAATCCTGAATGGCTGGCTCGCTCGATCAAGAGATCCCACACCCGCAACACCGGAAGGCCGGCTTTCACGAGGGCAAGCAGTTCTTGATTGAAAACCAAGAACTCTTGAAGTGGGAGCTTTCCAAACCCATGCCACCCTGAACCCAAACCGATGGTGGCCGCACCTCGTCGCTGTAACCGAAAGACGAGGAAGCCCTGGCCCTCCAGCTTGGCCCTGACGAGGTGCTCTTCCTCTCCCTCAACTTGTCCATCGAGAGTTGAGCCATCAGGGCGGGCTACTCTGTAAGCAAATACAGGCATGATCAGGCGTGCACGAATGTCGGATCGATAATCGGAAATGCCGGCTTACGGCGTCGGTGCGTCCTCGTCGGTACCGATCCCGGAAATGGGCCGACCTTCCGGCAACCATAGGGCTTGGCCAATGACAATCCTATTGTCGCGCAATTGATTGAGGGCTCGCAGATGTTCTAATCGGACACGATATTTCTGAGCAATGCTCCAAAGTGTGTCACCTGGTTTTACGGTCACATATTCAGTGGGAGTCATCTGCTGATCGCGCTCTAACGAAGACTTACGGTGGGCTGGCGCGAGCGTCACAGCAGGAGGGATTGCTATCATCTGCGGCGTCTCCGGAAGCCCTGAGGGCTGATTTCGCTGTGCGAGAATCTGCATCGCATTCTGGCCCCTATCTATCGCACGGCTGGACACTAGTGGGTCTGCCTCTTGCCTATTATGAGCAGGGCTCGATTTTCCCGCTCTTGAGAGCTGTTTCTGGAGCTGCCTCATCTGGCTCTGCAATTGAAGGCTGCTTCGGGACGCATGCGCCCGCTCAGTCCGAGCTGCGGCCAGTTCTTCCCGTTGAAGCTCGATCACCTGCCGTGCTTCGACAACTCGCCGTTCCGCTTCTCGAACCCGCCCCTCAAGTTGCGCTCGGGCAACCTGAGCCTCTGCTAATTCCCTACGCCGCGCCTCCAAGTCATTCCGTAACTCAGCAACGATCCGTTGAGCGTCCCGCACCGATGTTTTTAACGTATCTGTAGTCAGTTCAAGGTCGACCATCTCCGGCTCACGCATCGGCTCAAGTTCGCCACACCCGGCAAACAAGACCGAGACAAGCCCGACCGCACAGAGGACACCGACTCGTACTATCGGATAACAGGTGCCTATTGCTTCAATCAAAACCTTGAGCACTCTGCGATGATAGTTCTGCATGAACATCTTTACCAACGATTATACGGCGTGCCGTTCGTCCCCACAAACTCGGATCCTGAAAAGATATCGACCACACCCCCCTCAACAGGATCAGAAATCTCTTGCCATGTCGTCGTCGCACCGGTGAAGGGATCTTTTGGGATCCCCCGTAAATAGCCGGTGCCTACCAATACCGACAGAGATGGAGGATACTTTCCCTGATCCGCCTTGTGCTGATCCAGGACATCGCGAAGGGTCGAGAGATCCTGACGCAAAGCAGCCTCTTTGGCCTTCACCACCGACGATTGATACGAAGGCACCGCCAAGGTGGCAAGAATGCCGATAATCGATACGACAATCATCAGTTCGAGCAGGGTGAAACCACGTACATCCCATGCTCCACGCTTACCAATCTCGATACTTCGTTCCATCTAATGCCATGTCCCGACTTTGGGTCGTCACGTCGTAGACGTCATCTCCACACCAACTCGATGCGTTCGGCGCATCTTTATAACATCGGAACAACCAATCAGCCTTGCCGGTCAAGGGATCAAGGGGAAGATTTCTCAGATAGCGCTTCGTCGCCGTGCCTCTAATCGTCGCCTCTTGACTGGTGAGCTTGATCCCCAACAGCATATCCAACGACTTCGGATAGCCGTAGACACTCGTCACGTCTTTGCAGGTGAGCTTGTTCTTCACACATGCCGGCCCCAATAAGACATCGCCATCGCGATTCCAATCCAGCTTAAAGGTGTCGATGGCCGCCCGCATGATCCTCAACTGCTGACGCAGCTCTATTTCATGAGTCCGTTTCGCCGACAGACGGCTGAGCGGCATCGCGATAGAGGCGAGAATCATCACTATTGTCAGCGTGATCAGAAGCTCCAAGAGTGTCACGCCTGATTCTTTCACCGTACCCTCACAAGGCCTTTTCCTTCTTGGAGTGAGGCAGAGGACGATTCCGCAAGAGGGTCCACTAGGGCCACTCGCACAGGAGATACCCCAGGCGCCCTGGCGTAGAAGGTGACCGTGACGGTCCGCCCTCCTATCTGTCTCGCTGATGGCGCAACTTTGAAGGCAACGGTTCCTGCTCGCGTATCGGGAGTACTAGACGCCTGCTCGCTCAAGCCATCCGGCGGTATGACTTCACCGTTCAG
>OEKW01000144.1_pt1 | contig 9440 bp, 11 predicted proteins | sample 1503291 | NCBI WGS metagenome assembly OEKW01 (sample SAMEA104379590, study PRJEB20068) | metagenome | biome: 1000743; feature: 77; material: 1998 | place: USA | collected 2012 | depth 25 m
TGCTGCTGGTTGGCAAACCAGAGCAACACGCGGCTCTCAAAGTTATACCGCGGATAATCCTTCGGCCCATCGACAGTCTTCGGAGCAGGGGCACCGACGACGATACCCTCCGTCTTATAATAGACATCTCGCCCCTTTTCGACTTTCGCCTCACCCTCCTTCTTCACCGCGTCAGGCGCATCTGCGCCCATTGCCAGTGACGGAAGTGATACGGCGATGGGGAGCAGGAGAAGGCCAACCATCGCGCACAGCGCCATGATTGAAAACAACTTCTTCCCGGCTACACGTCCCATGAGATACCTCCTTAATGCATTCTGAAAAAAATCACGCTTTTTATTTTATCCATGACGTCGGAATCGGAGCAGCAGGACTCTCCGGTTCTACTTTCGGAACAAGTACCAGAAGTCCAGCCCCTGCGAATCCATCAAAAAGTGATCGACCGCTAAAAAATAGGCGACGCAGACGACCAATGACACTAGCGCATATACGATTGTCATGCCCATCGCACTCCCCCTCTCTCACTACTTCACAGACGTTGAAGAAATCGCGCGCGCAGTGGCCCGCTTATTAGCAGGGGCACTGAATCCCAGCGAACCAATAAAAGAACCATAGACCCACGGCACAGGTGATGTAGAAAATCATCTTGCCGACTCTAACTTTTATCTCGCTATCCGGTGTTGCCGTAGCCATCACTTCTCCTTCTCTCCTAAATGCAAACAACAGCCTCGAATCAGCTCAGCGACTTTCTTGACACACAGCTACTCGTATGTTATTCAAAATTCCTTGCCGCACACGAAAAATCAGGGGAACTCGATGAAAAAAAAATCAAAAGTGTTCGACATTATAGTTTTGGCCGGAATGGTTGTCAATATACTTTTGGCCGTGTTTCTTATTCTCTACTACTTTGATTTCTTGTAAGTTTCACAGGATCTCTCACTTCAGTTTTTCTCTGATTTTGCACCGGAAACCGCACAGCGAAACCCGATTGTCTCATCACGAAAGTCCGGAACCATCTTGCTCCGGCTGGTGATCCGAATATCGGCTCCCGTGGTCGCATAGCCTCCCCCACGAAGCACCCGAAATACGCCGTGATCTGGGCTCGGCGGGTTCTGTTCCGGAGCCTCTTCGAAGTACCGTTCCCCGTACCAATCATCCACCCACTCCATCACATTGCCTGCCCCATCCATGACACCGTACGGACTCTTGTCAGTCAGAACCGTGCCGACAATTGCGGAAACTTCATGACCATCCTGAACCCTGGCCCAATTCGCTCCGTTGGCCTGCTCGACATTACCCCAAGGCCAGAGACGTCCATCAGATCCTCGCATGGCCTTCTCCCACTCCGCCTCGGTGGGAAGCCGCTTCCCTTTCCAACTGCAATAGGCTTCTGCATCTTCCCACGACACGTAAACCACAGGCTGATTGATGCTCAGCATCTTGCTCATGTTCTTGGCGTACCGAGCAGGAGGACCGGACTTGCGGTGTCCCGTCGCATTGACAAACTGCTGATACTGATAGTTGGTCACTTCGTAGCGATCAATCGCAAATGCACCTAATACCAGCGTGCGCTGAGGCCGTTCATCGAGCCCGCCATGGTCCGTCCCGCGGATGAAGGGCCCTGCAGGAATCGAAACCATTTCTTCCGGAACCGGCTCTTCATGGGAAGCTCCGTCAGGATTGAGCGGCACAGATGGAGCTGAATCTGTGGAATCGACAGAAGAGGTTTCAAAGGGGGTCAGCGTGGTGCCCCGGAGGATTCCCATGATGGGGATCGCAGCAAAGGCGAGGACAGCCAAAAGAAACAGCACCTTGAATTTGGTTTCGAGCATGTCGGTTACGGAGCCGCGGGGCTATCATTCGCCTCCACATCATCGCTTGCACAGCGAAACCCGATCGTAATATCCGTCCGCCATGCCTTCGCGGCAAATCGTTTGGAGAGCCGCGCGTTATGCTCAGTCTCTCGCCACGACCCTCCGCGCACGACTTTCAAATCCGCACGTTCCGGCCCTTTAGGGTCACGATAGGGCGCCTTCTCGTAGTAATGTTCATCGTATGAGTCCGCAACCCATTCCGCGACGTTCCCGGTCATGTCATAAATCCCGTAGGGACTGCGGCCTGACTCGAAGGAGCCAGGAGGCGCGAGATACCGATATCCGTCTTCACTTCCATCCAGATTGGCGTTGGCGCGGCCGCTCCGCACCGTGTCGCCCCAGGCGTATTTCCGCTTTCCCTCGCCACGACCGGCCTTTTCCCATTCCGCTTCCGTCGGAAGACGCTTTCCGGCCCATTTACAATAGGCTGCCGCCTCATCCCACGACATGCTCATCGCCGCAAACTCAGGCTGAAGCAGTTTGGATTGATCGTCTTCGAACACTTCGATCTTGGGGAGCGGACGCTTGGTCATTTTGGCAAACCGGGCGTATTCCTCTTGCGACACTTCTCTCTTGTCGAGATAAAAGGCCTTGAGAAACCTTTGCCGCTCCGGCGCTTCGTCAGGGTCGCCATCTGTGCTGCCCATGATGAACGGACCTTCGGGAATCTGCACCATTTCTCGCCCCTCATCGCCTATCTTCGTCTTATACATCGAGTAGTCCAGCGAGGGTGCGCTGGTCGGCTCAGAACGAGCCTCGGTCTTGATTGACGCGGCCAACGCTTTCATCTGCTTTGCCTTGTAGGACTCATAGACCAGCAAGCTGATCATCAGAAGAAATGCCCCAAAGACAAACACGATTCCGCCGACGAGCACTCCCTTATTTTCCATCGCGTCTCATGCTCCTCCGGTTGCAGCCTTCTTCTTTGCCGCGCGCATATCCAGCAACATCGAAATCTGCACACCGAGAAACCCGCCCATGGCGGCGCCGGCTCCCGCTCCTACTGATATTCTTTCCGGTCCGGCAACGAGCCAGGCAAGCGCTCCGCCCAACAGAGTCCCCACCAAGATACTCGCCAGAAAACGCCGCCCACCCATAAACCCAATGACTCCGCCGAGCACCAACCCTGTCCCACTCGCCAGCGGCATGATGCCACCACCCATAATCATCCCGATGAGCGTCCCAACGGTTCCCATCACGGCCACGCCGAACAGGATATCCATCACCTTCTTCAGGGACGTGCCTTGTTCCGTGCCAGACTTGGCCATGCTCACAACGGTCCAATTCTCTAGCGTCCTGCGCTTGCCACAATCGAGCCGAAATCGATTTCTACGCCGGATGCGGCGATGATCGAGATGCCCCAGGCTTTGGCAGCCGGTTCATGCTTGTGAATCCGTTTGAAATCCTCGTATACATTCACTCGTTCTTCAAACCACTGGCCGACCTCTTTTGTACCGCTTTGCACCACAATCTCCGAACCACTGAACATACCGCCCTCGGTCAACGTGCCCTCTGGCTTGGCGGCACTCCAGACATACTTCGTAAACACAGGAATAAACATCAGGTCGGTATCCAGCGAGGCATAGATCGCCGCAATCGGCTCAGTGTCTGTCGTCGCTTTCTGCAAACGCCAGCGCCAGGTCAGGACGGGAAAAGCCTTGGGGTCCCAATCGATCTTCTTTTTCTTGATCCTTTGTCCCGCATCCCTCACTGCAAGAAAGTTCCCAGCATTCTCCGTCTGAACCTTATAGGCATCACGCCCCTTGGATTGGCTCCGTTGATTTTCATGTTCCCAATTCAATGGGAATCCCTCCGCATCCTTGCTCTGAAAATCCTCCAGAACCAAGGATTGGCCTTGGGCCATACCCGTACCGCTCATCATGACACTTCCACAGGCTACAAGCCCTATTGTGAAACATCTCCAGAACATCACCCCTCCCCTCATATCTGCCACCTCTTTGGATTTTTATGCCTCTTGCGACGACGACGGCGGCGCCAGCACCCTCGTATTTTCCTTGGCCAATGCTTCTCCCATTGCAGACGACTGGTCCCGCTGACACATCCAGAATAGGGCAAGCACCGCCCCCCAAAACACCATCATATTCAGCGTCACCATCTTCGCCGCGAACGCAAAATCGGGGGTAAAAGCCCAAGGAGAGACGTCAGCCATCAGCTCACTCACATGCCATGCCAACCGTCCGGATGAACGGATATAGCCCATGAGACCCATGACCCACGTAAATGCCGCAGCCAATCCGAATAGACCCGCCATAGCCCTGAGAGAAATCTTTCCCCATTGGATCGGCCCAAGGAGAACTGAGCCCTTGAGCATCATACGATTGATGATCACCCCGATCACAAGCACCGTCAATGTGGTGGCAGCCTGCGGCGCCGACAGCCCGACACGGAGCTTTGCCGGCAGATAGTACCCATAGACTGAAAGCCAGATAATGTTAAGCGCCCCAAGCAGAAACAACGAGCCGAGAAGGATGTTTCCTTTCGTGACCCAGGACACAACCATCGTTCGATTAGCGCGACGGTAATACAGAAAACTCATGGTGGTCACGAGAATCATGATGTTGACCGCGCCATTCTTCGCGGACATCACTCCGTAATTGCCGACCACGGGATGCGACGCTCCACCCATCGCCTTCACTTCACTGGCCGACATAAAAACGGTGTGTGGCGTCAGCCACACAAACAAGGCCACCATAAACACCGAGAGCAGCACCTGGTAATACGGCTGATACCGTTCCCCTCCGCGAAGGCGCGCCATACTCTGCCAGAGGTAAAAGTTGACTCCGAGGAAGAGGACGCCGATCAAGATGGCCTGCACCACAAAGAGCCAGGTGAGTAATCCCCCCATCATCGTCACGCCCATGCTCTGACTGAATGAGTAGACCGACCGCATCAACCAGTAGCCGGCAAAGGGCATCGGTAATAATGCGATAACTGTGACAAATAAAAAGATATGCCCGACCCAGTCGAAATAGGCGCTCTCTTTTTCGGTCTTGCTGGTAAAGAATCGATAGCAGGCATAGGCCATCACCACCGCGCCACCGGACATAATGTTTGCCAGAAAGCGATGGACGTTCAATGGATTCCACAGAGCCGAATGGAGCAAATGCCATCCGTTTCCCAAAAACTGCCCTTTCGCGTCGACACCGGCTGGCGCCATCATGAAAGCCGACCAGGCATTTGCTAAAAGCAGCAGTGCCGTCCCAAACAGGTTGCTCAACAGACCGATCGATGCGTGGACCCATTTCGAAGCCGGCTCAGCCAGCCGGTTCCAGCTATAGTAATAGGTGATGAGCAGCAGCGATTCTCCAAGAAATACGAACGCGTAGACCGGCATAAAGGTCTTGAACGTCCCGCCCATATACCTCATGAAACTGGGGTAAAAATAGAGAAAGATCCCCAGCATGATGCTCCCGACCACAGCCGTCACCGACAGGGCGAGAAGGCCGACTTTTGCCAAATCACGCGCAAGGCCGTCATAGCGAAGTGCGATCTCGGGCTTTCTGCTACTGAGCCCAAGAAATTCCAGCAGTACACAAAAAATCGGCAATGCGAGAACAAACCCTCCGAAGTAGGTGTGGAGTTGTGTGACGAACCACACGACCAATCGGCTGTCGAACGATCCAATGCGCGGGTAGACCGTATCCTGGGGAGAAGGAGCCGATGGCCCATCGGGGGTCCCCGGTGTCTTGAAATACAGATCGGTGGCATCCTCGGCAAAGGATTGGCTCTGAAGACCGCAGCCAAACCCCAAGGCACCGAGAACAACCAACAGTAGAACAGAATACCCGACCACTCCGAACGCTTTTCTCTTCATAACCATATACTTCGATGGATAGCCGAGCGAGACTTGTGGGACGGGCGAGACGAGGTGGGAATCCAATCTGTCCACATCGCGCCCTTCTCGCATGTCTCGCGTTTCACGCGCCACTCGTTGACTTGCCAAGAATTCCCATGACGAAGGGACATCGGAGTAACGCATTCGACATCGTCTGTCCCTGCTGTTCTTCCACTTGCCGGCGAAACCCGAGATAGTAACAATACAGCGCCATCATGCCGGTCACGAATCCGCCGACGACCATGGCATAGGCAGTGGGAATTCCTGGCTGTTTCAAGAGAAAAATCACACATCCCGCCGCCACAAGATAGTACGTCGAGGCAAAGGAAAGTCCCGGCCACCACCAATATTTGAGCAGTTCTCCTGTCTTGGTCTGGAACAGCCCTTGGGTCCATGACTTTTTTGGACGAAGCCCGCCGAAATAGGCACATAGTGCGACCCCGCCTCCCAGCAGCGCCACAGCGGACAACTGGACGAGGGCTGCGATCTGACTCGCCTCGACAAAGTGTCCAAGCGACGCGCCCAGCGCCCCGACGACGAGACCCACTGCAACCCAGGGACCGAATTCCGTCGCATGACTGCCCACCATCGTGCGGAGGGCTGCCCCATCGGGAAAGGTCGGAAATGGACGTCCCATCAGCGCCACTTTCTTCACGTGACCGATCTCGAATGCATCGCGCGCGACAGACGTACAGGCAATGATAATAGCCATCATGGCCGGCCCATCCGGATGTTTGAGATAGTCATAGCCAACAAGCCAAAGGAGGGCTAAGACCAACAGGGACAACTGAACCCCATACACAAATCCAATCCAGCCGCCGAGCCACATCAGTAATCGGCTTCCGTCCTCTCGCAGGATCTTCCTCCATGCAGCGCCCCGACCGACACGATAGGCTAACAACGCCGTCACCAGCGAGACCAGGCCGCTAACGGCCAATAACACGACCGGCTCGGAAAGCGGCAACAGCAGCTTGGCCAACCGATAGACAGCGAAGGCTACCAACCCAGGCACAAACATGACGATCCGTTTTTTTTTGCGCACAGAGTCTTCTGTAACGGCCAGGCTGAGGCTGGGCAATACTCGTAGCGCCATTCGATGAAGCATGATTCTCTCGTTAATCGTGAACTGTGAACCGTGACATAAGGGAGGCGGTTTGCGTTTTACTTTTCACGTTTCACCTTTCACGTCTTTTGTGCGCCCATCCCGAAATACCGCGCCTTCACTTCTTCCATCAGCGCCACCGTAATCCGCGCCTCGCCACGATCGGCTGCGGTTCGCTCCAATTCAATGCGTGCCATGGCGCGTACCGGCGCCGGCACCTTGTCCAAACGACGTTCAGCTTCCAGTTCCCACTCGATGTGTTCGCCAGTCCTTGGACGGAGCAATACGTCGTATGTGACGACCCGTTCCCCTCTTACCCTCATATCCTGCTCGACTTCACTGCGCACGAGCGGGGCAAGGTACGGAGGCATGCGGTCCAGCCTATGGATCGCTTCGTCGGTCCACATCATCCGATCGACGAGCCTGCCTGGTTGCCCGGCTGGAACATCAGCCCCTATTTTTAGTCCACAGCCACGACATTCCGACCGAATGAACCATTGGGGCGTCCTATCTTCGTACGATCGTTCTTCAATCCCTTCTGTATGCATCCAGCGACCGCAGCCACAGGTCAACATGGTGAGTTCTCAGTGCTGAGTCGCAACTTTGGGGTCTCTCATTTCATAACCTTCTACCAAATCTCAGCACTCAGCACTTCTTCATCTCACCCGATCTTGCCTGGATACAAGAGATAGAGCATCGTGTAAGTGGTAGTCCCGGTCACAAAAAGGACACAGTACAGAACCATCGTGAAGAGCCCGAGCGCCCGATGGCGTCTGGCGCCGTTCGGCCAGATCCGTTGAATCGTCATTTCAACTGAAAACACGATGGCAATCACCGTCAATAAACCGAGATACACCTCGAACTTCCGCATTGAAAAGTCGGCGGTGGCGATGCGAGAGAAAAACAACACCATAATCAACGCCGTAAGAGTGCCGAAGATCAGCCCGATTTTTTTCCACGTCGTGAGCAACAGCGTTTCTCTGAGCGATCGAACTCCATCGATGACTTGTTGTGCGCGAAAACCCAGCACAATCATGTAGACCGCCATGACCAGTCCAAGAATGACGAGAATGATGTGCACCGTCAGCACGGGAATGAAGACGTAATCGTAGAGGGCTTGCGACCCACCAAAGCCTTCCTTCCCTTCAAAAGCCAACACGCCTAATTGCCGAAATAGATAGTAACTGATGAAAAACGCCACCATGGCGATCATCCCGCCAAACATCATCCAGTGATGCGCATCCGCTCGATGTCTCTTCGCCTGGATCCAACCGATCACGAAAAGCCCCGTAAAGAACGTCGCCATAAGCTGGCTCATATCAGCCCCGACTGTGGCGTGAGTTCCAAAAAACCCTGGCTCTTTCAGCCATTCAAGCATGATACCGCCTCGTCGCTCGCGCGGGACTCGCGAGACTTGCGAGAAAAGCGAGACAGGTCAGAAATTTCATCTTCGCAAATCATGCTCGTCCCGCTTTTCGCGCGAGTCTCGCACCTCTCGCGCAATCATGCCTTCACGCCCTGCACGACCGCCGACGGCTCCAGTTCTGTGACGGTCGAAAAGCCGGCTTCCTTCATCCACTGAATTGCGTCTGCCGTCTTGTAGCAGCCGCCTCGTTCTGTATTCACGAGAATATGAACCGCAAATGCGGTGGTCCAGGCCGGACCGGTTCCTGCTTCGTTTAAGAATCGGTCCTTGATGACCAACCGGCCGCCAGGCGCCAAATGAGTCCAGACTTTCTTCACCAGTGCTGCGTTCGTCGAAAAATCTTGATAGTGCAGGATGTCGGACATCAGGACGGCATCGTAAGATCCGCCAAGTTCGTCCTTGTTAAAATCTCCAGGCATCAACGCAATCCTCGATTCCAAACCAGCTTCTTTCACCGTTCGTTCCGTGAGTCGGAGGGTCGCAGGTAAATCGAACACCGTAGCTGTCAGCTCCGGATAGGCCTGGCAAAACGCAATCGCGTTGGTCCCGGCTCCGCCTCCCAAATCCAGGAATCGCACCGGCCCCTTCAGCTGCAGCCGTTTGGCAAGATCAGGCCCGCTCTGCTGCCCAATCCGGTGGAGCACCGCCAGCACGTTACTGCCTAAATCCGGATCAGTCTCAAAGACATGTCGGTCCACTAACCGCCGACCCGTGCGAATCGTCTGCTCCAGCTTGCCCCAGTTGTCCCATTCTGCGTCGTGAAGCAACAGGAGATGCCCGATATATTGAGCAGAATTGCGGACCAGATGAGTGGCTGCGGTCGTCGAATTTCCATAGGAGTCCCCATCCTTCTCCAACAATCGCATGGCGACAAGGGCATTCAACAGCAGCTCTAGTGTCGGCGGATGAGCGCCGATTCGATCGGCTACTTCGGAGAGTGTTTTCCGCTTTCCGTCCAACGCGGAAAATACGTCCAGTCGGACAGCCGTAAGCAGAATTTTGGTCTCCCAGTAGTACCCAAGTTGGAAGATTTCTGCGAGCGAAAGTTCTCGTGACACACCACGCCCCTCAAGCAAATCGCTTTGAAACTCAGCATCTTACCTAGATTGGAAACTGAAAGGCAAGGCGGCAGAGATGGCGTGCCGACCAGAAAAACACAAAGGGCAGCGGATTAATCCGCTGCCC
>OEKW01000437.1_pt1 | contig 9410 bp, 9 predicted proteins | sample 1503291 | NCBI WGS metagenome assembly OEKW01 (sample SAMEA104379590, study PRJEB20068) | metagenome | biome: 1000743; feature: 77; material: 1998 | place: USA | collected 2012 | depth 25 m
TTATGAGAAATCCAGAGTCATATCCGGCCTTTCCCACATTACCAAGAGCGGCACGATAGTTGCGCTACATAGCGCTATCAAGTCTGCGGATCGCCGCCGCAAAAGCGGGGAGGTAGTAATGGACAAAATCATATTGTTTTTGCTGATCGGACTTTTCGGTTGGTGGATCGGAAACACGGTGGCACAAGTTAGCTATGAGCAGCTCATTGAAACTGAGCCTAGCGGGCTCGATATGATCTTCGGAGTTGTCGGCTCCTCCGCCAGTAGTTACCTGTTCTTGTACACGTCCGGGGCGCGGTAATTCTAATTGGAACCGCCGAGCCAATTGAGCCAAGCTTTCGCCCTGCGCTTGCGCCAGCTGTGAAAAAAAACATGACTGCTTTTCAAATGTCGTCCAGTACCGGGGTGCTATCTGGCGATGATTCGAAAGTTATCATCGCACTAAAAGCCCGATCCTTGTGCAAGGATTCTAACACTGAGAGGAGAACAATATGTGGAACAAAGATGAGATCAAAGGCAAAGGCAAACAAATCGAGGGAGCCATCAAGGACAAGGCCGGAAAATTGATCGGCAATCCTAATCTCGAAGCCAAAGGCAAGGCGCGACGCGTAACCGGTGAAGTTCAGGAGACAGTCGGCAAGGCGCGCCGTAAAACCGGCGCAGCGTTGGTGACGGCGGCCAAAGCCATTGCCGGCAAACTATAGTCGGGGAATTACCCCATTTAAAGAAAGAGACAAAAATGAAGATAGTAAAATTTATTCTAGCGGCGATAGCGGCTCTTTTACTCCCCGCTTTCGCTTATTCAGCGACCCTTGGCGACGCGCGCATCAGCTTTTTAGAAGGTGATGTGCAGATGAGGACGACCGATGCGGGCGACTGGGTGCCGGCTGCGATCAACACGCCTCTCGATGAAGGCGACGAATTATGGGTGCCTGATGGAGGAAGGATCGAGTTCCAGCTCAATACCGGGACCGTCCTCAGACTGGACCAGAATTCAGCGCTTCAGATACTGACTTTGAACAGGACTTCTTCCCAGTTTTATCTCTCCGAGGGCCATTTGTATGTGGATTACAATGCACCGCGCGGCAACGTCATCCAATTCGACACTCCTGTTTCGTCCTTGCGCTCCTACGACAGATCAGTCTTCAGAGTGGATGTCCCTGACCAATTTACTGACGTCTCGGTGTTCAGGGGTTCAGTGGACGCCGAAGGAAGGGACGGCAATACGCGAATCAACGCGGGCAGGACTCTGACCCTCGGTGAAGGGAGAGAAGCGGAACTCGCGCCTGTCGGACGGCCCGATGTCTGGCAAAACTGGAATACCGAACGGGACAGGAGGTTCGCGTCGAGAAGGGACAGTTACCGTTACCTCCCCGAAGAGCTGAAGGTCTACTCCAGTGATTTAGATGACAGTGGCAGGTGGGTACAGGTTCCAGAATACGGCTACGTATGGACTCCCCGGTCGGTATCAACGGACTGGGCGCCCTACCGGACCGGAAGATGGATGTGGCGAGGCGGAGATTATGTGTGGATATCCTATGAGCCCTGGGGATGGACACCCTATCATTACGGTCGATGGGCCTTTGCTCCCCGCATCGGATGGTTTTGGGTTCCACCACCAACACGCCAAGTCTACTGGGGGCCGGGATATGTCGGCTGGGTCAGAACTGCTAATTACGTCGCGTGGGTACCGCTTGCGCCGAGAGAAGTATACTACGGTTACGGCAACTACGGCCCGAACAGCGTGGACATAAGAAACCGCAATATCAGGGAGATCAACATAACAAACATCACTTACAGGAATGTCCAGGTGAACAACAGCGTGACGGTCATTAATAATAATACCTTTGTGACCGGACGGCGCGAAGTAGTCAATGTCAGAGAGAACCTGTTCTTGACCGAGAAGATAAACGTCGGCAGACCGGACATAAAACCTGAACGGGCAAGTTTTGCGCCGGTGGTAAAGACTATCGAGCCCGCCAGGCTGCCACCGCAGCAAGTCAACAGGATAGCAGTGAAGGAACTGAAACAAGAAAGGTCGCTAGTCAAAGAGCAAAATCAGTCTGTGATCAACAAGGGTGAGCCGGTAAAATCCTTGGTCGTAACGGCCGTGGAACAACCCAAGACTCCGACTGAAAAAGTTCAAGAGCGCAAGCAGAGGGGCACGAGCGCAGCACCAGGGGAAAACCCCAGAGTAAAGGCTGAGGAAAAGTCCGCAAGCCCTTCCAAAGCATCCGAGACGAAGGAAACGACAAGCCCCAGCCAGTCACGCCCTGAACCGGCGGTGAAGCAACCGGAAAGCACTCGCGAGAAGGCGCAAGAGCAGCGACAGCCACAGCTTGAAAAGGGTAAGAGCGGGGTGCCAGGGGAAAGCTCCGGAGTAAAGGCTGAGGAAAGTTCCGCAAGCCCCGCAAAACCGTCTGAGACAAAGGAAACGAAGGGCCGCCAGCAGTCACGCCCTGAGCAGGCGGTGCAGCAACCGGTGATCGCCCCCGAAAAAGTACCACAGCGACGCCAGCCCCAGCCGCAAAAAGCTAAGAGCGAAAAAGCGCTGGAAAGCCCCAGAGCAAAGCCTGAGGAAAAGGTCGAAACGCCGGTGAAAGCTGAGTCCCAGCAAAAACAAAAAGCCCCTCAAGCGAAGGCCGAATCACCTGTGGAACCAAGGGTCAAGAAAGCGATAGAGGTTAAACAAGAGTCCGCTGCCCCAATCAAAGCTCCCGTGACAATCGAGAGAAAAGCCCCAAGGCAACCAGCCCCTGACGAAAAGCCAGCTGCAGCTCCGGCCAAGGCGCCTGAGGCAAAACGCGAAACAAAAAGCGGCAAGCAGACTGTGGCAGAAAAGAAAGACACAAGGGAAGAAAAAAAGGCCACAATTGATGAATTGGAAGCCAAGGGAAAATCCGACGAGACGAAAGATGAGAAAATTGAGAGAAAACAGAAGGCTCGGAATTAGTCGGATGCTAATAAACTTAGAGTTATTTGAGGACCGTCCAGGATTGGATAGCAACTTATTTCAACTGGTTAATGACGCTTGCAGGCGGCAGAGAGAATAGTTTTTAAATCAACTCTCTGCCGCCGGGCAATGAACAGCGATCTAAAGCACAGCAGATGACACCGTGATATATTCTTCATCGCCTTTTTCCCGCTTCGCCAAGTGGACGGCGCGAGCCACCGGCCATCCGGCGGCGTTCATGATCGCCGCTTCGATCATCGTGGTCTGGGGTGTCACTGGGCCGATATTTCAGTTCAGCGATACCTGGCAACTGGTCATAAACACCGGCACCACGATTGTCACATTCCTGATGGTATTCCTGATTCAGAATACCCAGAATCGCGATAGCCACGCCGTCCAACTCAAACTCGACGAACTGATTCGCGCAGTGGGCGGCGCGCATAATGCGTTGCTCGACCTCGAAGGGCTTGAAGAAGCTGACCTCGAACGGTTTCGCGTGCGTTATGAAGATCTCGCGCGCACAGCGCGCGAAGCGCTGCGTCGCGGTGAATTGGATACCGGCACGCCGGAACTTAGATCGGATTAAGTCACGCCGCTTGCTTCAAGACAGTTCGGCGCAACTCTTTTACGAAATGTGAATATTGCAGGACAAGAGCAGAGGTTGAAAATTTCTATGAATTTTTCGCTTCGGTGTATTGTCCCTCAGAACGCCTCTTGAGGCCGGTGAAGTGAGTCGCATTCGAATTCCATTTGTTTGACCGCCCGCGCCATCTGATCGAGCTCGACTTTTTGGTCGAGAGTTTCGACGCTGTTAACGAGCCGCCTTTTCTTTTCACTTCGACAGCTTCAAGAATCTATCGGAAAACGCTGCCATTCCCTCCTGACAAGGTCTGGCACAGATAGTGCTCAAACAGAGTTAAGAATAGATCACCCAAATAGAGGTAGTTCATTGATCAATCTGTTGCCACGTTGTAACCCAACTCGGTTGCGCACATATCACATCGCGACAAACCGCGATGAAAGATTAGGAGATTCTATGACGAAGCAAATCGAAATCCACGGACAGCACGTCAAACTGTACAGCTCAGACAAAGGCTGCACCTGGTCGAGCAGTCCGCAATCCATCGTTGCGTATGGGCAAAGGAAACAGACATTGCGCTGGGAATTACAAAAGCGGTTTGAACGCATTGATGAGATCGAGGACCCCGATCCAATTAATATCACAACTCTTGAGATCCCCATGAGCGTCACGTCGAGCTAGACAACCAGCGCCTCTCCCCTGCCCCTTTCCTGAGTAATGTTATGGGCAATTAGCTCAATCATAATTCCGATCACGCGAAAAAAAGAAAAAGGAATTGAGTGAATAGTATTTTCTACATATTGGGACTGAGATAGCCCGGAGCGTCGCGAGGGACTTTGCCGATATATTTTCAAACCTGTCTAGTACAGGACCACAATCCCTTCCGAGTCAGCATAAGTTTCAAATTGAATACAATGTCGGCGTGGTGCCACTTCGACCGGCCGGCTCTATGAGGTCGTAAACATTACTTGCACGCCTTAAGCAATTCTAGGCATAGGGTTCGAATCCTGAGGTTACTTGAAATTCTTCCAGTAAGCCTGACTTAACCCTCTAACCAGTCCAACCAAAGGAGGTTGTGATGAAAAAGTTAATGTTGGTGGCGGTAGCCACGCTGTTTGCCGTGGGGTGCAGCAGCGTTGAGCATGAGCGCCGCGAGGCCGTCGTTCGTAGCCCCAGTATGATCGGTCCTCCAGGCCCTGATGGCCCCGCCGGCCCCCAGGGCGCGCAAGGCCCAATCGGAGCGCAGGGCGCTCGAGGCGCCATCGTGTCGGGTCCTGCCGGTGTGGAAGGCCCCGCTGGCCCCGCTGGCATCCAAGGCAAAACCGGGCCGATGGGAGCCCCTGGCGTAGTTGTGGCCGGTCTTCCGGGCGCAGCCGGTCCCGCCGGTCCCGCGGGCGCGCCAGGAATTAGGGGAGAAACGGGCGCGCAAGGCTCTAGCTCAGTGGGTCCAGCCGGCCCAGCCGGCCGTTCCGGTCCGGCAGGCGCGCAAGGCATAGCCGGAGATAAAGGCGCTCAAGGCGCGACGCTGGTCGGTCCGACCGGCCCAGCCGGCCGTCCGGGTGTCGCCGGCGCGCAAGGCTCAGCCGGAGACACGGGTGTCCAGGGCAACACCACCGCCGGAGTCAGTGGCCCAGCCGGCCGTGCGGGTCCGGTAGGCGAGCGAGGCGACGCTGGATTGACTGGCGCGCAAGGCCAGGTCGGCGGGTTTGCCGGCTGGACCTCGTTCCGGGAGTTTTGGTTTGACTCCAACAAAATCGACATTCAAGCTTCCGAGACGGGGAAGGTGTCCGAGATCGCGGCCTACATAAATCAGAATCCATCCGTGCGAATCGGAATTGACGATACGCGCGGCGATGATCTAAGCGAACGTCGTGCCAGGGCCGTTCGTAGCGCGCTGATCCAAGCGGGTGTTCCATCTTCGAAGATACGGTCGGGCAAATTCGGCGACCAAACTGACCGTCGAGTCGAGGTGCTGGTCCGCAGCGACGACTAACGGGCAAGATCGATCCCATATTGCCCTCAAGCATGGTTTGCCGGCGTGTCTCCTTCGCGTGTAACGCGCGGAGGAGATTCTCCGGCAAAGTGCGTGAAGAGATCAGCAGAATGAAAACAAATCGTAATGCGTTGCTCGATCTCGAAGGGCTCGAAGAAGCAGATCTCGAACGGTTTCGCGTGCGCTATGAAGCGCTCGCGCGCACAACGCGCGAAGCGTTGCGTCGTGGTGAATTGGATAGCGGTACGCCGGAACTCAAACCGAATTAGAGCGCAGGTTTTTCTTAACGGCGAGACCCAGTCTTGGCCGGACTTGGTTTGGATATCCAGCTATGATCGCGCAAAGACGCGGCCTATTTCTTTTCCTTAGCTGGGCAATAATTCTTTTCAAAATCGTCCAATTTTAGACAGTAATCCAGCCCCGATTCGGCATACGATGAAAGCGAAAATGGCGCCCATTACCATGAGCCCTAGAGAATTGATTCTATTCGTTCTGCTCCTGTATGGGGTGCCGCGCCGGGATGATCACTCGTACGGTTACGGACGCTCGGGTCTCGCCGGGGTAATGCTGATTATCATCTTCGTTCAACTCCTAAATGGCCGACTCTAGAAGATATCGAACCTTCCGTGGCGGTTCGGTCGCGAAGGGCACGATCACGCGGCAACAAACCCGTACCAAGGGTTAGGAGAATGCCATGATCAAACGAATCGAGATCTACGGTCAGCGCGTCAAACTCCACAGCTCAGACAAAGGACACACTTGGTCGAGTAATACGCAATTGATCGTTGCGTATGGGCAAAGAAAACGAATGTTGTGCTTCGACCTGCGAAAAAGGTTTGAACGCATAGATGAGATCCAGGACCCCGATCCGAATGATATCAATGAACTTGAGATCCCAATGAGTCTCATCCGACGGTAAGACTGCAAGCGAGGCCTCTCGCCTCGCCGATTCTATGAATCATGTTATAGGCATATGGCTCAACTTCATCGGTGTTGGCCTTGGCTCTTTGCCGGCTCGGCGCACGAGGTAAAGCATGAACAACCAATTGCGACAGATTTCAGAGCCGAGCTTCGGCTCGGTGCTTGGCGGCATTGTTATCGATGCGAAAGATTTGCTGACGCGGCAAGCGGCGCTGACAAAGCTCGATGTTTGCTGCGAACTGCGCAAAGGCTTGACCGCCGCGATCGCACTGGGCATTGGGTTAGGAATCGTCGCCGGCGGCGGGATATTGCTGATGCTCATGCTGGTGCATGGGTTGGCAATATTCATGGTGGTTCCGCTTTGGGCTTGTTACGGTATCGCGGGGAGCGCGCTTGTCGTCCTGGGCGGTGTGGTGCTCGCCGCGGGCAGAACCAAAGCAGAGGAACTGGAATTGGCGCCTCAGCGGGTGGTGGAAAGAATAAAGCAGGACCCGCAATGGCCGACAAAGCCAACGACATCCGACAAGAGATATAAAAAGCCCTTCAATATCTCGAGGACACCCGTTCAACGATGACAGAGAAGCTGGCAATCCTGGAAAATCGCGTCCAGGGACCGTCGACGCGGTGAAGCCCACTTCGATATCTCCACTATCAGGTGAAACCACGCCCGTGGCTAATGTGTGGCGGGGCACTGCTGATGGGCCCTACGCTGCTCGGACCGCGGGGTGGTGTGGAGGTCTAAGTAAACAAGGCATCAACGAAGGCATCGGCTGTCTGCTCGGAGCGATCGGTTTCAAACCGTCAAGATGGCCTTCGACTGTAGTTATTTTTAATGCGGTCAAGTTCACGCTGGAACAGAAAGAAAAAGAAGGACCTTCGACGGGTTACGTCCCTCTATCCGACAATTCTAAGTAAGCAACATGAAAAATCCACAAGAGCGAAGCCATCTCCGCGGCATTAGCGGCCGCGGCACCGGAACACTACACTCTCTGATCGTCATCGCGACCCTCGTTTTAATAATTGCGTCCCTCTATTGGGCGCAAGCTGTTCTGATTCCGGTTGCCCTGGCGATTTTGCTGACCTTTTTGTTAAGTCCGCTTGCCAGTGCCCTGGAGCGACCGGCTCTTGGACGAATTCCTTCCGTGATCCTTGTCGTCGTTCTTACATTTACCCTCCTGGGAGGAATCGGCTGGATCGTCACTCTTCAATTTGGCAGCCTGGCTAACGAGCTGCCCAAATACACAGGTAACATTAGGCAAAAAATTGCCGACGTGCGCGGAGCCGGTAAGGGAGGCGCCCTAGAGAAAGTCCAAAAGACCGTTGAGGAAGTGACAAACGAAATTCACAAAGGTGACGAGCTAACAACGGCCAAAGATCAACGCCGTCCAGTCATCGTGCAACCGGTGGAATCTTTCGCGATTTGGCCCGTGCCGTCGGCTATTGGGCCGATGGTGGAACGGTTCGCCAGCGCCGGCCTCGTGATTGTGCTGGTGATCTTCATGCTGATTCAGCGCGAAGACTTGCGCAACCGTTTGATCCGTCTGGTGGGATATGGCCGGTTGACGTTTACGACAAGGGCCCTGGAAGAAGCCGGGCAGCGCATCAGCCGCTACTTGCTCATGCAGACAATCATCAATTCCACCTTCGGGCTCGCGGTGGGTTTGGTTCTTTATCTGATCGGCATGCCCTATGCCGCGCTTTGGGGTTTTTTCGCGGCCGTGTTGCGTTTCATTCCATATGTCGGACCCTTCGCTGCTGCGATCATGCCGAGCGCTCTGGGCCTGGCGGCATTTGAAGGTTGGCTATGGCCGATCCTGGTTGTGGGAATATTTGTCGTTTTAGAACTTGGCTGTAATTTGGTTTTGGAGCCTCTACTCTATGCCGAGAGCGCGGGCGTTTCAGAAGTGGGACTTCTCATCGCAGTGGCGTTCTGGACGTGGCTTTGGGGTCCCATCGGCCTGGTTCTCGCCACCCCACTCACGGTCTGTGTCGTCGTGTTTGGCAAATATATACCCCGAATGGATTTTATCGAAGTGCTGATGAGCGATCAGCCGGCCCTGGAATCGAACATAAGCTACTATCAGAGACTGTTAGCTTTGGACCAAGCCGAAGCAGCGGAAATCGTCGAAGAACATCTCAAAAGCCAACCGCAGGAACAGGTCTTTGACGCGGTGCTGATTCCGGCGTTGAACTACGCTCGCAGAGACCGTGACCTAGGCCGGCTGACGGAAGATGGGGAACAATTTGTTTTCCGCGCGACACGGGAAATCCTCGCTGACCTTAATAATTTAACGCCCGAGAGTTTGTCGGAGACATCAGACCCTGAAGCAGTTGCAATGACCGCTCATGACTTCACTGCCACGCTTCCTAAAGTGCGCATCTTGGGGTGTCCCGCTCGCGACGAAGCCGATGAACTGGCTCTTCACATGTTTCGCCGGCTGCTTGATTCGACGAAATATGAAGTTGAAGTTATGTCCGATGCGATGCTCAGTTCTGAAGTCGTTGCCCTTATCGGCGAAAAAAGTCCGGCGATGATTTTTATCGCGACAGTATCGCCCGGCGGGCTGGCGCAAACACGTTATCTCTGCAAGCGGTTGCGGGCACGATTTCCCAATCTCAAGATCGCGGTCGGGCGCTGGGGAATAGGAAGCGAAGATAGTGACGGTATCCTGCTCGCGGGGGCGGACAGGGTCGGGACGACGCTGATTGCGTCGCGCGAGCAGATGATGCAATTGTGCCAAATCAGCGCTCATTCCGAAGCTCAATCCCCGACAACGGTCGCCGCTGAGATTGCATTTAATCAATCTGTTTAAACTCACCCTTCGCCTGATCTGATTCGACCCTTTGGTCGAGAGTCTCGACGCTTTTAACGAGCGGTTTCGTCGTTTCACTCCGATGGACTCGATGAGCTATCGGAAAACGCAATCATTCCCTCATGACAAGGTCTGGCACAGATAGTGCTC
>OEKW01000267.1_pt1 | contig 9223 bp, 7 predicted proteins | sample 1503291 | NCBI WGS metagenome assembly OEKW01 (sample SAMEA104379590, study PRJEB20068) | metagenome | biome: 1000743; feature: 77; material: 1998 | place: USA | collected 2012 | depth 25 m
TTCCTCCCACCTGTGAACGGGCGATCTTGGAACAATTCCTCAAGGCGGAGGCCATGGCCCTATGGGCGGTACGTTCTGCGCAAGCCCAGGACGTTCCTCCTGGGGTGTTGTCGTTCTTGCGCCGTCATGAGGAAGAAGAAGCGCAGCATCTCAAGCAGTTCGAGCTGCTGCTGGGAACGAGTTCGCACGGCAAGACGGCGCTTCCCCGCATGCCCAGTCAATGGAAGGTTCTCGCGGTGCATCTCTATGGATACGAAACGTTGGGATTGGAGTTCGCGAGGTTGTTAGTCGGTTTGCGGCCTGATCTGGCTTCAATATTGGAAGATGAAGAAGTGCACGTGGAATTTTTCGAAGAGGAAGTTCGTATGATTCTTATTCGGGGCGGACCTGCCGCGGATGGTGCGCGACAAGCGGCCTATGCCTGGAGGCGGCGTCTGCCTCGCACGGTCGATCGCTATCTGCACGATGAAAGTCTCGCGCCGTTTTGCGCTGAATTGCGGCGACATATTCTCGATGTCATCGATGCGCGCTTTCATACCCTCGGGTTGACGGCATGACCGGTGAAACGGGGTCGGTCTCTGGGGAAGACAGCAATAGGCGAGGCAGGCGCGTCTGACAGCGATTACTTCTTACTTCGATTTGCTATCCCGCCGCTCACGTTTCATGCGGCGATCGAGGCTAGACGTTTTTGCCGTTGGCCGACGATATCAAGTGCGGCGACGCGATAGGTTTCAGCCAGCGTCGGAAAGTTGAAGATGTTCTCAACGAATGAATCGACGGTGGCCGCATGCTGAAGCGCCATCTGGCCTACATGTATCAGTTCCGTTGCGCCTTCCCCGACAATCTGGACACCAAGGATGTATTCGCCTGTCGGATCAGCGATCATCTTCAGCATTCCATTTTGAATGCCTGAAATCTGACCGCGAGCGATTTCGTTGAACCTCGACCGGCCGACCATGACCTCGCGGTATCGTTTTCGACCTGCCGCTTCGTCCAATCCGATGCTGGACATCTCGGGGATTGTGTAGATCCCGATCGGAATGGCATGGGCTGAGCGTCCTTCCGGTAGACCCAAGGCATGGCATACGGCACGCCGGCCCTGTTCCATACCGGAAGAGGCCAGACCAGGGGGGCCAATGAGATCGCCGATGCCATAGATGTGAGGAATAGCTGTCTGGCAATGTTCGTTGACGGCCAGCATTCCCTTCTCGGTGACGGTCAAGCCTGTGGCGCCGAGGTTGAGGTCCTCCAAATTTGCCTGTCGCCCCAAGGCCACGAGCATCTTGTCACCGGTGATCACCTGCCCATCCTGGAGCGTCGTCACCACCTGTGAGATGCCGTCCCATCGGACGTCTCGTATCGCCTGCGCACCACAATAACGGCCGCCTGCCTGTTCAAAGCTTTGCACGAAAGTTCGAATGAGTTCCGCATCGAAAAACTGTAGGGGACGATCGGCCCGATCGATGATCGTGACTTGCACGCCAAGCGCGGCGAAGATCGATGCATATTCCGATGCAATGATGCCCCCGCCTAAAACGGTAAGGGAGCGCGGCAGGTAGATCATAGAGAGAATTGAGTCGCTGTCGAGAATATGTTCATGGTCGATAGGAATGTCGACCGGGGCACGGGGTCTGGATCCTGTGGCGATGACGATCGTGTCGGCGGTGAGGGTTTGTGTGATGCCGTCGACCGTCAACATTTCAATCAGGCTGTCGGAGCGAAATTGGGCTCGGCCGTGGAACAATGTGACGCCGTTGCGTGTCAGCTGGTTCATCATATAGTCGCCATGAGAGGTGACGACCTCATCCAAGCGGCGCATCAGCGTGGAGACCATTGTGGTCGAAAGGGGCTGCATGTCCAGTGTTGTCGGGGACCGTTTCATCCGGTCCATGTGTAGCGCACTTTCGCGGAGCGTTTTGCTGGGAATTGTTCCCCTATACACACAGGCGCCTCCGACGCCCGGCTCGCGTTCGATCATTGCCACGAGTTTGCCGGCTTTGGCGCCCTGGATGGCGGCCTTTTGGCCGGCAGGACCGCTCCCGATCACCACAATGTCATAGTGAATGGCTGTACTCATTGCGCCATCGTGTCCACGAGATTCAGTATCTTGTCTTTGAGGCCAAGTAATGCGTCAATATCGTTGGGGTAGAGATTGAGATCGGCGAAGACACTATGCTCACGAAGAGTGTTGTCATCGAAGGAATCGGGAATGAGGATGTAGGTTGCCAATCGGTCTGCCAGACAGGTCATCATCGCTTCCTGTCGATGTGAAGGCGCCTGCTCATAGATCCCATAGTAGGTGATGGCATCAGCCACCTGTGGAGGCAAGGACCATTCAGTTGCGATTAAGTTGCCTATGCGGGAATGGTAGCCGTCGAGGAAGGCGATGATCGCGCTGGGCTCGAGAGGGACATGCATTTCAGCGGCAATGGTCGTGACGGTCTTGAGGACGACTGGTTTTCCCACGGCATGCAGAAGACCGCACAGGTAGGCGCTCTCCACATTGTATCGGCGCATCCGCGCAATTTCCTTGGCATAGGCCCCGCTGGCCAGTGCATGGCGCCAGAGTTGTCGTACGTCCCCTTCATGTCCTGGAATCTTGACGGTCCCGCTTTTCAGTGAAATCGTGACGGCGATCTCCGACAGCTGATTCACACCGAGCATGGCGACGGCATGTTGAAGCGAGGCAATCGGCGTCCGAGGCATATAGGCAGGCGAGTTGGCAATTCTCAGAACATGAGCTGCCAAGGCCTGGTCTTGGTGAATAAGGGCTGACAGACGGGATGCATCTGCCGCTGGATCATTCGCCAGGGCCATGACCTTGCCGGCCACTTGTGGGAGTACGGGGAGATCGATTCGATCCTTGTCGATCCGTTCGACCAAGGCTCGTTCGACCTGCTCCGGCATTTTGAGATTCTGTGCTTGATCGATATCGGTATTCATGCCGCAGGTAGTTCTTGAGAGCGGTTAGGACCCACTGCATTTCAGTGCAATCTCTTGTCGGTCGACAAGGTTGGGAACTTTAATCCATGGAACTGGATGTCGGATTATGGAATCTATAGAACACAGAGGCCTTTGTGAGAGTACGCCGGTCAGATGGTGGCTGTATTGTGTGTGGGGTCGCGAGAATGGATTAACATACGTAGTCTATTTACTGTCAGCATTTAGAGCGACAATCTTTCGATTATGAATTTCATGTCAGCGTTGTTAGAGCCGATTAGCATTATTGCTATTACATAGAGAACAGATGTAAATTTCAGCGCAATGGTGCGGTAGTCGAATTGTGAGGCTGCCCATGCATGACGGTTCTCGCCTCCCCTTCTTATACATGACTGAGCGCAGTACCTCCGTATCTGGTCTGCCAGGGCTCAACAGGACTCGACCGTTGCTGGGATCCAGCCCATAGAGGAGTGCTGTGGCAGGCTTGCTCTCCGTGCTCTCGACCGACTGAAAGGGTATTCACTTAACCACCACCATGGAGGAGGCACTTTTGTCTAGCATGAAACAGGTCAGAGTGTTGGTCGTGGATGATCACGAAGTCACGCGGGTCGGACTCCGGACGGTGCTGAGTCGAGAGAGCAGCATCAACGTCGTCGGCGAAGCCACGAACGTGAAGGATACTGTGGATGAAGCCCGCCGCCTTCAACCGGATGTCGTATTGATGGATGTCCGCTTGTCCGGCGGCAGTGGAGTGGACGCCTGTCGTGCCATCAGGGATCTCTGCCCCGCCACGCGGGTGCTCTTTCTTACCTCCTATCAAGACGATGAGGCGGTGCTCGCTGCGGTAATCGGAGGGGCGGCCGGATACCTATTGAAACATGTGAATGCCGAGGCGTTGGTGCGAGCCATCCATGCCGTGGCACAGGGGCAGTCGATCCTTGATCCGGCCATTACACAGCCTCTGTTGACCCGCATGCGGTTGCAGAAAGAGGAGCCCGAATCCCAACGGACGACTCTCTCCACTCAACAGCAGCGTGTGCTCGCGCTCGTTGCCGAGGGGAAAACGAACAAGGAAATCGGCTCATCGCTTGAACTCAGCGATAAGACCGTGAAGAACTATATCCGATTCATTTTTCAAAAACTGAAAGTCACCCGGCGCGCCCAGGCTGCCGCTTTTTTTATTCGCGACTCTCCCTCGGAACGTCTGTCAGACTTCCACCCGTCGTTGAGGATAGATAAAAAACCGGTGAAATCCCGGTAACTGAACTGACCCCAATCGGGAAGTTCCACTCCTTCGCATCAGTGACATTCCCCGAATCGCCTCTTCCTATTCGTTCAAAAACTCCATCTTGGGGTCTCATCGCGGCGGTCTCGTCACCGGTCGTACGTCTTTCTCGCATGGGAAGTCCTCCCTGTGCCGTACGGCTTTGGTAGAACACTCCTGTTGTTGCAGGATGAGTATCACGGCACATCGAGCGGGAGAACCAGCCGAGGAAGCTTATTGTAGTCAATAAATATAGAGCACAATAGAGCATATCGGCTCTCGTCCGTATTTCTTCAATGGGCCCTAAATGCCAAACTAATGAGAGCCATTAGGCACTTTCTGATTTTACGAACTCTTATACGCTTTGTATCGATGGGCAGCGCATATTGCATGAAGGCCGAGGTCGATCAGGACGGCTCCTGCCAATCCCGCAATCGCAGGGATTCTGGGTGCGCGTATTGATTCGTATTCATGTGCCACCAATATTATGAGGAACACCGTATGAGCGTGTTGTCTATTCTTGTGGTCGAAGACGATGAAGGGCTGCGGAACCTGCTTCGGCGGCTTTTGTCTCGGGAAGGCCGTCAAGTTACGGTTGTCGGGAGCGGACAGGAGGCGATACGTCTGGCCCAAGAGATCCCTGTTCATGTGCTGGTGACGGATCTGCAGTTGCCTGACATCGATGGGCTTGCGGTTCTGGAGCGCATTCTTCAGATCGATTCAAAGGTCATCGGGATTGTAATGACCGGCTATGGCTCAATCGACTGTGCCGTCAAGGCCATGAAGGCCGGGGCCTTTGAGTTTCTCACAAAACCATTCGACAACGAAGTCGTCGTCGGCTCCGTCGACAAGGCCGTAGAGGCGCATCGCCGTCGCGAGAGCAGACAGTCGTCGCGAAAAGCGATCCGCGAACAATATCGGCTTGAGCAGTTCGTCGGCACGAGCGAACCGATCCAGCGCGTGCTGGAATTTGTCGCGAAGGTCGCAGACTGCGACAGCACTGTCCTGATTCACGGAGAGAGCGGGACCGGCAAGGAGATGGTCGCGCGCATGCTGCATTTTAACAGCGAACCGAAAGATCGCCCGCTCGTTCCGGTTAATTGTGGTGCCATTCCAGAGAATCTTCTCGAATCTGAGTTGTTTGGACACGAGAAGGGGGCCTTCACCGGCGCAGCGCATACGCGAATTGGCCGCTTCGAGTCGGCACATGGCGGGACAATTTTCCTGGACGAGATCGGCGAGTTGAGTCTTGGGCTGCAAGTGAAGCTCCTTCGGGTGCTGCAGGAGCGGTCGTTCGAACGGGTAGGGGGGACTCGAACGATCGACGTGGATGTCCGTGTCGTGGCAGCGACCAATCAGGATCTGGCGCTGGCCGTGCAGCAGAAACGCTTCCGGGAGGATCTGTACTATCGGCTGAACGTCATCCCTGTCACCATTCCACCGCTGAGAGAGCGGCGAAGTGATATCCCGCAATTAGTCAATCATTTCTTGGGGAAAATGGCTCGGGGCAGGCAGGCGAGTACGGTAGGCTGCTCTCCTGAGGCAATGACCCGTCTCATGGAATATCACTGGCCTGGGAATATTCGTGAGTTGGAAAACATGATCGAGCGTCTCGTGGTGTTGAGCCGATCGGGAACGATCGACGTGTCCGATCTTCCCGAACACCTCCAGCGCCGCCCGGTATCTACCGATCAGTCCGAGGCACATTTCATCTCCTTCAGCGATCAGGGAGTTAATCTGTCACGAGAGCTCGAGCAGCTGGAGAACCGTCTCATCGTCGGTGCGCTCCGGCAAGCGAATGGGATTACGAGCAAGGCGGCGCAGCTCCTCAATGTGAACCGCACGACTCTTGTTGAGAAGCTGAAGCGAAAAGGGTTTGCAACGAAGACCCAGGGCTGTCCGGTCTTCTAGCAGAGTGCTGAAACAGTCCGCCGGCCTAGAAGATCGTTGGTCGGTTTGTCTGGTTTTTCTCGTTTGTTTGGTTGAATGAGACCAATTAATTAAACAGATCAAATAAACCAGATCAACGAGACAACCGGACCGGTCCCGCCCGCTCTGCCAGTTTCTCGTATACAGGGCTTTCCCCTGCCTGTTCACATGCACCCTCCCAGGATGACCGGGCGTTCTCGTGAATCTTTTCCGATAGCCCCTTGACCAGTTAGCATCGAACTTTTTCCTGCGCGCATTCCGTCAATTGATTGACGAACGTATGAGCGCCGCGTCGGACCTTTGACATGTTTTGCCTAATCATCGCGTGCCGAGTTGCCACTTCCCCCATACCGCCAGCATTTATTCATCCAATACAAAGGGCACAGAAATTGCTGAACTCCTGACGTGTCTATGAGAATGCATGCATCATGTCATGGCGTGATCGTGTGTGTGCTTGCGCAGGGTCTCGCGCTTCATCTCGCATATGCGGCTGAGCCGCGGGAATCGCCGGCCACATCGGCACCCATCCATGCGAGGCCCCTTCAGGCGACTGCGGGGATATCCGCGCTATCGAAAGCTCTACCCGATGATGGGCCCCGCTATGATCGAACCGTGGAAGGGCCGGAGTATCTACAATTCAAAGGAGCGGCAGAGGCATTCACCCGGGGGGAATATGTTGTCGCCCGCTCAGGCTTTGACGCCCTTGCCACACTCGATTCTTCCAGTGCGTTGATTCCGCCGTTGAAGGCCTTCTTGGCCGAACTCACCGTGATCGAGGACCCGACCGACTATGGTCGGAGAGAAGCGATCGCACAATATCGCAGCATCATTGGCTCGTATCCGAAAAATACCAATGCATTCAGGGCACTCTGGCGGGTCGGTGATCTGTATGTCGAAATGGGATGGTTCCAGGAAGCCCTTGTTGCCTACGAGTATGCGCTTTCCCGCGAGCTACCTCGTCATGATGCGGACCGATCCATGCTTGCTCTGGGAGCCACATTTGGGAAGTTGGGGCGATGGACAGAAGCGGAACGGGCCTTCGATACGGTCCGAAAGCGCGCGACTGAGGATCGTCTTGCCGCGCGGGCGACGTTCGATCAGGCCGACGCTCTGTATGTCCAGAGGCGCAAGCAAGACGCATTACCGCTGTACGATCTTTTGTACCAGCGCTGGCCGGATCTCCTCAAAACGAATCCCGATGCGTTGCAGCAGTATGGCGATGTTCTTTTTGACGCGCAGGAGCTGAGAAGAGCGCGCGATATCGACATACTCCTGTACAACCTCTTCCCGTTGCATCAGCACGCGAGCACGGCACTCGTCCGTCTTGGGGACGGCCAGAGTCGACTTGGTCTGCGCACGCCCGCAGAGCTTTTTTATACCGCCGCCCAGACGCAGTATGCCGATACAGCAGCAGCGGTCGTCGCTCGCATGCGCCTGTCACGAATCGAACAAGAAATTGCGGCGTCGGCAGGAGAGGATTTCTTGCGCAAAAAGGTGGAAGGCATGATCCGAGGGGCCGGCATCTCCTATCTGGAGCCATCCGAAGGCGAGGAGATCCATAAGGCCATCGCCCGAGAACATCGGGATGACTTGCTCGGCAGCGAGGCGCTGTTTCATTTGGCAGAGCAGTACGAATTGCATGGAAGCCCTGCGCGAGCGATCCAGGTCTTTCAAGACGTCACTCGGCGCAACGGTATCACCCCACATGATCCTTGGCCGCAGGCTGCGGGACTCCACCTGGCCTCTATCTTGAAACCTCAGTTGGAAGCGGCTCTCGCGAGTAAGAAGGATGTCCTGGTGCTCACACTGTTTCATAGCCATGGACAGGATCCGGAGCAGTACTATGTCGGCACACGCCTCTTACTGGAGGTGGCCGATACGCATCGCCGTCTGGGCTTCTCAACCGAAGCGATACACCTCTACCAAACCTTCATGCGGAATCGGAAGGGGGCCGCGCTCCACGAAGCGGCCCTCGTTGGTTTGGGCGAAAGTTACCTGGACCAGTCTGATCCTCTGGCCGCCCGGAACGTGTTCGAAAGTTTCCGTCTTCAGTACCCCCGGAGCCCACAGACAAGCCGAGTCTCGAAGCATTTGACGACGGCCATGCTTGAGCAGGGAGACCGCCAGAGTGCCGTCAGGGTATTGCGGCAGTGGGCGCGGTTACACCCGCGTGATACGGCACACAATTGGATCTACGCGACACTTGCACGCACGTTGGCAGAAGACCGAAAGCGAGAGGAGGCCGCCGCGGCATTCGAGGAGGCCTTGGGACACGACGCACTTCGATCACCGCAAGACTATGTGCTGTATGCCGATCTGCTCACGAAGATGAATAAACTCGAACGTGCCGCGGAACTCTACAGCCGGGTACTCAAGGCTTGGCCCGGCTCGGCAGAGGCGGAATGGGCACGGGCGCAGATCATGATGAATCCTGGGTCCAAGAATCGTCATGGCAACCGGTCCAAAGACATGGGACCGGACACAGACTTTGACGATCCGCTGCTCCATCGCGTTGTGGGAGCGATACAGATCGGTTTCCAAGCGGCCATGGTGAAGGAAGGAGAATAATGTGATGAACATACACCCTGTCTCGGCGACCACGGATAGTGATTTGTTGCAAGAAGCATTTCGGAGCTTCGACGATGCGGCGGCGACGTTGCAACAGTCCTATCAGACGTTGACGTCCCGGTTGGAGCAGCTCGACGTGGAGCTGGCCGACCGCAACGAAGCGCTCGGTCACAATCTGCGCGCCAATGAAGAATTGCGGGAGCATTTGACGGCCATTGTGGAGTCCCTCTCGACGGGGCTGCTCGTTATGGATACGGAAGGGATGATCACACGTTGTAACCAGGCCGGTGAACAGCTTCTCGGGCTGACGCGCGAAGCGATTATGGGCCGCTCCTTGGCCGCCTGTCTCAAGGAGGCGCACCTGGATGGCGACGCCTATCCCTTGACGACGCGATATGGCGCTACCGTCGCACTCTCCCAACGTGCCCTGCAGACCAGCGAAGGGCGCCATGCAGGGAGCCTGGTCCTGATCCAGGATGTCACGGCGGTTCGAGAACTGGAGGACCGGCTGCAACGCCGCAA
>OEKW01000200.1_pt2 | contig 9033 bp, 5 predicted proteins | sample 1503291 | NCBI WGS metagenome assembly OEKW01 (sample SAMEA104379590, study PRJEB20068) | metagenome | biome: 1000743; feature: 77; material: 1998 | place: USA | collected 2012 | depth 25 m
GGTGCCGTCAAGCTTCGTCAGGACCAAACCGGTGACACCGACCGCTTGATGAAACTGACGAGCTTGGGACAGCGCGTTCTGCCCGACCGTGGCGTCCAGCACGAGGAGGACTTCATGCGGGGCGCCTGGACATTCCTGTGCGATGATGCGCGTGATTTTGCGGAGCTCGTCCATGAGATTCGATTTTGTGTGCAACCTGCCGGCCGTATCGATCAAGACTACGTCTACCTGCCGCGCTTTCGCGGCGGCAATTCCATCGAACGCGACGGCGGCTGGATCGGCCCCATGGCGGTGACGGATCACATCGACACCGACTCGGTCGGCCCAGACTTGTAGCTGATCGATCGCCGCTGCGCGAAAGGTATCGCATGCGACCAGCAAGGGCACTGTCCCTACCTGCACGAGCCGTTGCGCGATCTTGGCGATCGTGGTCGTCTTCCCCACACCGTTCACGCCCACCGCCAGGATGACGAAGGGCTTGGGGCCTTTCGCAATCAGGGACTCCAGCGGGAGCCCCTGCACGGGCGTCAGCGTATCGAGCAGGGTATCCCGTAATACTGTTTGCACCCGGCAGGACTCTGAGGCGTCGGTCCCTTGAAGTTGTTTCTTGAGGCGTTCCATCACGCGCTCTACGACACGGGACCCGAGATCGGAGGCAATAAGGGCCGCTTCGAATTCCTCCAAGAGGACAGGATCCGCTGCGCGACCAAGCAGCCGATCCAAGGACCCACGAACGACATCGCGCGTTTTGGTGAGTCCGTCGCTGAGCCGCTGCAGCCATCCCATACGTCTACCCGTAACACAGTCGATTCGTTCGTTTCGGCGCCCGTGCGATCGACCGCAGTATCATTCTCTCACGACGATGCATCCGGCGCGCCTCCTTCTCACTCCGTTCATGATCGTAGCCGCAGAGATGCAGAATGCCATGGACCAGCAAACATGTGAGTTCCTCATTCAAGGACCGTCCAGCCTCTATCGCCTGCCGCCACGCTGTGGGCACTGAGATCACCACATCGCCCAACAGATCCGGCGTGAGAAGTGCGGGCCTGCCCTGAGCCCGCCGAAGGGCGTGAAGCGTGCGGGCCTCTCGCATGGCAAAGGCCAATACGTCGGTCGTGCGATCGTTGCCCCGATACCGGCGATTGAGACTCCGCATACGCTGATCGCCCACAAACAGAATACCCAGCTCCGCTGACGCTTCCCCGACATCGTCGAGAATCGCTCGCGTCGATCGTTCCAGGCGCGCCTGGTCAAACGTAATACGCCGGACCTGACTCTGCATATGGACCGGCATTAATGCGACTGGCCCCAGGAATCCGTGGATGGTGAGGAAGGGGTGGCAGACTTCGGTTGTTTATTCTGCAACGCTGGAGACAGTCGACGTCCTGCTGCGCCGGATGAGGGGCTGGAAGACTGAGCAGAGCTCTGATGCTGATCGTAGGCCTTGATAATGTCTTGCACCAACTTATGACGGACCACGTCCCTCTCGTCGAAATAGACGAACTCGATGCCCTCGACATCGCGCAGAATTTCTCGCACCTCGATGAGGCCGGAGACCCGTTCAGGCGGCAAGTCCACCTGCGTGATATCGCCGGTGACGACCACTTTGGAGTGGAACCCAAGTCGCGTGAGAAACATTTTCATTTGCTCCGCCGTGGCATTCTGCGCTTCGTCGAGAATGACGAACGAGTCGTTCAAGGTTCGGCCCCGCATAAACCCGAGCGGCGCAATCTCGATGTCGCCTCGTTCGATCGCGCGCGAGGCTCGCTCCATATCCATCATATCGAACAACGCGTCGTACAGAGGGCGAAGATACGGATTCACTTTGGCATACATATCGCCCGGCAGGAACCCGAGCTTCTCGCCCGCTTCAACAGCCGGCCGCGCCAGAATGATACGGCTCACTTCCTTCTTCAGCAATGCGCTCACGGCCATCGCCATTGCCAGATAGGTCTTGCCAGTACCGGCGGGGCCGATTCCGATTACGATGTCGTGGGTCTCGATGGCTTCAATATATGATTTTTGCGTCGGCGTTTTCGGCGCGACGAATCGTTTCTTGGTGACGATCGTCGCCGCGTTGGAGAGAAGCTCTTTGATCGGAATCTCGGGACTCTGACGGAGCGCGCTTAAGGCTTGGGCAATGTCGTCTGGTTGGAGGACCATCCCGTCGTTCGCGAGGGTGGCAAGTTCCGTGAGGATCCGCTCTGCATGGCGGGTGGCATCTGCCGTACCATCAAGAGTGAGCTCTTCGCCGCGCGCCGAGAGACGCACACCGAGGTCTTCTTCGATCAGCTTGAGGTGCCGGTCGTGATGACCGAACAGAACGGCAGTATTGGTGCCTTCTCGAAGTTTAAGTTTACGCACAAGCGCTAAGGCGTTCTCCCTCCCTGCAGTAATAATGATGGAGTGATTCTAACAAACCGGGGGAAGGTGTGACAAGCAGAAGAAATAATGGCGCTATGCGGACATCCTCACGCGCCTTAGAGTTTGCCGGAAGCGATAGGAGCAGGAAGAGTAAAATGGAATTCCTGAAAGGCTTTTCCCCCTTGACCATCTTCAGCAACGACTCGAACTCGCTGGATGCCAAGTTGGTCCGAAGGAATCTGCCAAACGAGATGCCCGGTTACTTTATCGATCACCATCCCCAATGGCGCCGCTTCCAGTAGAAAGCTAACTGGATCGCCGTCCCCATCGACCGCTTTCACTATATACTCATACCGTTCTCGACCAATGAGCGCCGCGGGGATAGAGACAATCTTTGGAGGACTATTGCCGACATACATCAATTCAGAACGGACCGGCTTCCCTGTCGACAAGTGGTCCCGAGGGGTCACCTCCACCTCAAGCGTATCCTTGGGCTGAAATCCCGTGGTATCCAAGGTCTGCTCCAGACCCTGTTTCACGACTTTGTTGTTGCGCCACCAACGAACATCGAACTGCATCTCATCCTGATCTGCATCGACAACTTCCATCTTCGCGTAGACCGGAGCGTGCGGGTCATCCGGACGCTCGATGGAGAGATGTGCGATGACAGGGGGAGTATTGCCGACTATCGCAGGGCCCGCCTGGTAACGAGTTCCTTGAACCGCGCCCTTCATAGGTACGATATCGACCGTCACCTGATCGCCACGCTTTAACATGCTCGGCGTCAGTGTTGGTCCTGTCTGATCTCGGAGGGGAGTGCTGTTGACCATCCATTGATACTGGAATCCAGCCGTATCAGACCGGCTATCATTGGTCTCGATCATGACCTTGACCGTCTCGTTCAAGGTAATAGGGTCTGGGGTAATGGTGGCTAAACGGATAGTCCCAGGGTGCTGTGGCAAGACATTAGTTGAAGAAGAAGACTCATTGCCGCCTGGGGCAGAACTTGAGTTACACCCGATGAACAGGAGCGGAAGGACAACACATAGCGATGGGAAGAGCCTTATGTTCACCACTGGTTGCTACGACGATCTCGTTCGTTGATTAAAGGTTACTTTGGCCCTGAAAATAGATCTGGGAGGAACCAAGACGCTGATCCCTCCCAACTCTATTTGAACCTTCACTCACTTTCGGTCACGCTCCCAAGACATGTACCGACTCCAGGGAGCATTGGGCCCAATGAAAGATGCACATTCGCTGCTCCCCGTACTCGCCTGGCTACAAACTGTGCCCGGATCTTTCTTCTTGGCACAGCTTCCTCCAGTACAACCACCTCCCGTCCCGGCGATATGGACAGCGACTTGCGAGGCCACCCCCTCGCCAAGGCCAATTCTAGTATTGTTGTTCGTATTTGCGCCGGAGGCGCTGGTCCCGATGATCGGAGACGAGTAGGCCGATCCGGTCTTGTAATATAAAGCGTATAGATAGCTCGTTCCGGTCGAAGCGCAGAAATCATTCGTGGGAACGAGCGTCGGAAAGAATACCGCTCCAGCAAACACGACAGGGCTGGACACCGACCGCTCTGCCGACGTGCCGGCCGCAGTCACCAGCCTGACGTACCATCCATCCTTGCTCTGGATCAACCCCACCATCGAGTTGGCTCCTGCGGTGACACTCGTGAGCGTAGGATTGTTCGGATCCGTCATTTGATTCGTCCCAGGTGCACAGACGATACAGACCACCGCATTCGTGGTATTCACCAGATCGACGGTATTACAATTGGTGGTATCTGTCTCAGTACAACCCGAGTTCATCACGTTGTCTTTAATTCCGAACAGATACTGTTGCGCGGTATCGGTCTTGTCGGAGTTACTCAAGTAGCGGCCCGTTCCAAAGAAGACCCAGACCTTATTCGCATCATCGATGGTCACCGACGGCCCGGTCGTTACCGGCCCCATTTCCACCGTGGTTCCACCCAATGAGTTGTAGTCATAGAAGTCATCGATCATTTCCGTGGGTGATCGATTCCCTCCGTTGGCAACACCCCAGGTCGAGGTGCTGCAAGGGGCATTCGTACAGCCTCCGGTTGTCAGCCGATACATCTTGCCCCTCCAGGGCAGAGATCCGTCGTGCAGTGTACGCCCGAAGTAGGCAACGTCGTGTCTGTAATCGAAATTCCTATCCAACGCCACGATGCTACCAAGATACGACCGCCAGGAGCCGATCGGCATCGTGGTCACCTGCGAATTCCCGGCCCCAGGTCCGACCTTCAAGTCCACAGCATACAGCTTGGCTGATTGCGCAGGAGCGGCCGGCAAGTCTGCCGCATAGCCGTTGGGCCCCGAACCGAACAACACCATCCACTTGGCGTTGGTGTTGTCAGTCTTCGCATCCGCCGTGGGGCTCACCCGTATCACAGCTGGAATGCTGGATGTAAGCCCCAACCCGGCATCACTGAAGCTCCAAAGAAGCTTGGGATCGACATCCGGGTTAGTAATATCGAGCACAAAATACGCGCTGTAGAACGTATGGGGTACCCCGCCGATAGTGACTGTCATTGGAGGAGCACCCGTGCCGGAAGCACAGCTTCCACAGCTCCCCCCCATACGGAACCCTCCGATCAGAATTGTCCCCCAGCCGTTCGGATGATCTGCGTCCGGCGTGAAGATCCGCACATCCGACACCGTGGGCTTGAGATCCACGTAGTAGACATGGGTGTAATCGGCCCTGGTCAACCACTGCAACTGCGGCAGGAGTTGATAGGGAATGAACCCCCAGAGCTCGTCGCCGAGCGGACGGCCGCTGCTGTTGTCGGTGGGATTCTTCGTGTACCATCCATGCTCGACCACAGTGGTGGTAGTCACATCGTCGCTCTTGTGGTAGAAGCCGCCGTTAAAGGCATGCAACATTCCGTCGTTGGCACCGACATAGACGACTTCACGGCGATTTTTCCATTTTAAAAAGAAATCAGTGTAGGAGGAATCTCCATACGTGAGATCGTAGTTCGCACGCGGCGCGGCCACAATGGTAGGTGTCGAGTGGATGGGGTCGCCCAACTTCCATACCTTGTAGGTGCCGCTGCCGATCGGCACTTCCAGCATGCGCGTGCGAAGCCCTGCGATTTCGTCCCCGCGAACGAAATTGATGATGTTGTCCGCCGTATAGGGAGCGGCGCCAGCCCGCAGGTATGGACTCAATGTTCCTGAATTCGCAGTGCTGAATTGCATCTGCTCGCCCGCGTCCACGAGTCCATCGTTGTCGGAGTCCACCCACGTGAGCAGGTTTCTCGCCGAAGAGGCAAGGTTGGCTAACTGTTTGCCTCCTTCCCAGAATGGACGAATATCTTTCAGCTCCAGGCCCGGGATTGTCGGCGTCGTACTGTCGGCAGCCCCGTCGCCGTTGGCATCACCATACTTGTCGACCAACACTTTCCCATAGGTAGGACTGGAGGCAACATTGTCGTACCTGGTCTTGACGATGTAATCGTTTTCATAGACTAATTTTCCGTCCTGATCCGTATCCTCTCGGAAATTCCCGACGTGATCGATGAACAGCCCCTGTGCATACCCGGTCCATTTCACATTGTTTCCAAACTGCCCGACGGTGCTGGTGTAGAAGTAGGCTTGATAGACACTCCCTTCACCGGTGGCAGAGGTAGCCAACACAGAAATAGCCGTTCCGGACGAACTCTTTCGCAAGATCGCCGTGATGGTCGCCATCAACCTATCCTGTAAGTCGTCCACGTTGGAGGACTCGAAGTAGTTATCGGGAATTCCGTCGGTGCCAGGCGCACCAGTCGCATTGATAACCTTGTCCCACTCAGTCACCAGGTCAGGAAGGTTATTGTTGTTGCTGTCTTCGAATCCGCCCAATTGGGCTGTGTGCATCAAGATTTCTCTTCCGGCGATGTTGCCGAAAGCGAAAAACGTGTAGACTGACATGGTTTGGAGTCCATCCAAACAGTGCCCGGTGACACCAAGCACGGCAATCGTTCCATCGGTAAGGGCTGGGGCAGTTCCGTTACAGGGCCGAAGGTCATTCGTGTGGGCCCAATAGGCCACGTCATCCAGATAGTGGTTCCCGCTGCTCCCATAGTCCGTCTTGTGCTCGCCTGAGGTCGCAGTGGCAGTAGGGTTTGTGCCGATCAGGTAGGGAGCGGTCGTGGCTGGATGGGTGTTACATGTTGTATTGATGGGAGCCGTGGGGCTGCTCGCATCCGTTCCCGTACAGTGAACCCCATGGCGTCCATGCGCATAATCTTGAAGCCCCGCCGGGATATTCGTATCCTGCGTCGGTTCTCCGTCCGTCACGATGATAACGAACGTTTTACAGCAACGAACCTGCGAAGATGTCGTCGCCCAAGGAGGTGTGTGGTTGCTCCCGAAAAAGTACGGATCCCGCCCGCAGGCGTTGGCGATATAACCGGTCGTACAGGTTTCGCTGCCGGTCAGCGCAGTAATTTCAGGCGTCCCTATTGAACCCACCCCCGACGTCCCGAAGGCTACGCCGTTTGACACACCTCCGGAAAAGGCAATGGGATAGACATAGGCAGTGGACAGGAACGTGGAGTTAATCTGGGCAATATAGCGGGCGGTTTCATACAGAGACTCGGCCAAAGGCGTCCAGGTCGAGGGAGAAGATTCTTTTAGGGCATCCAGGATTGCCGCTGCATTCGTGTTGAAGGTTTCTACCCCCGAACTGTTGAAGTTGATGGCCTGACGTGATCCCACTCCGACAAGCATGCGCGCCCCATCGCCCGTCCCTTTGAACTCAAAAAGACCGAAGCGGGCCTGGGCGCCGATTTGCTGCACGACTCCAGTCTGATCGACGGTGGATGTGAAACGGAGCTTGTAGTTCGACTCGGCAAATCCATCAGAATCAGAACAGGATGTCGCACTACTTGTTGGAGCAGTGCTGTCGTTGTCGACGCAGATTGAACCGGCCATTCCGTCAATTCCGCCACGCAAATGGATATAAATGTTGCCCGGCGTCCCTGGAGTGGCGGCCGTCGGAACCCGTCCGGCATACGTGGCACCGGGAACCGAATTTGTCGTTTCATGCCCGTCACCCGAGTTCAAAAACAGCTCCTGTGATGTGTTCGTGATTTTCGCCGGTGTCCCACTGGGTGGACACGTGCCATCCGCAGCCCGCGTGACCGCGCAATCCCCTCCCGACATGGATTTTTTGAGGGCATCGAAACGTCTGAAACCGGCCCAGTTAAGGAAATTCCCGTCCCATTGAGTTCCTGTGCAGATGGCAGCCAGCGTAGCCTTCGTCGCGGCGAAATCGAAGCGCGTATTGGTCGCATCGTAGGTATAGCAGGACAGAGAGTTGAAGTACCCGCTGTAGGATGAGGTCGGAACAAAGCTTAGATTCACCGGTGTGATGCCGCCACCTGCCAACACGCCACACCAGGTCGAATCGCAGGCTCGACCATCCATACTGCCGGAGTTGTCGAGCAACAAAATGATATTGGGTGCGACTTGGTCGTTGACGAAGGGTGGCACGGCATAGTATTGATCCATCGTTTGGGCCTGTACCGCACCAGGCCCCAGGAGACAACCCACCAACGCCAGTACAATGGTTCCACGAGTGGCGATACTCCGGCTCTTCATGGCACCCTCCGTTCTTGTTGCTCGACACATCATATTCAGCGTTTCCTGATTATCTGGGAAGAGTTACGATCATCTTGTCGATTTTGTTATTGTCCTCTTTCGTGACGTGAAACTTCACTTCAGCGGTCACAACAAGATCTCTGGGCTCCATGACTCTTCCAGTTTGGTTAAGAATGACGACTTCCTGGATCAAGCCATAGGTCCGCCCATCGATGTCGAGTGTTTTCTCATAGATCGCTGTGATCGTGCCGTTCTGATAGCCGATCGTTGTCGAGGGAAGTAGCTGGTCGTCGGCCAGCGTGACGCCGATGTTCATGACGAAGAAGACTGTCGCTGTCAACACCATTATCATTCCGGCATGCACGAACAATCGGCTGTGCCCACTTATCCGGCTGCTTCGCTTGAGGTCCTTCTTCTTTTCCTCTGTGCGAGCGTCATCCATCATGGTGATCCTCCATCGAGCTTAATCTCCGCGGCGCTGGGCTAGTACAATCTCCGCTGGCAAAAAGAGCCGGCGTAATTGCAGACGTACACTGCTCCGACTTGACTCGTGATCCCCGTCGCCACGTTTTGCGCCACGCAGGTGATCTGATAAAAGTAGTCCAACAGCGAAGCCCCGCCGGTGGTGGGATCAATCTGGCTTCCGAAGGCAGGATTCACATACAGTCGGTCAATGTCGCCGAATACCTGGTAGCTACCTATGGTCATCGCCAGGTTCGGTACAGAACCCGCTCCGACTGGAAAGTCCGGATTGCCTCCATCAAGTATCAGCTCACTGTTCAACGCGGCAAGATTCGTGAACGGCACCGGCCCTGGCGGAACCGCGTTGGAGAGCACGGCTGGCGGCACGAACTTGTTATCGAGATACTGTTGAAGCACATTTGCGCCGGTGCTCACGCAAGACTCCGCCGCGTCCGTCGAGGCTTCGCTGGCGCTGACACCACTGGAAACTTGCCGCTCAAATCCCGTCACGGCAAGGATCGAAATTCCCATCAGGGTCATGATAAGAATTACCATCATGACAGTAATGAGACTTACCCCTTGTTCGTCTCTC
>OEKW01000325.1_pt3 | contig 8917 bp, 5 predicted proteins | sample 1503291 | NCBI WGS metagenome assembly OEKW01 (sample SAMEA104379590, study PRJEB20068) | metagenome | biome: 1000743; feature: 77; material: 1998 | place: USA | collected 2012 | depth 25 m
AATCAAGCAGCGCCACTCTGGGCGCCTTGACCGTAGCGGCCCGCTGTAAGGAACTGGAAGCCTTGGGCCGCGATCGTCGGATCGAAGAGGCTCCAGACCGCTTTCGGCAATTAGAACGGGATTTCGACGCCGTCTGCTCTGTCTTTCAAGCCGCCCTCAACAAGGAGCCGTCCTATGACGCCTGATCAACGGAACGCTCCCCTTGCCTTGATTGTGGATGATGATGCGGTGACTAGACTGTTAGCACGCGCAGCGCTGGAGGGCGCAGGATGGAGTGTCGAAGAAGGAGAGAATGGGCGGGAAGCGCTGGCAGCCTTTCAGCGGTTCCATCCAGATGCCGTGCTGCTCGATGTCATGATGCCGGAAATGGACGGGTTTATGGCCTGCGCGGCGCTCCGCAAACTTCCAGAGGGAGAGCACACTCCTGTTCTCATTATGACCGGTCTGGACGATTACGACTCCATCACGAAGGCTTACGATGCCGGCGCCACCGACTTCCTCACAAAACCATTGAACGGGCTCCTGTTAACGCACCGCGTCCGATACATGGTGCGGGGGAGCCGGGTCTTGCAGGAGTTGCGGGCGAGCCGGGCCAGCTTGGCCCACGCTTGCGATGCGGCGCTTGAAGGCACACGCCTCAAGTCGGAATTTCTTGCCACCGTGAGCCACGAAATCCGGACGCCCATGAACGGAATCCTCGGCATGACCGACTGGCTCTTAGACACCCACCTGACGCCTGAGCAACGCGACTGTGCGGACACCATTCGTACCTCGGGCGACGCGCTGCTCTCTATCATCAATGACATTCTGGATTTCTCGAATATCGATTCCGGCAAGTTGCAACTGGAGGAGAGTAATTTCGACATGCACCGGCTGCTCGAAGACGTCATCGGCCTGTTTCAAGAACGTGCGCGTAGGAAAGGAGTGACATTGTCCTGCCTGATCCAGACGCAGCTACCGATATGGCTGCGCGGAGATCCTGTTCGATTGCGTCAGATTCTGAGCAATCTGCTGGGGAACGCCGTCAAATTCACCGACCGCGGCGAGATCGTGGTCCGTGCAGAAGTGGAAGAGAACCTGGGCCGGAAAAACCCGATCGGCTCGGGTCTCCCTGCCACGTTCGCACACGTCACGGGAAGGACCGGTCAAACCGTCAGCGTGCGTTTTTCAGTCGCCGATACGGGAATTGGGATCACACCAGAGGCCTGTACACGGATTTTTCAGCCGTTCATGCAAGCCGATGGATCGACCACAAGACAGCATGGAGGGACGGGATTGGGGCTCGCAATCTGTCAGCAGCTTGTTGAACGCATGGGTGGGTTTATCGGTGTGGATAGCATGCCGGGCCGGGGCAGCGTCTTTCAGTTTACGGTCCCCTTTGAGCCCAAGTCGGAATAGAGTTCCTGCTCGCTATCGTGTGACAGCCCAGGCCTATCACACTAAATCGCATTGAGTCATTCGCCGAGCATCGGTTCTCTTAGCAGCCTGAGGTCAAGTCTAAGGTTGAGGCAAGGACAGTCAGGTCTTTGTTCAACCGCGACCTCGAACATTCGTTCGTCTCGCCTTTCCTACATGTATCGCGCAGCCTATTAGGCCGCATGCTTTCGAGATTCGGCATGGTTTCGGCGTCTCTCCTCAAACAGTCGAACAAGACGTAGCACCGCTTTTTCAATTTGAACATAGATGATTGGGCCTTCAACTAGCGTACCGAGCCGTCCGAGGGCTTCCAATTGCCCAGCGGCCAACACCACTTCCGAAGCACAGAGATTACTGGCTGTCCCTTTCAGCATATGAGCGGCTTGTTCCACGGCCTGTCGATCTCCGCCGACGAGGGCTGAGCGGATTTCTTCCAACATGGTTTGATAGCGTTGAAGGAACAGTTCGACGAGGTCTTCTAATAGCGCAGTATCGCCTCCGATGTTGCGTAACATCGCGGCCGTATCAAAGATGACCGGGAGAGGCCTCGTGTCTTTCATATCCGCGCTGTACTCTGCACGACCACTCTGGTCGACGCGCACCTGAATCGCCGCAGAAATCCATCGATCGAGGATTCCCTTGAGGTCTTCTTTCCGTACGGGTTTCGTGAGATAGTCGTCCATTCCAGCCGCGAGACAGCGTTCTCGATCTCCTCGCATGGCATTGGCCGTCAAGGCGACGATTGGAATATGGTGTGTCGCCGGACAGTCGGCTGTCGCAGACTTTTGGGTCACCGCTTCGCGTTGGCGAATGAGCCTGGTTGCCTCGAAGCCATCGACGAGGGGCATCTGGCAATCCATCAGGACGATGGCATAGGAGCCATGGGCTAATGCTGCCAGCGCTTCTTGGCCGTTTCCCACGACATCCGACTGGAAGCCGAGTTTTTCCAGCATGCGAACGGTGAGCTTCTGATTAATGAGATTGTCCTCAACCACCAGGACGCGCGCGGCCGACCGTGTTTCTGCGAGGGTGTGTCGCGTGATGAGCGGAGGTGCAGGTACAGCGACCGGTGCAACGGTCTCTTCGGCGACAAGTCCCGGCAGGCCGAGCACGGTTCGCAAACAGTTTGCGAGTTGATCGTGACGGGCCGGTTTCGTGAGATATGCGACAAACCCGGCTTGGCGTGCGAGTTCCGCATGCCCTCGCTGAATGAGCGAGGTGAGGACGACAAGACGGACGAGAGATCCTACAGGATGGACCTTCATTTCCTTGGCGAATTGTAATCCATCTTTACCCGGCATCAGCATATCGACGATCGCCACATCGTATGATATGCCGTTCTTCGCCTGCTGCTCGATCAGTGCGATGGCTGAGGTGGCATCCCGGGCCTGGTCATCGACCATGCCCCATCCCGTGACCAGGTGATGGAGAATGATCCTGTTCGATTCATTGTCGTCGACGATCAGGACACGGCGTCCGGTCAATTCCGCCGACGGCATGATGGCCAGGGGCGACGTTGTTTGTTTGAGGAAGTGAGCGGTGGACCAGAATGTGCTGCCGCGACCCGGTTGACTGGTGATGCCGACGTTGCCCCCCATCTGCTCGGCGAGTTGCTTCGAAATCGCGAGCCCTAGACCGCTCCCTCCATATTTGCGTGATGTGGAGCTGTCCGCCTGAGTAAACGGTTGGAATAGTCGAGCCTGTACTTCCTGAGGGATGCCGATTCCGCTGTCGGTGACTTCGAATCGGACGACCACCTCATCGACCAGATCCTTATCGAGGAAGGCTTGAACCGTCACTTCACCCTGTTCCGTAAACTTGACGGCATTGCCGACGAAGTTCGTGAGAATCTGACGGAGCCGTCCCGGATCTCCGCGAAGGCTGTTCGGTACGGCTGCATGCACCAGACCGGTGATTTCCAGCCCCTTGGTCTGCGCCGGTTCCGCGAATTGACCCAAGACATCTTCCACCGTCGAGCGAAGGTTGAAATCGATACATTCCATTTCAAGTTTGCCGGATTCGATCTTGCCATAGTCCAGAATATCGTTGATCAAGTTCAATAAGGCCTCGCCGCACTGGCGAATGGTTTCGATATAGGATTGTTGTTCCTCCGTAGGATCTGTATCCATCAAGAGGCCCGTCATCCCAATGACTCCATTCATCGGCGTCCGCAACTCGTGGCTCACGGTCGCCAGGAACGAGGCCTTCACTCGAGCGGCTTCCTGTGCTTTCTGGAGCGCATGATCCAGTTGGCGATTGCTGTTGTAGAGGTGGTCCGCCGACCGACGCAGTTCCTCCTGGGCTGCTTTGACGTCGGTCATATCGACCGCATATCCCCGAACCAATCGATGCGAGGGGACCGGGCAGAAAATCCATGAAAAGCTTGCCTCAGCTAAGCGGACTTCCTCTCCCCGTAGCTCCTGCCCTGATTCGATGCAGCGCTGGACAAGCCCGGATAAATCACCGGGAAACACGGCGGGAAATCCGCCGGTCGCATAACCAAACCGCTGGAGCAATCGCGTCATCGCAGGATTGGCATACACGAGATTCGCATCGGAGTCCAACTCGACAATGGGAGAGGGGCTTTCTTCCGCTATGCGGGCCAAGCGGTCGTAATCTTGCTTCAGCTCTCTTTCGCGGGTCAGGTCACGTATCGTCAACAATCCGCCGGTGTCGCCGTCGGAATCCAGCAGGACATAGCTCCACTCAACCAGATAGGATTCGTGTCCCGGGCCACTCAGTGTCGTCTGGGTTGCTTGTATAGGGCGGCGATCGTGAAGAGATTCGTGAATGCGCGTGACGATGCTGTGGCCCGATGCTCCTGGTTCCTGCAGCCAGACCTCCTGAAGCAGCTTCGATGAACAGAAATCAGTTGAGTGCCCGAGGAGGCGAGCGGCTTCAGCGTTCACAGACACGATGCGAAGCTGACGATCGAGCAGCAGCACCCCGATCGGAAGCATATCCAGCGTCGCAGGGTTCAAAGAGTTCCGTGCCATGGATGATCCCACAGAGCGCGATGTCGTCCCGCGGTTCTTTGAGGTGTGCTTCATCAGGCCGCCTCCTCGTGGATCCCGTCAAGAAACATGGCCACATTCACCCGCTCATGAAGGGGATCCAGCACCTTCGTGATGGTCCGTGTCATTGTTCCCGCTGTCTGGGCTCCCAGATCGATGCGAATCGGCGTGATATAGGATCCTCCCTGCGGTCCCGTGATCACTTTGACAACTGGTTTGAGCCGCTGCGTGTAATTCATCCCCACGACCACCGCCTGTTCTCCCGTGTTCATTCGGACCAGACTGCCGATCGGATACACGCCAAGACTGCCGATCATGGTTTGGATTAATTCCTTTGGATACTGTCCCGTGTCACCAAGGCGAAATAACTGGCGGATGGCATCGTGCGGGAGCATCGCCGGACGGCCTGCACGGCGACTCACCATGCCGTCATAAATATCTACCAGGCCGACCAGTTGCGCTAATGGTGAGATGGAGTCTCCCGTGAGTTTGTTTGGGAACCCGCCTCCATTGCTGCATTCATGATGCTCCGCGACAATCCTGACGATAGCGTTCCTGTCCTCTTTTGCCTCCTGTAACATCGCCAGCCCCAGTGCAGCGTGCTGCTGCATCATGATGCGTTCCTGTTCCGTGAGGTCGTGACTTCTACGGTACAAGTTCCGCGGCAACCGGACATAGCCGATGTCGTGGAGTAACGCGCCGGCTCCGAGCGCTTCCAGGTCCTCCTCCGCAACCCCATAGTCATGCGCGACAATAAGCGAGAGGGTGCAGACGTCGAGCGCGTGTGAGGCCAGCGTGCGATCGAATCGCTTCATCTTTTGAAAAGAAAGAAGACTGAGCATGGAGGCGTCATCATCCAGGACACGCGAGAGTACATTCGCGACGACCATGTGCAACGTGTCCGGCCGGGGGACGATTCCCGTCTCCAGCTCTTCGAACATCCGTTCCATCGAACAGATCGCTTCTTTGTACGTCTCTTGAGCGGCTGCAATCTGTTCCCGCGTGCTCGGCGGCGGTGTATCGTGCTGGGTGTCGGGCGATGACGGCTGTGCGGTTTTCATCTCTGTGCCGGAAGAGGGCTCAGGAGGCGTTTCTGGAGAGACAAGCTGCGCTGCATGGCTTGGTTGTGGGACGGCGACTGTCTCCTGTGCGACCGACGGAGTCGGTGTATTCTGCTGGGTGACAGGCGACTGGGGCTGTGCTGCTTTCATGTTTGCGCTGGGGGTGAGCTGCGGAGCCGCTTCTGACGAGGCTGGCAGCGCCGGATGGCTTGATTGTGGGGCGGCGACTGTGTCCTGTGCGACCGACGGAGTCGGTGTATTCTGCTGGGTGACGGGCGATTGTGGCTGTGCAGCCTTCACGTCTACGCTGGAGGCAGGCTGCGGATCCGTTTCTGGCGAGGCTGGCAGCGCCGGATGGCTCGGTTCAGGTGTGGCGGTTGACTTCTGCCCGTCCGACGGCGGATGTGGGGCTTCTGACAGGACCGGATCCACATCGAGGCCCTGGTTGGCATCGATCTTCACCTCTCTGATGCCATGTTGCCGGAGTAGGTCGATGTCTTTCGTATGACGGATGAAACGTTTATGGAGAAGGAAGGGGGTTCGATACCACGGTTGGTCCATTCCAACAATGAACATCCCGGGTTTGAGTTGATCGATCGTGATCGTTTTCACTCGTCTCATCGGATGAGGCCCTGTGATATATGCGTATAGGGTTGCTTGGCAGACTGATGCCGTGAACTCCCTGGTGAGAAGGAGAGTCTTGCGTATTATGCTATCGGGATAAATCGAGCTGAACTTGACACAAGCGAAGGAAATTCCGGCCTAATGTGCTATATCGGCGTCCGGTGCGCCAGTCCTACATCCCCCTTCAAGATTCTCCCTTCGGCACCGATAGAGTCCATCAGGAGATATTGGTGTTCAATTGTACGGACTCAGGCGTTCAGGCTGAAGGCTTCTAGGTCGAAGGCCGGAGCTCCGAATACTTCAGCCTGAACACCTTCAGCCTATCTACCTGAGCAGTTACGATGCGCAAGCGAATTTCCATCGATCAGCTGAAAATCGGTATGAAGGTCGAGAAACTCGACCGCTCATGGCTGGCTACGCCTTTTTTGCGTCATCGATTCACCATTACCTCCCCGGTACAGATCGAACAACTGCGCGCCAGCGGTGTCCAACAACTCGATATCGAGATTGGCGATACCGGCCAGGACTCCGGCTCGGTCGTGCCGGTCATGCCGACCGAAGATGAAGCCTCTCAGCCGATGGCGCGACCGGAGAAACCCGAACCGCCGCTCGTTCCGTTTGCCGAGGAACTGCCCGGAGCACGACAAGTCTATCGGGCCGCCAAATTGATTGTTCAACAGGCCATGGAAGATGTCCGGATGGGTCGCGCGCTGAACATGGAGGCGGTGGGTGATGTGGTTGGGAGCATGGTTGACAGCATCCTGCGCAGCCCTGATGCGCTCACCAGTCTGACACGCCTCAAACAGTTCGACGAATATACGTTTTTCCATTCCGTCAACACGTCCGCCCTGGCACTGTCGGTCGGGAGGCATCTCGGGTATGCGCGTACGCCGCTGCTTCAGCTAGGAACCGGCATGTTGTTGCATGACATCGGCAAAACGCTGATCCCGCTCGAAATTCTCAACAAGCCGGGGCGCTATCAGGTCGACGAGTTCGAGATCATGAAGCAACATGTCATGCGCGGGGCAGAGGTTCTGTCGAACACCACCGGCCTCACCGATGTGTTTCTGAATCCCACGCTGGAGCATCATGAACGCGTCGACGGGACCGGGTATCCCCATCGACGATCAAAAATAGATCTCAGTCAATTTGGCCTCATTGCCGCCATTGTAGATATCTATGATGCTGTAACGAGCGACCGTTGCTATCACAAAGGGAAAACCCCACACGATACCCTTCAGATGCTCTATAGGTTAGGGGGCCAGGGTCATGTGGACGGGACACTGGTTCAACAGTTCGTGCAGGTTGTCGGGGTCTATCCGGTCGGTTCCTGTGTCTCGCTCAATACGGGGGAGTCGGCGATCGTGAAGCAATTCAATCGCCACGCTCCGATACGACCTCTCGTCGTGCTGATCAAAGACGAAGTCGGGCGCCATCGATCCTCTCCGATCGACCTCGATCTCGCGGCGCAGCTCTGTCCCCCGCATCGGACGATTGCGTCGACCCTCGATCCGACCGCCCTGGGGATCGATCCTTGCACGTTTCTTGATAAGGAAGCTGCATAATGGAATCAGAGCATATACCAGTCCATTCGTCGGTTCTCGTGGTCGGATTGCCGCTCCAGCTGGTCATCGGATCCGGTCAAGACAAAGTGAACTGTGGATCCACGTTACTGGGCTGGAAGGAGCGAGCCTGGCTGATTTGCGAATGGCCGTTTCATTTCGGGCAAGCGGTTCCGTGCGAAACGGGAACTCATTGTCTCGTCCGTGCTATGGTGGCCGGCCGGCTCGTCGCATACCAAAGCGAAGTCCGTATGGCACAGATGTCACCGCTTCCTCTTCTGTATCTCGCATTTCCCCGGAGGATCGAGGAAATCCATCTCCGTAAGGATGCGCGTGTCCCCAGCAATGAGCCCTTGCTGCTGATGCAAGGGACCCATGGAGACGCGATACTCGCCCTGCGGAATGGGTCGGCTCCCATCGGCGGATTAATACAAGATGTCAGCCTGTCGGGCTGCCGAATCGTCCTACAGAGGTCGCGCACTGACGTGGTGCTGGGAGCCACGGTCTATCTGGAGTTCGAACTGATAGGGATCGGGCATGTCACGCAGCTCGCCGGCGTGATCAAGAGTATTGCAGAACGTGACGGTGCCCTTTCTCTCGGAATTGAGTTCCGCTTCAACGGGAAAGAGGCCATCGAGTACCGCGGGTGGGGAGGGAGCGTCCAAAAGGCCATAGAGTATTCCGTGATGCAGCGGCAAACCGATTTTGGATTCTTGACGCCGCCGTCAGACCCATGACGAATCTACCGAGCACTAGGCACATCTTGCCTGGCAGAAGCTCTCTTTTCGGTACCCGCTTCCCCAGCAACCCGTTATCTACCGTGCATTTCTCTCCTTGTGCGATCTCTTCGCGAGTGGCGCAAGCCTTGCTTGGCATCTAGTCGGACATTCCGCATCGGCGGCGATTGCGTGAACGTGAGCATGACGCTCAGCAGGCGGATCTTGTGTGTGCTTGGCCCACGACAGCCATCCACTCGCGAATAAGGGAACACGGTGCCACAAGCGATCGAAGCATCAACTGATACGGGTGCCCTGCTGAACTCGGCACGAGCGGTATTCCAAGAAATCCCAATGCCGCTTGCTGCCTGCCTGGCGCTGTGGAGACGGGCGGCGGCCAGTGGTTCAGGCTCAGATCCTCTCGCGCCGGCGCCGGCCATGTCCCACACCTATCCGTCAACATCTCGCCCCGAGATTGCAGCAGTTCTGGAAGGTCTTCCGTTGGGCGAATGGGCGATGACTGT
>OEKW01000129.1_pt1 | contig 8889 bp, 10 predicted proteins | sample 1503291 | NCBI WGS metagenome assembly OEKW01 (sample SAMEA104379590, study PRJEB20068) | metagenome | biome: 1000743; feature: 77; material: 1998 | place: USA | collected 2012 | depth 25 m
CTCGAAAGCATCCTCAACGGGGACCCTGCCGCCTCGCATCTCGGCGGCACACGGTCAAAGATTCTGATCCAGAGGATCAGAATGCGCCCGCGTTAGCCTCTCGAGTCGAGAATGTATGGGGCAAGAATAGCCGCAGCCTCTGCTGCGCCTGTCGGTGGAAGCGCAGCGACTGACGGTATGGGGGATTCGCAGGCCCTCCTGAGCGCTGTTTCCCAGCGGCCTTGTGTGAAGTCGTCCATGGACAATTCGACGCCTCGTCCATAGCGATGCAGATAGTCGACGAGCGGCGGCTCGTCCGCAAAGTTGTATCGGCGGACATACATCACTGGCTGTTGAAGCGCGACGGCTTCAACGATGGTGCTGTAACCTGGTTTGGTCATGATGACATCGACAGAGGCCAGCAGAGTTTTAAAGGATAGTGGAAATGTCTCAATGGAATGAATGCGGGAATATCCCGCGGGGATTGGGCCGTCGATCAGGAAACGATAGGGATGGAGCTGTTCCATCTGTTCAAGCGGGAGCGACGTCAGTGGAATGCCGCCGAATCCCACCAAGACAGTCCGTTCGTTGTGCGCCAGGGCTAGCGCCGAAGCCAGTCGGTCTCGTTCAGGGAAGTTGGGGCTCGCTATCGGGGCAATGTCGATCATATTGGAGAAGACGTCGATTTTAGGGGCAGGGGTGATGCGAAGGGCCCTGTCGGCTTTTGCATAGGATTCACGGACGCGCTGAATCAACTGCTGATGTGAATGATCTGAAGCATGGCAGAATTCCTTGAGCACGAGATCCCAGGTCAAGCTTGCCAAGGCGACCGTGGGTATCCGTGCCCGGGAGCCGGCTTCGATGGCAAGGTAAGGTGTGTCGGCGATGACGAATGCGGGTGACGCCGACTGCATGGCGGCGACTTCGTTAGACAGGCGCGCGTCCCAGGTTTCGTGGAAGTGTTGGTGCGCAGCCCAGGTCGCGCCGATGTCGATCTTGAGGGGCCCGTCTTGGATACAACCGATATCTTGTTGTGCCGGACTATGCTCCCACTGGATCGCCAGACGATCTTGGAAAAACGCGGCAGGGACGGTCGTGCGGAGGATGGCGGTTAGACCGGGTATGAGGATGCCCAGTGCATTGAGTACGGGCACGACTTGCGCCGCATGACCGTAGCCATGTCCGGAAATGGCGCACCAAATGCTAGGCAAGGCGAATCGTTTCCGGTTAGCTGCTGGAGTATCCCGGTTCTATCGGGGCGATGTTGTATTGTAATTCGAGGTCGAACTCATCGATCAATTCGTTGGCCGTGGAAACGCCGAGATCGGATTTCACCTCGCTGATGACAAGATCGATCGCCACCCCGGCATGGACTCCATACTGCGTCATTGCCGATTCGATTCGCTGTCTGGCTTCTTCAATCTTCATGGGAAACTCCTTGCTCCATCACAACTCGATTCGTTATCCCAAGGTGTGTAATAACGTTTCCATCTCAGGGACGAGGTCTCCTCCTCCGTTCGATCGACCGGAACGTGCCGCATCGATGCCGGCTTGCAGGACGGGTTTCGCGTCGTCCTTTCGTCCCAAAGCGACCAAGGCGCGGCCGAGGCCTAAGTACGAAGCCACGTGGGTCGGGTCCAGCTGTGTGGCGACGGTCAGGTGCTCGACCGCTTCTTCGAGATTGCTGCCTTGCTGGAGAATCTTGTTACCCAATCCATAACGACCGAGAAATCCTTTCGGATTCTTGGCGACCATTTGCCGAAAAGCGTCAATGTCCATTTATGCAGCGCTCCCTCACGAAGCACCCACTATAGCACTGAGGGAACTGGGTCGGCCAGAGGCAGTTGAGGGAGGGGAATTTCCTGTTTACGGTGCCGGTGTGGTTGAGACGGGGACAGCGGAAGGAGAAGCAGGGGAGGGCAGGGGTTTCCGTGCCTTCACGGCGACTGAGACGATGGGCGAGTCCGGTAGGGGGGCGCTGCTTGCCGTATAGAAGCTGGTGTCTCGAATGAGCTGATCCATGAGATCAGTCAGGCAGGTTTCAGTCACCTTTCCCTTGAGCTCGCCGATCATCGCCGGCGTGGCGGCGAACACTGTATAGTGGGCCGTACCTGACGAACGTGCCGTATAACGCTTCACTTGGCCATCCCAGCGTCCAAGTTCGAGACTCGCCTCCGTAGCATAGTCATAATTAAGGTCGATCACCGACGAGAGGAGAAACATGGACGCGCCGATGAGAAACCCCTTCCAGGCTGTGTCTCCTGAATGTGAATCGATCGTTTCATCAAAGGCGATTCGGGCGGTCACCACTTTATCGCCAAGCGAAGCGACGTGTCCTCCAAGCGGGATGAGCGTCGAAAATAAGCGTGTCTCCTGCACGGTATTCAAGATGCGATGTTCAACCTCGCTCGAAGGATTCTGAGGCGCCCCGTTCTGTGTCATGTGGAACCCATCCATGACGAGTGGGACTCGCTCATCGTTGAGGATGGACTGTGTGGCTGGATGTTCCCGGTTGGCCGGGGAGGGGGTGACATCGATCCATCGCGTGGAGCACCCAACCGTCGTGGTGGTCGTCAAGACAACGAGTCCCAGGATTGTCCGGTGAAAGAGATGTCGTGTCATGCTGCCCTTCTCCTTAAAAATAGAATGAAAACCCGCCATAGGGCAGGCTGGCATTGAGTCCGATGTTTGGGTAGCTCGTACCGGCGTTGGAAATATGTTGAAAACGGTAGCCGACGTTGAGTGCGACTTGGTCTGTCAGGAAGTAGGAGGCTCCGAATCCGGCCATCAAGACGAAGTTGAACTCGCTGGACTCTTCCGGAATTTTTCCGGCGAGATCGGTCCAAAATGGGCCTCCGGCGAATTCCGCATAGGGTCGAATCCGGTCAAGCGCAACGAAGGTATATTTGATTTTCGGGGCGAAGCCGACACCGTGCGTGAGAATTGGCTCCTGAAATTGGATATAGACCATTTCGGCGCCGAGTGAGATCTGACCCCGATACCAACTGTTGCCGATGGGATCGGTCAGCGTCATCATCCAGTAGGGCATGAAGGCGGGGCCTTGTTGCTTCGTGGTGTGGTCTTCTGTGAGACGATGGGGGAGCATGTAGCCGACGGAGAGTCCGACTTCTTGAGTGCCGACGGTGATCTTGGGCGAGATTTCTGCGGCATGCAAAGCGGTCGTAGTCATGAGCGACATGAAAGCCAACATTGTGAGGATCCGAGCAAGCAATGGCATGTGATATCCACGTCAGTATCCTGTCGGTTATGTCATGGTGAATCTTGAGGCAACAGGGTGACGCTCCAAAGATAGCAGAGGGTAAGCCTCTGTCCAGAAATACGGCGGATTCGGTTTGGCGGAAAGTGAAAGAATGCTGGACAGACAGTCTTTGCGTCCGAAGGCCTTTACGACACGGAAGGCAGTGAGGACTTCCTGGGCGCAGGCCATGGTCGCGCTTTCATTCGATTTGACGGCAGACTAGGTTGGTCTCAGTTGCCGACCGCACCGTCGGATAATTCTGAGGTGCCGGCAGAGCTTCTCTGCCGCGTGTTCTGTCCTCGGCATCCTAACGGGGGGTTGCCATTCAAGCAATCGGCGAATCTAAGCGGGAGGTAAATATGATGTAAAGATTTGGTACGGTTCGGAGGAGTGAACAGAAGCTAATCGGACTGCTTCAAATTCGCAAGACGGGCGGAATCGGTTTGAAGTTCAGACAGCGTGTATCGCTGATCGAGAGAGACCACTCGTTCAAGGCATCGCCGTGCTGACACAAGATCATGGCGGGTGTCGTACAGGGTGGCAAGGAGGCGGAGCACTGCGGCTTCGGCTGGTTCGTTGCCGAGCTTGATGTAATGCTCCGAGGCGTTGTTGAGACAGCGCTCAGCTCTGGTCAGGTCGCCCTGATCCAGAAAGCACTTGCCGAGCTGGCTATAGGTTACGGCAAGTCCTTCTTCATTCCCGACGACCCGGTGATAGTCGAGGGCCTGTGTAAACGACGTGACCGCCTGCTCCCACTGCCCTTCACGCGCCTCTTGCAATGCCAGATTGTTATGGAGAATGCCGAGCGCGCGATCGTCTTTTAGGTCGCGCAACAGATCCAGTGCTTCGAGATAGTAAGGGCGGGCTTTCTCAGGATGATCGGCGCCGATGTGAAGATTGCCGAGGTTGACTAGTGTGTGGGCTATGGCGTGCTGATTCCGCTCCGTGCGTTGGATCGTGAGCACTTCCTTGTAGCAAGCTTCCGCGCGATCCAGATCGCCCGAGAGTGCGAAGACATTGCCGAGATTGCCGAGCGAATCGGAGAGAGCACGGTGATCCTTGGCCAGGCGATCATCTTCTACCGCCTGTTCGTAGGCGGCTCTGGCCTGCGTCAGCTGGCCGCGATGAAGAAAAATGCGCCCGCGATGTTTATGATCGTCCGACATGAATCGGCTCTTGTGAGGAGGCGGGAAGTTTGCTACGGTGCGCTCACTGATGGCTCACACGAACTGCACACGTTGCGGCCGCGAATACATCTACCATTGTTGCGATGGACCGGTCTGCATGCCCTGTCCACATTGTGGGCACGATGAATCCGATCAGGAACCCTCAGCCGTCAGCGATCAACACACTGCTGCTGATAACCCCTAGCTCAGTCGCGCAGAGTCTAGTCTCCTCCCTTGGGCGTGTCGCGTCGAAACTCGACTTGAATCTCGTCCTCTTCATCGAGCCCCAATCCATCACGAAATGATCCATAGAGTTCCGTGACTTGCTCGAAGTCTGTTTGATGTTTGCCATCAGGAGAGGACAGAAATGTTTCACAGAGCCGGAGGCCAGTCTGAAAATGATGCGCGATGGTCTCTTCCGTCACCTGCTGCCAGGTGATAAAAATACAGAAGGCTTGGAACGAATGGGCCAAGGGATAACGTTGCGCAATGGCAAGAAGATTCTCATAGGCCTCCCGCGCCGTGGTCCCGGCGTTCGAAGAAAACGTAGCTTCCAGTTCTACGGCTGTATCCCAGTCGGAGCCAAGCTCCGCCTCGGCTCGTCGGAATGTCTCTTGCGCGGCAAGGGCAGCGTCGAATTGCATGGGTCTCTCCTTGACAAGGCTGATTGCAGCATACGCGCGAGAGGAAATGGAGGTCAATGCGCGCGTTTACTTTCCTTCTCGCGGCTCTGTAGACTGGCTGTACTGTACAATGAGTATGGAAAAACCAGGTTCTACAGCACCAGCCGAGCCGTTATCGACTGATCCCGTCGATCGGGTCATCCGCTATCACGTCCAGACGAAGCATCATTTCAATCGCTATGCCCGTGCGCTTGGTTATCTGGATTGGGCCAATCAGCCCGATCCATTTCGGCGATTTGAAGGGGCGCCGCTCATTTCGCTGCCGCTGATGAGGCCGGATGAAGATCCGGTCTCGCCTGCCTATGACTCCGTCTACCAGCCTGGGATGGTAGACGGCCACTCTGTCACCATACGATCGCTTTCACGGTTCTTCGAATTCGCACTGGCGCTGTCGGCATGGAAGAAGGCAGGGGAGTCGGAGTGGGCACTGCGGAGCAATCCGTCGTCCGGCAATTTACATCCGACCGAAGGCTACCTGGTTGTACCGCAGGTCGAGGGACTCGATCTCGATCCCGGGCTGTATCATTACGCGCCGAAAGAACATGGGTTGGAGCTGAGAGCCGAGTTTCCCCTTGAGCAAGTGGCTCGGCTGCTGAGTCCATTTCCTCCAAGCGCATTTCTCTTCGGCCTCACCTCCGTTCACTGGCGGGAAGCCTGGAAGTATGGCGAACGAGCATTCCGTTACTGCAATCACGATGTCGGCCACGCGATTGGCTCAGCACGGATTGCCGCTGCGACGTTGGGCTGGAATATGGCGCTACTCGATGGCCTATCACAGGATACTACCGCGATGGTGCTGGGCACCGATCGCACGGAAGACTTTCAAGGCGTTGAGTTAGAACATCCGGACTGTCTGGCGGTGATCTGGCCTCTTGGGGACGTTAGACGTGAAACGTTAAACGTGAAACGTGGGGAGCAGACACAGATTCCGTTGTTTCTTGACTCAGCGAACGTGAAGGAACTTGCGGAAGGCATCTGGTATGGGAAAGCGAATCGGTTGAGCGGCGAGCATGGAGTGCATTGGGACATCATTGATGAGGTTGCAGAGGCGAGTTGGAAGTGTACGGTTGAACAACATTCGGTGGCTCTTCCGAGACTCCTCACGAATAACGTTTCGCGTTTCACATTTCACGAGAGCCCATCCGCCGGTCAGATCATCCGCCAGCGTCGGAGTGCTGTGTCGTTCGACGGCCAGACGTCAATCTCGGCTGTGACATTTTTCCGCATGATGCAGCTGGTGATGCCTCGTTCGGATCGGCCACAATTGGAGCGGCCGATGCCGTGGGATACGTGGCCCTATGATCCGGCAATTCACCTTTTGATCTTCGTGCATCGAGTGGATGGTCTTACGCCAGGGCTCTATTTTCTGGTGCGCAATTCACAGAAGCTCGCGTTCATTCAGCAATCTATGAATCCGGAGCTCACCTGGACTCCAGTGCCAGGCTGTCCGGAGGATCTGCCGCTGTATTGGCTGCTTGAAGGCAATGCGAAGAAACTGGCTGTGCAAGTGAGTTGCCATCAAGACATTGCCGGAGACAGTGCGTTCTCGCTCGGCATGCTGGCCGAGTTTGAAGGCGGCTTGCGGGAAGGAGGGGCCTGGTGGTATCCACGCCTGTTCTGGGAGTCAGGGTTGCTTGGACAGGTGCTGTACCTGGAAGCTGAAGCCGCGGGTGTGCGAGCGACCGGGATTGGATGTTTCTTCGATGACCCGGTGCATGAGGTCGTCGCGATGAAAGGACTGAGCTTCCAATCGCTCTATCACTTTACGGTAGGCGGTCCAGTAGAAGATGGAAGACTCATGACATTGCCGCCATATCATCATCTAAACCACTAGCAATAGATCATCTTTTTCAACGGATTGGACATAAGAATTCATGTTTAAAATAAAGAAAAAAGTCGGGAAGCAGAAGCCCGCAGTTCTCTATAACATTGTCGAAGATTATTCTGAGTTTGAAGCGCCTGGAAATGTGACAGTTTGTGCCATGACGCTCCAGGAAGATCTGGTCGCGCACGCCAAGGTTTTGTCGGAAAGCTACGAGGTTCCCTTGGAGACGATGACCAAGTTGCTGACCGAAGGTGGAGTGTACGTGTATCCCCAGGTCGGCGGGATTCTGACGCGGGGTTTGTTTGCCTGTCGGATCGATCCGACCGCAATGATTCCTAAACAGACTTGGACGTTGGACCTCATGCAGTTTGCCGAGGCAGAGCAATTGTCTCAGGCGCGAGGAATTCCGCTCGATGAGGTGGCGGCCATGGTGTTTCACCGGACACTGCCTGTGGAATTGACGACGAAGCTCGAACAGAAGAATCTCGGCATCGATTACCGTACGTTGGAACACACTGTTGCGAAGGGTGGAGACATCAAGTACATCGACTTTCGCAAGGATTGGTCCCCGCATTTCAAACGACTCTGCATCATGCCGGATGGACGATTAGTTGAAACGGGAGGCGTGGACGAGTTTGCGCAACTTCATGGCGTTACGCCGACGCAGGCTAAGAAATTAGTCGAGCAGGGGGGCACGCTCGAAGTGAACGGCGAGGTCCTGGCTTGCCAGATTGTAAATGGTCAACCGGCAGTGGCGCGGTTCAGCGCAAAGAATTATCTGAAAGCCAAGGAATTGGTTGCGCAGAAAAAGCTTCATATCATGGATGCCTTGAGCGAAGTGGCCTACAACGATCCGGTCATGATGCGTTCTTTGGTCAAGAAAGGACTCAGCGAGGGGCGGTGAGCCGGCAAAGTCTCGACTCGAAAGCTGTAAAGATAAACGGGGCAGGCTACTTGACGAGCTCTTCGTTGACGGCTTGGACGAGTTTGTCGAGATCGAAGGGTTTCTCGAAGACACGACAGGCTCCGAAGAGTTTCGCGACATCGAGAAAGTTGCGGTCGCCTTGCGCGCCGGACATGGCAATGATCTTTGCGTCGAGATATTCCCGTGTGAGTTGCAACGTGGCTTCGAGGCCATCGGTTCCTGGCATCAAAATGTCCATGAGGACGAGGTCTACTTTGTTCTGCTGGTAGAGGATTAAACCCTCCTGACCATCGTGGGCCAGGAGCACATGGTGGTTGGCCCGCTCAAGGACTTCCTTCAGAAGGTTTCGGATCGATTCTTCGTCGTCGATGATAAGGATTGTGGCCATTGCGTGTGATATACCCGTAATGTTTCCGATCTTACCTACTGTTGAGTTCTCTGTCTAGTAGGATGCGGCAAAAACATTCTGACGGTTTTCTAGGAGAAGGAGTTGACTGATCCTGGCGCTTTTGATACAAGCACCGGCGTTATCTCGACAGACTGCAGTGCATCTTCTCCCGGAGCGGTTCTTTGCAGCATCCAGATTCCTGGTCTTGGACTCGCAGGACCTTCTTGAAAACATCGGTTGCCGGGCTCTTGTTGCTCGGAAGCAGGCTTCTCTTGCCCGAGACCGCGCGGGCGAACGAGCTTCCTGATGCCGAGATCACGTTTTTCAACGTGCATACGAATGAACGATTGCGAGTTCGTTATCGTGATGACGCGGGGAAGTACGACCTGACGGCGTTGGATGACGTGAATCATATCATGCGTTGCCATCACACGGGGGAAGTCGCCGCCATGGATGTGCAATTGCTTGAACACGTCAATCTCGTGCACAAGGCGGTCGATGGCGCCGGAGAGATTCACGTGGTGTCCGGCTATCGGTCGCCCGAGTACAACGCGCAGCTCGTGAAGCGGAGCCGGCGAGTTGCGCAACACAGCCTGCACGTTCAAGGGCAGGCGCTCGACTTCTATATTCCCGGCGTCAAGCTTCGCGAGATTCGCCATGCCGC
>OEKW01000154.1_pt1 | contig 8842 bp, 8 predicted proteins | sample 1503291 | NCBI WGS metagenome assembly OEKW01 (sample SAMEA104379590, study PRJEB20068) | metagenome | biome: 1000743; feature: 77; material: 1998 | place: USA | collected 2012 | depth 25 m
AATCCTCCGAAGTAACTGCCCAGTCCCATGGCCACTGCGACCCCTCCAAAGGCGGCGAGCTGGGATGAGGTGCTGGGCCATGCGGCGGTCGTGCTCCCGAGCAGGAGCATGGCGACGATTTTCGGCGCGTCGTTGGTGCCGCGAGCAAATGACGCAAGGCCGCTGGAGATCCAGTGAATCGTATCGAGTCCCACGACCAGCCCTTTCAAGCCGGAGCGGTCGCATTGAGAAGGTACTGCAATCACCGGCTGTCCGAAGCTCGCGGCCTGAAACAACGTCCTCGTTTCCCCACGAGGATCGATTGCCACTAGCGCCCGTGAAGCCGGCATCACGCACAAGCAGGCTCCTTCCCACTTCCTCGCGAGCGCGCGAACAGCCGGATGGATGAGCAGAGAGACGGTGAGAGCGAGGAATGGACTGAACAACAAGGGAAAGGCAATCTTTTTCCCGATCGCCAGCCAGATCAATCCTTCTCCCGCGAAGGCCACCAATCCGGTGCCGATAATCGCTCCAGTGAGCGCGTGGGTTGTTGAGACAGGCAGGCCCGTACGCGAAGCAAAGAGGACCCACGCCATTGCTCCGGTCAAGACGGCTAAGGTGACGTCCGGTCCGATGATGGTGCCGGTTTGGACGAGGCCATGGCTGAAGGTCTTGATCATCGCATTGGCCACAAAGGCAGCCAATGCAGCGCCAACCATGGTCCAGGCAGTTCCCCAGGCGATAGCCGATCGATAATCGGTGATCCCGCTGCCAACCAAGGTCGCGATCGCTTTCGAAACGTCGTTGGCTCCATTTGCGAAGGCGAGAGCGAATACGAAGGCAAAGGCGAGCAGGGAGATGTCCATCGTACCCTTAGGGCGCGACGGATCCGCCGCAGGACGATCCGGCTCCGGCGGTACAGCCGTAGCAATGGTTGCGCGTGGTGATCCGGCGCCGATCGAGTTGCGCCGGATCAAAGTCGCGGATATGGGCGGGGGCACCATGATCCACCGGTAGATCGAGCATCTGGTTGAAGTCGCAGTCGTAGAGGGTGCCGTCCCAGCTTACGGAGATCGTGTAGCGGCACATGACACCGGCTGCGGCAGCCGGATTGAAGGCGTTGGCCAATCGTTCCATATACTGTTCGTAGTTGCCGCTCTCCACGAGAAACTCAAGAAATCGGCTGATGGGCATGTTGGTGATCGTGTAGAGATGGTTGAACTCGATACCATGGCGAGCCCGGAGTTCTTTTCGAAACTGCGCCTCGATCGACTCTTGCTTGGGAGGGAGAAATGCTCCTACAGGATTGCACACGAGATTCAACGACAACCCGCTGCCTGGCTCTCCGTAGCCGAGTTGGTTGAGGAGCCGAAGCGCCTTGATCGACTTCTCAAACACGCCCTCGCCTCGCTGCGCGTCGGTCTGGCCGGCGCGGTAGTAGGGCAGCGATGCGACGATTTCCACACGATGACAGGCGAGGAACTCCGCCAAGTCTGCTTGAGACGGGAGGAGCAAAACAGACAAGTTACATCGATCCATCACATGGCGACCCAGTGTCCGGCTCTGTTCAACCAGCCAGCGAAAGTTGGGATTGAGTTCCGGTGCCCCCCCCGTAATATCGACTGTCGGAATATCGGTCTGAGCGAGCGCGCGTATGCATTGCTCTGCCGTTTCACGGGACATGTGTTCTGTCCGGTCAGGCCCCGCATCGACATGACAGTGCCGGCAGGTCTGATTGCAGAGCTTGCCGACATTGATCTGAAAGACCGTGATCCCGGTAGCGCGAAGCGGAAGCAGACCGATGCGATCGAGTTGTGCTTCGAACGGGAGGCAGCTTGTGGCCTTCCCAAGCATCCTCAATTGCTCGGTGGAAGAGGCAAGCGGGTGATGTTGTCCCAGTAGGGTCAGAGCCATATCTGTTGCCGGTGAGAAAGAGAGAACACTCCTCAAGAACCGATCAACCTTCAGCGCACATGACCGATCGTCATCAACGCCGTTTCCGGAAACCGCAACTCACAGCAGCCGAAATCCAGGGCCTGTCCTTGCCTGTTCGCCAGTGCTCGTTGGATCGTGGGAAAAACTCTGTAACACACCTGTTTGCCGTCCCGATGTCCTTCGACCAGTCCAGCGTCGCGCAGAATTCTGAGATGATGGGAAGCATGGGGTTGAGAGCACTGTAATTCCCGCACAAGATCCGTCACGCATTTTTCACCGATGAGCAAGGACTCCAAGATACGCAGCCGCGTTTCGTCGCCCAAGGCTTTGAGAATCGTGGCGCATTGGCGTGGAGTCAGCACCTTGCTGGTCGAAGAGGCTTTCATTAGCAACAGCTTCCCTTGTCGGAGGAACAGATGACTGCGTCACCGCCGACGCTCTGACCCGCCCGATTGATAATCGCAAAATGAGGCGTATAGCCGTCAGTTTCTAATACATGTAGCGTCTTGGAACATATCTCCAACGGTTCGCCTCGGCGATACACATGGTGATCGTCATCGGCGGCTTCGACAAAGGGTCCGGCGAAGATGGCGAAATGCCCTTGCCAGTGGCAGGGCGCGTCTGCCGGATAGACAGCGGTCCATCGGTCGTCCGCTCGATCCAACCATAGCGGGGTGGGGGACAGAATAAAGTGAGGTGCCAAAGGAGCCTGGCTCAACAAACGTACAACGTCCGGCGTGATCGGCTGGGGAATACCTCGAAGATAGGTCGTGCCCAGTTCATCGACCACTCGGCTGAAGGATCCGCGGAGCGTGGCATAACGATCGGCTGATACCGGCGCTGTCGCGGGAAGTTTATATCCTGTCAAGGTGACGGAGAAGAAGTGAATACTGTCGATTACCTGCCAAGGTGAGGAGTTGATCAGATGAATGCCCAGAAAACCGGCACCCATCATCCCCGCAATATAGTCGGTGAGCGTCAGGGCTCCGGAGAGGCAGTCGCCCCACTTTTCAGCGTCGTGCACCAAGTACTGCGGTACAGGCTGATCGGCCACGATGTCGGAGATCGTAAATCGTCCGCCCGGTTTGGTGACGCGAAACATTTCCCTGAAGACCTTCCGTTTGTCCGGCGCCAGGTTGATCACACAATTGGAGATGATCAGATCGACGGAACTGTCGATCACCGGTATCGCGTCCGCCATCCCCTTGCGAAACTCGACGTTGGAAGTCGGGTAACCAAGATTGGCTGCAACGACGGGGGCATTCTTTCTGGCGATGGCCAGCATCGTGTCGGTCATGTCGATCCCGATGACGCGACCGGTCGGGCCCACGAGCCGGGAGGCTGCGAAGCAATCGATCCCGCCGCCTGAGCCGATATCCAGCACGGTTTCCCCTTGGCAGACAGTCTTTAACCCGGCCGGCGTCCCGCAGCCATACGAAATCTTAAGAACTTCTTCAGGGATGAAGGATTGAAGATCGACCATGTCGTAACTGGTCGGGCAACACATCTGCTCGCCCGTCGATGCAGCCCGAGCATAACGATCACTGACCTTTTGGGTAATTTCGTCTATTGGCATAGCCGCCTCATGGTCCAATGGAATTATGTAGTCCTCTCCATGTATCAACTTGAGTGGCGGTTCGTCAACTCCGTGTCCATCCGGGGTCCCTGTCATGCAAAAGGAAGGGGAGCAGGAGTCTTTCCAGCGCTCCGATATATGCGGCGAGGCCCAATCCTGAGTCGTAGAGATCCTGCCTGTCTTACAACCTCGTCGTGCTGCTCACCCCAGATTCAGGGGAATTTTTCAATTGTGGAGTTGGCGCTGCGCAAGCCATGGGTCGATGAGCTGAAGTTTGCTCGAAGCATGACGCGAGGTTGCCGGTCAAGGGTACCGCTCGCTCATAGACCTTACGTGGCGAAGAAGGGGTCAGTTTGATCCTATTCTCTCCTTCGTGGATGCGGGGAAAGAACGCATGGGTGTGGCTCTTCTCTCCTTTCTCTTCGCTGAGTCAACGTGATTGCCGATGGTTTGACTTCTACCTCTTCAGGACACATTTTTCATACAGATTGTTGAGTTTCCCCGTGGAATCGTACCGAATCTTGAGTTGGCGGTAACCTCCTTCATTGTACAACTCTCCAAACTCTTCCCGAGAGTAGAACGAGGTCGAATAGAGGGACTTTTGGCCTTCGAGCTTCCGCACCTTGGCTTCTATGGCCCTATTGAAGTATCCCTCTTCGTGATCGGTCTTCACCACGTCCCAGAACCCAAAATTGACGTACAGCTTGTGGGGCTTCATGGAATAGAGCGAATACGAGACCGACGGATCGTAGGCCGTCACAGGACAAGTCCAGACTGGCTTGATCCCGATCTCTTCATGGAGGAACTGCGCAAATTCAGGCGCATGCTCGATGGGAATTTCGACATCCTGAATGACGGCTTCTTGCCGGTCCTCAATCGCCCTGGAAATCCATTGTGCCACGGGTGAACGACGAGACCACTTCAGTACCTTCCAATAGACTGAGGAACACAGGCGCTGTTTCCCCCAGAGCCATCGCATGACGGGATACTGCAAGAAAAAATGTTTGGAGCACCAAAACCAATCGGTATCCCAGCGCCAGAGATAGTCGTGAGCGGTGAGATAGTCGGTCTTTTTTTGCCGGATCGACTGATAGTAGATCTGCAGATAGGTGTAGTCGCTGAGCCATTCGGCGTGGTCGATGAATTCACCCGTGGTGATGTAGAGTTCCTTGTCGTGAAACATTGCCCCGTCAACGAAATCCACAGACCGTTCGTTGCACAATCGTGCCATCGCATGGAAATACTGTTCCCAGTCCGAATAACGGTGATGTGTCAGTTTGACGAATGGCTTGATAGGAAGAAGCTTTACTTTGAGCTTCAGTATATATCCGAGCGTACCATAGGAATTCGGAAAGCCGAAAAACAGATCGCGATGTTCATTCGATTGCGTCGCGACCACGACGCTTCCATCAGGAAGAAGGATTTCAAGCTCCTGCACGGTTTCATGCACAAATCCACACTTGAATGAAGTCGATTCGATGCCAATGCCCGCGATGGCTCCCCCAATGGTGATCGATTTAAGCTGGGGCACCACGGTGGGCATCAGCTGGAACGGGAGGGTTTCTCTGACCAGCTCTTCGTAGGTCGTCAAGCCTTCGACTTCCACAACCTGCTCGTGTTCATCGACGCGGATCACATGGTTGAAATCGCGCAGATCAAGCCGGTGTACCTGCTCCTGCGCACGCTGCCGAAAGAGATTGGACGTGGATTTTTCAAGCGCGAGCGGGTTGGACGCGTTCATCGTGCGGATGGCTGCCACCGCCCGCTCTCGTTTGCCAGCGTATTCTTGCTGTGAGATCATGCCGGTTATCGCACCGATTCATATCCGCCCAGTACACCCTGCTTGGACATCACAATTTGCCAGAGATGAATCTTCCGGGCGCGGAACGATCCTGCGAGGGATAACAAATAGTAGCGCCACATGCGATGGAACCGCTCGTCGAACTTTGCCTTAAATTCCCCCCAGTGCTTATCCACATTGTTCTGCCAGGCCACGAGCGTTTTGTCATAATCGGGTCCGAAATTGTGCCAATCTTCCATCACCAGCAGTCCATCCATTGCGGCGCTGAGCTGGGCCACAGAAGGAAGCATGCCGCCAGGGAAAATATACTTGTCGAACCATGGATCGGAGGTGGTGACTGAGGCATTGTTCCCGATGGTGTGGAGCAAGAAGAGGCCGTGCGGTTTCAATCTGCTGTGGGCCGTTTCCATCAGCGTCCGGTAATTCTTATATCCCACGTGTTCCGTCAGACCGATGGCGGCGACCTTGTCGAATTCCCCGGTCGCTTCCCGGTAATCTCCCTGAATCACTTCAACGGGAAGGCCTGCACACCATCGACGCGCAAAGGCGACTTGCTCCGAGGAAATATTATGGGCCACCACCGAACAGCCGTACTTGCTGGCCGCATATTGCGCGAATCCTCCCCACCCGCACCCGAGTTCGAGGATACGGTCGCCCTTGCGAAGCTGCAATTTCCGGCAGATCAACTCCAGCTTCTGTTCTTGTGCTTCTGCCAGAGTATGCGCCCCCTTCCAGTAGGCGCAGGTGTATTGCATGTGCGGGTCCAGCATCTTTTCGTAAAAGTCGTTGTCCAAATCGTAGTGTTGCTGCGCCACTCTCTTGGACATTTGTTTATTCTGCATATTGAAGAGGCGCGCTTTGACTGCATTGACAATGAGACGCTTATCGACGACATCCTGGTCGAGCTGGGCCATATGGACCTTTGAAAAGAATTCGTCCAGCTGGACGGCATCCCACCATCCATCCATATAGGACTCGCCAAGTCCCAGCGATCCCTCTGCCAGGACACGGCCATAGAGTTTGTCATTATGCACCAGAATATCTCCCGGCTTGGCGCCGTTGATTTGAATCTGGGCCCTGTCGAGCAATTGCTGAATGACCTGTTTGTGGCTCATTGCAGGATTATCCTTCGTGACCTGAATCGGGGCCTAACGGTGGAGGTCTTATGACGGTCCTTGATTATGGGCTGGCGGAGTGTACCCCATATGGGATCCACTCTCGAGGGCGATGGTTCTGGCCTTGATGTGTTCAGGGGGCGTTCTGAGATCCCACACAATCCCGAGCCAAGACAGCAGCGACAAGACGTAATAGGACACGTCCACTTCCCACCAAAACCATCCTTGATTGGCGGCCGACTGATAGTGATGGTGATTGTTGTGCCAGCCTTCTCCACAGCAGAGTATGGCAAGAATGAAACTGTTCTTACTACCGTCATTGGATTTGTACCTGACTCGACCGATCAAGTGCGCAAGGGAATTGATGAAAAATGTACAATGATACAGTGCGGTCGTCGAAATAAACACGCCCCAGACGAGACCTGGGAAGCCCCAAACGCTATAGATGAGCAGTGCGTAGCACAATGGCGGGATCCAGTAGTGCTTATTGAGGAAGCGGATCTCAGGGTTTCGACGAAAGTCTCTCACGAGATTCAAATCGGTTCGCATATAATCTGCAGAGAGTATCCATCCGACGTGAGAAAACCACCACCCTTTTTGCAGTGGGGAATGCACGTCCTCTTCCTGATCTGAGTATTTATGGTGATGCCGATGGTGGGCCGCCCACCACAACACGCCCTTCTGCGCGGAGGTCATCGCGAGGAACGCCAGGAGAAATTGGAAGACTCGGCTGGTCTTAAACGAGCGATGGGAAAAATAGCGGTGATATCCCGCCGTGACGGCAATCATTCTCAGGTAATAGCTGCCGACAGCTAGCAGAACCCATTCCCATTTAATCCCGGTCTGAAAGGCCAAGAGGCACATCAGATGGATGCTGAGAAAAGGAATGATGTCCCAATACTGGACAAAATCCTTCCAGGACCTGACTGCGAGAGAACCCTCGGTAGGATGGGCCGTTCCGTTCATACAGAAACCGTTGCGCCTTCAGCTATGTCACGAGTGGTCACTGTGAGAAATCTCTCGCTGTAAGTACCCCTTATGGAACTATCCACTTCAGCACGGCTACAGAAGTTCATGTTATCACTAGCACCGTTCGATATAGCTCATGGCTCACACGATCTTGGTGGCTCCGGAGCCATCGTGTTTTCTAACTTGCATGGTCTGCTGTAAAGAGATGTTGTCGGTCTGGATTTCTTGAAGAGTAGCGGCTTCTGATGTGGCACTGAGACTCGTGACTCCCGCGACGGGTTTGCTCAGCATAAACGTGCTCCTCCTTCGACGGGCTATGCAAAAGGAATTATCCTTTGCATAGAGCCTCGAGGAACAGATGCGGTTGAGACGCGCGTATATAGCAAGTGTCTCTCGAACCGAGCCCCACCCTCACGGGTGTCTGCAAAACCATGTAAGAGGGTGGTCGTGAACGAGAACGGAAAGAGGGGACTGAATCCGAACCAGCTCAGACCTACTAACCTCCCTCGAGGTCTCCAGGTCGAATCGGCTCAGGTTGTCTCTCCCATGCCGGATGCTGGCAGGTCTTCGGGCTCGCGAGCACTTCGGCTTTCGCCGCGTTCCTACCATCCACCGCTTCCCAGCTCCAAAGAGCCAGTGCGTGTGGTGGATTCGTTCTCGCTCACCGCTGCGGGGCAGTCCCGGAGTTGCACCGGGTTCCCTTTTTCTCTCTGAGAATACTCAGAGAACCAGCATAGGTCGCAGTCTATTGTGGCATCCGATATTTGTCAACAGAGATGTTGCGGGTTAAGGAATGATTCTGACCCATCAACGTGATGTCGCAGACGAAGCACGAAACTTACCCCCATACGCTTGCCTGATGTTCTACTCCCCAGGCTTTCGTCGGCATGACGGAACTCTATCGATTTCGAGCAACACCATGCGGTTGCCTTCGCCAGAGCCACCAATAGACAGCAGCGTTGAGAACGACCACCATTGTCCCCAACAGCAACTGCATGCCTCGTGTCAGATTATCCGGGTAGAGCATCGGCAGCAGATATTGGGCGATGAAATCCGAACTATAGGTGGCCTCGCCACCCTGCGCGCGCAACCAATTCTCGATCGGCGTAAGAGGGCAGATCCAGCCGGTGAATTCGACGACCGCGCCCCAGAAAGCCGCCGGCAGGTGCAGCCACGCAATCCACCGCCATTTCAGCACGAGTAACCCGCCGCACAGGACGAAGACCACGAACGCCAGATGAAGAATGAGAACGAGATCGGCCAAGAGTCGGTGCATGAGCCAACTCGGTTAGAACAAAGAGGGAGAATCATTCGGTTTTGGATACGTCAGCGTGCCCTTATCCACATGGGCAAAGGACGTGAGGATATGCGGGGCGGCATTCTCGGGAGACATGATATGCCGAACCTCCCAGCCACGACTCACTAGCACATCGGCGATCAGCGAGCGATGGCAGCGCCACGGCACCG